>ERZ724509.163-NODE-163-length-32736-cov-12.786971_pt1 | contig 32736 bp, 23 predicted proteins | sample MGYA00376042_ERZ724509 | MGnify/ENA primary metagenome ERZ724509 (study PRJEB28724, sample SAMN07190887) | wastewater metagenome | isolation source: effluent of sewage treatment plant in Hong Hong | place: USA: Christiansburg, Virginia | collected 2016-03-01 ...
ATCAAGAAGTTGGGTTTCAGAAGGAGAATTTTTTGTTTCGATTTTTGAGGACATAGTATTGGTATTGATAGATAAACTTAGAATACAGTTTCCCACTGGTTAGCATATCAGGTTTTCTCAATATTATCAAGATATTGAGCTTCCGTATGATATTTTGCCACATTTCCGAGTAAAAAACACAAATAATCTCACTGAGTTTTTCACTTTATTTCCTTTGGAGGTAGCGACATTGCTTGTGCCTGATTTGGAAACAATGCTTGCCTTGAATCAAGCAAAGCATCAAATAAAACCTGATCGCGATAATTTGTAACAATCTTTTTGCCAGAATAAATTCGATCAAATACCTTCTTCAAAAAACTACGATATTCTCCTGAATACATACCCACAAAAGTATCTGTGAGATTACGTATATAGGACTCATCTTTCTTGAGTAGCTCCTTATCATGAGCGATATTCTCAGGTGTAATCTTGAGGATATTACCATAATTTCGTAAGAACAAACGAAGTTGAGCTTCTTGTTCTTTTGGATTCTTCATTGGTGCTATTGTATCAGTGATATACGACAATACATCATCGACAATATTTACAGTTTTTACATTTGCTTCATCCGCAATATTACCTCCAGCAATAATCTTCATGAGTCGATCGCGCAATACCGTCTTCGCTCGATCATTGACAGGAATATCATCATATTCAGCAAGATTAGCAGGACGAAATATTCAAATTCATTTTTTGTACTGTGCCAATATCTCCATCACGGCAGGCGCCGCATATCCAGGAGTAGTCTCAGTTCATGTGAATTCATCCATTCTCTGATTCCAAAGATCAGTCGTTGCAACTCTGCCATTCAAATATTCTCTTGGGTTAGTAGCAAAACTGATATCTGTCTTATTAAACATCAGCTCAGGCAAGATAACATCTTTGCCAAATGGATTGGCAATTCGGGCACCTCAGCGTGTACCAGGAATACCAAAATTCCATCCAAACCTATCCACCATATCATTCGTCGTACCCATAGTCACAGCATGAGCAGCCCAAGACTTCTTTCCATCTCATGCATACCGATTCGGTGCTGTCTTCCAGAGTTCTTTACTGACATAGTCAGTATGAAGAGCGGTACTTACACCCATAATACCAGCTACACCACCAACAAGTGAACCAGGAATTTTCCATAAGCCTGGTGCCAAACTTCCAATCTTTGCACCAGCATAAAATCCTCACATTTCAGCTGCACCCTTATAAATACTCAAGCTATCTTGATAATTCTTCTGATATTCAAGAAAGAACTGATTCCACAAAACTTTGTCTACTCACATAAAAGCAACTGATCATCCTTTACTGAGAGCTTTCGCACCTGCCTTTGTAGAGCTTACAAGTCCTGATTGAATTTTTGCGAGAAATTCTCCAATTTTGTGCGGTTCGAGAGCTCACATTTTGGCTCGTACATCAGCCCTTGCAAGCTCAAAATCAGCAGGAGTACCATATGCTGGAACATACTTCATACGAGCAATTGCAGAGGATGCCTTATCGAGCGCCGCAAGTTGTAGAGTCGTGAAAGACTGTCGAACTACATTAAATACCAATCCAGCCTTTTGCATGATTTGCATATTGAGTTCAGCAAGCTTGAGCTTCGATCATACGGCATTGGAAAATTGAGCTACAATGGATGGATCGAGGTTTCTAGTTACACCTTGGTCTCGATATACCACTTTCTTAATACAATATTGTGCTTCTCTCAAACCTTTATGTCAGAGATCAATCACACCGGCAGTGCCGGCAAGCATTCAAGCGCCAGCAAGTCCAGCTACAGTAGCAGCACCAACCGCATCTTTTGCTCATTCAACACGTTCATACGACACGGTCATAGCACCACCAAAATATGACTCCGTTTCAACTTCATCCTTGAGAGTATCAAGAGAGGTTTGGATAGGAGTTTTGAGAGCTTGTTGAAATCTTTCTCCATCAAGAATAACATCACCATCTTTACTCTTGAGTATATCTACCAGATTGAACGTATATGTACGTGTGTTCGTTTCTGGTATTTTTCTTCCTTTTAACGTAAGTATTCACCTAGTAAGGGAGTATTCAGATATCTGAATACCGGATAAACCAGAAACAATTTCCTGATAAAAATTATATCATAAATCCTCAGGTAAATACTCGGATGAATACTCATAAAAACTTTGTGACTTCTCAAAAAAATGTACAAGATCTAGCAAAAAATGATCAAGAACTACTTGCTGAGATTCAGACTTTGCATGATATGACAATATCAGACGCTCTAAATCACTAGAGGTTTTCTTCGTATCAATATTTTGCTGAGTATCTGATATTCACAGCTTTTTTCATCGATACTGATATTCCGCGGGCGATTGGATTACTTCACTCATACAGGACGTATTTACATATGAAACTACTATTTCTTCACTGCCCCAAGAAACTCGGTAACAAGCCTATTAAAATCAACTTTTCTCAACTTTGGATCAAAAAATCATGGACGTATAGCAGGTGCAGCACCTCATATATGTGCATTTGTATCTATAATAATTTGTTGAATGCGTAACTTTTGAGCACGAACCTCAGCAACAAATACGTCTCGTAGTGTACCACCAGCTGGTATAGCAGCACTGGATGGACGCCATGTGGTCATCTGTCATCGAAGTGTTGTTATAGTCCTCGATTGTTGAGATATTTCTCCATTGATACGATTCAATTCCTGTGTGAGCAAAGATCTTTCATTTACGAGAGTTTGTCGAGCTGGGTTTGGTATCTGCGTAGGAATTGGGGCAGCTCCAGGAACCGCCATAGGTGCACCAGGGATATTATGTGGTTCAGCTGCGATAGCAGCATCTTTGAGCGCGATCTCATTAACAATATTCGCTTTATCAATTTCATTAAGATCATGCAACTTTTGCTCTTCAAGCTTAATTTTCGCATCATGTTCTCACCATTCTTGCATTTGCTCATACTTCTTGAGCTGATCATGAAATTGTTCATAATACGCCTTTGTCTGCATATCTGGAAAATCCACCTTTGCACCTGAGAGATCTATACCACTTGTCCCAGTTCATTTGAGACGAGTTTTTGCCTCATTAATAGCATTTAAAGAAGAAGCTTTTGTTCCGCGCTGTGCACCAAGTCAAATATCGAATGATTTTCAAGAAACTACATTATTAGCGACTTGCCCAGCCAATCTTTTAGTTGAGTTCCATTTTTCAATATTTCCCAAATTGTTATGTATCAATAGCGTATCCTTTCATCTTTTAATTGACTCAGCATCTTTCAGCCATTTCTCAAGTGGTATTTTTCCTGCTGAGAATTTATCATCTAATGCACGAAATGATACCTCACGACGAACTTTCTCAGCTGGTGTCACTCATGGTAGCGATTGAATCTCTTTAAACATTTTTTCTCGATATTCTATATGCTCAGAGCTTCATGGTGTAAGATTAGGAAAGTCGTTCCTAGCGGAAGTATACTTATTCGGTGTTTTTGGCATAGCTGGAGTTCCAGCGGGAGCTCATCCAGCTGGTGTAGGAGCCTTTGGGGATCTCAACATACCACCAGCCACCGGAATCTTTCGAAGCAAACTATCTGCTGCGAGCTTGTCTGCATTATAGAGAGCGAGACCACCAGCTCACACGACTACCAAAGTAGGCCAACTCCATACAGTATCAATAAAGCCGCTTAATCATGTAAGTATTCAATCTGCAACTGTTTTTGTCACGCCTTCAGCACCTTTTTGATTGAGTCATGGCAATACATCATCGACTCATGATTCGATAGCTCAAAGTCGACCCAATATATCGCCTAATTTTTGCTCTTCGGTTGCATAACTTACAACATGACCTCAGAAACTAGTCTGCAATGTTCCGTTGCGAGCTTGCGCAACCATAGAATTAATAGCAGTAACAAACTTGTCTCGACTCATATCTTCTACAACATTATGAAGTTTTGAGCCGTCCTCAACACTCGCATAGATATTATCTTCATTGTCGCGAAATCCATTCCAATCAAGATCATCACCATATTGCATACCATCACCACGCAGAACATATTGATCGAATTTCGCCCCAATACGGTTCGCACGACGTATGATTTCAGCACTAAGTCTTTGCACTCTTTCATTCTCATCTTGGATTCAAGATATCTCCTTAAAAAAATTACCAACTGTTGTAAACATACCTACCAAACCTTCTCAAGATTTTTCAACTGGTTTAATACCTGTCTGAAGATCAGTAAAAGTAAAATCCTCAACAAGTTTAGCTAGATCGTTGTTTGTTTGAATAGCCGTTTTAAGTGTCGTCAACTTATGATTCGTATCATCAAGTTTACTTAATGCTGGAATGAGTCTTTCCTTCACATATTTAGCAGGCAGAGACTGCAACTGATCGAGCTCTGGATCATTTGCAAGTTGTGGAAGAGCAGTCTTCAGTGATTGGCGGATCTGTGGATCATCAATATTAAGATCTCCACTAAAAATAGTATCGAGTGACATAAAATAGAAAATTAAATAGTTATTTGTTTTAGATTCTGAACGCGAATATACATCGTTGTTCAAGTATGTTCAATCTCTGCATAGAGATCTTGTCATATCTTGATAGTATTACTCGTAACGACAACAACTTCATCTTTTGGAAGATATGTGTTACCACTCGGATCTTTTTTGAGAAAATTTGCAGCCATGTTATTTCATTGAGCATCGTACACTTGTGCATTTTTATCGATTTGCACATTCATACGCTTCACTATCTCCAATCCACCAACCACAAGCTTTTCTCATGTATTCGTTGGAGCTACTGATGCTGCAGCGGGAGGACTATTGGAAGGTGGACTACTTTGCGGTGATGCCGCCTGGCTTGGTGGCGAATTAGATGGCTGTGCATTAACTTTTCTCTTTTGATGAATAACAGAGAGAATGTCAGTAAGCTTCTTCGTTTTGATATCTTCCGGCGTGATTCCGTAGGTATCCATGAATTTTTGTTTATCAACTACACCCGCAGTATCTCAAGTACCCGAAATACTATCAATTCATGATCAACCAAGATAACTTCGTAGTACTGCTTTGAGCATCTTTGAGTCAAGGTTAGGTGGAACGGATATTGGGGTCTTTCCAGTATCGTAGTAGATCGATTCTTTATGATCATCTGGAAATATTTGAGTTAACGGTGTGTCTTTTAGATTGGTTTCTATATAAGTGATATAATCTCAAATTTTTCCAATAGCGGGCTTATTATATTTCTTTTGTAAATCAGATAATTGATCTATTTTTCCTGAAAGAGCCGTGTTTTGTAGAGTTTGTTCCCTAAGATACTTTTGATCTTCTGTAACTTCCGCTGGTTTTTCGCTTGATTCTGCAGGTTTATCTGGTGAAGCACTCGATCATGTCTTTCATCGCAGATGATCAATCCCCTCTTCTACTTTCGCTGCAGTTTTCTTTGCAACATCTCAGAGTCCGCTCAGATTGTCACCAATCTTCTCCCAATTATTGATCGCTCAAAGGCCAAGAAATCCAGCAATACCACCAAGGAAACCAAATTGCTTAAACATCTTGTATACCCCATAAAAGAGTGCCGCACCTATACCAAGAGTTGCGATTGGATCACCCTTTCACAACTTCATAATATCACCAAACCCCTGAACAACACCTTGTCCAGCCATAGATAGGGTAGAGCTTACCTTTCATCATGTTACACCATCTTGAGAAATAGATCATGTAATGGTTGTATTATTGACCTGTCATCATACTGATGGAGTATTTTGAGTAGTTGCATTAATATTTGTCACCCCAGCACCAACTGCGTGTACTGTTCCAGGATTTTGAGTCAACCATGGTGATATTTGCCCAAGATCTTGGAATCACTTGATCGCTTGAGTGAAATTCACTCATTCAAGCATACTTGCAGAGGCAATAAGAGATCGGATATCTGGTGAATTTTCTCATGTTTTTTGGCGATTATTCACATACTCGAGAAAATCCTTAGCATTTACACTTGGATCAATCATACCCTTTGTCATCTTCAGCTCACTATAATCTTTAAAAATGGGTGAACTATAGAGAAGTCCGGTCTTGAGGGTATCGATCGAGAGACGTCCTGTATTAACAAGTGTTTGAAGTTTTGTCTGAAGATTGACGATATCCACACCTGGTTTTGGCTCAATAGTGACCTTGTTATTTATAATATTGAGATTGTGTCATGCCTGTCGAATCATATCAAGAATGATCGCACCATGAATACCTTGAAGTGTCGTCTTTGTCTGACCTTCTGGAACAAGATTGATAAATGTCTCACTAATAGTAACTGCGTTTTCAAGAGTTTCGGGATTAATTTCTTTAAGAGTTTCGCGAATCTCTTTTACTCATGCACCTTCCTTAGTATTTTTATCTAATCAACCTGTTTGACCTACATCAAGCTTTTTATTCAATTCATTACTCATAACATTGCGAAGATTATCAATGCTCACTAAAAGTACATAATTTCTACCATCTTTTGTAGGTACCCCCCAATAACCATTTGCAAATTGTTTTGGCTTATTCAATAATTCGATAGTTGAATTTGCATCAAACTGATCTATGGTACCAGTTGGTTTACCTTCCATATCATACAGAATAATAGATGTCGGTGACCCAACATGAACTGATATGAGATCTGGGTCAAACTGACTTGGCGCAAGTATTCCTACAACATATGGAACATAATCATTCTTCGTGATCATGTCACGATATCGCTGATTGTTGAAATTTGGAACCGTAATCGATCCATATGTAGGCGATACAAGCATTTCTGTATTTTTTTTCGCCGTATCCACAGATCCACTCGGAATTTGACTCAAGAGTTGTCGTCCTCGTTCCACAGAAGCTTTATCAAAGGATTCGCCTTCAGAATTTCCAGCAATCGTTTTTCCATAATCTGCTGTTGGTCGACCCGCAGCATCAACGCCCTGATTCGTTCTATCAGGCATGGAGATATTGTACGTTTTTCATGTTTTTTCTTCACCAGATGAAACACTTCTTGTATGAGAAGAACTATAGGAAAGAAGTTGATCTTGTTTTGCTTTTGAATCAGCTAAAACAGCATTCACATTTTTTGCTTTTTCAAACTGACGATAACGAATGTATGTTTTAATATCTTCGTAATTCCGCTTTCATTCGAGATCGGTTGGATGCTGTGCTGATAATCCATCAAGAATATCAAAAACAGTCTTCATACTAATATCAGTATTTTTTGAAGACTCGATATCTTTTTGGAGATCGGTAAGTAATTTTTGAACATCAGGAGGAATAATACTCTCAATGTTTGTTTGTGGGTTTTCTACTGGTGCCATAGGAAAAATATAATATACGAAGATATACTCTCATATTTTTTTCATTTGCACAAATATTTGCACTCCATTCTGCTTGACAGATCAGATATATAGAGCCATTGCAAGAGTTATCATTTGACAAAAGCCCTATGAACGAGAGAATTACAAAAAACTATGAAACTCTTCTCTGTCCTCACGAGCATTTTTCTCTCAATCATCTGTATCGGTAATCCACTCTACGCAGCCGATCCAACAATTCCCGAAGCAATCGATAGCCTCCAATGAGTCGATACAAGTGGACTCCCAGGGACAACACTCGTCGAAAAACGTGGACTCATCAGCTATATACTCACCAAACTCTTCTGGTCTCCGAGCGATGGTGGATATACCAGTGATAAATTTGGACGTATCAAGAGCGAATATCTCGATGTTGGTTCAAATATTACGATTGGAAATATTCCAATGATCAGTAGTAGTGGATCACTCACTGGATCGATTATCAATGCAACCACAAGCAGTGTCTCGCTCAATGGCAACATGTCACTCTCATGAAATCTCTCGATCACTGGCAATATCACACCAATCAGTAACGATACATATGATCTCGGTGACAACTCACTCCGTTGGCGAGATATCTACGTGCAACGCAATGCGTTCAATGGATCCGATCGTAGACTCAAACATGATATCGAGACTCTCTCAGGATCGACGGATATCATTCGAGAGCTCCGACCAGTCAGATTTCGATGGAACAATGCAAGTCCACTCGATCCACAAGGATACGGATTTATCGCGCAAGAAGTGGAAAATATACTCCCAGATCTCGTGAAGGTATCAAACGACTCAATATTCACAAGACTTCTTAACTACAATGAATTTATACCGTTCATTGTAGCGAGCATACAAGACATACTCAGCCAACTTGATTTAATTATAGAGAAACAAACACAAATTACTCATCGTCAAGAAGAAATTGAGAGACGACTTGATAGTCTCGAAAATTCCCTATCATTACAAAAATAACTTTCTCTCTATGAAAAACAATCTTTTACGAGTTCTTGTTGGTCTTATGACTATCGGACTCCTTGCAAGTTGTACTGCAAAACCTGCAAATACTGCTACACAAACTGGAAATCCAACAAATGAAGCATTCTCAGGTGTATCTCCAAAAATCCAATCTCTTGAAAAGTTTCAATCATGCGTAAAAACAAGTGTGAAGACATGTGGAGAAGAAAGTGCTAAAATCCAAGCAAGGGATGCGAACGATCTCTCTTGGTGTAACCTCATCACTGATGAAAAAGCAAAACAATCATGCCAAACAAGTGTTATCTATAGTCATGCAATCACTGCACAAGATGAGAATATTTGTAAGGATCTCTCTGAAGATATGATGAAAGGTATGTGCCGATCACAAATTGTCTCAGCAAAAGCAACCAAGGCACAAGATATAACACTCTGCGATACACTCGAGACCTCATCATCTTCTGGATCAGTAGCTGGATCTATGAGTGGTGCAAATATAACAGCAACTTGAGCAGAGATGAAGAATGCGAACGATGATAAAAATAGTGAAATGTGTCGCATGCGTGTTATCCAATCTATGAATGCTATAAAAGCGAGTGAAAAGGCATGTGAGAAAATGAAGACCGAAGAAGGAAAAACGAATTGTGAGAGTTTTATGAAAACGCTCAAAGATCGTGAAAAAGAGATGATGCAAGGAATACCGCCGATACCTCCAGTTCCACCGTTACCACCATCGACTCAAAATCAACCAAAATAAAAACCTCCATATGGAGGTTTTTATTTCTTACTATAATTCCGAAATCGATCATCTCAAGTGGTTGAACATTGAAGCTAGCACCTCTGTTCCAAATGAAAAATGCCTGTCATCCTCGACCTGATCGGGGATCTACAAATCTAGCGATTTCCCATTGTTGAGACGATTCAAAAATTGTATTCTGTATTGTTCCCCTCGTTGATGGTCAGATGTATCAATTCAGCGAATCGGAATCTACTACTATACAATCACAAGATTCCCGTCTGCATGGGAATGACAGATATACTATTCCTTTGTCATCCTCGCGGAGACGGGGATCTACTTCCTATATTTTCCCACTCGTTGAGGGCAGAAACTAGCCAAGTGAATAGATTGTTCTGCATTGTTCCCTCTCGTTGATGGCAAGGTTTACCAGTACAGCGAATCACACAGATGTGATGAGTCGGAGGGCTAGGGGGAGTCGTATTAGACTATCCTTGCAAAAATCCTCGGCGGGAATTTCATCAAATAAAAACACCATCCAACGACTCAAATAATCTATATCTCCACACTCCTCAAAAATTCTTCAAGAGTGATAATAGTAATATTCAATTCTTCTGCCTTTTGACTCTTTGAACCGGATTTTTCTCAGGCAATCAGATAATCTAATTCTTTTGATACAGATGTTCGCACCTGCCCACCATGTTTGAGAATAAGGTCATGAATTTCATCCCGACTATAGCTCTCAAAACTTCACGTTACACAGTAACTCTTTCCCCCAAGAAGAAGCTGATTTTCCGAGATTGGCAATACCTCTGGAATATCCAAAGTCACTTCCTGGAGCAGTCGTGATATGAGGTCAAATTCTTCACCCACAAAAGACACAAGTGATGCGATCGTCTGAGGTCAGCAGTCATTTACCGAGAGGAGATCCTCGCTATACATTCCATCGGCGAGTCAACGCAGGAATACAAGCAAATGAACTTGATCGCGATGGAGCATTTCACTCATAAAGCGTGCAAGTGATCGCGCACTACTTCGTCCAACGAGAGGAATATTGAGCGCAATGAGCCATCGCTCAAGAGAGAGAGATCGAGCTTTCTCAATTTCTCACAAGAGATTGCTTATACTTTTGACACCAAATCCATCGAGTCATTCAAGTTCCACTCGATGCATATCAAGATGATAGATCGATACAACATCTGTGAGATATCCCAATGAGAGAAAAATCTCAAGAATTCTCGTGCCTAATCCTTCTATATTTGCACCGTGTTTGCTCGCATAGGTTTCGAGTGCGCCGAGTCGTTGAGCAGGGCAAAAATGACGGTTTGGACAATACACTGCAACCCTTCCTTCATCTCGAACGAGAGAGTGATTGCACGATGGGCAATTGACAGGTGGATATATTACGATTTCATCCCCTATTCGCTCGCTGACAATACTACTCACAATATCAGGAATCACCTCACCAGCACGCTTTACGAAGACCATATCTCCGATTCGCACATCTTTCAACATAACTTCATCATAGTTATGCAGTGTTGCTCGAGAGATAGTTACTCAGCCAAGATCAATTGGTTCCAGTAATGCCACTGGTGTAACAATACCAGATCGTCCAACACTATGTTCGATCGCGAGTACTCTCGTACGTGCCTCAGTTGTTGGAAATTTATATGCTATCGCATAACGTGGGTGATGTGCCGTATGTCAGAGTTGTTTCCAGAACGAGAGATTATCAACCTTCAATACAAGTCCATCAATTTCAAAATCAAATGCTTCCTTGAGTCTTACAAGATCATCGATTTGAGATACAAATAAATTTATATCTGAATATGTTTCAAAAAATGGTGAAACAAGAAACCCCCAAGAAGTGAATAGTCATACAAGTTCTCGATACGTTGTAGATCCAGCAATATCAATTTTGCTCGTCTCACTCGTGTAAGCATAAAAAAGCAATCATCGATCTTTGGCGACTTGTGGATCTAGCTGTCGAAGTGTTCCGGAAGCAGCATTTCTTGGATTAGCAAAGAGTTTATCTCATGCGAGAGCTCGCTCACGGTTAACTCGCTCGAACTGTGAACGTGGAAGAACAATTTCCCCTCGGATCTCTATCCGTTCTTTGTACGCAATAGCCATAGGAATACTTGGAAGACCAAGAATATTCACAGTCACATCCTCTCCTTCACGACCATTTCATCGAGTCAGAGCACGTTTGAGTACACCATCAACGTAGAGGAGAGAGAGACCAAGTCCATCGAGTTTTACCTCAACACTATATCCAGACAGTATATCTCATACTCCTAGTTCATTGTTAATTCGAGTGTTAAAATCCAGAAGATCTTCCGCATTATACGTATTCGCGAGAGAAATCATGGGTTCATCATGGATACCTTTTGAGAATTGACGAGAGAGCGCATTTGCAAAGCGATTGGTTGGGGAATTTTCAAAGACTTGCCCTGCTTGTTCTTCTGAACGAAGAAGATAGGCAAAAAGAACATCCCATTCTTGATCACTAATAACAGGATCAGAATCAATATAGTAACGATAATTATGTTCTTGAATAACCCTCTGAAGCAATTCGATATTAGGTAGCGTAAGTATCGAATTTGAGCGGGCAAGGGATAAAAATCGTTGTGACTCATCAAGAAGAGAGAACATAAAAATGCAGGAAAAATTTCCTGCATTGTATTGAGTTTCACGTATTGGTCGAGAGAATTATACTTGTTCTTGTCTGCGAACATACCAGTATCCACCAATGAGAGCAATCAGAAGCATCGCAGTCATCAATCCTGGGCCAGTTTGCACCTTTGTCGCCATACCAATATTCGGAGAGAGAGTCTTTCCGTCACTACAGAGAGCCTTGATGGCAAAATCTTCATACTTGATAGCACCCGATGCTATGTAGATTTTGTACATTGGATCTTTCGTATCAGCTACAAATTCGAGCTCTCCGCTTCCACTCTTCTTATAGACTTTATATCCCTTTGAATTTTCAACACTCTTCCAGCTAATAATAGATACTCATTTTTCACTTATCACCTTGATGCCACCAACATCTCCTACGATACAAGCTTGTGAACCTGCCGCGTTGAGTGTCATGGCAACCTCTTGGATACTTGATATAAGTCCTGAGATTTCGGCACCATCCTTATCGAGAGCAGATACCTTTACAAAATATGTCGCGGGACTTACACCATCAATATACCATGTATAGAGCCCTCCAGAACCTATTTTTGATCGGTCATAGGTAATACGTTCAGTCGTAAGAGCATCCTTACCAGTTCCATAGAGAATCTTGAATTTTGAGAGCTCTGCTGGTGGATTGACAACATTAAATTGAAAATTGAGTTTTGATCCTTGTTGTTCGATCTTGATATTCTCAAATTTTGCCTCTGTTTTTGCAGGTACAGTCGAGGCAATCACTTTAAGAGTTGCAGCCTTTGGGACTGTAGTTGATTTACCAAGATCATTTTTAATCGTTACAGACACATCGTAGCTTCCTGTTGCAGATGGGGCAACAAGTTTTCCCTCATAAACACCATCTTTCGTTTCCTTGAAGTTCTCTACGAAATCACCAAGCATCACTCGGACCTCTGAGAGTTTTGGTTGTGCCTCGAACGAAACATCAAGTGATGATTTCGCTTCAACTGACAAACCTTGCTTGACACTAAAATTTTTGATTGATCAAGTATCTTCTCACTTCTTCACAACAATTTTCTGACTCTCACCAATAACCTTATCATTTCCATCGAGAACTTTCACTTGGAGAATGTTTTCAGATTGAGTGATATTCTTGAGAGATGCGATAAATTGCCCCTGATCATCACTCGTCACTGTTGTTATGAGAGAACTACTCAGCCATAGCTGTACTTTGGAATTTTTTTTCGTTGTACCAACTACCTCGATCGAATCAGATGAGAGAATAGTTCCGCTCTCTGGAGAGATAATCGATATCTTCTCAGAAAGAGTTGATGGTGTAGTCGGAGCTCATGAACCAGGTGTAACGTCTATGATATAAGTTCCATTAAGTGACGTATTCACAAGATCACCAATATTGACGAGCATCTTTCCCTCTTTTGTAAAAGATAATCCCTTTGAAAAAGTCTTTTTACCCGCATCACCACTGGTAAATGTGTATCCATCTTGACCATATGGAACGGTTGCTTTTGAATCTTTATCTACAAATATGAAGATACTTCCATTATAATTTTTGTCGATAGAGCCATCTTTTGCGACTGCTTTGACAGTAATATCGATCGCTTCTCCCACGGCAGCGGTCTTTACGGCTTCAATTTCAAAATGATCAGCACTATCTGCAAAGGCAAATGGTGCGAATGGAGTGCTCACGAAGGAGATGATACTCAGAAGAGCTAGAATTCTTTTCATAAAAACAAGAGATTTTGTAGGGATTGTATTCTCGAGAGAGAAAAAGAAAAATAGGATTTCAAAAAAACGATTGACGATAACCAATTATACATTCATATGAATGATATTTCCTTGAGCAATAATATGCTCTGGAACAAGAAATTCATGCTGCGTCGTGAAAAAAGATAGGTATGAATCATAGAGTGATGTGAGTGTCAAGATATGTTCACGGTCGAGTTCTGCAAATATATCATCAAAGAGAAGGATGATCTTTTTATCCGGACGACTTGCAGCAATATAGCGAATTTGCTCGGACTTAAGAGCTAGAAGGAGTGTTTTATTCTCTCAACGTGAGAGATATTCACTACTAGATATCTCTCCATGATGTGAATGAACAACGAATCAAAAATCATCATGTTGGGGTCAGATACTTGTATGTCCACTCACAATATCTTTCGATCGACATAATCAGAGTGCTCAGAGAAAATCAGAAGCATGAGAATATGAATCAAGATCGCTCGAAGTATACCAACTCACATTATGATTTTTTCCAAGAAGTGACTGGAGATGTTCACTCGAAAGAGACATAGATGAGAAAAAACGATCTCGTAATAGCTTAAGTTCCCAGGCGGCATCTGCATAGATTCTATCCCAATCATCGAGGAGATCATCTGACTGATCTCGGTCTCGAATTTTTTTCAGAAGAGCATTGCGAGACTTGAGTGCACTCTCAAATTTTTTTATCACCTGATGAGCGCTTTGATGAGATAGAAGGAGTGTCTGATCTACAAAACCCCGACGTAAGCTCGGCGAGAGATAAAGGATGTTCATCTCGAGAGGCGTGAAGAATACACTACGATATTTCTGCTCTTCCAGATATTTTGATCGAGAAAGTTTATGTCACTGAAGATGATAAGCGATATTCGTCTGGTAAGAAAGTTCAAAAACACGAGGTATTAACGATGTCATATCACGCATCTCGATATGAAATTCATTGCCTCACTCTGGAACAAAATCCCCAAACGAGCGATCTTTTGGGGGAAGACCATTCGTAAGGAGAAAAATTGCCTCGAGAAGTTTGCTTTTGCCAGATCCATTTGGACCTATGAGAACATTGCTCGTTCAAGAACAAGAAAAAAGCTCCGATGATCTATGAGCAAAAGGCGAAAGATGAATATCAAACACGCGCTAGATGATCGCAGGTAAAGCAATTTGATGAGCAATAACTCGCTGCGGTGATACAGATAGAAGTATATCTCATTTGGATCGATCTGGAATTGATGGGATATCATTTCGCATTAAAAGTGGTGATTTAATAGTTGATAAATCCACACTACTTGTGTCTACCGATGATAATTCTTGCATATAATCAAGCATATCATTGAGGCTCTTGAGGTAGGGAGTTGGGTCAATAACATTGCTATTGAGAGCAGAGAGACGAAAGAGTGTTTCGATTCTTTCTTGAGTAAGCATAATTTTTATTTATAATCTCCACTATTATAGGATTTATTCTCTCAAATCAAGAATGGCTTTACAAGAATGACTCCCGCCCTCAAATCCAACCACAGCAAATCCTTCCACCAATGAAGGTATCAATGCTCCCATAATGGTTGCAACATCATCGCTACAAACAGAGCAAATACCCGCTGCAAAGAATGTAGAAATACCCATTCTCCAAAAACTCACACCACCACCTCTTCATGAAGCGTTATTGACTGGGGGTATCTATGTAAGGATTGATCGTGCACTTGATGTTATTCGTCTTCTTTTTAGCATTGTAGCACTTCTCTATTTTGGGACACGGATGATGGTACTGTCAGGTATGATCAGCCAAGAATGGGCAAAATATAGCCTCTACCTCGAGCCCGGACTTTTTCTCTTGGTATGTCTCTATATCGGACAATGGATCGCAAAATTTGCAGTCAGTGCCTCCGTTCGATTTGCATCAATACGATTTGTGAGTATCGGAATATCTGCAATTTTAACGATTGTATATACGCTCTATTGGTCCCACATTCTTCAATTTTAATCTCATCTTTCTATCAATCAATATGCTTCTCTCTTATCGATTTTCTTATACTTTTATCCTTGTATGACTCGTTTTTGGACTCACAAGTTGCTGATCAAGCAATGATAATAGTAGTGCGCTTTCCCAAGATACAGGTGCCGCAACAAAAACATTCGCTCCGCTCGAAATTCAAGTGCCATCATCTTGGTCATGAGTTGAACTTAATATGGATCCACCACCACGACAATGAGAGCTGATCGGAACCTTTGTCTCGGAAAAATCCTACGCAGGATTTAAGGAAAATTTTACGATCCTCAAAGAAACCTATCACACGAATGGAAGTGGTCAGACACTCCCAACACAAGCAAGCTATCTTGCTCGATCGATCGAAAGTGCAAAACCAAGCTATCTAAGTCATATGCTCATAGCAGACAAAAAGACTGTATTTGCAGATGATAGTGAGTGAATTACGAGCATATTCGATGCTCAATACAATGACCAATGGCCAAAACGACGTTTCGTACAGACAGCAAAAATCTGCGGAGAAAATATTTATTTACTCACGTATGCACTCTCACTCAATGGGAATACAGATGAAGCTTTCACACTTCTCAAGACAGCAAAGTGTATTAAATAGAAATATCCTCTAGAAACGTCAAGCAAAAGAGAATTGATTTCTCTCAAAAATCCATATCCTGCAGACCCATCCACTACTGAATCCGTATCACTCCGATATCTGACAGTAACAATATGGGCGAGGAATGAATGTGAAAGCTTTGTTAATTGTGAGTCTCGTTATTATTGGAAATAGTAATGCTTGTGCTGATTTCTCTCTTGAGGCAAAATGCCTCAAGGATGAACGTACAGGCATCATTATCACCTATAATGACAGTGGCGAGCCAATAGTGGTTAAGGATTGTGAAAATCCAGAAAGTGCAAAGCTCTTCTACTGGAGAGCACGCTATATTCTAGCTGTATCTAAAGGTGAGAAAAAATATGTCACTCAATGTTTTGTGAGTGCAAAATCACCTATGGAGAAGCTTAATATTCCACGTATTGGCTGTGATAAAGCCAAAAACAATTTAATTGATATCTATAATAGCAACTAGCGTCTAAACTTCTCGAAAGAAAACACCAACCGTTCGGTTGGTGTTTTTATATTTTCTCGAGTACTGCTTTAATTCTTCGCACTCATGCGCTTGATGCCTCCTCTTTGATGATTTTGAAGGTTCCCATATTGTGTGAACTTGGTACGTGAGGACCACCACAGAGTTCTTGCGAATAGATCGTCCCATCATTTCACTTCATCGTGTAGACCTTCACAATATCTGGATATTTCTCCCAGAAAGATCCCTCCACCCCGCGTTCTCGAGCTTGGTCCTTTGACTCCTCCGTGATAGCCGTATCAAACCCAGAAGCTATAGCACTATTCACATAGTCCTCAACCGCCTTGATCTCTTCGGGATTCATCTTTGCAGAATGAGTAAAATCAAACCTGAGTCGTTCTGGTGTAATATTGGATCCTGCCTGATGCACATGATCACCGAGAACCTTACGCAGTCCGGCAAGCATGATATGAGTTGCGGAGTGAAGTGCTGTTGTCTCCTCACCGCCATCAGCAAGACCACCCTTGAACATGCCAGCGGATGCAGTACGAGAGAGTTCTTGATGTCCTTCAAATTCTGCATTAAAACCCTTTAAAAATTCATCAGAGTTAAAACTTATAGTTGTATTTCACGCTATCTTATCTTTTACCATTTCAAGTGTCATTTCCACAGGATAACCGTAAGTTTGAAATAATTCAAATCATAAAATTTTACCCATCGTACTACTAGCAATAGCCTCATTTGATAATCAAATTTTTTGAGGATCCATACTCACTCCATTCACTGAAGCTCATGCTTGCATGATAAATTTATTAAATTCTTTCTCAAATTCCCGAAGCCCATTCTTAAGAGTTCTTGCAAACTTCTCCTCCTCCCTTGAAAGTTCAGTTTGAATCTTCTCAGCATTCTTTGCAACACTCTCATAAACCGGTGTAAATTGCTCAATATATTTTTGTGCAACAACGACCGTAATTGGAGACTCATATCCCATCTTGTATGCCTCACGAATAGCCCGACGAATCAGACGACGAAGTACATATCCTTGATCAACATTTTTTGGCACAGCACCATCAGCAATCATATGTACTGCAGCGCGAAGATGATCTGCTATAATACGAGCACTTCTTTCATTATAGTTATCCTCACCAACAGTTTCTTTGATAAGCGTAAGTACTGGAACGAATGCATCTGTCTCATAGAGAGACTTTACCCCGGCAAGTGTTGCCGTGATACGCTCGAGACCCATACCAGTATCAACATTCTGAGCAGGGAGATTCTCGAGAGTACCATCAGAGAGACGATTATACTCCATGAAGACATTATTCCAGATTTCCATCCACTTCTTTGGTTCCTTTGCTACGTTCGAGTCAGCTGGTGGATTCCCTTCACCCACCCAGTAGAATATCTCTGTATCTGGTCCACATGGTCCCGTTGGTCCAGCTGCCCACCAGTTATCTTCCTTTGGCATATAGCAGATACGATTCTCAGGGATACCGAGAGAAGACCAAATACGTGCTGAGAATTCATCGCGAGGAGCATCTTCATTTCCCTCAAATACTGTCACACAAAGCCAGGTAGGGTCGATACCAAACCATTTCGGATCAGTCAGAAGTTCATAGGACCATTTGATGGAATCCTCTTTGAAATAATCACCGAGAGACCAGTTTCCAAGCATCTCGAAAAATGTCAGATGAGTATTATCACCCACATCATCTATATCACCCGTTCGTACACACTTTTGTACATCGGCAATTCTCTTACCAAGTGGATGTCGCTCTCCGAGAAGATATGGTACGAGTGGCTGCATACCAGCCGTGTTGAAGAGTACGGATGGATCATTCTCAGGAATAAGGGGTGCCGACGGAATAATCGCATGTTCCTTTGACCGGAAAAAATCAAGATATTTTTGACGAAGTTGTGCGGAAGTGAATCGTTGCATAATAAAAACAATAATATTCTTGGATTATACCAAAAACCTGGGAGAATCCAAGAAAAGAAAACAACAAAAAACCACTTCGTACCGAAGCAGAAGTGGAGGTAGCAATCTACCTAAGAAATGGTAATCAGGAATATTTCCTGTGAGTCACTTCACCACTCCGAAGAGAGTAAAGCATACTCAATTTGTTGCCTAATTTCTTGACGAATTTGTATATTTCTTTCTCGTAATTTATTTTTGGAAAGAAATCTCATCATACACAAATATATGCAAAGTCAAGACAAAATACAAACAAAACTCCTTTTATTTTTGTATTACACCCATATATGTGGTATTTTGGGTTCAATAAAAAACCTTGCTTATGTTCCTTTTTCAATATTTTCAGAAAATCTTTCTTGTTATTCTAGGTTTGATGTGTTTTTCAAACCTTACTGTCTTTGCATCATCTTGGCCAACGCAAAATCCAACGACAGAATCAACAGGTGGGATTATCGGATTATACTTCACCAATATGTTTGGGAATATTGAGACAGGAACAGGGAAAATCTGTGCCAATAGTTGAGTCATTGTCGGATTTGATGCGAATGGTGGCATCAAATGTCTAGAAAATATCACTGATAATACCTCCATTCCAAATCCAACAACAAGTATTGCTTATCCTGGAGACCAAACATGACCAGCTGGTGAAGCAACTGGTGGAGTATTCAAGCAATATTTCACCAATATGTTTGGGAATATTGAGACCGGAACAGGGAAAATCTGTGCCAATAGTGGCGCAATAGTGGGTTTTACTAATGATGGAACCCCACAATGTGGGAAAGTGATACGTGATACGGGTACAGATTCTTGAATGGCATGAGTAGTTCCTGTATGAATCTCTACTCCAAGTGTTACAATGCAGACAAATAGCATTCCAAACAGTAGAGTTGCTGGATTGTTTGGAGGTATTATGAATCATTCGTGTAATCCTGGTGAAGCATTGGTAGGATTTACGAATACTGGGAGTTTGATATGTAATAATTTAGTAAATCTTACTCCAACCGTCGTAACTCCACCAATAACAGCACCAATAATCACTTCTTTCACCTCGAATAGTCCAACGGTAACTATTAGTCAGAATGTAACACTTACATGGACAACTCAAGATGCCCTGGAATGTCGTATCAATGGAGAATCTGTTGGTATAAATACTAACAAATCATATCCCATTAACACAATTGGGAATAATAATTTTACTCTTGTTTGTCTCAACGCTTCTAATTCCGTTCAACAAACAATCAGTATATCTTGATCATCAGCTTCTAGTATAAATCCAATGGAAATTCTATATTTTTGTGATTATGCTGGAACTCTTACTTGTTGAGGTACTTATCGTGGCTCATCAACGACACCTGATGTATACACCCCATGACAAACCATGAATATTGTTTTTTATGTTAGGTATGCTGAGAAATGTGAAATACCATGAATTGGTGTTTTTGGTAAATCAAGAATGCTTGATGCCCCAGCTACATTAGCACCTACCACTACAACAACATATATACTAACATGTGAAAATGCATGATGAACTATATCAAAAGAATTTACTGTACATGTTGGAGCATCACCGACATGACCAGCACCATCCATAGATACACTTTGGGCCATATATAACAATGAGCGTGTAGAAAATAATTCAAATAAGCATATAACAACACTATCTAATTCAGGTTATTTAGGTTTGGATTGGTCTGCAAGTAATGTTAGAGCATGTCGCCAAGACTGGTCCGTTGTACACGGAAATCAGGAGATAATCGCAAATGCTTTTAATTCTATTACTTATTCATCACAAACAATCATTCCGCCAAATTCTCCGGATGGGAAAATAGACTACACTCTAACATGTGACGGTATAGATTCATGAGTTATAACAACAAAGAAAATATCAGTACAAACTCTTTTGGGCGCGCCTATAATAACATTCTATGGGCCTTCAACATTGAGCGGAACCATTTATAATGCTACTGAATGATGATCAATATATCTATGATGGTTTACAAAAAATGTTACATCTTGTCGTGCAGAAGGAGATTGGTCTGGAAGTGTAGACAGTGCTGGCACCTACTATCCACAGAATCTTACATTATGACTCAAGAAATATTCCCTTATTTGTAAAGATAAAAATAATATAGACATAAAAAAGGATGTGGATATCAATGTAGTACCTGCACCCTTAGTAACGCAAGTGAATCCAGAAATTAATGTGTTATGGGCGGCCGATGATGCTGGAACTATTCATAACTACAATGACAATCCAATAGTGCCAATTTATACATATGGATGATTACTTACTTTTTATTATCAAGCAAAGAATGTGAATAGCTGTAGAAGTTCCTGGATACCAGTTTTAAATTGACGACAAGAAATACGGGATGGTGATAATCAGGATCTCGTTGTCGATCAAGCTATATCCTATCAAACTCAAGCACAACTACCAAATACCGGAAGTGGCAAGGGCATTGACTATACCGTAACTTGTACAAATAGTGGAAGTAGCGTAAATAAAACAATACATATTGATCTACGGCCACCATCTGAATTAATTTTCTGAGTAAATAATCTAAATGTAAGGAGTTTTTCGCAATGACAAACATCATACCAAGCATTATCTTGAATGACCGGCGCTCTTTCTTGGAATACAACCAATGTATCATCATGTACTGCTTCAGGTGATTGGAGTGGTACGAAAGCATCGAGTGGGACATATACAACGCCAGTTCTCACATCGAATAAGAGCTATACAATGACCTGTACTGGTCTTGATGGTCAAACGAGAGTGCAAAGTCTTAATATAGAGGTTATAACTCCCCAAACTCCAACTATCGCATTTTGAATTACCAATGGTGGGACAAATATTAATGTTTGAGACAGTAGAACTCTAAGTTGGAATGTATCAAATGCAGATAGTTGCACTGCTTCTGAGGGATGGAGTGGCTCAAAAATTTTTGACTCAAAAAATTTTATAGACACACTATTAGTATCACCAAACAGTACAACAAAGTATGTGATCACCTGCGAGAAAACAACCCTATGAACGAAGAGAACAGCAGCCGCAGAAGTTACTATAACTGTTTTAGCTAAGCCATCCATTATACTTGAAATAATAGATGGAGATGGAGATGTAAACTACGGCGAATCGAGAACCATAAGCTGGAATGTATCAAATGCAGTTAGCTGTGAAAGAGGTGGTTGATCATCTGTTAATACTACTTCACTAGATAAAAACCATCCATGGTTGAAGGCTGATAGTTTTATTGGTACAATGAAAACACAGTTTTTTTGGCCGACAACGTATTCTTTAATATGTCATGGCCTGGATGGTAGTTCTGTTCTTGCTTGGATAGATATAACGATAAAACCATTAGTTGATCTTAATCTAACAACTGTTAATGATAAGGAGTGATATGCAAAAGAAATTCATTGGAATGCAAAAAATCTAGCAACTTATCCTGAGCTAAAGAGTAAAGTAGTACAATGTTATGGCTATGGTGACAGATCACCGTGATCTGATTCTAACTGATGGAATTATATACAATCCGCAAGTGGAAAGTATATCATTCCGGCTGGAGCAGTAGACCCAACAACATATACCATGACATGTTACCTAGATGCTGATGTCATAGGTGTCATACAAGGAACAGAAAAAAGTATAACGATATCTTCTCATGCTCCCATCACACAACAAACATTAAGTCTTGATCTCACAACTATCAACGATACAGCATGAAATTCAATTGCCATTACTTGGGATACAAAGAATGCAACGTCCTGCTATAATACCTATAAATCCGGAGTAAGTAGAGACTGAGATCAAATCGCTGAAGAAGGATCTAAATGGGTTAACGCAAAATGACTAAGTGGAACCTATACACTTCCGAATCTCGTATGAAAGACTTATCCTACTTATTCAGTGGTGTGTTTTGATTCGGGTGGAAACAGTTTAGCGAAAGATGTAACCCCAGATGTAACCCCAATAGTTGCATCAGGTCTCAGTTTTGTATCTTCTTCATCACAAATTCTTTCTTGAGCAACGAGTACTCTTTCTTGGAATACAACCAATGTATCATCATGTACTGCTTCAGGTGATTGGAATAGCACCAAGACATTGACTGGAACATATACAACGCCATCACTCACATCCAACAAAAGCTATACCCTCACTTGTGAGGGAAAAGATGGAATTCTACGAATAGAAAAAGTAAATATAGAAGTTATTACCCCACAAACCCCAACTATTGCATTTGGAGTGACAACAGGGGGAACAAGCATCAAGACATGAGAAAGTAGAACTCTGAGTTGGAATATATCCAATGCAGATAGTTGCACTGCTTCTGAAGGATGGACTGGTGAATTGAATTGAATAGATACATTGTGAGTATCACCAAGCAGTACAACAAAGTATGTGATCACTTGCGAGAAAACAACCCTATGAACAAAGAAAACAGCAGCCGCAGAAGTTACTATAGCTGTTACTCCTTCTGTTGAGCTTAACCTCAGTGCTACCAAAGATACAGCATGATATACGACCGCTATTGCTTGGGATACAAAGAATGCAACATCTTGTAGTGCTTCAGGTGGATCAGCTGGATGGAGTGATATAAAATGACTAAATGGAACCTATAATCTTCCAAATCTCACATCAAATACAACTTATACAATGACTTGTATTGGTATGAATGGAAGTAGCTTAACGAAAGAGATAACAATGGTCGTTAAGGGCTCATCAAATTCAGTAATTGTAGATTCAACTCAAATACTCGAAATCAATCTCAGTGCTACCAAAGATACAGCATGATATACGACCGCTATTGCTTGGGATACAAAGAATGCAACATCTTGTAGTGCTTCAGGTGGATCAGCTGGATGGAGTGATATAAAATGACTAAATGGAACCTATAATCTTCCAAATCTCACATCAAATACAACTTATACAATGACTTGTATTGGTATGAATGGAAGTAGCTTAACGAAAGAGATAACAATGGTCGTTAAGGGCTCATCAAATTCAGTAATAGCTGATATTACAGGTGGAGCAAATACGAATGCTATTAGTAAAACATGTCCAAATTTTCAATATTATGATACTACTGAAAATAGATGCTTGTATCAGCTAAGTTGTTTTCAAAAAGAGATCGGTTACGCATACGGTTTAACCCCAAATAGAATGACTGCTTTTATATATTGGAATGATTGCTGACATACTCAATACATTCAAAATGGATGAAGTAGCCAACCAAATTTTATCAAAGAGATAATACGAGAAGGAAAGATAACTCAAGATTGAAATTGAGCTTGGACAAATAATACATTTCCGTACACTTGTCCTCAAATCATTAAGGATCTCAATCCAGAACTCTGTACATTTTAATTAGATTTAGATATGAAATATATATCAATCCATCTGATGATAGCATCAATAATGCTCACCTCTTGCACCCTCCCATGGTCCAATCCACCAACTACTCATCAGGATAATACTCCACAAAAGAATATTCAGGTCAATATTCATACCATCAGGACGAATGACCGTGTGAATGTCTCATACCAACTCAAAGATGAGAACAGTAGAGTTGTTGGGAGTGGCAATGATATCACTATAGTTGTCTGAAGTGGATCAATTCCATTTCTTGGTCTTCACGAATCACTCATTGGAATGCAAGAGGGTGAAAAGCGAACACTTCAACTTCCAGCAAACAAGCTCTATGGAGATGAACGTCAAAATCGTATCCTCCGAAAGGAACAACTCCTGGAGATATCACAAAAATCAATACCAATAGAGGATCTACAAAAGTACAAAACTGAGTTTGAAGGGAAGAAATTTACTATCATCAATAAGACAAAAAGTGATGCAACTCTCAGATTGGTCAATCCATCGCCTCTTTTTCTCTGAGATACCCTGAAAATCGGGCAAGAATCAGATCACGAATGGAACGGCGGAACAATGAAAGTCGAAAAGATAGAGTGAGAATATATAACTGTTTCGTATCCAACAGGACATCCACTTTCCGGAAAATCTCTGAATCTTGAAGTAGAGGTTAAGAAAATCCTCGAATAATCACTACAAAAAGAGCGAAGTAAAAGTTCGCTCTTTTTGGCTTTTTGGATACACTCTGGAAAAAATATGTCATACTACATTTCTCATCTTGGTCACAACCAAGCACTCTCTATTGCAGAACTCTACAAAGCCCTCAAAGCAACTGATATGGTCATCCATCATGGTGGATATTTGAGTTTTTCAAGTATCTATAGCCGTGGTGAAGTCCAAACAAAATTCCCAACACTTGGTGGACAACGCCTCATCGCAGAGATCTACAAAGATCACGTACCATCAGGCGATCAAGATGCAACCCTCTTGGCAGCGATTGACTCAACAATAGGCGAGAACAAATACCAATTTGCACTCTCGAGCAATAGACATATGGAGTTACAAAACATCGCCATGAATTTCAAAAAACAACTTGTCAAAGAGGGAAAAAGTATACGAATCATCAATAAAAATAATTCTCCAATATCTCCAGCACTTGCAAAAAAAGAGCGCATCGGAACAAAAGCATTCGAATGGCATATCATTGAACGAGGAAATGACGAATGTATTATTGCTCAAACTATCGCCTTTCAGGATATCGATGGGTATAGTGATCGGGATATGGGCAAAAGTCGGGATATGAATGTTGGCATGCTTCCACCAAAACTCTCGCAGATGCTCCTCAATCTCGCAGAACTCAAATCTCATCAGGCATTCTATGATCCATTCTGTGGTCTTGGAACCCTTCCTATCGAGGCACTTCGCTATGAAGATATGCTCATCATCGCATCCGATATAGAGGCAGATCTTGTAGCAAAAACCAAATCCAATCTTGAACAGATGCAAGATCATCGCAATCCACATCATATTGAGACATTTACTCGCAATGCACTCCAACCATCACATCATCTCACGGACATTCGAAAACGCTACCCAAATCGATCTATGACAGTTGCTACGGAGTGATACCTCGGTCCTATCATTCGTAAATACAGCAACTATAGTGTAATCGAGGACGCCCTCGATGAGACCGCCCCTATTACCCATGGATTCATCAAGCAGCTTGCAAAAGACTTACAAAAATGAGAGCGAGCATGTATTTGTATGCCTTGTTGGTTCTACACGGAAAAATACACCTATATTCCACAAATTGTATCCCTCTTGAGTGCTTCAGGATTCGCTATTGAGCGTATCGAACATCCACTCCTCGATCGATCCTATACAGCACGATGATCACTCATTTATCGTCGTGAAACACAAAACGTCGGTCGAGAAATATTTGTACTCGTTAAATCATAGAGTATCAGTGGCACTCAAAAGATAATATTTCATATAATATTCACTTCCATGGAATTATTAAAAGAGATCAAGGATGAAGAATATCCTCTCGAGAACATATCTGATACAAATTCTTGGAAAATAAGAGAAGCTGCACGAGCTATACTTTTTGATAATGATAATCTCATTCCACTTCTTTTTGTCTCAAAATTCAATTATCATAAACTTCCGGGTGGTGGTATTGATGAAGGCGAAGACAAAGAAAAAGCTCTCGCAAGAGAATGCCTGGAAGAAGTTGGGAGTGAGATCAAAATAATCGGTGAGATTGGTCAAATCATTGAATACAGAGCAAGACAAAAGATGAGGCAAACATCCTATTGTTACTATGGAAATATAATTTCAAAAGGTGAACCAAATTTCACAGACAAAGAACTCAGTGAAGGATTCAAAATTATCTGGTTACCACTCCATGAGGCAATTTTTACCATTGAACATGACAAATCTGAAGACTATACTGGATTATTTATACAAAAGAGAGACCTGGAATTCTTAAAACGAACAAAACAAATTATAGATGCAAAAAGTGGTCTCTCAAAAATGAAATAATAAAAAACGTGAGAATTTCTCATGTTTTTTATTATGAAGAAATTATTTCTTCATAATCTTTGCCCAGATTCCACCAAGAAGTGATTTTGGTTCTTTTGTTGCCTTTTCATCAAGTGTCTTTTGTGCATCATGGACCTTATCCATAGCAAATTCTTGGAATTCTTCTGCCTTGTCTTTTGCTTCTCCAAGAACATCTTTACTAATCTTTTGTGCCTTTTCGAAAAGTACTTCGGCAGGAGTCTTAGAATGATCTTCTTTTTTCTCTTCAACAACTGTTTCAGCTGCTTTTGGAGCATCTGTTACGGTAACATCTACGGCTACCTCAGCAACTACAGGAGTTTCAGAAGTAGTCTCTTCAGAAGTAACGACTGTTTCTTCCTTTTTCGTAGCCTTTGTATCCTTTGCAGCAGACATAACAAAATGAATAAATAATAAAATGACGCTTTGATACTAGTCATTCTCACGGAAAACGCAAGAGCCAACTACCACATTACCACAAATTCTCACTTCGGCGGATGTTCTTGAAAGTGTTTTCGCATATCTGATACACTCATTCGGAGAAATTCTTCAAATTTCTTGGTAAGTTCACGACCGATAACAACAGGAGTATCTCCTCAGAAGTATTCTTCAATATCCGCAAGTGTATGTTCAATACGATGTACTGATTCATAGATTGCTACCGTATAATCCTTTGTTTTGAGACTTGTTAAAAGTGTATGACGTCACTTCTTAATAGGAATAAATCCAAGAAAACGAAAATCATGCATATGAAGGCCGCTCGCACAAAGTGCTGTGATAACCGCTGATGGACCAGGAATAGGCGAAACTTCTATTCACGCCTCAATGGCACGCCCCAGAAGGGCATAGAGTGGATCAGATATACCAGGAGTGCCAGCATCGCTGATAATAGCGAGATGCTCTCCAGCGAGAAGTCGTGATATAATCACCTCAATCTTCGCGGGCGAGGAATGAGCATGAAAAGAGACGAGGGGGCGCCTGATGCTATAGTGATTTAAAAGATTACTCGATGTTCGTGTATCTTCGCAGAGTATAGCATCAGCTTCTGAGAGTATTCTTACAGCTCGATAGGTTATATCTTCAAGATTTCCGATAGGCGTTGCAACGATAGAGAGCATATTCAACGGTAGTAATTAGAGATCAGTTTATGCGTTCAAATCTTCCAGATTCCATTCTCGATAAAACTGTTTCAGAAACAATTCCATAAATTCATGACGAGTTTTTGCTATTTCTCGAGCGCTATCTGTATGAAGTGTATCTTTAAGAGAGAGTAACTTTTCATAGAAATGATTGATACTCGATGGAGATCCTTCATGATACGATTTTTGATCTGTTAGGATTCGTGGAGATTCGCTTGGGTCATAGATCGCACGATTTCTTTTTCACCCAAATGTAAATGTTCGTGCAATAGCAATTGCCCCGATTGCTTCAAGACGATCAGCGTCTTCAACACTAGAAAATTCACGAGTATTAGGAAAATCTTTAGTTCTCTCAAGAGACTTCCCATATCAAACATTCTTTGCAATAAAAAGTATTGCCTCAATTTCTTCATGAGAGAAACCACAATTTTGCAAAGATTTTAGCAATGTTTCATTACGACAAGTGAGTTCTTGTTGAGAAAAAAACTTTTCGTCAAAAAATTCATGACACAATGCACCTGCCTGTACTACAGTCATATTTCCACCACCTTCTTGATTCAAAATATACTCAGCAAGTTTTTGTACTCGATCAATATGATAAAAATCATGTGCTGCACACAGTCATTGGAGATCGGATTCTATATATGTGCGGAGTTTTCTGATTCTATCATCCATACATAGGGAAAATTACAATCAAAGTTTGTCACGAATAACATTCACCTCATAATGCAAATTCTGATCTTTCTTGAGCATAGTTTCCAGCTTTTTGCAAGAATAGAGCACTGCGGAATGATTGCGTCCGCCAAAAATATTCCCAATTCTCTCCAGTGTATAGTGCATACGGTTTTTGAGGAGGTACATAGCGATCTGGCGAGGGATCATGTATTGCTTCTGACGATTCTGACTGGTGAGGTGTTTTGCTTCAAGTCAAAAATGCTTCGCAACATGATCGAGAAGATCCTCATAACTACGCACCTTACTAACCGGTTCAACAAGCGTTGATCCTATGCGCACTTGTGTTACAGAATGTCGATTGAGTAATTTCGCAACATTATCAAGAGTTGGAGGCACTGCCGTGAGCTCATACTGAGCAACAATTTGATTGAGAATCCCTTCGAGCTCACGAATATTCTCACCAGCATGAAATGCGATGTATTCAAGAACCTCTTTTTCCACACGAAAACCTCGTTCAGAAATCTTTCCTTGAATAATTGCGAGTTTTGTCTCATAATCAGGAATAGCTACATCGACGATAATCCCACTTTCAAAACGACTCTTAAGCCGAGGTTCAAGCTCCTCAAGCTCTCGTGGTGCACGATCTCCAGAGAGAACTATTTGTTTCTTTGCATCGTAGAGAATATTGAAGATATTGTAGAGTTCTTCTTGGGTTTGAGTTTTACGAGCGAGAAATTGAATATCATCGATAATGAGAACGTCGATTGCGGCATACCGATCACGGAGATTGTCCGTATTACGACGTTTGACACTATCGACATAGTCAGAGAGGAACTTATCAGCTGTCGTATAGACTACATGCTTGTCAGCAAACCGATTTTTCGTTGCATTACCAATAGCTTGCAAGAGATGAGTCTTACCAAGCCCTACTCCACCGTAGATAAAAAGCGGATTATAGGATTGACCGGGTCGTCGACTCACAGCATCAGCAGCAGCGAACGCAAGCTGATTGGAGGGTCCTACAACATAGTTTTCGAGCTGATAGCGCGGATTGAGTGTTCGTCTTGAGAGAGTTTCTACTTCATTCGGCGACACATCTTTGGGCTTAGGAACAGCTACAACTCCCTTCTTTTCTTGTGTAGGAGCTTCTAATGGTAACTCTTCTTCCTGGAAAGTGTTGTGATCATCGAGATAGACAAGAAGATCGTGAAGTTCGCCAGTATCAACAACAAAACTTACCTCGCTCTGACTGCATCAGAGATCAGCGAGAGTATCAACTACAGCAAGCGCAAATTTTTTATTGAGCGCCTTTACAGCAAAGCTCGATCCCACACCAAAAACAATGCTATTCTCTGACACAGAAACAAGGGAAAGTTTCTTGAAATAAGTAAGAATATCTTGGTGTCGTACATGACGAACCAAACATTCAACAAAATCAGGGAGCGATTGAGGAAAAGAAAACAACATATTGAGCTACACTTGTATTGTTTTTTTTTACTTTGTCAAAAAGTCGATGCTTTTTAAGGCAAATTTTTTAGAAACATTCGATGAACTTCAAATTTTCTCACGTTGGAGTGTTCACAAAAATGCAATTCGTCAAGTTCTGAGCAAACTATAACTGTACATCATTCCGAACAATAGAGAGGAATCCCTTACGCTGAAGTTTATAACCGAATTGGAAGTATAAGAGATTCTTCGCTTTGCTCTGAATGACAGACAATATCAGTATCTTGTCATTCCCGTGCAGACTTAGGTGACCGTAGGGAATGCAGCGAATCGCACAGACGCGATGAGTCGTGAATCTCCTGAATGGATAGTGGTAGATCCCCACCTACGCAAGGATGACAGAATTTTGACACGAATACAAATCCGCCCCGTCTTCGCCACCCAGCAAGAGAGGTGAAGGAATACTAGTACTACATTATCAGGAAGAACAAAAAAATCCCCCACATTGAGAGGAAATTGATAAACCATCAAAAACACTACGAATACACCCAAGGAGCAACGAGATAGAGAATCGCTGATACAAAGAAGAGGAGAATCAATCACGCAATCGAACTCACGATGAATTTTTTTGCTTTCACTTTCCCTTCATCCGTTGCACCACCGATCGAATACATGATACCTCATACTGCCAGCATAAGTACTCCACAAAGTGTAGCGATGAATACCACGTATTGAATCATAGTAGAAATCACCGACTTGATTGCTGAGCTCGCCTCAGGAACCTTGCACTCATATTTTCGATTTTCTGGAGTTGCCGTTTTTTCATCTATGAGTACCCCTTTGTCATTCTCACCGACAAAATCACAATCTGCTCAAGGAATTTTTTCGGTGGTAAATACCCGTGCTTGCTTTGTAGGGTCAGCTCACATCATTCCTTGTAAAGCGGGATTATTATTCATAAGAGCCTGACATTCTGGATCAGCCGAATCACATTGAGCAGAAACTCAATAAAAACTACATCAGAGAAAAATGAAAAAACTAACTAATATCGCTTTAATATAAAATATCATCTTCATATATCAGGAGATAAATAACTATGGAATAATCGGGGTACTAAATCTTAAATACACTCAGATCTGCAAGGAGACTATAGACTCCAAAGAAGAGAAAGAGACCTATCGTTGCATAGAGAAAGACAGATTTTGCCTTCTTGACCGTCTCCTCATTCCCAAGAGAGAATATATAGAGATACGATGCATAGAGGTAGAACGCGATCACAAGTGGTACAATGAGGTAAGCAGCCATACCAAATGCCGTACCAAGAGCATTCTGTATAGTATCACCAGTAAAATCACCAATCGAGACAATTCGAATGTATGCCTGTGTAAACCCAAGAAGTATAAGACCAAGTGTTCCATAAACAAGCTTATTTTTTGCCTCAACACGACGATCTTCATTGTTCCCTGATCGCAGATAGAGGAACGCCGCATAGGTAAACATGAGCAGAGCAAAACCTCCAATAAATACTGTGAGGAATCCTGAGAGATTATTCCCTATAGTTTGTTCAAATCAGGATTTTCCGACAATACAGTTATTTGCAAATCCAACATCCGTATATTTTGCTGTATCACTCGTCACCGAATCACAACGCTCTGACGTGAACATACGAAGAAGTTCACCAGGAACTGTGAAGAATACGAACGCAAGAAAAGCATGAACCAATTGCATTTTTCCTTTCTTGAGTGCTTCTTCATCACCCTGAGAGAATACAAGTTGTGCACCGGCAATGACGATAAAGAGCATTGCGATGATCGATACGATAATCTTCACCATTTTGAGTACTGCGAGAAATGTGTTCTTTGATTTATCCTGAAAATCATCACCTGATACCTTCTTACCAAGAGCCTCATGAGAAGCTCATCACACATCAAATCCTGGAATTTGTGTGACACGTAGATTCTCAGCTGCTGATACGCTCGATACAACCAAATTACTCGCAGTATTTGATAATACACCCACAGACCCAAGTGGAGTAAAGAAAAGAATTCCAAGAAGCGTAGTGATGAGAAATCGAGAAAACATACAAGAAAAGATGCGTAAAATTAGGTGCGATGTGGAAGATATTCGCGAGCAGATGCTTCATCGATAAGTCCCGCATCCAAGAGTGAATAAATATGTGATTTGAATGAAATCATACCGTCCTTCGCTGCTACTTCGATAGCATTATCGATTTGAATAAAATCACCGATCGTTATGAGATTACGAATAGCATTATTGACATACATAAGCTCAAAGAGTGCAATGCGATTATCTCCTTGTTTATTAAGAACGAGTCGTTGTGATAGGACTCCAAGAAGTGCATCCGAGAGACGTACTCGAGTTTGTTCCTGTGCATCAGATGGAAAGAACTGTATAAGACGATTGAGACTCGCCACCGATCCAGAAGTATGAAGAGTGGTGAAGACAAGGTGGCCCGTCTCTGATAGACTCATAGCAGCCTCTACCGTCTCCTTGTCACGCATCTCCCCTACGATCACGATATCGGGATCCTCTCGCATAGCAGCACGAATAGCAGAGACAAATGACGGTGTGTCTCGACCGAGCTCTCTTTGAGTAATAAATGACTGCTTATTCGTAAATCGAAACTCGATCGGATCCTCAATGGAGATGATATGCTCTTTGCGAGTTGCATTGATCTCATCAACTATGGCTGTGAGGGTTGTTGATTTACCAGAGCCCGTAGGACCAGCGATGATGAACATTCCTTGCTTTGCAGTCAACAATTTGTTTGCACCAGTTGGAAGTCCTATATCGTGCATAGATGGCGCTGTTGTATTGATACGCCTGAGTGCAATAGCACGACGTGAAAGTGACCGATAAGCATTCACGCGAAGACCTATTCCAACATCAGACCAATGAGAAAAATCAAGTTCCTGAGCATTTTGAAGCGCTACATTTGAGGTTGCCTCCGGATAGAGTGTATAGAACATTTCCTCTACGATTTCTTTCGTGAGTGGAACACTACCCGAAATCG
>ERZ724509.164-NODE-164-length-32634-cov-6.202707_pt1 | contig 32634 bp, 59 predicted proteins | sample MGYA00376042_ERZ724509 | MGnify/ENA primary metagenome ERZ724509 (study PRJEB28724, sample SAMN07190887) | wastewater metagenome | isolation source: effluent of sewage treatment plant in Hong Hong | place: USA: Christiansburg, Virginia | collected 2016-03-01 ...
GGCGGTCAAGCGCGACCTTCGCGGCTACGCCGCTCGGCCGCTTACCTCAGCGTTATGCCTCAATGCCGTCCATCGTAAATTTGCGCTGTAAGCCTTTATTGATTTCGGCCAGCATGCCCTGCGCCCAGACCTTCCCGCCACCGCTCACGTAGTACGCTGCGGCCCTGTTTGCTGCGTCCAGTAATTCAAGAGCGGACGCCTTCGGCTCCGCTTAATTTGGCGTTAGCCCTCGTCATGGCCGCTCCGTTGCAAGCACGTCACAGTCACGCCGTCCGGCGCTTCGATCACCAGCGAAGGCTGAAAGCCGTTGCGGTAGTTCTGCGGCTCAATTCGCATCGGCCAGCGCGGGAAGTCGGTGTCGGCTGCATCCGGGTCCCAGTTCGCCACGCCAATCAACCAGCTTCCGCTGTTGCCTGGGCAGTGCTGTCCGGTCACAACAACCCCCATGCCGCTTTCACGGTGCGCCACAAGGTATTCAATCGGCTTGCCGCTGGCGCAGTTGTCGTAGTCGTCTTTGGTGTGCTCTACCTCGCCAAAGGTGTCGTCGCTGTAACCCTCAAATCTCAATGTCGGCATTTTCGTTTCCTTCGTAGTAAGCTCCGGGCTAACCCGGCAGTCGAGCTGACCTGCGCGAAAAGCCGCGCAGTCAGCTCACTTTTGCGTTATGCACCAAACAGCGCAATCTGGGCAGTCGCCTGCTCAAAACGCGCCTTTGCTGCGTTAAAGTAATCTGTATCAAGCTCGCACCCCACAAAATCAAATCCGCCGTAGTGCGCTGCAATCGCGCTTGAACCGCTGCCAAGATGAGTATCCAGTATCCTGTCGCCTTGCTTTGCATAGTTCTGCAAAAGCCATTCGTATAGCTTTACGGGCTTTTGTGTTGGGTGTATTTTTTGCTTTCCGACATACGCTTCACATCTTGCCATCATCACAGACCAGCATCCATAGCAGACAGCACAACCGTTACAGCCTTTGCGTCGCCTTCGCCTGGCTCGTCAATGCGCAACACGCGGCGCTCAAGGTCAATCAACACCTTCAGCGCGTCAGCCAGCAACTTCACGTTCTTGACCTGCTGCGGCAAACCAATCGCGGCGCGGTACATATCGTTCAGCTTGTCCTGGCCAAATTCATCTGGGCTTCGCAACACATCGCCAATATGGGCAAACGCTTCCGGGTGATTCAGTTCGGTATCAACCAGATCCCACAGCTTCTGCACGATAGATCTGGCGCGCTGGATGTCTGCGCGCTGGTTGATTACCTTGTCGGCAATCATGGTTGCGCTAGCTTGGATCTGCTCTTTCTCTGAAATTGCGCTTTCCGTGCGTACTTCTTTGCGTACTTCTGATTTGCGTACCAATTCATCGGCGCGTGAATTTATCTTGGCGGAAAGGTCGCGAGTCCATTCTTCGGCCTTGGCCTTCTTGCGGATAGCGCCTTCTGAGCAACCGAACTCGGCGCCAATGTCACGGAGGCTGCGGCCTCCAATCCGATACTCACGCCCTACGGATTCCCAATCAACCTTGGGGCGCTTCGCGCCTTGGGTGTCATCAGCCACTAGCCTTCTCCCGAATTGCCACGGCCAATAGCTTCGCTACCTGCTCCTTGGTCTTGCCTAACTCACGGGCAATATCAGCCTTGCTACGGCCAGCCCGGAACATTTCCATCACACGCGCCGCATTGCCGCTTGATTCGCAATTTCCATTTGCCATTTTCTACCCGTTTGCTATACTGAGATTGTCTTACCGCAAGCAATCATTTTACAACGGAGAGTGAAATGTCAAGTATGAATCGCACGGGACGCCAGGTTTTTGAAGCCACCCGCCAAAATGAAATCCCGCTGGAAGTTATGGGCGTAGCGGGAAGTGCCGCCGACAACGCCGCAGATACGCTCGGCAGTCGCTTCGTTCGCGGTGAATTTACCGATGAATTCATCACCATCTGGTTCAAATGAAAAATATTTACTTTTATACGCATAAAACCATTGCAATCTAATTTTGTGCGTATATAATTCAGTCATGGGATGCAGCAACGCAGACCACCGACCAGGCGTGTTCCTGGATACCCAGATAAAGGGGCGAATCATGAAAACAACCATCACCGCCAAGAGCGAATCTCTCGTCATCATCTCCTACGATGACGAGGACTATTCAACAGAGTCTGGCACGAAGCGCGTCACTCGCGAATTTTCGCGCCCGGCACGCGGCGGCTACGTCATTGAATGGCTCCGCAACAGCGAAACCACACAAGTTTGCGACAAGCTGTGCCATCGTGGCTCTACGCTCTACTGCGGCGAAAACACCCCGCTCGTGAATATCATTCGTCGTGAATATCAGGCCATGCGCCGCGAAGAAAATCGCATCGCAAATAGTGACTATTGCAAATAGTCACTAACCGAAACCACCCCGCTCCGGCGGGGTATTGTTGGAGTTCATCATGGCAGCAGTTTTTCGCGCCTACTTGCGCACATTTGACGGTAAAGTTTCTCCGGAAACAAAGACCATAACCGCTGACCGCGATGCGGCGGAGGCGGCTTTCGCAGACCTAGTGAGCAGGGCCGTTCTGGACGGACAGAAACTGGCTGCCGTCCTCTCGTACAACAACGGTCAGCTCGCGTTTCATCGTTTTGACCGTAACCCCGGTGATGCCCACTACTGGCGCGACAAACTGGACGAAATCGAGTGGCCGACCGGCCAAATTGGCAGGCCGAGCGAGATGTCCGGCGGTAAAAAGGTCAATACCTACCTCGACGCCGAGAGCATCGCTATCGCCACGCGCATCGGCAACGGAAACGTCAGCGAGGGTATCCGCAAGGCACTCAAGCAAGCGGGCGAGTAATGCTCCCTGGTAACCTGCTGCACCCCTTGAAGCTCGATGTGGTTGGCTTCAAGGAGGAAGACCATGACTACCATTTCCGCGTCGAACTGCCTGAGCCGAAGTGCTGTCAGTCCTGCGGCTCCGCAGACGAAAAGCCGAGTCGATACGGAAAGGATGACCAAGCCTATCGAGATATTCCCATCCACAACAAGCGCGTCACCATCTGGATGATACGGCGGCGGTATGTCTGCAAAGCCTGCGGTAGCACCTTCCGGCCCGAACTGAAGGATATGGACGACCGGCGCATGATGACGAAGCGCCTGGTCAAGCATATCGAGGTGGCGGCGGTACTCGGCAGCAACAGCGAGGTAGCGCGGACTGTCGGCGTCGATGAAAAGACCGTTCGCCTCATCTTTGAGGACTACTACAAGACCAAGGACGCCGACTACAAGCCGAAGGCATCCCGCGTGCTGGGTATCGACGAGCTTTACCTTGGCCGGGTCTATCGCGCCATCTTTACCAACATCACCGAATCGACAGTGATTGACCTGCTGCCGAACCGGAACAAGCCGACCATCGTCAATTTCCTGTCGCATCTGCCCAACCGGAAAGACATTCAAATCGTCTGCACCGACATGTGGAACCCCTACCGGGAAGCCACTCAGGCAGTGCTTCCGCATGCCAGCCTAGTGGTGGACAAGTTTCACATCACTCGGATGGCCAATGAGTCCATGGAGGTTGTCCGCAAGGGCTTGAAGAGCAGCCTGACGGCACCGCAACGGCGGACGCTGAAGGGCGACAGGAAGGCATTATTGACTCGAAAGCATGACCTGAAGGACTGGCAGAGTCTGATTATGGAAACGTGGCTCAACGCTTTCCCGGAACTCAAGACCGCCTATGACCTCAAGGAAGGCTTCTACGGCGTCTGGGACGCGTCCTGCGACAAGGATGCCAGAGAGCGTTACGCCAGGTGGAAAGCTGGAATCCCTGCCGACCAGAAGGCGGTATGGGAGCCGCTGACAAAGGCCATGGAGAACTGGCAAAACGAAATCTTTGCCTACTTCAAGCCTGGCCACCAATTCACCAACGCATTTACCGAATCCAGCAACCGGGGAATCAAGACCAAGCAGCGGGACGCTCGCGGCATGAAGTTCGAGAGCTACCGGGCGAAGATACTGTTCGCCCAAGAACACAAGGTCGTGAAGCCGAAGCCCAGGAAGCAATCGCCGTTCGATGGAGGCATGGGGCGTATGACCTACTCGATGGTTACCGGCTTCGACTTCGAAGAGCCAAGCGACTACGGCGTACCAATATCAACCGTGATGCGGCTCATCGAAACCGGCGAGCTATAGCCGGAAATCAACCTGATATTCCGAATACCCTGAGTATTTCGGATCAAAAGGCAATGACTGCCAATGGGTTGCCGTTTCTGACTGCTGCGGCAGCGTAATCCTCGATACCGATCCAGATCCTGACGAAGAATAAGAAACGGCTCCCACTGGTATGGGAGCCGTTCAAAGCCGTTTGCGGTAAAGCCTCGGCAGGCTTACGGAGACAGGGGCCGCAATCCCCGAACCCCTATTTTAACCGAGTTGCACGCTTCTCCCTGCGATATTCCTGAATGTCGATGCCGTGGATGGCTCGCATGAGTTTCTTCTTGAGTACATAGTCTTTTGTGCGCACACCTTTTGCATCCTCCACGACTTCATTGAATTCCGCGTCCCGGTAAGTGAAGTCGGCGACGTAGTGGCAGATCAGGCTATTGTTGATCTCCAGCGCAAAGCGCACCTGGCACTTCAGGTTCGAGATAACCCCGCCCTCCTGAAGCCTGACCAATTGCACATAGCGCCCGGCCTCCAGCTTTGAATCAAAGGTTTTCCCGTTGACCGTGGTTTTCTTGTTGCGGTATTTGGCCCGTGGCGTATCCGGCTGATGGTCTTTCGCCTCGCGCTTGGCCTCTGATCTGCTTTGCCGCAGCTTCTGGTAAGCGGCCAACTGTTCGTCACTCCAGCGCAGCATGGCTATCTCCCAATTCATAAGCCACGCCTGGAACCCAAGGCCCATGCTCGATCAGATAATCACTATCGGTCACGCGCGGGCAACCAGCACACCCGGTATCAACCGCCCGCCGATCAAAAACCGGCAGAGCCGCCACACCGGGAACTGCTGGCAACCGTAGTGGATTATTAAATATCGGCATCATAGGAATCTGGTTCAACGTAGCCCTTCGGCTTCGGCCCTCGTTTGATCGTGATGTGTTTCATGCCGCAGCCACCCGCCCAACGTGCCGCACGCCACTTCACAAACATGGCACGACTGCATTCCACCTCATGCACGGTATCCAGCAGCAGCGTGACGTTGCTCGATTGCTGGCAGCGGCCTGATTGCTTGTCGAAAAGCAAGCCGGTACTCGCGCACCCGTAGAACATGCGGCCGCTTTTTGCCGGCCATTCAACTTCGGCCAGCATGCTATCGCTCTCTTCGTTCAGCAAATGCAAGCGAACCTTGCCGGTCCATTGAATAGATCCTTCAATCCGGGTCATGTTGAGATCATTGACCTCGCCCGATTGCGGAACCCGCTTTTTATTTACCGATGGTTCGCTGTGCCGTGCATGTCTTGTTTGCATCAAATCTTCTCCGATAGTTTGCGAATGGTCATGGCGAGCAGATCCAGCTCGTCCATTTTGTAGCGGGTATAAAACCCTTTGACGCCCAGGCCGTGAATGCCTGATGCGCCCTGATGATGTTCCGGGCAAAGGGGAACCGTCAGGAAGTGGCTTGAGCGCTCTCCCATGCCCTGCCCTTCCCGAATGTGATGGACGTGTGCCGGCGTTGGCCCGTTACCCTGGTGCTGGCAAAGAACACAACCAAGCTCGGCAACGTAGCCCATGTGCCGGCGTTCGTAGGCGTCAGGCTTTTTCATTTACCTATTCCCCTGCCAAGCATGCGGATCTGGCGCTTTACAATGCCTAGCGCCTTGCGTGATGCCTTGCGTTCCTGGATATGATGGTGCGCTATGCTGCAACTGCTGCACTTTTCAAGAACCTCTTTCTGTTCTTCCTCGTCGAGCCACATTATTTCCGGCCAATAGTCGCCCTGGTTATCAAGGTGCGACGCATACGCTTCGGTCAAATGCGTAACTGGTCTGCCTTTCTTATCAATGTTTCCTTTGGCAGCAAGCCGGCAATTTCCAAGCGCTTGGCCGATTGACTTAGTTAAGTTATGGATTACATCCATCAGCCGGTCATATTCACAGCACAGGTGCAATGCTTTTTGTTCTCTTGTTTTCATGGCTTCACCAGCGAATAAAGCGCTACCCGGAACTTCTCGCCGAAGCGATTGTTGACCTCGATCATCGACCGGACGATGTTGTGTCCAGCTTCTTTCAAGTCGAAGACGCGGGCGCCAAGCCGATAAATGCCCAACTGGCTCCACGCTTGCAGCGGATCAATCGGCCCGGTCTTTTCCAAGTGCTGCAACAGCCGTTCGTTTTGGCTTTTCAAGGTCACTCTCCAAACTCGTTGAGAATCGAATCCATCATTTCCTGACACCTGGCGAACTTAACCGCATCAGACTCGCCTTTCGGCCCGCACTTTCCCCACAGGAAAACCGCTGCGTAATCGCCGCGAAGGAAGTCCATCACCTTTGCGTGGTAATCCTCAAATTCATGTTGGTCGGCCTTGGCGTAGCTGATACTTTTAGGGATAGGTACGACACCGCCCTTAGCTCCGGCGCACCATTCAACCCATCCGGCTCCTACGGTGATCCAGTCGCGAAGCATGTCGAAGTCCTGAACGCGCTCCTGAGAATCGAACACAGCATTGAGAATCGCGAAGTGTCGGCGGTGATACGGCGAGGAACGCGGAATGATGAACTCGATTACCGCGAATTCTCCCGGCTCCAGATCCATCAAGCGCTTCCAAATCTTGCGCCAGCCCTGCTTGTCGGTACGGCTCCAGCCGTCGAACAAGCCGAACAGGAAGCGGCGAACCTGCTCCAGCATGGACTCGGCTGGCGGTAGGTCGGAGGTGCGAATGATCGTGACGCGACTCATGGCCGGCACTCCATGAACGCCTTTATGAACGTTTGCGCCGCGATAGCATTGATTGCATTGCCGTAACCGCGCAGTCGCACCACTCGGGCGGCAGACCCATCAACCAGCGGGAATGTGCCGGGTTCAACTGGCCTCCACTTGCCATCCCGGCAGTAGAGCCAGTCAGCATCTCGCCAGTAGCCGTTAGTCGGGCCGGTTGCGGGTTGTCCTTGAGGTGCAAAATGTCCTCGGTCAAGTAACCCGAAGTTCTCCCGGTTGCCGTTCGGCTTGGCCTGATGGCTTTCCTGTCCACCACATCCATCGTGTTGGGTGTCGGCCATCCAGCCATCGCCACCTGATGCGTCAGCATCGATGGGTATGTGTTGCCCGTCTTGCCCTGCGACCTGGCCAGATACTGGTCGCCCGTCCCGCCCGGCTCCGATGCGGTCGGCGCGCCCCACCCCGCCAGCATCACAAAATCGTTCAGATTGCTGCCGTGTCGAGTCTCCCCCATCGCTCGCTTCGCCTGCCCCCCGCCCGTGCTGTCGCTTGTTTGCGGCGTGGGCCACCCAGTAGAGGCGGTCCCTGATGTGCGGCGCACCGATGCCCGCAGACGGAAACGGGACCGCCCCGAAGCTGTAACCCATGGCTTCCATGTCAGTGCATACAAGGTCGATCCAAGGGTCTGCGTCTTTGCTTGCAACCTGCTCTCCAAGAATTTCTGTAGGGCGTCGCTCTCGGATGAGGTGGTGGAAGGCGGGCCAGAGGTGCCGCTCGTCATCAAACCCAGCGCCTTCGCCTGCCGCGCTGAAAGGTTGGCAAGGACAGGAACCGGTCCAAATAGGTCGATCATCGGGCCATCCAGCTTTACGAAGCGCGTAGCTCCAGACGCCAATACCGGCGAAGAAATGGCATTGCGTGTATCCGGCAAGGTCGTTTGGCAAAACATCTTCGATACTCCGTTCATCTACGTCGCCAGGCGCAATCAGGCCGGCTTTGATTAGTTCGCGCAGCCATGCGGCAGCATTCTTGTCGAATTCGTTGTAGTAGGCGCTCATGCTGAATACCTCGTCCGGTACGTCACGATGTCGCGGGCAGTCGACTGGCCACAGTCAAACAATTTGGCCAGCTTGCGATAGCCGATGCCGCCCTCTTCGTTCAGCCGCCGCATTTCGATAACCTGCTCGTCGGTCAGCTTGGATTTCTGGTGTGACTGGCCGCAGCGATGGCCGGAAGATGCGCGTGAAATCATTTTTTCCTCACCCCACCAGCCGCAATCACCTTGGCCTTGACCTGATCAGCGAACTTGTCGCCCTGCGTTTCGCGCATGAACTGGAGTTGGCGCATTTGCCCGATTCGCGATAGCTGGGTCGATACGATTTCAACAGCTTCGGCCATCGTTGGCCATCGTTGATTGTCTGACATTAGGCAATCTTCCCCATGCGCTTCGATGCCGCCAGATCCGCAACAAGCTGTGCTGCCCGCTCCCGGTTGCGCTCAATCTCTTCTGGCGTAAGAATTACCGTAAGTTTTGGCGCCCCGCCATCTCCCATTCCCCGCGCAGCATCACGGCACATCGCCTGAAACTCAGGAAGAGTTGGCGGAAACGGGCCAAGGTTTTTAAGCGCCCTGCCTATCGCCTCCGGTTTATCAGCGAACCCGGCCAATTCTTCACCCCATGTCCGCTTAACTCTTTCACGCGGAAAAGATCCGTACTGCGCCGCCCACTTTGATCCGTAAAAATCCTCAAATCGACGGAAACATTTTTCAATCCAGTCATCAGGCAACACGGAACGCCTCCCCGGTGATGTCACGTTCGTTGGTAAAGTTACGCTCACTGGAATCCCCCCTGGCTGCTGCGGCATCTGCCGCGTAATTGTCGATAGCTGCTTGTCGTCCGTTTATCGGTCGTCCTGCTGGAGAAGCCCGCGCTTGCTGGTCGTTCAGAAGTAGCTTTTCGACATAGGCAGGCAGGTTTGAGATTTGCCCCTTTGCTTCGGCCAGCGCTCTGGCAATGCCTGCGGATACATCGGCAGTGCTGACGCCATCTCCGCACCATCTGGTAAAGGTCTGCCAGACGTTGCCGCGAGTGAAGCGGCTCCCTGGGTCGTATTCGGTTCCTTGGGTCTGGTTGAACCAGATCAGCCATTGACCGGGTTGAACAGGAACATCGGGGATAGCCCGAAAATCATCACTGCCTAATTTTTGATTCGCGTCTACCAGTTGATCTGGTGATGATGGTTGTGTACTTGGGTTTATGGTTTTAGGTGATTGTGATTGTGATGGTGTTTCGTTTGGGTTATGTCCAGAGAAACCCATGGGTTTTTGTTGGCTTTCTGTTTGGGTTTTCTTTGGTCGCCCACCTTTTGCGCCGTTGGCTTTCTGCTTGTCGTTAATTCTGGCCGCTTTTTCGCGCTCTTCGTCAATGCGCTTGTGGTGCCATTCGCCATCAGAAATCATGAACAGGCGGGCGATTGCAGGACGGTTTTTCTTCCACACAGAAGCCTGTAGCCGAGTTACTTGAGATAGAGCCAAGTCATCATCTGGAAGCGGCCCATTGGTCCAGTAATCCATGATCAACAGCAGGTATGCGCCGTGTTGTTCAGTAGTAAGGCGTGTTGTATCACGCAGATAGTCGCCGATATACAAGGGCATCCAGGCGTCAGGCTTGCTCATTCCGAGTCACGCTTTTCAAATCCGAAATTATTGGCAATAGCTCTTGATATAGAGCTTCTAATTTCCAAATAGAAGCCTCATCAATAACCGGCCTGAACAGAAACAAATCAATTATTTCAATCAGTCGCTTGGCCTTCTCGTTTCCTACATGCGCGTGAAGTTGCTCAATAGAAAAGGCTATGGCGCCAATTTGCGACGACATAATTCCAACGTGCTTAAGGGCATCAATCAATGCGCGTTCACTTATATCGGCTATTGAGTGTTCTGCCTCGTGACATTCATTGCATAACGTCTTTAAGGCATGACCTGGATAATCCCAAACATCAGCGCCTCTGGTGTAATAAACATGATGAACATTTAACGTCTTATCATCGGCGCCGCACTCCGAGCATTGAAAACTGTCTCTCTGCATAATCTCCAGTCGGCGTTTCTGCCAACGGGGATCGAGCCACTGCTCTGAATATTTCTTTGCGCTCATTACGCAACCGCCCTTGGCGAATGGCACATGCCGCAGACAAATCGGCCTGCCTTGCTATAAATTCCGGTAGCTACAGTGCGACGCTTCCCGCAGCAAAGACAGCGGGCCATCAATGGTGTTTTTGATTCGCCCGCCATGGTCTTGTTGTTGCTGCGCTCACGGTACTGGCTTTCTCGGGTTCCGTCGTAGAGGCTGCTCATTCGACACCCCTTTTGCCAATCACCAAGCCAATCGCAAATCGCGCCGCGAAGATCAGCGGAATACAGGCGATGCAGGCCATGATGATCTCGTCTATTGCGGATGATTCGATCACTTCAAAACTCCTTTTGGTGGTCGCCCTGTCGGTGAGTGTTCCGGCTGGGGCGACCGTTGCGGCCATTTGACGGGCGGCAGGACGACCACCAAAGGAGTCTTGCTGCCCAGCTATGCGCCCTCACAGCGCGTATAAATCTTAACACAAGCATGCTACACGGTAGGCAATCACAATACATCATTTACGGATTGCCGATTTGTAGATCAATACAAAATTTTGCTTACCGCCAAGCAATCAACTATGCTTAGAGTGTAATTAAAACCAAATGATTAGCAATGATTACCGTGCGTTAATCATAATTTACACCACCTTCGCTTAAAAATGCAAGCGAACATTGGCAACGGAGGCCAATATGGAAAAGACATACAGCAGAACCGACTTTGGAATTTCCGACAAATCGTCAACTCAGTTGGCGGCACCAATGAAGCAGCTCGCATCATGGGCAAGAAGAACAGCTACATCACGCAGATTGCCGGCCCAAATCCTTCGCGCTCAATCGGCAATCGCATGGTCGCCACTATTGAAAAATCATTTGCTCTTGAGCCTGGAGCGCTTGACCTTGCTCCGCCCATTGAGGCCCGTGGAGAAGACAAGCACATGGCCGAGCTATCCTCTGTGTTAGCCAACGCAAGCAAGGAAGACCGCGAAATAGTCATTGAAATAGCCAGGCTATTTGCTAAACGCTCGTTGCGCATTAAGCCAGACGACCTATAACTTTCGTCAAATTTACATTTCCCATGCGCAAGCACATTATTTCATCGGAATTTTCCAAAATAAAAAGGGGTATTAACATGAGTAAGAAATCACCAGCCATTCCAGCGCCAAAAGAAGGATTGTTCGGCGTCGCCATCCGTGCCGATGGCGCTATGGAGAACGTTGGTATTGGTTCATTTGACATCAAGCAAGCCGAACAGCTTGCGTGTCAGCTTGAATCGTTGGCTGGATCAATACGCGCTAAAGCAAAGCGCGTTTTTCCGGCTAAATGAAGATTGCCTAGCGGAAATCAAGCACCGGCCAGGGCCGGTTTTTTTATTGATTGATTTTGCTTGCCTTCCGTTAATCAATCATCTACACTTGTCATTAACGATGCAACCCGCATCGTCATCGATAACGGAGATCGATATGGACTACGCCAACAAAACATGGCTACTCGGCAAGCGCACTCGCCTGTCGGATAACGCCAAGACCGCCCTTGCGGTTGCAATCCTGTTTGTCACTTACGCCTTGGTCGGAACGATGGAATACAACGACCTTCAGGCCGACGCCAAACCAGTCTGCACAAAACCATCATGAAAAAGTTTGAAGTCTATTTGAAGCGCAAGCTCGTCACCAATGACGTGCAGAGCGCACGTAAAAAGGTGGCCTACGTCACCGCCAACACAGTTGAGGAAGCCAAGACCATCGCACTGGCCCGGCATGAAAACTCAGCATTCGTAATCGATGGAACACCGAGGAGAGCGGCATGAACGCACCCGAGAAAAACCAACTGGCCGTATTCAACGGCTTCCTAGAAAAGTTCAAGCCGCAGCTTGCCCGCGCATTGCCGAAACACATGGACGCCGACCGCATGGCTCGACTTGTCTTGACGGCATTCAGCACCAGCCCGGCATTGCAGGAATGCACACCGAACAGCATTGCGGCATCTTTGATGACTGCCGGCCAGCTTGGCCTTGAGCCTGGCGTTAACGGCGCAGGATTTCTGATCCCGTACAAAACCACATGCACGTTTGTACCTGGCTGGAAGGGCTTGGTTGATCTAGTTTCAAGATCCGGTCGCGGCACGGTCTATACCGGCGTGATTTTCAGTGATCAGCAATACACCTTCGTTGATGGCGCAAAACGGGATCTGATTATCCACAACGAAACCGACCTTGATGACCCGGAAGAAATCACCCACGCCTACGCAATCGGATGGGTAAAAGGCGCCGCTATGCCGATCATTGAATTGTGGTCAGTCGCCAAGATCAGGAAGCACCGTGACAAATACAACAAGGTTGGGGCCAGGCATTACAGCTTTCGAGATTGGGAAATGTACGCCCGCAAGATCCCTTTGCTACAAGTCCTGAAGTACATGCCGGCAAGCATAGAGCTATCGAACGCGATTGATATTTCCAATGCTTCCGAAGAAGGACGTGGGGCGACTATCGAAAACGGCATTGTGATTGACACCGACCGCGACGATGGGCGCTTTGACAGCGCAACGACCGTCAGCGAGAAACACGAACCTCCTGAAATGCCGGCTGACAAGTTTGCCGAAGAACTGCCCAAATGGCGTGAAGCCATCAAAGGCAACAAACGCACCCCGCAACAGATCATCGCCACGCTACTGACCAAGTATGTGCTGACCGATGACCAGAAGCTGACCATTGAAGACCTCGCAGTTAATTACGGAGAATAACCATGAAAATTATCGACTACCCGCAAGGCTCTCCCGAGTGGAAAGCCCACCGCAAGACAACCCATAGCGCCAGTGATTACCCGGTTGCACAGGGTTTCAAGAAGGGAAACAAAACCCGCTCGGCCCTGATTCGTGAATTTGCAACAGGTATTGAAGTTGAATTTACGGAATTTGTAGAGAAGATTCTTGCCAATGGGCATCGCGTTGAAGAAATGGCCAAGCCGATGGCGGAACTTATCATTGGCGAAGACCTGTTCCCCATAGTTGCAACAACTGACGACGGCTATCTTGGCGCCAGTTCTGACGGGGCAACCGCAATCGGCGACAAAGGGTGGGAGTGCAAACAGTGGAACGCCGGTCTGGCCGAATCAGTCGCTAACGGAATTGTTCCTGATACGCATGTTGGCCAACTAGATCAGCAAGGCGAAGTATTCGGGTTTGAAACCATCCTGTTTATGGTGACGGATGGCACGCCCGAAAACTGTGTCTATTGCTGGTACTCTCCGAGCGCAGAAGCAAAGGCCGCTATTCGACCGACATGGCGCCAGCTTGATGAAGACGCGGCCAACTATCAGCCGGAAGTGATCGAGCAAAAGCCGATTCTCACCGCCAACCCGATTGATAACCTACCCGCCCTGGTGATCGAAGTTACAGGCCGCGTCACGCACAGCAATCTTGTTGAATTCAAAGCAGCGGCGACCGCCGTTATCTCCAGCATCAAGACGGAACTCGTCACCGATCAAGACTTCGTGGATGCCACGGCCGCCGTCAAATATCTGAAGGATGTCGAGGACAGCGCCAAGCGCGCCAAGCAGAACGCCCTTGACCAGACGACCAGCATCGCCGAACTGCATCGCGCCCTGGATGATGTCGCCGGCATGGCGGCCACCGTGCGCAAGGCGCTCGACAAGAAGATCACCCAAGAGAAGGATTCGCGCAAGGCTGAAATCGTCACTGCCGCCAGCCGTGAGCTTGGCGCGTATTGCGCCGCTCTTAGTCATCGTGTCGGCGTCCCGGTTGCTTCTGCTGCATCTTTCGCCGAAACCATCAAAGGATTGAAGTCGATCGACAGCATGCGTGACAAGGTATCCGTCGCCCTGGCCAATGCCAAGATTGAAGCGAACGCCATCGCCGACCGCATCGAGTACAACATCAAGACCTTGACCGGAGAAGGCTTCGACTGGCGCTTTCTGTTCCCGGATCTGCAGGCCGTCTGCAACAAGGCGGCCGACGATTTCGCATCGTTGCTTGCCGCTCGGAAAGCAAGCCACCAGCAGGCCGAAGCCGACCGCATCGAGAAGATCCGCGCCGAGGAACAGGCCAAGGCCGAAGCCAAAGCCCGCCGTGAGGCACAGGAAGCCGCAGCCAAAGCAGAAGCTGAACGCCTTGCCGCCCTGCCCAAGCCCGCGCCTGAGCCGGTTTGTGTTCAAGAAACCCCGAAAATTGAGACACAAGCGACGTTGACCGCAACGGCTGAGACACAACCGGAAACGCCGGTTCAGCGCATTCAGAAGAAAGAGGAATTGCGCGCAGAAGTAGTCGAGGCCGGAATTCTCAAGGCGCTTGAGCAAATGAACATTTTTCAACGTCAAGACGTGCTCGCCTACTGTGAAGCAATCTTAGCTAAGGCCCGCATGGGTATCGCGGCTTAACGAACACCTACAGCGAAGGGCTTTGATTTCCGTGGCTTGTCGGCCAGTTGCGGAATGAGCCATAGACCGACTTAACCGGGGCGCTTTGAGGGGCTGGATAACCGGGGATGGTGATAGCTAAACCCCTCACCTATTTTTCACACGTAGCACAACACAGGAGAAGCACCGAAATGGCAAAGCCGATAAATGAAAACCTAACCAACTATCGCCGATATGGGAATCCCCATATCGGCTGGAGGCTCCCATGAAAATGCACAGCGTCACATCAAGCCAGATCAGCGAAATTGGTCACGATCCGGCAACCAACACGCTTGCCGTGCGCTTCAAGCACGGCGGCACCTTGTACCACTACGAAAATTTCAGCGCGGAGAAGTTCAAGGAATTCCACGAATCGAAGTCGCACGGCGCCTACCTCGGCCAGCACATCAAGGGCGCTCACAATTTCAAGAAGATCATCGAGAAAAAAGAAGGGGAAGAACATGGCAAAAAGTAATGCAGTAAAGACCAAGAAAATTGCGCTGATCAGCAACTACCGCCTGACTCGCCAAAAGCTGAATCTGAACCAGGCTGAATTCTGGAACCGCCTCGGCTCCACCCAATCAGCCGGCAGTCGTTACGAGACAGGCCGCGAAGTGCCAATCGCAACCGCCATCCTCGCCCACAAGGTTTACATCTTGGGCGAAGACATCGACGCCCGTAACTACAAGTAATCGAGGGAATCATGGGACTCGGTATTTCAAGTCTACTCGTCGCTGCGCTGCTTGGCTCTGGCGCATTCATGCAACCCGCCGTGCTAGGCAATCAGCAGCTGGTTGTCAGCTCGTCCAAGCGCCGGCATATGGCATCTATGTTTGATGAATTCAGGATCTACGGTGGCGCTTTCAGCTATCCGAAACGCCTTGGCTGGTCGAATCGCATGGTGCAGCGCATGGCAACCAAGCGCCGCAACCAGAAACGCAACAAGCAAGCGCACAAGGGAAAGTGATCATGGGGAAGAAAAATAAAATCATATCGAAACTAGCCGAGTGCTTAACGGAGATTGATACAAGTATCAAAGAGCAGGCAAGAATCGCGGAATCCACGCACAAATTGGTCGTTGAAAACAACCAGAAGACTCAACTTCTAATTACTGAACTAGAAAGGGGAAGTGAATTGTATTTCGAAAAAATGCAGTCTCTCATTACAAAAGTATCGGCTTCTCTCGAAAACCTGGATAAAGCTGCGAAAAATCAAGCATTCGGACTGCAAACAGCACTACAAATTGCAACCTCTATCGAGAAAAATGCAGAGTCAGTTATTAAAGCTATGAAAGGCGGCGATTGATGGAACCCGTCACCCAATTTGACACCACGCTGGTTGATGAAATTCAATCGAAGAAAGAGGCAGAAAATGGCATCAGTCAATAAATGGATCGGTATCGGCAACCTGGGCAAAGACCCGGATGTTCGGTACACCCAAGGCGGTGATGCAATCGCCAACTTCTCCATTGCCTGTAGCGAAAGCTGGAAGGACAAGGCAACGGGCGAGAAGAAGGAGCAAACCGAGTGGGTTCGCATTTCCGTGTTTGGCAAGCTGGCTGAAATCTGCGGCGAGTACCTGAAGAAAGGTTCGCAGGTTTATATCGAGGGCAGTCTGCGCACGCGCAAATGGACCGACAAAGACGGCCAGGAGCGCTACACCACGGAGATTCGCGGCGAGGTCATGAAGATGCTTGGCGGCAACCCTAACGGGCAGCGTCAGCAGAACGACAACCACGGCGGCGACTACACCCCGGCACCCAAGCAGCGCAACGCACAAGGCGCCAAGCCATCGTTTGATGATTTGGGCGACGATATACCGTTCACCCCCCATGCCGCACGCGGCGTACTTGGCCACGTCATTTGATTGCCTACTGGAAACCAATCATGCAAATCCAAATTAAAAAGCTCCACCCAGCAGCAAAAATGCCGACCTATGCAACCGATGGCTCCGGCTGTCAAGGTAGGCACCGGCCTGAAGTTTGAGATACCACTTGGCTACGCCATGTTTATCTTTTCGCGCAGTGGCCATGGCTTTGGATTCAATACCCGCCTGGCCAACTGTGTCGGGGTTATCGATTCTGACTATCGCGGCGAAGTCATGGTGAAACTGACTTGCGACATGATTGATGAAAAGTCGATGCCGCTCACCATCATGCCCGGCGACCGCATTGCCCAGGCGTGCATTCTTCCTGTGCCGAAGGTTGATTTTTCGTGGGCTGACGAACTAAGCGAAACGTCGCGCACTGGCGGATTTGGGAGTACGGGGAAATGAGCCACACACCAGAGCCTTGGCATGTATTTAATCACTCTTGGTCTGATACGTCAGTCCTAGCAGATGGTTTTGACCATGCTATTTGTTGCCTTGACATCAATCATGCGACTGAAGAATCGCAAGAGAAAGATGCAGAGCTTATGGAAGCCAACGCACGCCGAATCGTGGCTTGCGTGAATTGGTGCAAAGGAAATAGCACAGAAGGCATGGAGCGTGCCGTCGAAATTGGACGCCCGTATGCCGTTGAGCGGGATGATGCATACGGTCGAGAGCTTGAGATTACAAAGCAGCGCGACGAACTGCTGGCGGCGCTTGAGAAAGTGCTGGCAACGCGAAACGACGAAGCAAAGGCGGCGGCGGCATTCAACAACGCAGCCGAGAACTTTACGGATGACAGCATCGAGGAAAAGGCTTACGAGAAAGCCTTGGTCGCGGCAAATACTGCTGAGTCCGAGGCCAGAGCCGTAATCGCCAGCGTGAAAGGCGGTGCGTGATGGCCCTATCCCGCCAACAACGCCACCACCTGGCAGCCTGCGCCCGCTACAACGCCGGCAAGAACAAGCCGCTTGAGCGCCGCCGCGTGCAGTCTTTTTTATCGCCAATCACCAGGGCATTCAATCAGATCGCTACTCTTCTAGAAGTCGCTGAGTACCTTGATAGAAACTTAGTATCTAGTCGGGAGTATGCAGAGGCAATCCGCCAGATGGCAAAGGAGAAACAAAATGCTACTGACTGAAGAGGAAATTGCCTATCTTATTGATACCGCGCAAGGTCGACGCGACCTCGTAAATAAAACAATTGCAGCGTATGAGGCAAAACTGCGGGAGCAAGAGCCGGTTGCTTGGAGAAAGTTGCTGTGCTTTGAGAACGGAGCGAACGAATATAAGTTTTCTTCCGTCAATGTTTTAAAAGACGGAGACCCACTTTACCTACACCCAGCACCGATACCGGAAGGCTATGTGCTTGTGCCGATTGAACCAACCAAGGAAATGATTTCAGCAATGCAATCATCAGGGTGGATGCCAGGAAACTACAAAGCAATGCTGGCAGCAGCAAGGAGCGAGTGAGATGTTCTTAGACGACGAAGAACTATACATCCTCACCGGATACCGCTGGCACAGCAAGCAAGTTGTGACCGGCTTGAAAGAGAGCGCAAATATTGGATGGAAGTTGCCGCCGGATATGCGCAGGAACTGAGCGGATACAAAAATGACTACCCGCACCCGATTGCAATAAACGGGGTTGAACTTGATGAGCTTGAGCAGGCTGTGAAAGAAGGCTACCAAACGACCGCTGCAACTCAGTTGGACATGATTGCATTGGTGCGACGGATCATGACGCCGAACGCTTAGGTGATGGGCCGAGGCAACGCCAGTTGCCGAAGGTCCAGCGCGAAGCGCGACATCGACCGGAGTGTTAGAAGGCTGCGGTCAACTGGAGAAAACAATGAAAACTGAAAAGACGTGCATGAACTGCGGAACCAGCGGATGCGATCACAAGGACACACGGGTTTGCGCATCGTCGGGAAGCCGCTCGCTATGGACGCCCGAGGAAAAGAATTTGCGGGATGGAGAGCCGTGCGGCCACCCTGGTTGCCTGCACCATGTTTCGCACCCGTGCGAAGGATGCGGGCGCATTGCGGGCAGGTTGCCTTATAACGCCGAAGGTAACGCGCCGTGAGCGGCGAACAGGAGGTAGAGAAAATGGAAGCTGCTATTGCCGCGAACGGTCGCGTTGACCGCAATGTTGGGCAACGGTTTCGGCTGCTTACCCCTGGAGAGCGAATTCAGCGAGGCGACGAGTGCTTGAATGATGACTGCGAGACCTGGAGCAAGGTGAGCAGCATCGTGCTGCGGTGCGATTACAACCCGATGGTATTTGTGCCGCACCGCAGGCAGGTGCCCAACGCACTAGGTCAGGCGACTGGCGCGGGTGTTTGCGCCAGGTCGCCTGCACCGTTGGGTTGTGCGTCAAACGGAACCACGGAGGAAGAATGACCCCGACGAAACAAACAATACTGCATGACCCAGACAACGGCCTACACGGGAACTGCCTTTCGGCGGTTCTGGCCTCGTTGTTGCACTTGCCAATTGACGAAGTGCCTTTGTTCATCACGCCCGAAACATGGGTGAAAGACCTGAACGCATGGTTGCGCCCGCTTGGCCTAGCGTACTGCATGGTGGAGGACTTTGATTGCCACATTGATGCCTACGGAATCGAGGGCTTGTGGCACGAGGTTTCGGGGAATACCGGTCGCAGCAAAGACGTTACGCACGCCTGCGTTGCCAAGGACGGCGCGCTTGTCTTTGACCCGCACCCTGACGACAGCGGGCTGACCAAGATTACCTGCCACGGGTTTTTCATTGCGCTCGAGCCGTGGCGGATTTTGACGCACAACGCTGAGGTAACGGGCCGAGCAAGCGCAGCTTGCGAAGGTCCGCGTTGACCGCCGTGTTAGCCGTTACTGCGAGGAAACAGGCCATTGTAGATGCCTTTTACAAACAGCACGGGCCATGTTGCGCCGGTTGCGACTGGTGGCGTTGGCATAACACATTGGCCGGCGAGTGCATCAGGACTGCGCCCGTATCTGGCGTGGAACGGCTAGCAATGATCGGCGTGACTGGCTCAAGCCTTGCGATAGGAGCCGGGCACATCATGACGCGCCGCGAGCACTTTTGCGGAGAATTTCGAGACACAGACGGCCTGACGGCTAACGCCGCCTTAACGCGACGCCCGTAAGGGCGGTCGCTGTTGAAGGCACAGTTATGCAACGCAACCGGGAGAGAAAGCATGTTTGATTACGAAACTGCTGCAAACCTTTGCAGGGGAGGAAGCGACAAGCTCCGTCAGTTTGCCAGCCAAGCTCGATGGGCACACGACGACCGCGAAAGCCTGAGCCGGGTAATCGCCGAACTGCGGCGAGAGTTGGCGATGCGGGAGGCCGAGATTGCGATGCTGAAAGATGCCCTGCTTGAACATGATGAAGCTGGGCATAATGCGGGAATTGTGCGGCTGGACGCCGCAGGCGGACAGTCCGAACGAATGGAGAGTTAGACGATGCTAAGGGATAACCACGATGGGATTTACGGTGCATCTGATGCGCCAAGCGTCTGCCCAGACTGCGGTATGCCGTGGGAGGTAGGAGAAAGGGTTTTGACAAAGGACGAGGCGGCGATTGGGGGATGGGAAGACTGGATGTACTGCAAAGAGTGCGACCAAGAGCTTTTTTACCCGGTGATTCACAGGCCATCATGCACGGCTTGACGGGCAACTTGTAATACGCGCATGGGCGATGGTGCCTAACGCTGAGGTAAGCGGCGGAACGTCCGCTTGACCACGCTGTTATGCACCGAACACTTGAGGATTGTTTATGGCTGTTGAATTACTGAACATTGATTGCATGGAATATATGCGAACGCTGCCGGATAAGGCGTTTGATCTGGCTATTGTAGATCCGCCTTACGGCATTGATTGGAACAAGCAGACCAAAAAAGTAAACACAAAAGCAAACTGGATTCAGCACGATTTTAAGGATTGGGATAGCGCAGCTCCAGAGCCAAAATACTTTGACGAACTAAAGCGCGTTAGCAAAAGTCAAGTAATATGGGGCGCAAACCACTTTATTGATTCCATGCCGTTCATTTGTAATTCGCCATGCTGGATAATTTGGGACAAAATGCAGGAATTTACAGGGGCCACTTTTGAAATGGCATGGACTAATTTTACATCGCCTGCCAAGGCATTGATATTCGCGCTGACGCCAAAGCAAGAGCAGGCAATGTCGGTTCTATCCGGCCCGGCAACGCATGTAATGCTGTTTGGTGGTTCGCGGTCAGGTAAAACCTTCCTGCTTTGTCGTTCCGTTGCGGTTCGCGCTATCAAGGCGCCGAATTCTCGGCATGCCATCCTTCGCTTCCGGTTCAACCACGTCAAGAACTCTGTTGTGCTGGATACCTGGCCGAAGATGATGGATCTTTGCTTTCCCGGCGTGAAGTACAGCATCAGCAAAACGGACTGGTATTGCCAGTTTGAAAATGGTTCGCAAGTCTGGTTTGGCGGCTTGGATGACAAGGAGCGCAGCGAGAAAATTCTCGGCATGGAGTTTGTGACCATCTACCTGAACGAGTGCAGCCAGATACCGCAGGGTTCGCGCGACATCGTGATTACCCGGCTGGCTCAGCAGGCGAACCAAGAGATTCAAGGGTTGCCGACGACTCCGCTCAAGCCGCGCATGTTCTACGACTGCAACCCGCCTAACAAGTCGCATTGGTCTTACAAGTTGTTTATCCAGAAGGCCGACCTTGATACAAAGAAGGCGCTGGCCAATCCAGATGACTACGCGTATTTCCAGATCAACCCACAGGACAACGAGGGAAACCTGAGCGCCGGCTATCTCGACACGCTGAAGGCGCTTGGTGCGAGATTGCGCCGCCGCTTTTTGGATGGCGAATTCACCGATGCCACGCAAAACGCGCTTTGGGATGAGGTGACTATCGACAAGTGGCGCCTAGTCAATGCCGATGATGCGCCAGAAATGGTGCGCATCGTTGTTGCCGTTGACCCTTCTGGATCTGGCGACACGGACAACGCCGAGAATGACGCCATCGGTATCGTTGCCGCTGGTCTTGGACAAGACGGCAATGGCTATTTGCTGGCGGATCTTACCGTCAAGGCAGGGCCAGCTACTTGGGGAAAGGTGGCGACCGATGCTTATGAGCGCTTCGAGGCGAATGTAATTGTCGGTGAAGTGAATTACGGCGGCGCGATGGTTGAGCATGTGATTCGCACGTCAAGGCCGCGCACGCCCTATAAGTCAGTGGTTGCCACGCGGAACAAAGCAGTTCGCGCCGAGCCTGTTGCTGCTCTGTATGAGCAAGGCCGAATTCGCCATATTGGCTATTACCGCGACCTTGAAGAAGAACTTGCGGCGTTCACAACCAACGGATACATCGGCGCCAATTCTCCAAACCGAGCTGATGCTGTTGTTTGGGCGTTCACCGAGTTGTTTGAAGGCATTGTTAAAGACCAGAAGCCCCCACGACCAAAACGAGCCGCGCCTAGTTGGCGCGGTTAAGGAGAATTTCCATGAATCAATCGAACGCCGTGATGGCCGTCCGGGAACACGAAGACGACGAAGCTCAAGAGAACGAGGCTCAGACCGGCCTTGACCTTGCGACGTTCACGCAGTGGATGCTCGAATGTGAGCAGCAACCGGCTTGGCGCAGTAATGCGGATAAGGAATCGGACTACTACGATGGGAATCAGCTTGATTCTGATGTGATGCGCCGTGCGGCCGAGCGCGGATTGCCGCCCGCTATCGAGCCGCTGGTTGGCCCGACGATTGACTCTGTGCTTGGCATGGAAGCCAAGACACGATCTGATTGGCGCGTGACGCCGGACAGTGATCAGGGCGACGACGAGATTGCCGAGGCGCTTAATCACAAGCTGAATCAGGCCGAGCGCCAGGCGAAAGCCGATGCCGCATGCTCTGAAGCCTACGCCGGTCAGGTCAAGGTTGGTTTGGGATGGGTTGAAGTCGCCCGCGAGCAAGATCCGTTTGCCTATAAATATCGGGTTGAGTCAATCCACCGTAACGAAATCTGGTACGACTGGCTGGCAAAACCGGATATGAGCAATGCCCGCTATCTGATCCGCCGCAAATGGATGGATCGCAAGATAGCCAAGCTCATGCACCAGCAGAACGAAGAACTGATCGAGCATGCCGGCAACGGATGGCAAGGCATTGATCCGGGGATTATGAGCATGGACGGCGGTCAATCAACCGGCTTGGCTATGTCTCAAGACCATGAGCGCGGCTGGTCGATTGAAGAAATGCAGTGGCGCGATGTTCATAACAACCGTGTTTGCTTGTTCGAGGTCTGGTATCGGGACTACCAGCGCGTGCTGGTGATCAAGTCGCCTGATGGCCGCGTGATTGAATACGATCAGAACAATGAATTGCACGTCCACGCACTGGCAAGCGGTATTGTTGATGTGAGTTGGGCCGTCATTGGCAAGGTTCGCCTGGCTTGGTACATGGGACCGCATCGGCTTTCAGACCAACCAACGCCCTACAAGCACAACAAATTCCCTTATGTGCCATTTTGGGGCAAGCGCGAAGACCGTACCGGCGTGCCGTATGGCTTGATTCGCGGCATGATCTACCTTCAGGATGAAGTGAACGCCCGTATCGCACGGATGCAATGGGGCTTGGCCGCAACGCGCACGACGCGAACCGATGGCGCCGTTGTTGATGATGACGCGACGTTCCGTGATGAAGTGGGCCGACCGGATGCCGATATTGTGCTTGATCCCGAGGCAATGCGTCAGGGTGGTGTGTTCAAGGTCGAACGCGACTTTGAATTGAACAAGCAGCAATATGATCGACTGGTCGATGCGCGGGAAGGCATCAAGCGCACTGGCGGGATTTACAACGCATTCATGGGCCAAGAAGGGCAAGCCCAATCCGGCGTGGCTATCTCTGGCTTGGTCGAGCAGTCGAATCAGGCGCTCGCCGACATCAACGATAACTTCAAAGATTCGCGGCAGGCGGTTGGTGATCTGCTGCTTTCCTTGATCATTGAGGACGTGGCCGGCAAGCAGGAAACCATTTTCGTTGATGGGAAATCCTTGAAAGAGGACAAGTACATCGAGTTGAACGCGCCGACTGTGGACGAAACCACTGGCATTCAGTACATGAACAACGATGTGTCGCGTACCAGCATGAAGGTTTCGCTGAGTGACGTGCCGAGTTCGCCGAGTTTCCGTGCGCAGCAACTGGCTGCAATGAGCGAGGCTTTCAAGTCGGCACCGCCTGAGTACCAGAAGATCATGATGCCGCACTTGTTCGCGCTGATGGATGTACCGAACAAGCAGGACATCATCAAGGCCATCAAGGAAATGGGCGATGGATCGCCGACGCCTGAGCAGATCCAGCAACAAATCGATGATGCAGTTCAAGCTGCGCTATCCAAGGCTCAGTACGACTTGAAGACGCGCGAACTGGATCAGAAGCAGCCATTGATCGATGCCCAGGTGAAGAAGACCGAGGCCGAATCAGTGACCAAAAATGGCGAAGCGCAGTTCGGCGCCATCCAGACGGCGCAGACCATCACGGCGATTCCGCAAACCGCGCCGCTCGCCGATATGCTGCTGCGCTCTGCTGGCTTCGAGGACCAGGACGGCGGAACGATCATGCCGAACGCCGCCCCGATTGCTGGCGTGATGCCGGCACAGGAAGGACAGCCGGCGCAACTTGATCCCGCCCAGGTGCAGGCCATCCAGCGCCAGCAGCCGGCGACCGCCCGCGAGATATTGGGGCGGCGTAATACATCACCGCAGTTCCCGGCCAATCCCGGCCAACCCGCAAACCCTGATGTTGGCTTCAATGCTGGTATCGAGGGTGGGCAGTAATTCAACCACGGAGTAAATCATGACTGACAAAGCAATTGAACAGGAAATCCAAGCCAAAGGGCTGACCGCCCCACGTGTTACGACGGATGACATCAAGGCCAATATCAAGAGTGAGTTCTTTTTCACGGCACAGAACGGCGTGATTGGGGCAAACAGCGCAATCAATGGAGGTGTCGAGCCTGAGCTTACGCTCCTGACATTCTGTGTTTTGATCCTGCGCAACGGATTCACTGTGACCGGCGAAAGCGCTTGTGCCAGCCCCGAAAACTTCAATGCTGAGATAGGACGCAGCATTGCCCGCGAAAATGCCGTGCAGAAAATATGGCCTCTCATGGGTTATGAACTGCGCAGCAAGTTGGCTGACTCTAATACGGTCGATTCGGAAGGAGGTGAGGCATGAGCCTATTCATCGGAGTAAAGCTGATCAAGGCCGAGGCAATGACTCGGGCCGAGTACAACGACTATCGCAATTGGCTGATGCGGATGGCAGCACGGAGACGGATGCGACGAGGGCTATCTGGTCGAGTACATGGACGGCGGCAAAAGCAACGTGCCTGGACGTGAAGGCTATGTGAGCTGGTCCCCAAAGGATGTATTCGAGCGTTCATATCGACCCACTTCCGGCATGACTTTCGGCTTGGCTATCGAGGCAATGAAGAATGGTGCCAAGGTAGCGCGTACCGGATGGAACGGGAAGGGCATGTTTATCTCCCTTTCGCCGGGAACCAAGGATTTGCCAGCGGCGAATTTCTGGAATACGCACAACCGAGACTTTGCGATTGATAACGGTGGCGTTGCCGATGTGTTGCCATGCTTCACCATGAAGACGGCAGACGACAATATCCTTATGGGCTGGCTGGCTTCGCAGACCGATATGCTGGCCGAGGACTGGCAAATACTTGATTGAAAAAATATCAACAAATTACTGTTGACTTTTTGCTTGAATGATAAAATGAGATTGCTTGCTGTGAAGCATGCACTGTCCCGCAGCCGGAGCTTCCCCCACTAAAACTAGGGAAGCATTGTTTTAACCGCTCACTACCGCGTCACGGCGAAAAGTGATCGGCTTAGTCCCGTCTTGATGACGATGCTAATCCCGAAGATGGAGCGTGAAATGTCAGGTCGTAATCTGGAATCTTTCATGGAGGACGCATCAGCCTTTGATGCGCTATCCGACGATGACAAGGCCCGCCTTTTTAATGGCGATATCCTTGAGGGCGAAACCGACGCAAGCGCAGCACTTGTTGCTGCCAATGCCGAGGAAACCGGCGCAGCGCCCGACGCTGGAGTTGTTGGCACCCAGGAAGAAGTAAAAACCCCCGAAGCTGAACCCGTTGTGCAGGCCAAAGATGGTCAGCACATTATTCCGTTTTCCGAACTGGAAGCAGCGCGGGAACGCGCTCGGGTGCTTGAACAAGAAGTATTGACCCTGAAGGCAGCAGCAGCCGGCCAGGAAACGACGCAGCAACCGGTTGAATCAGCCACTCCCGCAGCAGTTGATCAAATGGCGTTGTTGCGTGACTTGATGCGAGAGCAGAACGAAGCTCTGATCATGACCGACACCGACAAGGCTTCCGAAATTGGCATGAAGATTCTTGCTATCCAGCAGGAGATTTCAGACCAGCGGGCGATTGCTGCTTCGAATGCGCGTGATGCGCAGCGGCAGGAGAAGGATGCTCAGGAAAGCGCAATGGCCAATGCCCAGGCAAGAGCCAATGTGCTGGTTGAGAAATATCCGTTCCTGAATCCGCAAGGCGCTGAAAAAAATCAGGTGGCAATTGATGGTGTTGTCGCGGAGCGCGACCGGCTTATGGCGCAAGGCGTTGCTTTTGCCGATGCGATTGAGCAGGCCGTGGCCAAGGTGGCGCCGATGTTCGAGTCCAGTACGACCAAGCCAAGTAATGCGGATGTTGCCAAGAAGGCAGCAGAAGCGATTTCAAAAGCAAAGGCTCAGGTTCCGACCAGTCTTTCTCAAGTCCCGGCTGGCTCTATGGCCCACCACGACGAGAACGAGGCAATCAGGAACATGGACATGGGCCGGCTTTCAAGAACTCTGGAAGGTAAGTCTCCAGATGAAATTATGAAGCTGATGAGTAAGGTTCTTTAATCAAATTTCTCTCGCTGTGAAGCGAGTATTCCACTTTCAGGAGAAGCATCATGGCTGATACAGTCATCCCGTATGGCAGTCCCCAAGCAGTACGTATTCAATCCGCTGGCCTTTTCGCTGCTTCGATGCAGCGCCAGACGACCCTTAACCGCCTGACCGGCAAATTGCCGCAACAAGCCGACGCCGAAGCGGTGCTACGCCGTCAGTCTGGTAATGAACTGCCTGTCGTTCGCTGTCAAGACCTGAGCAAGACCGCTGGCGATGAAGTCACTTTTGACTTGATCAACCCAATTGGCGGTAAGCCGATCATGGGCGAGCGCTACGCCGAAGGTAAGGGCGACCGCATGGACTTCTCGCAAGACAGTCTGCGCATTAACCAGACCCGCAAGCCGATCAACGCTGGCGGCAAGATGACGCAACAGCGTACTCCGCATCAACTGCGTTCGCTGGCCCAGGCACTTGGCCACAACTATATGTCGCGCCTCGAAGATCAACTGAGCATCGTCCATCTGGCCGGCGCCCGTGGTTTCGCCAACGACATCGAGTGGGCTGTACCGCTGGCCTCTGATCCAGACTTCGCCGACATTTGCATCAACACGATCAAGGCGCCTACCCGTAACCGTCACTTCATGTCGACCGGTTCCGGCATTGAGCCGATTGCTGCTGCTGCAAACGAAATCACCATCGCAACGACCGATGTGATGAACATCGATCTGGTTGATGCCCTGCGCACCAAGCTGGATTCGATGCCGTTGCCGCCGCCGCCTGTGCGTTTCGAGGGCGACCAAATGAGCCAGGATGCGCCTATGCGCGTGCTGCTCTGTTCGTCTGAGCAATATACCTCGCTGGTGCGCTCGACCAACTTCCGCACATGGCAGGCTAACGCAATGGCCCGCGCCAACATGGCCAAGCAGAACCCGCTCTTTATGGGCGAGGCTGGTTTGTGGAACGGTATCCTAATCGTCAAGATGCCGAAGCCGATCCGCTTCTACGCTGGCAATAGCCTGCGCTGGAATCCGAGCGTTTATACCAACACGGAAACCTCAACCGACAACGTGCCGGCTGCTTTCGGCTCGAATTACGCAGTCGACCGCGCCTTGTTGCTCGGTGGTCAGGCGTTGGCTCAGGCTTACGGCAAGTTCCGTCAGTCGCAAGGCTCCTACTTCTTCAGCGAGAAGGAACTGGACCACGGCGACAAGTTGGAAATTCTGTTGGGCATGATTGCCGGTACGTCGAAGATCCAGTTCCTTATCGACAACGGCGGCACGGCGAAGGAATACACCGACTTTGGTGTGATGGCCATCGATACCGCTGTGCAGATTGCCTAACCTTAAGCAAGCCGGGGTTCGCTCCGGCTTCTTCTGATCTTCAAGGAGATACACCATGACTACAGTTACGACCAAGGGAATCAAGAATTCCCAATTCACCTACCCGGCAGGCAACAAGAATGTCATCAGGGGTAATTTCACCACTAACGCTGCTGGCGTAGCGGCTAACTCTGATCTGGCAACCGCCGTTCAGATCAATGACGTGGTTCGCATTGGCTTCCTGCCGTCTGGCGCCGAGCTACATGACGCACAAGCAATTGTGTCGGATGCCTTTACTGCGGTGACTACGGCAGACATCGGTTTCCTTTACGCCGATGGCGTCGATTCGACGGTTGTTCCCCAGGATGCCGCTTACTTTTTCGCCGCACTGGCAACTTCAGCAACTGGCCGTACCCGTTCAACGGTAGCCAAGGCGCCGGTTCGTTTGCCGAAGGATGCCTTCCTGGTCCTGACTCGCAAAGGTGCTGCCGACGCATCTGTTGGCATCGTTGATGTGCTGGTCGATACCGTCCTGCAAGGCTCGATGTAAAAGCAACCAAGGGCCGGCTCATGATTTGAGCCGGTTCTTCTTAATCGGAGAACACCATGATTGCAGTCAGATACATCGGGCATCGTACCAATTTCAAAGAAAACATCTATGGAACGGGTATTGCGTTCGCACCGGGCCAGACGGTCAATATCGATGATGATCAAGTTGCTAACAAGATGCTCAAGCACACTGATGTTTATGAGCGTGGCGATCTGAGCGAAGCCGAAGATGCGGTGAAGCTGCCCAAGAACAAGGTTACTGAAGACGAAGACCCGGATCAGACGACCCGCGACGCTATTGCCAACATGACCAAGGGCGCATTGGTTGATTACGCGAAGACCCATTTCAGCCTGGACCTCGACAAGAAGATGCCTGTCGACGAAATGCGTACCAAAGTAACCGGCATGTTTGATCAGTTCGGGATTGAGTAACCATGAATTTGAGAGAACTCATTAAGCAGTTCCGTGTTCTCTCAAAGGACATGGTGCGCAAGTATCTTTGGCCGGATGAAGAACTTATACCGTGGTTCGCCGAGGCCGAGAAAGAAGCTGCGCAACGCGCCCGACTGATTCGGGACAGCGATGAAATAACCCTGAGCGTAGGCGACAAGTCTTGTGATCTGCCATCGGGCATGTTCGATGTGCAGTATGCGGAGCTTCGTGCGGTCGACGGTACAGTCTATGAAATCCATGCAACTGACTACGTTGAACTCACTACAACACGCCCAGGCTGGCGCACAAAGTCGGATCGACCCCGCGAGTTTATCGATAACGGGGATGGAACGCTGACGCTTGGTTATGTCTGCGATGCCGCATATACCTTGTATGTCGAAGGGTTCAGAACGCCTAAGAACCCGCTTTCGTCAGAAGGTGACGAGCCGGAGATTGCTGAAGACCATCACAGCAAGTTGGTTGATTGGGTTTTATTCCGCGCCTACAGCAAGCCCGATGTTGATACGTTGAACCCCGGAAAATCAGCCGATGGAGAGGACCGCTTTACCAAGCATTTTGGCAAGCGCCTCAATGCTGACTTGCGCCGCAGGCAGAACGCAAGCCGGCCACACCGTAACCGCTGCCATTTGTGAGATAGACATGGACGCGCAAATCTATCAGTTCCGCAAACCTACGGTTATAGCTATTAATCCTTGGGTTGATGGTATTGCCGTCATGCAGGGAGCAACTCAGTTTATGGCCATTACACCGGTTCGATGCTGGCGTTCCATGTGGCTATGGTGAAAAGCGGCATCAATGCCATGACAGGAGTACAGCAATGACCCTAATCCCCGACTGGAAACAAGTCATTCGTAAGGCGTGGTCCATCAAGTTCATGGTGCTGGCTGCTCTGTTATCTGGCGTCGAGGTGGTATTGCAGATCATTGAACCGGCAATGTCGGCTGACATGCCGAAAGGTCTGTTCGCTTCGCTGGCCGGGCTGACTACCGCAGGGGCGTTGGTTGCTCGCGTGTTGGCACAAAACGAGGCCGGTGATGACGGAGAAAAGAAGTGAATCTACCTTCGCCACTTACTACCTTTAACGAATCGGCCAGTTGCGTCGTCTCTTTGCGCGAGTTCATGCTCGGCGCCTACAGGCGTTGTAGCCGCCTTTTCGTGAGTCCATCCGCCTGCGGCAACCCTATTATTCATGATGCCAATTGGAACACCGTGCTGCTCAGCAACCTCGGCCCAGGAAATAGTTTCGTCGCGCATGTTGACAATAGTTCTATTTCTGGACTGGCGCTTCCTGTCGGCCCATGTGCAGTTTTCCGGGTTGTAGCCAAGAGAGTTGTTCTTGCGCTCTATCGTAAGGTCGTCTCTGTATCCAGACGCCATAGCCCACACATGGAATGCTTCAAATATCTCCCACTCAGAACAAACCTTGATTCCTTTTCCCCCGTAGGTCGTATTTGTTTTGTCTCTGCATCTCCTGAGCATGTTGCTCCAGCACATGTGAATTCTGGACCCTTTCATCCTGTGAGTCGCAGACCGCTCTCCGATTGTTGCCCTAGATCCTTTGCATCCGCAGGAAATGCTTTTGCCGTTTCGCAAGTCCCCTCCTACGACAGCTCGCTCTGTTCCGCAGGAGCATTTGCAAAGCCAGATAGCCGCCCCTCTTGGTTTATTTCCTGCTTTTTCAACAACAGTCCATTCTCCAAATGTCTTTCCAGACATATCAACAAGTCTCGGATTTTTCATAGACATTCCTTCGGTGTTTTGTATGTCTAATTATAACGACTCCGTTGGTGTTCGTAAAAACAAAACAGCGGCGATTGTTGCTCTTGCCGCAGCTATCGCGATTCCTACTGAAGGACTAAGGCAATGGGCTTACAACGATATTGCCAATCCGGCGTTGCTCACAGTCTGTTTTGGATCAACCACCAACGTGCAGGCCGGTAAGAAGTACAGCCTGGAAGAGTGCAAGGCCCGGCTCGATTCAGACATGCTGAAGGCTGTGCGAGCGGTTGAGACTTGCCAGCCCGGATTGCCAGATAACGTCCTCGCCGCTTTTGCTGACGCCGTCTACAACATGGGGCCGACCATCGCCTGTGATGTCAAGAGCAGCGCGGCTGCACGCTTGTTGATGCAGGACAACTACCCGGCTGCATGTGACCAGCTTTCACGCTGGGACAAGGCGCGGGTAGCTGGCGTCATGGTGACGCTGCCAGGTCTGACTAAGCGCCGCGAGAAAGAGAGGGCGCTATGCCTGTCTCACTGATCTTGTTGGTTCTCTCATTGGTCGTGGCGCTATCCGGTTCAGTGGGTTTCAAGCTCGGCATCGATCACCGCGACGCCCAAGCGCTCAAGTCCATCGACAAGGCGAATCTGCTGAAGACATTGGCCGAGGATGAAGCGAAGCATATCGCTCTCGGTTTCGAGCAGGTTGTCGCCTACCAGAACAAACAAATTTTAAAAGCAACGAAAGGATGGCGTGATGCGCTCAATAGTCCTGTCTATCGTGATTGCAAGCTCGATCCTGTCGGGTTACGCCTGCTCAACGAGCGTATCGGTGAGGCCAACGCTACAGGCCAACTTGATCGCACCTTGCCCGCCGATATCGACGCTACCCCCGGAGGCATCAATGCAGGATCTGATGCAAAGCCAGTGGAATCTGGTGAGCGCCTACGGCACTTGTTCGGCTCGACATCGCGCACTGGTGGAGGTGATCAGTAAATGAGTGCCGAAAAGAAATGGGACGGACACGACCGCCGCGCACAGCGTAGCCCATTGGGGACCGATGTCGTCACCAATAACGATCTTTATGAAGCGCTGGCTATCCATGCGGTTGAAGAACAGAAGGCGCTCAAGTTGATGATTGACGAGCTAAGTATTCGCGCTTTCCCCGATGGTCCCGATAGTCACCGCCTGGCACATAAGGCAATGATCGACGCGGCCAATGCATACCGCGAATTCTGGTCAGGGCTGAAGGCTGATGTGGCTAAGAAAAGCATTTGGGGAATTCTTCAGGTGCTGACCTTCCTCGCTATTGCAGGTCTTGCTGCCAAGCTCGGCCTTGGTTCGATCATCGGCGGGGTGAAGTGATGAAAGAAATCCTGATCCAGAAGGGTAAAACCTTTGCGCTGATCGTGCGCTGGTCAACGGACCCGATTATCCGCAAGGCTATCGAGGAAATCTCCATTGCCAGCGGCGCCCCGCGTCTGAAGATCACCGGGCATGGCATCCCTGACGGTTGGCCAGGCTTCGTTACCCGCGTGCAGGGCATGAAGAAAATCAACGCGGAAGACATCGGACCAGATTCGGAAGATGCAGTAGCCATCAAGGTGATTGATGCTGACCATATCGAACTGAACGGCGTTGATCCCATTGACGACAACGGCAACGAGTGGCCGGCTGCTATCCCGAACACGGGGTTCTTCGTCTATCAAACGCCAGTCGACTTGACTGGATACACGGCCCGCATGACCGTAAAGGACAAAGAGGGCGGCACGGTCAAGCTATCGACCGAGGCTGCGCATTCGCCAAACAACGCGTTGACCGCAACGATTGATGCGACGGCAAAGACCGTTACGCTCGGCGTCGACGCTTTGAATACGGCGGCTCTCGCCTGGAAGAAGGGCGTTGCGGATCTGGAAATGGTGAGCGCAACCGGCAAGGTAACGAAGTTGAAACTGTGTTCAGGGCCAGATGACGAGCCAGATCCGGTGCGCGTGTCGGGTGAGATTACGACATGAGCCTGGCGCCGACATTCCCCGCGACTGCCACCTGTCAGGCGATGGCCGATTATTTTTCGTGGTTCGTCAAAGCGGGACGCGGCACGGATTTGCCGATGCTCGATCAGCGCGGCTTGGGATACCTCATTAAGCCCGAGTTTGTCGGTAAGCCGATAGGTCTATGCCTACCGCCACCCGATGAGTTTGAAAACGCAGAAATGCACCAAGTATTCGTGAGGCCCGTATTTTGAGACAGTTCCTTATCGCACTCGACCAACTGTTCAACACCTTGATTGGCGGTATGGCCGACGAAACGATCAGCGCACGGGCGCACCGCCGGCAGTGGAAAAAGACTGAAGCGTTCATCAACTGGCTGTTTCGTGATGATCTGCACTGCGCACGCGCCTATATCTCCGAGATGGTTGGATCGCAGAAT
>ERZ724509.166-NODE-166-length-32256-cov-9.777895_pt1 | contig 32256 bp, 42 predicted proteins | sample MGYA00376042_ERZ724509 | MGnify/ENA primary metagenome ERZ724509 (study PRJEB28724, sample SAMN07190887) | wastewater metagenome | isolation source: effluent of sewage treatment plant in Hong Hong | place: USA: Christiansburg, Virginia | collected 2016-03-01 ...
CCGCAGTCGTCGCAGCCAGAGCGCAAGCCGATGCACGAAGGCGAAATTCAAGCTGGTGGCGATCCTGACCGTAATGCTGGGAGGGCTGTGATGACCAACATTACCATTGACAGGAAGTTTCTTGAGGAAGTTGTCGAGCTGTTCGATAGCGCAATCACGGCTCGACACCCGCATGAAATCTTGCGCGACATCCGTGCCGCCTTGGCAGCACCAGCAACTGCGCCAGATGAGCAGCTTCGCAAGGACTCGGAGAGGTATAGGTGGCTGCGGTCTCAGCACTGGAGCGACGGCCAACTGTCTGTTGTTGTCAACGCAAAAGCGAGTGTGAGGCTCGGGGCCAACTGCCCTTCGCACGAGTTGCTTGACGAAGCCATTGACTCGGCAATGAAAGGAAAGCTGTGACCGCCAAAGTCCACAACCACTCCGAGCAGTTTGACGGCGCCTTTCACTCCTGGTGCGGCCGTGGCAAGGCCGTCAGCACACTGGAGTTCGAGGCCACACCGAGCCGCCTGCGCTGCAAACTATGCGAGGATGATTGGTTTCCGAATGGTCAGCCAGACTGGCACCGCGAACAGGCTGAGCGGGCCCTGAGCGAGGCGCGCGCCGTCACGCAGTACTACGAAGACCGGGCCAGAAGCGGGCAGGCCGCGCTGGCAAAATGAAACCCAACCAAGAAGAGCAATGACCATCAGATACTCACCCAAACCCATCGAGGCGTATGGCACCGTCGTGCGCGGACAGCGGGTCGGCGCCCAGGACATAGAGCTGGCCGTGGGGCCGCACACCTCCCCTCTGCTGGCAAACGATCCGGAGGCCTGGAATCTGGCCTTCCTGTCCTTCCCCTACGAGGACGACACCTACGGGAACGCCCCGGCGTTCTCGGTGCACATCCGACGAACGCTGCAGGTGGACGTCGCCACGGGCGAACTTGACATCACCGAGACGCAAGCGGGCCTTCGGGTTCGCCTGTTCCTGCGCTACCCACCCTTGAAGGCTGTACGCCTGCTGCTGGGGCTTCAGCCGCACGTGCTTCGAAAGCTGCCCATGCACCTCCAATACGGTGATGGCTGGCTGGAGGCGATTCAGCAGCGCGCCAGTATGCTGGCCTCGATGGATGACCCCGACAACGCCGTCGAGATTGTTGACGTGACCCAGGCGGCCGAGTACCTGACGAAGCTCACCGGAGGCGCCGCATGACCCCAAGATACCAGGTTGTTCTCGGGTCTGAGTCAGGGCACTGCTGCTTTGATGCCACGGTGGTCGATACCCGCAGGGGCGAGGACGGAGCTGAACGGAAGGAGGGGAAAAGTCCTTACCTGGTGTGCGAGTGCTTCTACGAGGTGGACGCAAACAGGATATGTGACCTTCTCAACGCGGCGGAGGAGAGGGCATGACCGAAGACGAGCACATCAAGCTGGTGGAGGTCGGAGAATCTTTCTGGGCCAAGCTCGGGGAGCTGGCCGCCGACCACATTGCGCAGCTTCCCAAGGAGATTGAGGATGAGGTGATTGCGTACTTGCAGGACAAGTGCTCGATCTACTCCTCGCGCTATGGCATGGACCTGCCCTCCGCGAGGAAGACGCACGGAACCGGCTGACCCCTACAACGGGGCCTAGCGCCCCTTCCCCAACCTCTACAAGAACAATTACAAGCGAGGTTTCCATGACCCCTTACCAAATGGTGAGGGAGCGATACAGCTTTCCGTTTGAGCTGCGCCCCTACCAGATCGACTCCGTCGACAACAAGCTGTGCCCCTACCGCCGCGCTGGCCTCTACGATGAGCCAGGCACCGGCAAGACGGCCACAGCGACCTTCTTCAGCCTGTACTGGCACATGATGGAAGGCACGGCGCCCTACATCGTGTTGCTGCCCCCGATCCTGCTGACGCAGTGGGAGCGGTGGCTGGCCTCCATCAAGGACCTGAAGACAGGCAAACCCCTGACCTCTGCGATGTACGCCGGCACCCCGGCGCAGCGCAAGAAGGTGGACCTGAACCGGGACTACATCCTCACCACGTACGGGCTGCTCAAGAACGACTATGAGTACCTGTACGACCGCCTGAACCCGCTGAACTACGGAGTGCTGGCGGACGAGGCGCACGTGATCAAGAACATCGAAAGCCAGACGCACAAGGCGGTCAAACACCTTGCTGAGGACCGCGTGTTCGCTCCGATGACCGGGACGCCCACGACGAAGCCCGGCGACAGCTACGCATACATCAAGCTGCTGGCTCCCGAAATCTACCGCAACCTGCGCCAGTTCGAGCGCCTGCACGTCGGCGAGAAGGACGAGTACGACAACGTCACCGAGTGGCTCAACCTTGACCTGCTGGCCGAGAACATGAAGGTGCACACCTCGCGCATCCTGCGCAGGGTCGTGCGCAGTGACCAGCCGGCGGTGCAGTACACCAAGATCACCTACGACCTTGACCCAGCGCACCTGAAGCTGTACCAACGCATTGCCGAAGAGCGGCTGGTCGAGTTCAAGGACGGCTCAGAGATCGACGCGATCAGCGCCAGCGCGCTGCGCTCCGCGCTGCAGCAGGTCATCATGAACTGGGGCGAGTTCGACGAGGACCCCAACCGAACGCCCCGTGGTTTGGAGCTGGCCGAGGAAATTCTGGACGAGATCGGCGACCGCAAGCTGGTCGTAGTGGCGAACTTCCGACGCACCAACGCGTACCTGCTGCAGGCCCTCTCCAAGTACAACTCCGTGGCGGTGTACGGGGACGTGAGCCCGGCCGGTAAGCAGAAGGCGATCCGGAAGTTCATCGAAGATGACGCCTGCCGCGTCATCCTCCTGCAGCCTCAATCCGCTGGCTTTGGGGTTGACGGCCTTCAGAAGGTGTGCTCAGATATGCTGGTGCTGGAGGCGCCCACGACTTCGCCCCCCTTCCATCAAGTCGTGGCTCGCCTCGATCGGGACGGTCAGGAGGAGTCGGTGAACTGTAGAATCGCGGTCGCCCAAGGGACGGTGCAGGTAGGCATGTTCCGTAGCCTGCTTGAAAATGACCGAGTTGCGAATCAGGTCCAGGGCGGGTACAAGGACCTGAGGGATTCGATCTATGGCAAGTGACAAGGGTCGGTTCCTGGACGACCGGGAGAGCCTCGCTGCGATCGTCCGAAGCATGCCGGCGGGTGATCGAGAGGTGTACGAGCAGTACGGAGCCCTGGCCAAGGAGGCCGTGTTCCCGAACCGAAAGCTGGTGGTTTACACCTTGCTTGACGGCCTCCCGCAGAACATCAGCATGTTGACTGTGGGCGACATTTCTCTGGACCGAATCAACGGCCCGGTTGCAACAATTTCCGACGAAAAAGGCTCCGAAAAAGTGAGCGTCACCCCCACAAGGTGGCGGGGCCGGGACTTGTTTTTGCAGGTCCCCCAGCACTTCGAGCTGAAGTGGACCGGGAAGGCTGCGGGCGAAGGAGTGGTACACTTCGTGCCCTCGTATGCGTTGCTGTTCAAGACCAAAAGCAAAGAGTTTCACCAGATCGAAGGGCATACATACGTGGTGACTCTGAATCGTTTCAGGGAGCGCTGGCCCTCCGTACCCCTAAGGTACTGAAGAGTCCTAGCCCCTGAGCCCCAACAAAAATAATAAAAATGTGGGCGTTTTATGAATCAATCAAAGCTGAGCGCGGAGCGCGCTCGGGAATTGCTCGCGTACGACCCTGAGACAGGGTCGCTGACGTGGTTAGTGGCTGTATCCAAAAAGATCCGCCCCGGGATGCCGGCGGGGTGCACTATAGAGGGGGGATACCGCAGGGTGAGGGTGGACCGGGTGCTCTACGCGTCCCACCGTGTCGCGTGGCTGATGTCAACCGGAGCCTGGCCTGTAGGGCTCATTGATCACAGGGACGGAGACCCCTCTAACAACAGGCTTTCAAACCTGCGGGATGCGTCCCACGAGCTGAACCAGCAGAACCACCGGCAGGCATCAAGGAGGTCATCCACGGGGCTTCTGGGGGCTTTTCCAAAGAGGGGCCGGTTTCTCTCCAGCATAAAGGTGTCGGGGGTGCAAAAACACCTTGGGCTGTTTGACACGGCTGAAGAAGCCCACCAAGCGTACCTGACAGCCAAGCGGCAGCTTCACGCCGGCTGTACGATTTAAGGGGCCACCAACATGGCCCAATTTTTCTGGTATCAGATGACCGGCGGAGAAGACCCGTGGGTCGAGGCTCTCTCCGAGCACCGCGACCAAATCCTTCAGCAGCGCAAGCCCGCGTTCACGACCGTCCTCGACGCGTTCTCTGTGCCTGACCCAACTTGGGGCAGGGACGATTACGCGAAGATGAAGTACTTGGGCCCCTATTACGTCGACTTCGACGCGGAGTCCATCGACGAGACGATCCCGGAGTTCCAGAAGTTCTTGAATAACCTCAAGGACATGGGCGTCAGCCTCCACAGCCTCCGCCTGTACGCCACAGGAGGACGGGGCTTCCACATAGAAGTGCCGATGCCGGTCTTCGTTCCTAAGGTCCCGAAGACAGGCATCACCGCTCTCCCCTACATACTGAGGGAGATGTCCATGGAGCTCGTGGTGGACACACTGGACATGCGTGTGTACACCGGCAGGAAGGGTCGCATGTGGCGCACCCCGGGCGTGGAGCGCTCGAACGGTAAGTACAAGGTGCCTATCTCCGTTGAAGACGCAATGGCGATGACTCCGGAGCTCTACGACGAGGTCTGTGCCCAGCCTATACCTGAACCCAACCGGGAACTGCCGGAGCTGAACATGGCGCTAGCCGCCCTGTTCATGAAGTCCCAGCAGAAGGTTGAGGAAGCCGTCAAGCGACGCGCCAAGGGCAACGTGGACGAGGCGCTGTTGGCCAAGTTCAAAGGGCAGTTTCCTCCCACCGTCGAGCGCATCCTGCGCGGAGAAGGCCTTGCTCCTGGCGTCGGGTTCCACAAGCTCGCACTGCAACTTGCCATTACCGCTAACGCCCTGGGTAAGACGGCCGACCAGCTCGTCGAAGCCGCTGACGGCCTGTGCAAGACGCACCAGAGCGACTCCGCCCGCTACTCCTCCCCGCGTAAGCGCAAGGAGGAGCTGCGCCGGATGCACGAGTACACGAGAGACAACCCGTGCTACGGGTACTCCCGCGGCGGAATCCGCTCCCTCGTGGATGTCGACACTCCAACCAGCGACCTTGACGGGACGAGGGAGAGTGCCGGGGTCGGCGATGTACCCGACAACGATGATGATCCGGTAGACACCGAGGCCGAGAAAGAGGCCGAGGCGGGGCATGCCAGCATCTACGAGGGCCTGCTGATGACCAAGTCCGGCATCCACAAGCGGACCGCTGAGGGTGCCAAGACGATCAGCAACATCAGCTTCGTGAAGCCCACCCTGATCTATGACATTGACAACGTCGCTCAGGTGGTTGGCATCGAGGCGGACATGCGCTGCGATGGGGAGAACATCGGCCGCCGAAGCGTTCCGCTGAAGGCCTTCATGTCTCGTGGATCCCTCAGTGCTTACTGCTCCGATTACGGGGGCATCTTCTCGGGCTCGGACACGCAGGCCGGCGTCGTTCAGCTCATGCTCAACCGTTCGGCTAAGAAAGGGGGACGCGTCGTGTACGCTCTTCATCGAGAAGGCCTTGACGTGGTTCAAAACCCACTCGTCAAGGACCGGTCAGTCAAAGACGTTGTCTGGGTTCACCCCGATCAGGTGGTGGCGGAAAACACCGAGGCAAACTACAAGTACATGCCGAAGGTGTCCACGACGCCGACTTTTTACTCGGACATTCACAACGCGAAGCCCCTTGAGTACTCTGATGAGGCGCTGGAGTGGCTCAAGGCGCTGATGCAGGTCAACAGCCCGACAACCACGGCCCAGATGTTGGGGTGGTTCGTGAGTTGCTTTCACAAGCAGTTCTACCAGGCGGCGTTCAACCAGTTCCCCCTGCTGCATCCGAACGGTCCGGCGGGGTGCGGGAAGACGCAGACGGCCCTGTTGATGGGGCGCATGTTTCACCTGACAACGCCTGTGGTGTCGCGCAGTTGTGCCACCAGCACGACCAGCTTCTCACTGAAGGCTGCCTTCACCGGCTCTGCCAGCGTGCCTCTGGTTCTGGATGAGTACAAGCCGTCCGAGATGGGCATCGTGCGGACCGACCTGCTGCTGCAGGCCTTCCGCGGCGCCTACAACCAGGCAACAGGATCGTCAGGAGGAATGAGCAAGGGTAACGCGGGGTCGTCGTTCCGGGACATCACCGAGTACGACTACTCCACCCCGATCTGCTTCCTTGCGGAGGCGCAGGAAATGCAGACGGCGATCGTGCAGCGTTCGCTGCCGGTGAACTTCAACCCGGACGACTCCAAGGCGCACACGAAGTTCTTCCTGAAGGCGCAGGCGGGTGTGGAGTTCATGCCCCTGCTCGGTGCGAGACTGCTGCGCTGGGCCATGAACGAGACCGTCGAGTCCCGCCGGGAGGCGCTGACTCCGATCATGCAGGAGCTGCGCTCGCAGTTCCCGCTCACGGTGAACGACCGACAGGTTTACAACCTGGCCGCCGTGATCGAGGGCCTCAACGCCCTGGACGTCGCCCTGCGCTCGCAGTTCGGTACGGCGCTGGTCGGACACATCGACACGCTGCGCCAGGCGCTGTGGGATCACAAGGAGGAGATCAACGAGGTGGCCATGTCCGAGGCCGCCAAGATGATCAACGACCTTGCTCTGATCTCCCGCACTGAGGAGCCAGAGAGCGAGTTTGCTCTGCGCGAAGGCACCGAGTACATCGTCAAGGACGGGTACGTCGAGGTGCGGATGCGCGAGAGCTTCATCAAGTATTTCTCGTGGTGCAAGCGCAAGGGGTTCACACCCTTGTACTCCAACCCCGAGGCGTTCCTGAAGGCCATGAAGAAATTCCCGGCCCTCATGGACAGTGAATGTGCGAACAGTCCGCTGAAGACCAGCGGGCAGACGCGCATCTTCCGCTTCAGCTTGCAAAAGCTGACAGAGGAAGGAGTGGAGATGTTCAAGGCAAAAGGGTCTTGAACGTCGTTTTTGTAACTGAAACTGAAACTGGAAAGAAAACTATGGCACTCAAGAAGCCCACCACCAGCCCTGCATTCGAGCAGGAGCCCACCACCACCACCACCACGAACGAGGGCGGCGCAGCAGTTGCTGAGAAGCCCACGAATGAGGGTGGGGCGGCAGCCGCGAAAGCGGAAGCCACGACGGCCGTTGCGACGGCTGCAGCGTCCTCGGTCGCTGTCAATGACGCGTTGAACGCGGCGAAAGCCTTCAAGAAGGAGGTCGAAGAAATGTTCAACGCTGCCGACTTCTCGTACGGCAGCCACCGCGTCTTCAAGGCCAAGGACGGCGTGATCAAGGAGATGAACGGCGACAAGCTCGTGCTCGGCAAGTGGGTGAAAGGCCGCTTGCTGGCCTGGGGGCGTCACTTCGAAATCTCCCCCGGCGAGGACGGCGCCTCCAGCGCGGCGTTCGTTGCGTACAGCGCGGACGGCAACACGATCGACAGTGTGATCGGTGAAGACAACAAGTCGTGGGAAGGCAAACCTGTTGCCGACTACCTCGAGTACCTCCGTACCACGGAGGAGTTCGAGAACGCCGGCAAGCGCGAGTTCATCGACACGGAAGTGGCGGTGCTCGGCAGCGAGGAAGAGCCCGACTTCACCGGGGTGGTGCAGATCACCCTGAGCTCGTCGTCGATCCCGGCGTTCAGCAAGTACCAGACGGACCTGGCTGCCACCGCCAAGTGCGTGGCCATGAATCTGCCTGGCTACAAGTTGCCGGAAGATCCCTTCACCCTGTACTTCATCCGTGAAGCCGCAGAGAAGGGCAAAAACTCGTGGACGAAGATTCGTCTGAGCCCGACCTTGCCCGCCAAGGTCTAAGGCGATCCAACCCATGCAGGCCCTTCGGGGCCTGCTGTTTAGGAGACTCCATGGAGTACATTTTTCTGGACACGGAAACCACCGACGCTACCCCCGACAGGGGTGTGGTCGAAGTGGGTGTCGTGATCACCGACAGCAACTTCAACGTGCTTCGTGAGGCTCAGAGCCTCATCGACCCGCAGAAGCTCATCTCCCCGTCCGCCTCCGGCGTGCACGGCCTGACCAACAAGGACGTCGAGGAAGCCCCCACGCTGGACGAGTATTTCTCGGACAACGAGGAGTGTTTCGGCGGACCGTTGCCGGGCCCTGCTGCCATCATCGGGCACCGAATCTCTTTCGACACGCACACCATCGGGCGTTTCGTGCAGGAGGGGTTTGTCGAGGTCTGCACTCTGCGCTGGGCGCGCAAGCTGTACCCCCACGCTGACGACCACAAGCTCAGCACACTGATCTTCTCGCTTGACCTCCCGAGGTCTGCGGGGGCTCACCGGGCTCTTGCGGACGTCTACTCGGCGCTGTACCTGACCAAGCACATTTGTGACCGCACCGGGATGTCCCTGCCTGAACTGGTGGAGGCGTCCAAGGAGCCCATGGAAGTGCTCACCTTGCCTTTCGGCAAGCACAAGGGTTCGTCCTTCATGGACGTCCCACCGTCGTACCTCGAGTGGATGCTGCGCGAGATGAAGGATCTCGACGGCGACTTGAAGTACAGTATCAACCTCGCTCTCCAAAAGAAGAAGAAGAAAAAATGAGTGAAAACCAACCCCAAGCTCCGCTCACGGCGGACGAAATTCTCGCGGCTCCGGACGGGTACAACCAGTTCGTGCAGGGCCTGTTCAACCGTACCGGGGACCTCTCCAAGGACTTCACGCACGCTGTGCTGGGGATCCTGACGGAGTGCCATGAGTACAGGAATGCGATCGACAAGGTCAACGCCATTGAGGAAGCCGGTGACCAGCTGTTCTTCGTGACGGCTCTGAAGATCGTCGTCGGTGAGCACCTCGGCGAGGCCGCCTTCCTCGAGATGTCCAAGAGGGCTGCGGAGCAGCTGGGCGCGACCCTGCAAACCTGGGAGGGAAAGCCCGTCTCGGACATCCTGCTGGACCAGAGTGTGTACGCGATGGACGTTTGCAAGCGCTGGGTCGGCTACGGAAAAGAGCCGACGCAGGACCAGCTCGACACGCTCGTGTGCCGCCTCCTCGCTGTGTGCGGCGTCGCGCTGGAAAGCGGGCAGTTCTGGCCCCTCGACTTTGACCAGGTGCAGAAGGTCACTGTCGAGAAGCTGCTGGAACGCTACAACGGGACGCGCTTCAGCGCAGACCGCGCCGTCAACAGGGACCTCGCCAATGAGCGCGCGACCCTTGAACGAGCTTCGGCGTGAGTGGCTGGGTGGATCGGTAGCCCTTCGGACCATCGTCAACTTCCTGCACAACGAGAACCTGACGTTGAAAGCTCAGGCCCTGTTCATGGACTACACCGAGACCCCTCAGCGTAGCGTGCTGCCGGGCTTCAACCCCTTCGACGTGTCGGAGGGGGTTCGGGCGGGCCTCTGGTCTGTCCCGACCCCCAAGGACGACTTCACGGAGGTTGTGGCCGGGTATGAGGCCTACACCGACCGTCAGCTTGGGGCGGTTCGCCGGCCAGAGCAAATTGCTCGCACGCTGGTATCGAAGCCGTCCTCCATCTGGTTCGGCCCACGGCGTACACAGTACGACTGGTGGGTGCCCGCGGTGCAGATCGTGGCGCTCGCCAATCGGTTCGCTGACGTGGACGTCGAGGTGGCGCAGGGTCGGGTCTGCCTCGAGGCTCACGGAAAGAAGCTGCTGGTCACGCCAAGCGGATGCTGGGTGCCCTGGAGGGAGAGGATGGTCAAGGCCGTCTTTCCTGCGCAGGACGCTGACATCGGCCTACTGACGATTCCTCCGCTGATCACCTACCACCCCCTCGCCGCCGCCCTGCTGAAGCTGCAGGCCCCTCTGTACTTGCTGTGGGCTGGCAACACCCTTGTCAGGGCCCTGCAGCAGGGGAAGATGGCTCCGCTCAGGATGCAGAGCCTTGAGCGTCCGTCCCACAAGTTTCCCCTCCGGGGGAAGCGCAAGTCGAAGAACCCACGGGACGTCATGGGCTCCCTGGAGTCGGCGCGAGAGGTGCTGGAGGGAGGCACCCCAGAGACGTTGTGGGACATCTACAAAACCCTTGTGCCCTATGCCGTCACCGCGGCCGAGTTCCGTGAGGCGGTTTGCAACCCATTCGACCAAGGAGGTCGTGTGATCACCCCCGTTGTCCGGGAGCGCGTGGCGGCGCTGATCGACTCGGTGGAGAGAACTCTTCAGGGCGCCGAAATGTAGGCGCTGTTCGTCAACCGGCTAGACACCAACAATAAAAAGAAAGTCTACGATGGAACAAGCAAACACTGGATCTGCCCCTGTCGGGGGCATCGGGGACATCACCAGTACCGCCAAGGGTTCTGGCGCTCGGTACAACTCAGGCAAGCCACCGCTGGAGCTGATCCCGCTGCGGCTGTTGGCGGACTACTACTCCGCCACGGAAGGCCCTGGGCTCAGGGCCCGGTCCATGCAGGAGGACGCAGCGATCCTTTGCCTGCGCGCTTTGGGCCGATTTCAGGAGCGCGGGACGCAGGAGGACTTGCTCGACGCCCTGCTCGTCCTTGGCAACCACTGGGACGCCTGCGCACACGTTTTCGATTACGGCCGGCGCAAGTACGCGGAATTTAACTGGGCCAAGGGGATGAAGTGGTCGGTGCCGCTGGGCTGCGCCGCCCGCCACCTTGAGAAGATCATCCTCGGGCAGGAGAACGACGACGAGAGCGGCCTTTCCCACGCGGGGCATGTCTACTGCAATGTGGTAATGCTCTACACCTACTGCATGACGTTCGAGGAGGGGGACGACCGGCCTCCGGTCGGGTATCTGTACCTTGAGTCGGTGGCGAGCAGGGCGCCCGCCCTAAACCCTTTTGCCCTCCAGTCCCCGTGGGATGACCACGGGGCCCTGACCTTTGGGCCACTTCAGGAAGGGGGGATCAAATGACACGGAGGCTACCCCGCCTTTCAGACGGAGCCCTTGAGTACCTGCACGCTCGGTCTGCTCCGGATAGTAGGGGCTGCAGGGTTTGGGGCAGGGCGCGTAACCCAGCGGGATACGGAATTATCAACACAGGGCCTCACACAGCCTTGGCTCACCGCATCTCGTATGAAGCACACAAAGGTCCGATTCCCCCCGGAAAGGTAGTCAGACACACCTGTGATAACCCCTCCTGTGTGAACCCGGAGCACCTGATTGTTGGCGATCCAGCGGATAACTCTGCTGACGCCAAGTCCAGAGACCGCGTGGCTCACGGAACACTTCACTGGCGCTCTGTCCTAGACGAGAGGGATGTCCAGGAGATACGGAAAAGGGTGAGGCTAGGCGAGGTGCAGGCAGAAGTAGCCAGGCTGTTCGGGGTTTCCTCGTCGGTTGTGTCTGAAATCTCAACGGGAAAGGCATGGGAGCGAGCATGACACAGACAAAACTTGGTTCGCTGTACGAGGCAGGTTTTAACGTCCTCATCGGTTTTGCTATAAATTTTGTAGCAAACTTATACGTCTTGCCCCTGTTCGGGTTCCATATCACCCTGACGCAGAACCTCGCGATAGGCGCGATCTTCACAGTCATCAGCGTGGCGCGCTCGTACCTGATCCGCCGCTACTTCAACGCCCGCCTCCACGCGCTGGCGGAAAGGCTAGCGGCGTGATGGAAGCCGACAACCTTGATCAAGCGCAGGAGCTGACCACGCTCCTGACTGAAGCCTATGTAGACAATGCCAGAGCGGGGGCCAAGCCGGAGCAGGTGCAGAACGCTGACGGTACTTGGCCGGTCACCGAGTGCGAGTGCGGGGACGCGATCCCCGAGGCTCGCATCAGACTTGGCAAGATCCGCTGCGTGGCCTGTCAGATGGACTTGGAAAAGGAGCGGCGGTGTCGCAGGTAGCCTCAGCCAAGAGGAAGGCGATCGAGCAGGCGAAGCTCATCCTTTCCAGGCTGCTGCGCAACCCCAAGTCCCGCACCGGACTTATCGCCGCTGTGCGCTCCGAGTACGTCAGCCGTAACTTCGTGTACGGGTGGCTGACCGAGGAGTGCAGGACTGGCCGGGTAACGGTCCTGAAGACCGGACACACTCTGACCTACCAACTTACCTCCTGCATCCCCCGGGAGGCCCCAGTACAGAGCCCTTTCCCAGCCTGGCTGGACCCCCGGGCTCTCCCCCTGTCAGATGTTCGCCGCGTGTTCCTGGATGGACGCGAGGTGAACCCTGACGACCCTCAAAGAGAAGAAGACCAAGAAGAGGAAACATGACTCGACTCATCATTGACGGCAACGCCGTCCTGAACCAGGCCCTGCTCCGTGGCATTGACCACGATCAGGGCCGAATCATTGAGCACGAAGGCAAGCCCGTGCAGGTGAACTCAGCCGACTACGGCATCAACGGGTTCTTCGACAAGTACGCCGGCCTCCTGTCTCAGTTCGAAAAAGCTCCGCGCGAGACGATCGTCGTGTGGGACGGGGCGGGCGCCAAGGCTCTGCGCCGCACCTTCCTGCCAACCTACAAGGCGGGGCGCGACAAGGCCCCCGAGGTGTCAGCGGAGCTGAACAAGGCCCGCGACGCCGTGACTGACATGCTGCTGAAGCTGGGCGCTCACGTGGTCAGCCAGCACGGGGTCGAGGGCGACGACGTGATCGCCTACCTCTGCAAGCACCTGCGCACCCAGCGCAATGTCGTGGCCACCGTGGACGGCGACTTGAGCCGGCTGGTCGATGACAACACGGACATCTGGTGCGGCGGCGAACTGAACAAGAACCCGTACGGCCCGTTCCCGCACAAGTACATCACCCTGTACAAAGCCCTTGTCGGGGACAACTCCGACAAGATCCCCGGCGCCAAAGGGTTCGGGGACGTCGCCTTCGTCAAGCTGGTGGCGATGTTCGGGTTTGAAGGCCTTGACGAGATGGAGCGCATGATCGTCAACGGCAAGCTGCACGAGCTCAAGGAGTCCGTGGCGGACCTGCCCGTGCTGCAGAAGGTGCTGGACGCCAAGGACATGGTCGCTACCTCGTGGCGCGTGGCCAGCTTCATGCTGGACTCGGTCAACCGCCTCAGCCGCCCGCTTGACTGGAAGGTTGGGATGGTGGCGCAGTGGGACGAGCTGGACGACACCCAGAGGGTGCACGAACTGAAGAAGTTCTATGGCACCAAGACGCTGGTGACGGCTGCCAACTACGACGCAGTCTACAAACGCCTGGCGGCCTCCCGCTTCGAAGACTCTCCGTTCGTCGGGCTCGACATTGAGACGTCCTCCTCCGAGGAGAGCGACGAGTGGATCGAACGCTTGAACACGATAAGCGAGAAATCTCGTGGCGACAAAATCGACGTTTTGGGACATGAGCTGACCGGTATGTCGATGACCTTCGGTTTTAACACCCAACACACGATCTACATGGGCGTGGACCACGCAGAGACCGAAAACATCACGGTCGACCAGTGCCGCGAGACGGTGGAGCTGATCCCGCAGTCGAAGAACATCATCATCCAGAACCGCAACTTCGAGTTCAGCGTGCTGTACCGCACGTGGGGCGAGAAGTGGATGAACAATGGCTGGCACGGGTTCATCCCCAACGCGCTGGACACGAAGATTGGCGCCTCCTACGTGGATGAGAACCTGCCCAAGGGCCTCAAGTTCCGCAGCAAGCATCACCTCGGGTACGACCAGGAGACCTACGAGCAAGTGACCACGCGCAGCGGGCCGGTGGGCAAGATGACGGGCGGGGCGGTGAAGAAGACCTACCGGAAGGAGGTCACACCAGCCGTCACCGAAGAGGTGCCTGATCCGGAAACCGGTGAGATCACGATCGTCGAGAAGGAACCCGCCGTCGTGGTTGATTTCGAGGACCGCCAGTACAAGATGCGCGAGCTTCCCGCCCGGCGCGTCTTCGACTACGGTTGCGACGACACGATCACCACTACAGCCCTGCACACGCACTACCAGCTCATCATGGAGCTGGAGAACACGTGGCAGGTGTTCCTGGACGTGGAGACGCTGCCCGAGTACCTGACCACCCTTGCCTTCGTGCAGGGCTTCCGGGTCTCGCTGGAGGCCCTGAAGGGGATGGAGAAGAAGGACGACGCCGCGTACGACAAGGCGTGGGATACCTTCCGCACCTTCCTGCTGAAGCGGGGCTGGGCCGGCACGGTGTGCCCTGTCTTCACCGAGATGACCCCGGCGGCCGTCAAGGAGTCTGCGTCGATCCTGATCGACACCGACGATGTGCAGTTCACGACGAAGAAGCGCAAGCTGAACGCGATGGCTGAGGACCTGCGCGAGCAGTTCCCCGACAACGACATGGCCACGGTGCTGGCTCAGGTCGTTGAGACCGGCGATGTCGGGGTGCTCAACGGCCTCGTGAAGTCCAACTTCACCGGGGAGCCGAAGATCAACTTCGGCAGCCCGAAGCAGATGCAGGACCTGCTCTTCAACCATCTGGGCGTGCAGCCTCGGCTGCTGAACCGGATGACGGCGCGCGAGAAGGAGAACAACCCCGACATGCTGACGGCGTTCAAGAAGCGCCGCGCGGCCAAGGAGTTGGGTCTGGACCTCTTCAACCTCACGGAGCCGGTCACGGTCGGGCGCCGCACGGTGTCCCCACTCACGGAGGATGAGCGGAAGGCGCTGATTGCCAAGGCCACCACCGACGACGACGCAATTCTGCACAGCCTTGCCAAGGACAACCTGACCGACGAGGCACGGGAGATCCTGAAGTGCCTGCAGACGATCAAGACGATTCAGACCCGCCGCAACCTGTTCTACCGCACCTACAAGGTGATCCCGCACTGGCGCGACGGCCGCATCCATCCCTCCTTGAACCAGGCTGAAGCTGTGACGCGGCGCTACTCCTCGAGCAACCCGAATGTGCAGCAGATGCCCAAGCGCGGGGAGGGCAAGGAGTTCCGCACGATCATGCTGCCCCACCACCCGGGCGCCGTGATCGGCTCGCTGGACTTCAGCGGGCAGGAGCTGCGCCTGATGGGCGAGCAGTCCGGTGACGAGAACCTCACCGCCTGCTATGTCGGGGACAACCTGAAGGACGTCCACAGCCTGACCGCCGTGGCCGCCTCGATCTATCTGTGGGACGCCCCGATCGAGTACGACGCCTTCATCGCGATGCTGGACAGCAAGAACCCCGCAGAGAGGGCGAAGGCGAAGGACCTGCGAGGCTCTGCGAAGACTGTGAACTTCGCCACCCAGTACGACGCCCAGGCGGAAAACCTGTCGGTGCAGCTGATGGTGGACGAGGAGACCGCCCAGAAGTTCATCGACGCGAAGGCCGCGGCCTTCCCGAAGATCGACCCCTGGAAGGACAAGGTCCGAGCCGAGGCCGATGAGACTGGGTACGTGACCACCATGCTTGGCGCGCGCCGGCACCTTCGTACAGCCCTGCTGTCGGAGAATCGTGCGGAGGCTGCCAAGGCCGGCCGGCAGGGCCCGAACTTCAAGATTCAGGGTTCCGGTGCGGAGATGTCCAAGCTGTCCATGGCCTCCATGTGGCGGCGCGGCATCTTCACCGGCCGATACGACGCGCAGTTCATTGCGCCGATTCACGACGAAGTGGTGTTCAGCGCCGGCCGCGACTGCGCGCTGGAAGTGACCCGGGAAGTGCACGAGTGCATGACCCAACCCTACGCCGACATGAAGATCCCAATCGTCAGCTCCATCTCTTTGGGCCCCAACTTCGGGGACCAGATCGAGTGTGGCGACTACGTCAACGAAGCAGCGATCAACGACGCCCTAGAGAAGGTGTTCGACTAGCCGCTTGACGGCCCGCTGCTTTCCGGTATAGTTTTAGTCCCGGCACCCAAAGAGGTGCCGGTTTCCGCATCCAAAAACAACAAGAAGAAAGATGCTCAATGTCCTCGACCTGTTTTCAGGGGTCGGGAATTTCTCGCTCGGGTTGCACCGAGCCGGGGGTTTCCGAACAGTCGGTTTCTGCGAAATCGACACCACCTGCCACCCTGTGCTGCAACGGCACTTCCCCGGGGTGCCAATCCACCAAGACATCACCAGGCTGCGAGGGGAAGACCTGCTCGTCCAGCCCGATGTCGTCTGCGGGGGCTTCCCCTGCCAGGACCTCTCAGTCAACGGAGCTGCCGCCGGCCTTGCCGGGGAGCGATCCGGCCTCTGGTTCGAATACCTGCGCCTCATCGAAGAAACGGACCCGCACTGGGTCGTCATCGAAAACGTCGCGGCCCTTCGCACTCGCGGACTGGAAGAAGTGCTCGGGGGGCTCTCTGCGCTCGGGTACTCTGCTCGCTGGGACTGTATTCCCGCAAGCGCCCTTGGTGCTGCTCACCAAAGGGACCGAGTCTGGGTTATTGCCCACCGTTCGAGCGAGCGAGTACAAGGGTTGTGGTCCGAAGGGCTCCCGCAGCCACTCTCACTGGCTGGCCCATTTCTACCTCTCCGCGATCGTGACGGACAGTGGGAAGTTGAACCCGACGTTCGCCGAACGGCTTATGGGAATGCCAGCAGATTGGACGGACGTATGAGCACCTGGGGCCAACGTCTGCACCAGATCGGCAACGCCGTCTGCCCCCCGATCGTTGAGGCGATCGGGCGCGAAATCCTGCGCGTGGAGGGCCTGCAATGAGCGACCCTCTGCATCCCACCCGCCCCGACTGGGAGATGGAAGACCCGATGGTCAACCCTCCGCCGCGCGGCGGCGAGCAACTCCTGCTGATCAACCCGGGCGGCGCCTTGATCATTGGCCCCTGGACCGACGACTGCTGGGCCTACAGCCGCAAGCCGAGGATCCCCGCCAGCGTCAAGGCCCGGATGACCGCCACGCGCCTTGAGCAGATCGCGCTGGAGGAAGCAGCGAGGGCCGAGTCATGACCCTCACCGCTGGATCGAAAAAAGGGAAGTGGACCCTGCAGGAGTTCACCCCTGCCACGAAGGTGGACGGCAAGCGGGTACCTCCGAAGTGGCTCTGCACCTGCGAGTGCGGGACCAAGCGCTGGGTGTCCGCCAACCACCTGATCGCCGGCCGTACCCGCTCCTGTGGGTGCGACAGAGCGGAGCAGCACAAGAGGGACATGGCCATCGCCTTTGGCGCGGGCAACCTGAAGCGGAGGCCCCTCATATGACGGTCCCCTTCAAGAAGAACCGCTTCGCGAACCGGGGCGAGAAGGCCGAGAAGGCTGTGCAGAAGTTCCTGACGGACTGGGCCAATGTGTCCTCCACCCGGGAGTTCAATCGGCTGGTTGACTCCAAGGCGGCCGGCCGCGTCATCAAGGCAGCGGCTGCCGACTTCGAGTACTTCTGCAAGACGGCGTACGGCGAGGAGTTCCACGGCCTTATCGAGGTCAAGGAGACCGAACACGAGTACCGCCTTGGCAGGGACCGGATCACTCAGCTCGCCAGGCTGCGTAAGCGCCAGAAGTGCGGCGGCCGGTGCTTTGTGCTGGTCTACCACTCGACGATCAACGCGTGGCGCGCGCTGACCGTCCAGTACCTCGAAACCACGGGAGATAAAGGATCCTGGAATCTGTCCGATCTCCCCGCTTTCGACAGTGTCGGGGAGGCCCTTGCAAGCGTCCCCCGGGACGTTTTCGAGAAGGCCTCAGAGGTGACCACAGCAGCGCTGCAGAGGTCGAAATGAGCAAGCAGCGCTTCTGCATGTACTGCCAGCAGTTCAAGGCGGACACGGGCTTCAAGTTCGTCGTCCACCCCAAGACGCTGACCAAGCGCGGCCAATGCCCCAGCTGTCAGGAGCGCCGCAAGCAACCCCGAGAAGCCCTGAACGCCCTTGCCAAACAGGAAGCTGAGGCCCGCCGCGCGCGGGCTGCAGAGATCGCCGCGGAAGCGGCTGAAAGGAAGAGAAAGAATGAAGACTCTGGTAGTAAATGATCTGCACCTGGGGGTGCAGCGCTCGGGTGGAACGACCCGCACCTCCGCCGACGAGCTGAGGGAATGGGGCCACCAGCAACACGCGAAGCTGCTGAACCTCGCCGTAGAGCACGGCTGCAGCGACATCGTCGTCAACGGCGACCTGTCTGACGTCTACGATCTTCCGCTGGCGCAGGCGCTGGAAATCTACGCAGTGGTGGATGCCTTCCTGACACGGTGCCCTACCATCAAGGTGTGCTGGGCCCTCGGCAATCACGACCTGTCCAAGGACAGCTCCCGCCTGGGCACCGTGGCGTTCATCGGCGCCATCCTGCGGGCGAAGCACTCCAACTTCGCCCTGCTGGATCACCCGCAGTTTGCGAGTCGGGACGCCTATGTCATCCCCCACGTCCCTAACCAGGATCTGTTTGATCTGGAGCTGTCCAGAGTGCCGGAGGAGGTAAATTGGATTTACCTGCATTGCAACTATGACAACACGTTCGCAACGCAGGCCGATCACTCACTGAACCTTGCCCGGGAGCAGGCCAAGGCGCTGAAGGCGCGCGGGATCAAGATGGTGCTCGGCCACGAGCACCAGGGGCGCGAGTCGCTGGGCGGCCACGTGATCATCGTCGGCAATCAGTTCCCCACCTCGGTGGCGGACTGCCTGTCGCACGGAGACGCGCAGAAGGACGGCAAGAAGCATGCCCTCATCATCGACCACGCGGCCGGCACCCACGAGTACGTGACGACGTGGGACCCCGACAGCGACGATGGCTGGTACGCGGAAGTGGATTGGCGCGAGCTGAAGGACGTCGTAGAGGAGGGGCGCGGGTTCATCCGCGTTGTCGGGGATGCCAGCGCCTCCGCGTCCTCCGAGGCGATCAAAGCCATCGCGGCGTTCCGCCAGCGCAGCAAGTCCTTCGTCATCACGAACGCCGTGAAGGTCGAACAGGTCGAGGGCATGGAAGAGATCGCTGATTCGATCGAAGACATCCGCAGCGTCAACGTGATCGAGCTGCTGATGGAAATGCTTGACCCGCAGCAGCGGGCCAAGGTGGAAGAACTCATGGAAGGAGAGCAGGAATGAACGAAGCAATCAAAGTACTCGACCACGGCCTTGTGCGCCTGGTGGAGAGCATGGGCAGCGACCTGTCCATCGTGCGCAACGCACGGGTTTCGTATAACGCCGAATGGCGGGCCGGGGAGGACGAGGGCAAAGACGCCAAGCTGCTGAACTACCTCGTGAAGAACAAGCACACCAGCCCGTTCGAGAGCTGCGTGTTCACCTTCGAGGTGAAGGCCCCGATCTTCGTGTTCCGCCAGTGGCACCGCCACCGCACGTGGAGCTTCAACGAGATCAGCGCGCGCTACGCCGAGCTGCCGGAGGAGTTCTATGTGCCGGAGATGGCGCAAGTCACGACGCAGTCCTCATCCAACAAGCAGATGAGGACTGACGAGCAGCACCCGAACGCCGACGACATCGTGGTGGCCATCGAGCGCCAGTGCTCGGAGGCTTTCTATACCTACAAGAAGCTGATCGCCAAGGGCTGCCCACGCGAACTTGCCCGCTGCGTGCTCCCGGTGGCCACCTACTCGCATATGTTCGCCACGTGTGATCTTCACAATTTGATGCACTTCCTGAAGCTGCGGCTGCACTCGCACTCGCAGTACGAGATCAGGGTCTACGCCGAGGCGATGCTGAAGCTGATCGAGCCGATCGTCCCCCACTCCGTGGCGGCGTTCAAAGAACACGTACTGGAGGCCTGATGGCAAACCAGAGAAGAACATCCCCGCACCCGGAGATGTCTGCCGCACGGGTCAGGGAGCTGTTTTATTACGACCCTGAGGCAGGGGTTCTGACTTGGAGGGTGGCACCCTTCTGCCACGCTGAGCGACTCGGAAAGGCGGCGGGGAGTGCCAACAGTGCAGGGTACGTGGTTGTGGGAGTGGACGGAAAGACACACCAAGCTCATCGACTTATCTGGTTGCACGTGACTGGGCGATGGCCCGAGGGAGACATCGACCATAGGGACCGCTGCGGGACCAACAACTCCTGGGAAAACCTGCGGGAGTGCTCCCGCAAGGAGAACATGCAGAACTGCTCTATACAGAGCAACAACTCTTCCGGGTGCCCGGGGGTAGGAAGGAAAAAGGGCAGGTGGTACGCCAGGCTCGGACTATCTGGCCGAAGGGTGCACCTAGGGTATTTTGACACTTTCGAGGAAGCCAAGGCAGCGTACTCGCTCGCCAAACGACGGCATCACAACTTTCAACCGGAGCACGCATATGTTGTTGGAACTTCACCTACAGAACTTTAGAAAACACAGGGACAGCCTCATCCAGTTTTCTCCCGGATTGAGCGTTGTTAGGGCCCCGAACGAGGGAGGCAAGACGTCCGCGCTGGAGGCCGTGTGTTACGCCCTGTTCGGCGTGCGTGCCTTACGCAGCAGCTTGGAGGACACCGTCACACACGGAGAACCCGTGGGGTCCCTGAAGGTGACCCTCTCGTTCTCCTACGAGGGAAGGAAGTACTTTGTGTATCGCGCCAAGTCGGGAGCTGAGATGGTCAGCGACGGCGTTAGGGTGACGGGTCAGACAGAGGTAACAGCCAACGTCTGCGCTCTCCTGAAGGTAGACGCCGCTGCAGCCGCTAAGCTGATGCTTTCTGGACAATCGGACGTCCGCGGCGCCCTCGAGTCCGGCACCAAGGCGACCACCGAGCTGATCGAGCGGCTTGCCGAGTTCGACCAGATCGACAACCTCATCGAGCTGATGCAGGCCAAGCTGACGCTGGGCAGCCCGGCGGTCGCTGAGGCGGCGCTGGCGCGCGCGCAGGAGACGCTGGTGTCGGCGCAGGAGCTGGCGAAGGCCCCGGACTTGTCGGCGCTGGAGCTGGCGGTCGCAAGTGCCGCCGCGAACGAGGCCGTCAGCAATGTCAACCTGCAGCACGCCCAGACCGCAGAGACGGCCGCGCAGGAGTCCCACGCCGAGGCGCGCGTGAAGGCAGAGGCGCGCGCCTCTCTGGAGCGTTCGCTGAATCGCGCTACTGACCGTGTCCGTGAGTTCAAGTCCCAGATCGAGGAGCTCAGCGCTGTCGCCGCTCCCGTCAACGCCGAGAAGCGCGTCGCCGAGCTGCGCCAGCGGGTGGACACCGCCGGCCAGCAGAAGGAACTGTTCGCCCTGTACACGCAGGCGCAGCAGTTCTTTGAGCCGAGCGGCGTGGAGTCGCTGGAGAGTACAGAGGAAGAGCTGACCGCCTCGATCTCCAAGGCTACCGATGAAGTTGCAGCCGGCAACATTCGGGACGCCCAACTGGCCGGTGACTTGAAGCTGCTCAACGCCCAGCTCACGCACGGCACCTGCAGCTTCTGCGGCAAGGACTTCAGCGGTGTGCCCGAAGTGGCCCTGAAGAACAAGGAGGTCTCCGACAGCATCGACCTGAAGGCGCAGGAGCGAGAGCAGAACCTCGCCACCCTTCGCGACTGGCAGGAGGTGCTTGGGGTGCTTTCCCGGGTGAAGGCGGAGAGCCGCCCCGCCCTGAAATTCCTCGCCGCCAATCCCGACAACGTCGAGCAGGCGAATGAAGGCATGCTGCCGCCCGTGCTGCGCTGGAAGGGCGCTGTCCCAAACGCGACCGGTATAAATGTCTCAATCCTGCACAACGAGATCAACGAGCTGCTGGCCCTGCAGAAGGCCTACGACAACGCCCAGGCCAAGCTGGAGACGGTTCGCAGCATGCTGGAGACGGAGCAGGCCAACGAGCAGTACACCCGGGACCAGCTGAGCGCCTGCCCTGAGGTAACTGTTCCGCAGGAAGAGCTGACCGCCGCGCGCGCGGACGTCAAGCGGGCAGCGGAGGCTGTGAAAGCGGGCATCGAGCACCACCATCAGGCGAAGCAGGCTCTGAAGGACGCCAAAGACGGCCATTCACGCGCCCTCAAATCGCTGGAGGACGCACAGGAGGTCGTGAGACAGCGCTCCGCGGAAATTGACGCGTTGGTTTTCAACAACAAACTGCTGAAACGGGTCCGTGAGGCGCGCCCGATCATCGCTGACCGCTTGTGGAACCTCGTGCTGCGCGCCGTCAGCAACTACTTCAGCGAAATCCGCGGGACCAAGTCCCGGGTGACGAAAGACAGCGAAGGGTTCAAGGTGGACGACCACCCCGTCGCTACCCTGAGCGGCTCCACGCTCGATGCGCTCGGCCTCGCGATCCGCGTGGCCCTGGTGCGGACCTTCCTCCCCTCGGCGCCCTTCCTCATCCTTGATGAGCCGGCCGCCGCGATGGACGAGGACCGCACACACAACATGCTCGGCTTCCTGGCTTCTGTCGGGTTCCAGCAAATCCTGCTCGTCACTCACGAGGATGTGAGCGAGAGCGTTGCCGACAACATGATTCAGCTGTAATCCCGCCCCTGCCCAGCGTCCAATGGGCACAACATGCTATAAAAATAGGAACAGAAGCATGCGACATCTGAAGACTGGAGGCTGCCATGAGCGCCTCATTTGAAGCCCGGCGAGCCCTTCTGGACCTTGCCTCCGACAAACATCACAAGTGCTTCGCCCTGCTGGTGGCCGTGACCTACGTCCTGCTGCTCGCCTCCATCGCGATGCTGTTTTACTCGGCGTCCGTGCTGGGAGAAACGTACAGCATCAGGGAGAGGGCGGCCGGCACACAGCGGGAAGCCTTGAGCGTTCTGCTGGAGGCCCAGGAAAACCTTGAGACGGCGAAGAAGATTGTCGACGCCGCCAAGGGCCGATGCGGGAGGGCAGCATGATTGACAAGGTGTTCGACTATCTGCGCTTTTTGACCACAGGGCTCTTCGTGACTGTCCTGCTCTGCGCGCCTGTCGCTTGCTCCGTACACCGCGACCACAAAATCGCGGAGATGGTGAAGGCCGGCGCTGAGCCGCAAACGGCTCGTTGTGCTATGGCCTGGGAGCCCGGAACTTTGTGCCTGCAGATCGTTGCAAAGGGGAAATGACATGAACATCGACAATATCCACACACCTGAACGCCTGCCTGGAGAGAGCCAACAGGAATACCGCGAGCGCCAGCGGATGAGCAAACGGCTGCAGCAGCGCACCGTGCTGGTCCACTCCATTCAGTCGGGACCGGCGGTCACTACCAAGAACCGCCGTCTGCGCCGCGAAGCCAACAAGCAGGTCGGAGCGAGGCAGGTCAAGCGCCTTGTCCGCGCCTACCACGAGGCCCAGGCTCTCGGCATCGAGTGCGGGAAGGAGGACAAATGAAGCAGAGCACTGCCGAACTCTTGGGAAAGCTGTTTGCTTCCCTGTGCGTCGTTGCCGGGGCCGTAGCCCTCGTCCTGGGCTTTTGGTGGATGGTCTGGCTGCTGTGGTGCTTCGTGCTCCCCCAGGTGTACCCGACAGGGCCTGAGGGCCTGATCCGGCCCAGCTACTGGCTGTTCGCCGGCATGTGGGTCCTGCTCGGGCTGGTCGTTGGGGTGATCAAACGGAAGGTGTGAACAATGACAACAATCAATCTAGGTGACAAGGCTCGAGACACCGTCAGCGGCTTCTCTGGGGTTTGCGTAGCCCGAACGGAGTGGCTGAACGGGTGCTGGCGGCACACCCTGCAGCCTCAGGGGCTGGACAAGGACGGTAAGCCTCAAGGCACTGAGACCTTCGACGAGTTTCAGTTGGAGCTGGAGGTGCGCCAGCAGGTTCCTGTCGGATCCAAGGAAACCGGAGGACCTCGTCAAGGGCCCTCCCGGGCTCCCGACCCGGTCTAGCCTGTAGGCTCCCAAGGGCCCTCCCCGGAGGGCCCTCCCCATAACAAAAAGATCGACTATGAGCGACATCATCGAAGAATTCATCGACGTGGAGCAGGCGGCGCCGCTTCTGCTACCACTGTGCTACTTCAGGCAGGCTCAACCCGGAACTTCCCGGACACCGCATGCTTCAGGCCGTCCGCGTCAGTGACCACGCAGCGCAGCTTGTACGTGCACCCCGCCACCCCCGGCTGGATCTTGTGCACCACCTCCAATCCCACCACGGTGGGGGACCCGAGCAGTACCGCAGCGTAGGAGGGGTCAGTGCCTTCCAGCAGTTCGGGCGTCACCACGGGTGCCGACAGCGCCGCGGAGGTCTCGGTGCTGAAGTCGAAGCGCACCGCCTTGATCTCGCCGATCTCGATAGGTCCAAATTCTTTCATTCTGTTCTCCAGAGGCGGGCGATGCGATCTGCAACCCAGCTGATCACCCTATGGTACACAACCCACGTGCGGGCCACGGATTCCACAACCCAGTCCCGACTCACACGGGGCACCGCCCAGTCGCGAGGGTCTGCAGACAGGGTGTAGCTGCGGAGCACGGGCAAAACCCCGTCTAGCAGCCGCCGGCCAAACCCGCAAGCCACCACGGTTCCCTGCCCCTTCCCCAACCCTCTCGCGACGATCATGCCAGGCGCTCCCGGCGCTCCGCCCCAGCTCCCCGGTACGGCACCAAGGTGTCTATTCCCTCGTACAACTGAGCCTGCAGCAGCGGCGTCACCCCGTCAACGTCGAATACCGTCATGATGCCGGTGACAGGGTCAGTGACCTGCTTGTTGCGCAGGATGGCCTCAGCAAGCTGGACCCGGTCCAGCAGGTCGGATGCCGTGGTGTGCGCCCAGACCGCTGTGGCCACCTCTTCCGCTGTCGGGGGCGTTGGACCACTGCCCCCTACAGTCGTCACTGCGTAGGCTGCGGCCTGCGTCATTTTCACGTAGCACCCCGCCACTGGGTTGATCGTGACGTCCAGGTTTCCTCCGCTGACTACCCAGCTACCTGCCGGAAGCTGCAGGGTCCACCCGTTCACGAACGCCAGAGCCGGAAACAGCGCACCACCCCCCAAGGGCACCTCCTTGTAGGTGTGTATTGGGGGGTAGAGCATGCCCACATCGGAAACCTCTATCTCCCGCAGAGCGGCGTGGAATGCCACCATGTCGGTGATAGAGGCGTCAGAGTGGATGACCCTCAGATCGAAGTCCGGCGTCAGGGCCATTGGTCAATTACTCGTCAGCGGTAGCGATCGCGTTGGTGCCGTTGGTTGAGCTGGACCCCGCCGTGAAGGTAGTCTCGAAAGGCTGCAGAGAGCTGCCTGCCGTGCCCTTGCGCACCTTGAGTCGAGCGGTGAAGTCCGACAGGTAGGTGTAAGGGGCGCTCGACTCCGTCGTACTGGCCGCCACCTTGTCGATGAACGGGACCCACGCTGGAGATGCGCTGGCGTGGACCTGCCCCCAAGTGCCACTGATGGTGAAGGTCTTGGTGCCCGGCACCACCGAGGTGTACTGGTAGGGCACGTTGTTGACCCGGATGTACCCGGTGGGAGGCGTATCCACCTTGATCGCCTCGTTGACCACGCAGGTGTTGCCGCCAGAGGTCGTTGCACCAGCAAGGGTGTACTCGGTATCCAGGAAGCCCGACGCCGTGCCCGCGCTGCGGCCCACCAGTACCCGGGCGCCAACAGTCAGGTCACCGATGCTGATGCCGGCCACAACCGGGTTGGTGATGGTGGTGCCGTCGTGCGACACCATCTGGTACTTCTGCAGGTCGCCAGCGAGGGCTCCAGAGATATACCAGCCCTGCGCAACGAACCACTTTCCGCCGGCCACGGTGCCGAAGGGCGCGGCGCCGTTGGGGGTGTAGCCGTAGGACCCGTCACCGAGCGAGCGGAATTTCCAACCCAGCACACCGTCCACGGTCGTGGTGGAGGACTCATCACAGATTGCCTGGCAGTACTGCGCGGCCTCAGCGATGGTGCAGCCACCGGACAAGGTGATCGTGCCCTTGTACTCCTTGCTGCCGTTGCCGTCTCCGGTGTCCTTGGTGTGTGAGCCGGTGGTGATGGTGACCTTGCTGGACAGCTCAAGGGCGCTGGTTTTGTCAAGCGGGGTCCAGTCGGTGAGGGCGGTTGACACGGCAGCTGGCTGCTCGCCACCGGCAACAAGGTTGGCGGCGAAGTCGCCGTATGTCTGCCCGTACTTGCGCGAGTAGACCCGCACGTCTCCGCCGTCGATGAGCGTGCCCCCGGTTTTGCACTTGACCATGATCTGGATGTGCCCGTTAGGCCAGTACGTGGTCAGCTTGCTTCCGTTCTGCACCACGTACATCGGGGAACCTGCCACGAGGGGCGAGCCGATGGACTTCAGGCCGGTGTACAGGACGTTGGTTCCGTCCTGCTGCACCGAACCGAAGTTGATGTACTTGGCGGCGTCGTCGTCGATGTTGAACCCGTTGAGCAGGTTCAGCAGCATCGGCTTGATAGCAGAGCGGGGGCCGTCCAGCTTGGACGGGTTGGACGACAGGATGCTGATGTCGTCGCCGGCTACGGCAATGCTGCCGTCGTCGGCCAAATCCTGCAGCCACTGGTGCAGGTCAAGCACGGAGTAGACCGTGGCCCCGGAGGTGTGGCGGATGTTGCCGTTTGAGGCAACCGAGAAATCGCTTCCAATAGGCATAGCTTACCCCTTTCAGTCAAGCTCTTGTAGTGCGGTGGCAGCCACGGTTGCACCCGCGATCGAGGTGACCTGGGTATTCCACGGCTTGTAATAAGGGACCCCGGAGGCCTTGCGAGCCTCAACGGAAATAGCCCCAATGAAATCAGTTACAAAGGACGCGCTGCCGGATGACTCAGCAAGGTTTGCCAGAACGGTGCCGTCCGACACCTTCTTCGCTACCAGGCGCGAGCCGCTCACCAGGTTGGATACTGAGACGGTTGCGGTGTCCAGCGGATACTGGTAGTCCTGCGCCGTCGTGGTGCTGCTGGTGAGCAGGTAGACCGAGGTGATGGCGATCGTATTGCCGGTACCCGTGGTGATCTTCAGCTTCAGCTTGAAGCCCTTACTGGCGTCGATGCCAGTCAGCCCGTTGAGCGCAGTGGCGAGGGCGGCAGCCGTGTAGCTGCTGGAGGTCATGGCGCTGTAGCCGTTCCCGTCGTTCTTGTCGATGCTGTACTCGAAGAGGTAGTTGCCAACCGTGCCGCCGGCCATGACAAGGGCGCTGTTCTGGAACGCGGTGTGGCCAAGGATGTACTCAGGCGTTTCAAACGTGGCTGTCATGCCGATAGTCGGCATGTACAAGCCGCCAGCCGCCGTGAATGCTGCGCCGCCCGTCAGCGACACCTGCTCCGCCGTGGCTGTGGTGGGCTCGTTCATCAGGATCCCGATGCGGCCGGCGGTCGTGCTGGTAAAGCAGTCGAACCAGTGGGTGCCGTACACGGCCGTCTGCGCCGTCAGCGCCAGAGTGCCGCCAATACCTTTGCGCTGGTAGTTGAGCACAGCACCGACGTCAGCGGCATCGGCATAGTCACCGAACACCTGCTCTTGCAGCACGCGGGTGCTGGAGTTGTCGCCGGTCATGATGCCGGTTCGGGTGTTGCTGCAGTAGACACGCTGCACCTTCACGTCGGACGCCGCCGCCCCAGCTGCCAGAGCGTAGACCAGACCGCAAGCGTTGACGCTCCCCAGAGTGACGGGAGAGGCCCGGCTGCCTATGCTGCGCAGCTTGATGTTGTTGCAGCCCGCCGCGTTAATCTGCAGCAGCGCGGTGTAGGGCTGCGTGTTTGTCACCGGCATGGACAAGCCGGAGAATGTGCAATTCAACGCGTTCGACGCCACCATCCAGACGCTGCCCGCATAGGTGGTCACGGTGGTGCCACTGACAGCCTCGCAGTAGACCGTGCCGGTCACCGTGATGCCGTTGCAGGTCGTGAACGCCATCGCGCCCTGGATGATGGTGGGGTCGGTCCAGGTGCAGTTATTCACCCGCGTGGCGTTCAGGCTGTAGGTGGTTGCGTTGCCTCGGATGGTGTTGGCGCGGATCGTGTCGCGCACAAACGTGAACCCTGCGATGTCGGTCAGCGTGTTGGTGTGCGCGCCTGACGCGGCCTGCGATACGCGCGCCCAGACGCAATCGGTGAAGGTACCGCCCGCGAAGCACAGACTCATGGTCAGCGGAGACACCAGCAGCGCGGTGGTGGGCTTGTTGCCGACGCCGACCTTGCTGAATGTCATGGGCGACGCGACCTCGGACAGGCTGATCGCGTCCACAAAGCCGCTATTGCTGACGTTGCAGGAATACGCCTGCGCCACCGACAGGTACCACGCGAAGTTCCCCTTGTCGATTTCCAAAACGCCGCCGCCGGTCGCGGTGAAATCGTAGCGCGTGCCGACCGTGGCGTTGGGGATGACGTTGGCAGTGCGCGCAGCCGTGGTGTTGTTCTCGAAGAAGACGTTCGGGACAACTACCTTGCGCCCGGAAGTGGGCGTGTGGCCGTTGGTGGCCGCGCCGCTGTTGCCGATACGCACCAGGCCGGTGGCGTCAATCCAGACAACCTTCCCCCTCGTGGCTTCGGTCCCGGTGGTGGTGGTCGTCCCGGCGTTGGGCCAGAATTCATAATCTCCGGCGCCTGCTGTAGCCTCGATAAACACCCCGGCCAGGTAGCGGGCGCCCCCGTTGTTTGGGCACTGCAGGGTCTGGTTGCTGGCGCCCGACGTGGTGCCCAGCTCAAACCACTCACCAGTGACGCGGAAGGTGCCCAGCCGGTTGGCGTTGATCGTGCCAGCCTCGTCCCCATTGACCTCGATAAAACCACGGACGGCCGCACCGTCGGCGGTCAGGGTGAATCCAGCGTAGGTACCGCTGCTGATGGTGCCGGGGGTGCCGCTGGCGTTCGTGACCTTGAGCCATCCCGATGCCCCGGTGGCGGCAGGCGCGGCCGTCAGCGAGGTATAGATCCCGATGGTGTTGCAGGTGACGCCACCAATGGTGATCTGAGTCCCGAGCGTGAGGGTGCCAGAGCCGCCGGTGAACGGGATCATCCAGACCTTCGTGCCGTCGATGTGGATCTCGCCACCCTTGGCGGCATTGATCGTCAGGTTGCCCCAGGTGGTGCTGGTGGTGCCACTCAGGCCGTAGCGGCTGTCCTGGTCGAGGGTGAGCTTGAACCCGTTGGTATTGACTGTGTCACCCCCGGAACGCGCAGTAGCTACCCCCCAGATGCCGGCGTTACCGACATCTCGAAGGGTAGCATTCGCTGCAAGGGTGAAGGCTGTCACTTAGGACTACCCCAGGCGCACCATGAAGAACGTGTCATCGAACAGACGAGCCTCGACGACCGCACTTTCTGCTGGAAGCAAGCCGGCGTCCTTCAGAGGGAGTTCGATATAGTCAAGCATGTTGGCGTTGATCCAATTCGGGACGTTTGCAACCGACAGCTCGGTGTTGCCAGTGATGTAGGCCCAGTCAAGCTGCGTCCAGCCGGGCGGAACGACAAGCAGGAAGGATTCAGCCATTTCAGCCTCCAGTCTTTTTGATCTTGATGCCGGCCGCCTCGAGTTCGGCGTAAAGCAGGTCGAGAGGGGTTGGATTAACCGTCAGGGACACCTTTCCGTCCACAACGCGGACGCCAGAAAGCTGCTCCAGCTTCTGGCCCTTCCAGTACACAGAAGGGGAAGGGGTGTTTAGGTCCACCATAACCAGTGAACCAGGTACGCTCTCGATCATTTTTGGTCTCCGCCACGTAGTCAGGTAGCGGACATACTTGGGCAAGGGCGCCCTGATGTAAATCCCTATGGCCTCGGCCACGCCTCCTGCAGCTTCAGGGAGTCAGAGGCGTGTCCGTCAGCCGCTTGCGCCATGCCTGAATATCGAGCAGTGCACTGCTCGAATACGTCTGTGGCGGTTGCGGCGTAGAGACGGACGGCTTCGACGGGAGCTGTGGAGAGTTTGGCACGGGTGGCGCCGAGGTCGTTGCGCAGCCCGTCACGCTCAGCAGCAAGGCGATCAGCGTCGCGCTTTTGACCAGAAAGTCTGGCCGCCCACCGTTGTTCAGCATCATCCTTCTCCTTCTGCATACGGGCGGTGTCCGCCCTCGCCTTTTCCTGCGCCTTCAGCGCCGCTGCGCTGTACTCGGCCTTCGCCTTCGCGTAGCCCTGATCGTGCCCGGTGGCGATCAGCCGGGCTTCCAAAAAGTGGAAGCCGCCGATGCCGGCAGCAACAAGCAGGAGGACCAGCAGCCACTGGCGCGGATCAAGCCAGCTCACCTGCGTCTCCTGCGGCCCTGGTACCCGTGCAGCCTGCGAAACTTCCGATAGGCCAGGTACGCCAGACCGAGGATGGCGCCAGAAATAACAAAGCCCAGCCCAAGGTAGAGCAGGACAACCAGAAGAGCCAGATCGTTGACGTACGCGCTCATCACTGAACCTCCATGCACTGCTTGTATCGCCGCTGGGATCGGGTCCAAACCCCCCAGCAGCGCTTGTTTGGCTGCCCGTCCACAAGGGTCGAGCAGTCGTAGTCGCCTACAAACCGGTAAGCTAGGTAGGCCTGACAGGACTTCACGTACTCACCCGCGTTGGCGTAGCGCACGATGCTGGATTTGCACAGTGTGGGGGTTCCATACTGATACCCGAAGTCGTGCATCAGATCGTATTCAACTGGGTACAGGTCGGCCGTCACGCACTTTTTGATAGCGGCATCCGCTTTCTGCGTGTATGAAAGGGTTCGTTGAATTGCTTGCACAGGGGTGGTACGGTCACCCATCCGCACGGGGGAGCCGTCCTCCCTGTGGGTCATGCCAAAGCCTACGGTAGGCACGTCGCCCTTGACCGGTATGACGGCCACGTCCGTGTAGCTCTCCCGGTTAAGGATGCCGACGAAGCCCGCAGCTGAAAGAGACAGGGCCAGGATAGCCACACGCTTGTCAATCATGCCTTTTGGTCCTCGTGCGACGAGTGCTCCTCGTCCCGGTGCGCCCAGTCCTTCTCGTCCCTCCACCATTTCCGCAACAAGTACAAGCACTGGATCAGGATGTAGATGCCCGTAGCCACAGCCACCCACTCATTCAGGGTCAGGGCTGACGCTACAGCTCCAGCGACCGCTGGAGCCCCCTTGGCGGCCTCCACTGCTATGTCATGTGTTTCAGTTTGCACCCTGCCACCCCTATTCGTGCCCCGTTTTTGGGCGGATTCGAGGCAGACTAGGGGCAGGGGGACCTAAAGTAAATCCCCTCAGACGTCGCCCGTATTGGTTGACGGGTAGCTGCGCCCTGTTGAAGCGCGCTGCGATATTTGAGTCTGATTCTGCGCGATAAATCACACGCCGAATACTTGCACGCTGCGAAATGAAATTACTGACACCGTAACAGTCAGGTCAGTTGCTGGACAGTTTGACGGGCTTGAAGGCGGGGTGCCATGCCGTTGGGTAGGCCGGCGTCGTGGTATTCATCGCGCTCACGGCGCCACCCACAGTGCCGCCTGCGCGGCTCCGGCCAGCGCCAGCGCCTCGACCAGCTCAGCCGCTGTGGCCTGCACGGTGCTGTTGTCGGCCAGCACCCAGACCACGGAAGGGGTGCCGGTTGCCTGCAAGGCGACGATGGCGCGCACCATGCGGTCCTGGCTGGTCTCGTCGCCGTCGAAGGTGTTTCCGGCCGCCGTGGTAACGGTGATGGCCCGCACGGCGGCGGCGCGCTCGGCCTTGAAGCGCTCGCGGGCCTCAAGGGCTCGCTGCGCCATCTCGTCGGTCGTGGCGTCGCGCACCGCCCACTGTTGCAGCCATTGCCCGTCCACCAGGGTGGGGTCCTCGAGCTCCGCTGTCTCGTCGGGGCCGCAGGGCGGCGGGTCCACCTCGACCATGGGGAACACGCCGAACAGCTCCGCCTCCTCGGGCTTCAGCTTGTCGGCGGGACAGGTATGGGTGTCGTCCCACACGACGTTGCCGGTGGCCGCGCGGTGGGAATAGATGCCGTTGGGCGCGACGATGTAGGTCATCAAACGTCTCCTGTATTTGTTGACGGGTAGCTGCGCCCCGACCCCCAGATGATGCGGACAGCGCCCTTTACTCCGCTTCCGCCAGCCGACCCGTAAGTGCCGTCTGCACAGGCTCCGCCTCCGCCAGCGCCGTATGACCCGCCATTGCCGCCAATCCAGTTGACTGGATCGTTTTTGATCGCGTTCCCTCCGTTGGATCCACCAGAGCCAGCACCCCCGCCACCTTGGCTTGATGAGCCGGCAGACCCATTGCTTCCTTGTCCCAGCAAGCCGGTTCCGCCGCCACCCCCGGCACACGAACCGAAACTGTTTGAGCTACCGCCGCCACCGCCGCCACCGCCACCGGAACCCGCGCTACCTGCGCCGGAAGTGCCGCCCGCTCCGCCCGCACCGGCATAACCCGCCGCGCCACCGCCACCGCCAGCACCACCGGAACCACCAGCGCCGCCAGCGTATTTCGTGTCGCCTGTGGAATTGGCGGTTGTCCCGCCCGCGCCGCCTCCGCTTGATGTTGCGGTGCGTCCGGTGTCCGCGCCAACCAGAACTGTCGTGCTTCGCTTGATGCTGGTTCCGTTTGCCGTTGATCCGCCTGCGTTTGCGACCGTGATCGTCAGAGACTCGCCCGGCGTCACGCTGATGTTGTTGCTGAAAGCCAGTGCGCCGCCGCCGCCGCCTCCCGCTCCA
>ERZ724509.168-NODE-168-length-31529-cov-6.335642_pt1 | contig 31529 bp, 27 predicted proteins | sample MGYA00376042_ERZ724509 | MGnify/ENA primary metagenome ERZ724509 (study PRJEB28724, sample SAMN07190887) | wastewater metagenome | isolation source: effluent of sewage treatment plant in Hong Hong | place: USA: Christiansburg, Virginia | collected 2016-03-01 ...
TACTCCTGACCTGAAAGAATCAGCCGGTATTGTCGCTCTCCTAACCTGTTTGCGCGAGAGTGCTATGCCCGATCCGATACAGCTTTAAATGACGGAATCCTCATGAGCAATCCCCTGCTGGAATCATATACCTTGCCACCCTTCGACCGTCTTCTGCCTGAGCATGTGGTGCCCGGTATTGACGCTATTCTGACGGAAAATCGCGCTGCCATTGCTAAGCTGGGCTCGGCGCCTGCTACGTGGGAGGCAGTGCCAGCGGTGCTGGAGCAGTTACAGGATCGGCTGGATCATGCATGGGCGCCGGTTTCGCATCTCAATGCGGTAATGAACTCAGAGGCATGGCGTGAGGCGTATAACGGCACCCTGCCCAAGTTAGCGGCCTACAGTACCGAGCTTGGCCAGAATGAAGCCTTATTTACCGTCTATGAAGCACTGGAGAAAAGTCGGGGCTTTGCTGACTTTAACCAAGCCCAGCAGCAGAGTATTCGTTATGCCCTGCGTGATTTTCGCCTTAGTGGCATCGGCCTGCCGGCGGATAAGAAAAAGCGCTTTGCGGATATTCAGGAAAAATTTGCTGAATTGAGCTCAGGCTTTGCTGACAGCGTACTCGATGCCACGCAGGCGTGGGGGCTATGCCTTGACGATGATAGTCGCTTAGGCGGCTTGCCAGATTCGGCAAAGGGTTTGCTTGCAGCATTGGCACAGCAAAAAGATCAGTCCGGTTATCGCATTACACTGGATGCGCCCTCGTATCTGGCCATCATGATGCATGCAGAAGATCGCGGCCTGCGCGAAGCAGTTTATATCGCTTACGTCACACGCGCTTCTGATCAAGGGCCACAGGCAGGTCGTTTTGATAACTCGGCACGCATGGTTGAGATTTTGCGCAATCGCCAAGAAATGGCCGCCCTGCTCGGCTATGCCAATTATGCTGAGGTTTCGCTGGTGCCGAAAATGGCGGAAACACCGCGGCAGGTAATCGACTTCCTTAATGATCTGGCCTTGCGTACGCGCTCGGGTGCTGAGCGCGAGTTGGCCGAGTTGCGCGCATTTGCACGTGATGAGCTGGGCTTGGTTGAACTGCAGTCTTGGGATGTTGCTTTTGCCAGCGAAAAACTTAAAGAAAAGAAATACGCTATTTCACAGGAGCAACTGCGCCCGTATTTTCCGGCACCAAAAGTCATCAACGGTATGCTGAAGATTGCTGAAATTCTTTATGGTCTGGAAATTCACGAGCGCCACGATATTAACGTTTGGCATGACGACGTCACGTATTACGAAATTTCTGAACACGGCGAAGTAGTAGCAAGTTTTTACCTTGACCCATACGCGCGCGAAAACAAGCGCGGCGGGGCATGGATGGCTGATTGCCGGGTACGTCGCCGTGGAGCCGATGGTAAATTGCAGAAGCCAGTTGCCTTTCTCACCTGTAACTTCAGCCCGCCCGTAGATGGTAAGCCGGCCTTACTTACGCACGATGAAGTGACGACGTTGTTCCATGAGTTTGGCCACGGCCTTCACCATATGCTGACGCGCATTGAAGTGGCCGCGGTGTCGGGCATTAATGGCGTTGCATGGGATGCGGTAGAGTTACCTAGCCAGTTTCATGAAAATTGGTGTTGGGAGCCGCGTGCGCTGGAGTTAATTTCTGGGCATGTGGAAACCGGTGCCCCACTACCAGAAGATCTGCTCGACAAAATGTTGGCGGCGAAGAATTTTCAGTCCGGCCTGACGATGCTGCGCCAGCTAGAGTTTGCCTTGTTCGATATGGAGTTGCACCAGCGCACGGAGTTTGGTCCTGATACCGTGCAGCAGGTACTGGATAGCGTGCGTGCCCGTGTTACGGTTTTAACCCCGCCAGCCTTCAATCGCTTCCAGCACGGTTTCTCGCATATTTTTGCGGGCGGGTATGCGGCAGGCTATTACAGTTACAAATGGGCGGAAGTGCTGTCGGCGGATGCTTTTTCGCGCTTTGAAGAAGAGGGTGTGATGAATCCGGAAACAGGGCGTCATTTCCGGGAAACTATTCTGGCGCAGGGCGGTAGTCGCCCGGCGCAGGAGTTATTTGCGGAATTCCGCGGACGCGCACCCGCCGTGGATGCGCTGATGCGTCATTCAGGGTTGTAATCATGGTGAAAAAGCAATTTATCGCGGGTGCCAAGTGCCCGCAATGCAATGCAATGGACAAGGTTCGTGCCTGCAAAACGGCAGAGCGAGAGTGGATGGAGTGTGTGGCGTGCGGATATGAGGAGGATCGTCCGACGGAGGGAGGAGATCCTTCGCCGGACGAATCGCCATCAACAGATGGCGCAGTAAAGTGGATGCCTTGATATTTTATGGCAGAGTTCAGGGGTACTAAAGTTCACAGGCATATCATTAGATGCAGTGTCTTGTGATGGACAGTGTGATGGCCTTGCCTAATTGCCCGGCCGTCACATAAAACATCCAGCCATGCGGTCAATCCACTGCTAGAGCATCGGCATAAGCACTAGAGCGCAGAGCAATATCCAGAGTGTCGCCCCGACGGACATTACCGTGTAGGCAATCCCCATTGCATCAATGCCTTCATCCTCACCAATCATGGCGGGCAGACCGTGAAACATTAGGCTGAAAGCGCCTATCAAGCCTGCAACCACACAGATGGCATTAAAGAGAATATTGGGCACCAGAAGTGTCAGGGATGATAACCATAGTGGAATCGCACTGGTGGCAGCCAACTGAAAGCAACGGTTGAAATGGCACTTCAGACCTCGAGTGCTGGCTGCGGACTGAATGACCCAAGCCATTAAGGGAACTGACACGAGCTGAGCAACAAAGAACAGTTCGGCGATGACAATCCAAGCGCTTGTGGGCACGCCTGACGCATAATACCCACCATGACGCATCGCGGCATAAAGGATCATGGCAGATGGTAAGACGACGGCAGGGAGTACCAGTTTGAGCAGGACAGCCGTGGCGGTTGGATGCTGGCGACTGAGCTCATCCCAGCCTTCATGGTAGGACACGAACATATAGGGAAACGCGCTGGCTTTCATGATGCGACTCCGGTCGGTATTGGGGCAGCAGATGAGTACGCAGCTCTCCGCCGCAAATCGAATATATCACGGCGTGATGTAATTTCAAGAAAACAGGATTATGACCAGTAAACTAACCAAGCATGACTATGAGCAGCTGTCTGAGTTTCGCTATCAACTGCGCATCTTTATGCGCTACAGCGAGGAGGTTTGCCGCAGCCATGAGCTAACACCGTTGCAATACCTGTTGCTGCTGCATCTAAAGGGCTCTTCTGGGCGCGCTTGGGCAACAGTGGGAGAACTGGCGGAGCGTCTACAGGCTCAGCATCATGGCGTGGTGGCGTTGATCTCGCGCTGTGAGAAGCTGGGATGGGTAACCCGGCAGCCGGGGCGCAGCGACCGGCGTCAGGTTGAGGTCAGCCTGACCGAGGCGGGTGAGCGACTGCTGGAGGTGGTGGCAGACGGTCATCGTGACGAGTTGCTGCACCTACACGGCAAGCTGGTCATTCCAGACCCGACCACCTTTGATTCAGCGGATACTGCTATAGACAGCTGATCCGGTGGCGTCAGGCGGAGGGCCGAGCCAGCAGCGAAGCCACCGCAAACATTCCGGCCGCCGCCACCACAATGGCCGGCCCTAAGGGCAGGTTCCATTGCAGGCTACCCCCCAATCCGGCCAATACGGCCACGGCCCCGATGCCACTGGCGGTGATGGCCATCTGCTCCGGCGTGCGCGCCAGTCGGCGTGCCACGGCGGCGGGAATCACCAGCAGCGCCGTGATTAGCAACACCCCAACCACCTTCATGGCGGCTGTTACTACCAGTGCTAGCAGGATCAGCAATAGCAAACGTAAACGTGCGACGGGAATGCCATCAACAGCAGCCAGTTCTTCATTGATGGAGGAGGAAACCAGACCTCGCCACTGCCAGACCACCACGCCGAGAATGCCAACAGCACCGATCAACAAAGGGGGTAAATCAGAGGGAGCCAGAGCCAGAAGGTCACCAAAGAGATAGGCCATCAGGTCGACACGCAGGCCGTCAATAAAGCTGGTAACGACAAGGCCAAGGCTCAGCGCGCTCGTGGCCAGAATGGTCAACAAGGTGTCCGAGGCGAGTTCGGGTCGTTTCATGAGCAGGCTGAGCAGCACGGCCATTGCCAGGCAAACGGTGACGATGCCGATCCAGCCCGGAATACTGAGCAGCAAGGAGAGCCCAACTCCTAACAAGGCGGCATGCGAAAGGCTGTCACCAAAGTAAGCAAGGCGCCGCCATACCAATAACGAGCCCAGTGGGCCGCACACCAGCGCGGTGAGAATGCCGCCAGCCAGCGCCGGCCAGAACAGCTCAAACATGCTCATGTGGGCCCTCATGCGTACAGACGCCACCGTGGGTGTCGTGATGATGATCGTGATGATGGCTGTACACCGCCAAACCCTTTACGCCCTGGGCACCAAATAGACGCAGGTACTCAGGGTGAGCACTTACTGACTCAGGATGACCCTCACAGCATATGTGCTGGTTAAGGCACAGCACATGATTGGTAGCCGCCATGACCAAATGCAGGTCGTGTGAAACCATCAAAACACCGAGGCCACGTGCATCGCGCATACGCGTGATCAGGTTGTAGAGCTCTTCCTGTCCGGTGATGTCCACGCCCTGAGCCGGCTCATCCAGCACCAGTAGTTCCGGGTCGCGCAGCAGGGCGCGCGCCAGCAGTACGCGTTGGAGCTCTCCGCCAGAAAGACGGCTGACGGCAGTCTGGGCGACATGACCGGCCCCTACATCACACAAGGACCTTTCCAGATCGGCAGCCTTAAGACGGGGGCGGGCTAGTTGCAGAAAACGCTGCACGGTCAGGGGCATGGCCGGATTGACCTCAAGCTTCTGCGGCATATATCCAATACGCAGGTTGGGCCGGATACGGCGTTCGCCCGAGTCTGTCGGTATCAACCCGAGGGCAACCCGAACCAGCGATGTTTTACCTGCCCCGTTAGGGCCGATGACGGTATGAATCTCGCCCGCATGAACATGCACGGACACGCCATCCAGAATGGTGCGGCCATCTCGCTTCAAGCAGACATTGTGCAAATGGAGAAGAGACTCAGTCATGACGGCAGTGTCGGCAGGTGCCGGCCAGTTCCAGCGTCTGGCTTTCGACTAGAAATTCAGCTAGCCCGGCGGCAGCGGCAACGGCCTGAGCCAAGGGGACGCTGTTGCCGATTTCTTCTGCATTACCGCAGGTGGTGCAGAGCAGGAAGTAACCCGCATGGGGCGCGCCGGGATGGCTGCAGCCGATGAATGCATTGCGGGAGGCGATGCGGTGAATAAGCTTCTGCTCTAACAGAAACTCCAATGCGCGGTACACGGTAGGAGGGGCAGGCTTGTGCCCTTCGGCGGTGAGTCGGTCAAGAATGTCGTAGGCACCCAGCGGTTTGTGGCTGGACCAGACTAACTCCAGAACGCGACGACGGATTTCGGTCAGGCGAACACTGCGCGCAGTGCACAGGCGCTCCGCCTCGCTAAGGGCGTCATGCACACAGTGGCTGTGATCGTGCGGGTGGAAGGCGGGCGCACTCATGGCCGGGCTCACGGTAAATTATTTGCAACAATATAACATAGTATAAGTACTATAATACGCACCTGTCATCCTTGAGTGCCTGCCATGTTTCGCTACCTACTGGCTCTATTACTGGTGCTGCCATTGTCTGCGCGCGCTCTGGACGTCGTGGCCAGTATCCGGCCGCTGGCCCTTATTGCCGATGCCGTCATGGAGGGCCAAGGCCGGGCGCATCAGCTGGTGCCGAATGGCGCCTCATCACATGAATATGCGCTGCGCCCTTCGGATCGAGCCTTGTTGGCTCGTGCGGATTTGGTGTTGTGGGTGGGGCCAGTGCACGAGCACTTTTTGCCGACCGCCTTGCGTGGGCGTGACTTGCTTACCGCGCAGAACCTGCCAGAGCTTCACAAGCTGTCAGCGCGCCGTCTCAGTGATGGCGCAGCCGTTGCGGGAAGCCTAGACCCGCATCTGTGGTTGAGCCCCGACAACGCCGTAGTGATTGCCCGTGCGCTTGCAGGCGCACTGGCGCAAAAGAACCCAGCACATGCGGCAGATTATCAGCGCAATGCTGACGCGTTTGCGGGCCGGATTCAGCTGCAGAAAACAGAATTACAGGCACGCTTTATGCCGCTGCGTAAGCAGCCACTGCTGGCGTATCATGATGCTTGGCATTATTTTGATGACGCGATGGGGCTGAACTTTCAAGGCAGTCTGACACCGGAGCCAGAGCTAAAGCCCGGCGCTCAGCATGTGCTGTTAATGGCACAGCGAGTGCAGAAAGCGCAAATCAGTTGCCTGCTGGCTGAGCCGGGCGCGGATACAGCGCTGGCTCGCCGCATTTTTGGCAGTAGGCCATTTCGCATGGCGAGCGTGGATGAACTGTTTGCCAGCACCCCTCGCGGCCCAAAGGGCTACGAGTCCGGGCTTGCTGGTATGGCTACCGAGATTCAGCGCTGTTTAAGTGGCAGTCACTAAGCAGCACGGGCATCAGGCCTTTGGTGTCTTTTTTGCCAAGCTTTCGATGGCTAAGCCTACCTTGGCTAGCTTCAAATAACGCAGTGGGTTGCGTTGGCCAAGGATGGACAGCAGTTGCTGCATCAGGCTCAGCTTGTTGGCGGAATACGGATACCAGTTTGGTTCTGGCCGGCCACGCGTGCTGTCGATCATTACTGCTTTAGAGCGGGTCATGCCGCGCAAGCCTTCCACACCCTTCATGCGGCCAAAGCCCGAGTACTTCACGCCACCAAATGGCAGCGAGGCATTGCCCTCGGTCAGCATGACGTTATTGACGTTGATGCAGCCGGTTTCTAATGCGCGAGTCAGTCGCTCGGCACGGGCTTTGTCTTCTGTCCAAATGCTGCTGCTGAGACCGTAAGGCATATTGTTGTGGCGCACAATCACATCATCTTCAGAAGAAAATGCTGACACGGTCAGAACAGGCCCAAAGATTTCTTCATCGCTGATGCGCATGGCGTCAGTGGTGTTGGCAATAATGGTGGGCAGATAGAAACGACCACAATCACTGCGATGACCACCACACAGAATACGGGCACCCTTGCTACGGGCATCCTCTACCAGCGCCTCGACATGGCGTAGCTGAAAATCGGTAGTGAGCGCACCCAGATCCGCATCGGCACCCGTGCCCAGACAAATCTGCTCGCTGGCATTGACCAAGCGTCGGCTGAAGTCTTCATACACGGCTTCGTGCACAAAAATGCGCTCAGTGGCGGTACAGCTTTGGCCACTGTTATGCAGATTTCCCCAGCATGCCGCTGCGACAGCACGGGACAGATCAGCATCGTTGAATACGATCATGGCGTCTTTTGCGCCCAGCTCCATGATGACGGGAATTACCATGGGCGCTGCTTGCGCCAGAATTTTTTTGCCGGTGTTCAGGCTGCCGGTAAAGCAGATTAAATCAGGACGCTCGGCAATCAAATCGACGGCGACTTGGCCAGTGCCGTGAACAACATGAAGGGCTTGCTCAAAGAGCGGGTGCAGATGCCGAATCTCCTCCAGTGCCTGCACCATTGGGGTGTGCTCAGAGGGCTTTAGCACCACTGCATTACCTGCCATAAAAGCAAACATGGCGGCCGTCATGCCGATAGCCAACGGCAGATTCCAAGGGGAGATGACCACCACAACGCCGCGCGATTGATAAAGGATGCGACACTGCTTGCCCATCAGCGTGATAGGCGTGGGCACACTTTCGTCAGCCAGCACTTTTGCGGCATGATGACGCAGCCACAAGCAATCTTCGGTGAGCTGAAAAATGTCGGACAGCATGGCATCGCCACGGCTGCGGCCTGATTCGGCAACAATGCGGTCGAGCAGCCATTCCTGCTTTTTCTCCAAATAAGCCAGCAGTGCATCCAGCGCATCCAGGCGCTGTGCCATCGGTACATCACGCAGCGTCAGCGAAGCTTGGCGTGCCAGTGCCATTCTTGCGCGGCAGTCAGTGCCGGATGCGGGCGTAAAGTCGTATAGCGATTCGCCGGTAGCCGGGTTGAATACAGTAATACTGCGGGGTGTGCTGCTTTCTTGTTCTTTTTCGTGCAGTGCTTGCATCAGTCAGATCCTGGCCAGTAGCGCAGTGAGTAAGTGCTTCATTTCATCAGGGTTCTTTTGCGTGACATGCTCGCCGTCACGCCCTTCCTCGGCATTGCGCTGGCCGATGTCTAAACGCGATAGCCAGAAACGCAGTGCAGCCACCGCTAAAAATACTGGCAATGCGGCCTGCTCATCCGTGCCCAGATTACGAACATCGCTATAGCCACTCATAAAAGCAGCCAGCCGTACTGTATCGGGCGCATCAGTTGGCCACTGTCGGCAGAAATCGTTGGCGGTGATGGCAATGTCGAGCAACCAGCAATCATGGCTGCATTCAGAGAAGTCCAGTAAGGCGGATACGTTAGAGCCGGTAAACAGAGTGTTGTCGCGAAACAAGTCGCCGTGAATGAGGCCGGCCGGTAAGGAGGGGTAGCGCTGCGTAATATCAGCCAGTGCCGCCAAGGTGCGGTCCAGCAAAGACTGGTCGGCAGCACTCATCTGAGAGCGGCGCCGTGCTGCCACCGCCTCCCACCATGTGGCACCGTGGGTATTCTTTCGTGCCAGCGGATAATCCAGAAGGGCAAGATGCAGGTCGGCGAGTGTCCGGCCCATCGCAGCGCATTGGGCAATATCAGGTTGATCAGGGTGCTGCCCCGCCAGCCGCGGTGCTAACTGGGCGGGCTTGTCGGCGAGCGTACCCAGACGCAGACCATCACGATCGGCTAAGGGCCCCGCCACAGGTAGACCCTGCGCGGTAAGGTGGGCCAGTAAGGGGCCAAGAAACCCCGCTTCGTCACGGCCCAGTTCTTCGAAAATGGTCAGCACCAACTCACGGCCATCGGTGAGCGTTAAAAAAAAGTTGCTGTTCTCAATGCCGCCTTTAATAGGCACGAGCGTGATCGCCGGCGGTAAACCATGGCCGGCAACAAAGGGCTGAACGTCAGCCAAGGTGATATGGGTATAGACAGACATAGCTGCAGTGTAACGCGAGTTGCCAATCGGAAAATGGCCGCAGGGCGCCAGCGACAGGCCGGGCGGTTCTGCGTTACCCTTCCCTTCATTCCTTTGTCTTTTTCATAAAGCCCTGATGTTGCGTGGGCGGAACGCTGTTATGTCCAATACCCCTCCGCTTATCCTTGTTGATGGCTCCTCGTATCTCTACCGCGCCTTTCACGCCTTGCCGCCGCTGCTGACCCGATCAGGCCAGCCCACCGGGGCCATCAAAGGCGTGATCAACATGCTGCAGAAACTGGTGAAGACTTACGGGCCAACGCACATAGCGGTTGTATTTGATGCGCCAGGCGGCACCTTTCGCGATGCGATTTATCCTGAGTACAAGGCCAATCGCCCGCCCATGCCAGATGACCTGCGTTTACAGATCGAGCCTTTGCATGCGCTGGTGCGAGCGCTGGGCTTGCCCCTGCTGTGTGTGCCCGATGTAGAGGCCGATGATGTTATTGGCACCCTCGCGCAACGTGCCGCGGCCGCGGGTATGGATGTACTGATTTCAACGGGCGACAAAGACATTGCTCAGCTTGTTAACGAGCGCATCACACTCATCAATACCATGAACGACACCATTTTGGATCGCGATGCAGTCATTGCCAAGTTTGGCGTGCCGCCGGAACGTATCGTGGATTACCTTGCGCTGGTGGGTGACAGCGTCGATAACATTCCGGGTGTGTATGGTGTTGGCCCCAAGACCGCCGCGAAATGGCTACAAGAATACGGCACGCTAGACGCGCTGATGGCGCAGGCCGACAGCATCAAAGGCAAAGCGGGTGAAAATCTGCGTAACGGTTTGGGGGTATTACCGCTGGCGCATGAGCTCGCCACGATCAAGTGCGATTGTGAATTACCACTGACGATAGATGAATTAAAACCCGGCAAGCCAGACCATGATGTGCTGGTACATTGGACGCGAGAGCTGGAGTTTCGTGCGTGGCATAACGAGCTGCTGAGTGAGGGTGCCGACGTTGAACCGGAAGTGCCTGTTGCCCCTGTTGAAGTGACCTACCACACCGTCAGCACGGAAGATGACTTTAATGCGCTCCTAAAAAAGCTGAGTGCCGCCACCGTGTTTTGTGTGGACACAGAAACAACAAGCTTGGATTACATGCAGGCCGAAATTGTTGGGCTGTCATTTGCAATACGGGCTGGCGAGGCTTGGTATGTTCCCGTTGGCCACGACTATATGGGTGCGCCCGATCAGTTAGCACGTGATGATGTGTTGTCAGCGTTGAAGCCGATTCTAGAAAATCCTGCTATCGGAAAAATCGGACAGCATCTTAAATACGATATGCATGTGCTGGAAAATTACGGCATCGTTCTGAACGGTATTGTCTTCGATACCATGCTCGCCTCTTATGTGCGTGATGCCACAGCGACACGGCATAATATGGATGACATGGCCGCACATTATCTCGGCGTGAAAACAACTAAATTTGAAGAGATTGCGGGCAAGGGCGTAAAGCAGCTTACCTTTAATCAAGTAGATGTTGAGAAGGCCGCACACTATGCCGCAGAAGACGCGGACATCACCCTGCGACTTCACGACATACTGGCGCCGCAACTGATAGCTGAGCCAAAGCTGGAATCAGTATTTCGCGATATTGAAATGCCGTTGGTGCCTATTCTTCAGGCTATGGAGCATCGTGGTGTTTTGATTGACACCAAAATGCTCGCGACGCAAAGTCGTGATCTGGGTGAGCGCATGCTGGCGCTGGAAAAACAGGTTTACGAACTGGCCGGGCAAGAATTCAATTTGGCATCACCTAAGCAGCTGGGTCATATTCTTTATGAAAAGCTTGGCATTCCAGTGCCTAAGAAAACAGCAACAGGGCAATACTCGACCGCTGAAGATGTGTTGGAGCAACTGGAGCATCCGCTGCCAAAATTGCTGCTCGAACACCGCTCTCTGGCAAAGCTAAAGTCTACGTATACTGACAAGCTGCCGGAATTGCTGGATCGAAAAACCGGACGCGTGCATACCTCCTATCATCAGGCTGTGACGGCTACAGGACGCCTGTCGTCTTCTGATCCTAATCTGCAAAATATTCCAATTCGTACCGAGGCGGGCCGAAGGATTCGTCAGGCGTTTATTGCGCCACCAGGCTATCACCTGATGGCGGCCGATTATTCGCAAATCGAATTGCGCATCATGGCGCATTTATCTGGCGATGAAGGCCTGCTCAACGCCTTCCGTCAGGGCGAAGATGTGCACCGTGCCACTGCTGCTGAAGTATTTGATGTGCCGCTGAATGAAGTGACCAACGATCAGCGTCGCAATGCCAAAGCAATTAACTTCGGTTTAATTTATGGCATGTCAGCATTTGGATTGGCGAAGCAGTTAGGCATCGGTCGTGGTGAGGCGCAGGGCTATGTCGATCTGTACTTCACGCGCTATCCGGGCGTGAAGCGCTATATGGAAAATATCCGTGCTCAAGCGGCACAAAATGGCTATGTAGAGACTTTCTTTGGTCGTCGCCTGATGGTGCGCGACATCAATGCCAAGAATCCGTCACTGCGCCAGGCTGCCGAGCGTGCAGCCATCAACGCGCCCATGCAGGGCACCGCTGCCGACATCATCAAGCTTGCCATGATTGCCGTTGAGTCTGCGCTGGCACGTGAGCAAGTGGATGCTCGCCTGATCATGCAAGTTCACGATGAATTGGTACTGGAAGTACGTGATGGTCAGGCTGATCACGTGAAGGCGCTGCTGCGTGCGCAGATGGAGTCTGCAGCGCAACTATCGGTGCCATTGCTGGTAGAGGTTGGTATGGGGGCGAACTGGGACGAAGCCCATTAAGCAAAACTGGCCTAGCAGGCCTCTGCAAGCGAAATCCTTTATGGGTTTCGCTCTGGCTGACGACTCAGGCCAGCCGGCTGTGTGCTTCTACAAGCAGTTCAGGCTCAGGCTCAGAGGGAGGGTAGTCCAACCACTCTCCCAGTTTGTCGCCGAGCTCTTCCAAGCCAGTCAGTTTCAGGGTTGAAAATAGCTGTACGGAAGCCGTGAAGTTGCGAGCCTTTAGGTCGTTTTTAACGGCTTGCAGCGCATTCATCGCTGGGCCTCGGTTGAACTTGTCGGCCTTGGTCAGTACACAGTGCACGTCCAGTCGGTGACCACGAGCCCACTCCAGCATGCTGACATCAAAGTCCGTCAGCGGGTGCCGCACGTCCATTAGCAGGATCAGGCCACGCAGGCTGTGTCGCCCTTGCAGGTAAAAGCTAAGGTGCTTTTGCCATTCGCGCTTCATGTCCTTGGCTACTTTGGCGTAACCATAACCGGGAAGATCAACCAGACGACGACCTTCGTCTAGGGTGAAAAAGTTGATGAGTTGGGTTCGCCCTGGCGTTTTAGAGGCGCGGGCAAGCTGTTTTTGGCGGGCCAATGCATTAATGCAGCTGGATTTTCCTGCATTGGAGCGGCCGGCAAAAGCGACTTCCAAGCCAATGTCAGGTGGGCAATGAGCCAGCGTCGGCGCGCTGGTCATAAAGCTGGCACGCGAGGTCAGTTGCAGTACCGGGTGTAGCGCAGGAGTCATGGTGGCAGCCTGAAAGGAATCTTCGCCATTCTACGGCTTGCCCGGAGGCGGGTCACGCGTTCAGGCAACAAGCTTATTAGTGTATTTGCTGCTCAAGCACGATTGCCTCAGGGCGTTCGTGGTATATAATCTGGCCGCTTGGTAGTAAATCCTTGCACGAATTGCGAATATCCAGCGGAAGTCAGCCCTTGGCGTTGTCTCGCCAACACAGGAGTTAGCCATGAAGAAGTTTGTTATTGCCGCTATTCTTGCTGCGGCATCAGCATACGCTGTAGCTGGCCCAGCTGAGATCGAAGCCAAGTACAACAAGTCGTGTGCCGCTTGCCACAATACTGGTGCCGCTGGTGCTCCTAAGAAAGGTGATAAGGCTGCATGGGCCCCTCGCGTTAAAAAGGGTGATGCCGCCCTGTTCGCTAGTGTCAAAAATGGCCTGAACGCCATGCCAGCCAAAGGCTTGTGCATGGATTGCTCCGATGCGGACTTCAAGTCCCTTATTCAGTACATGTCCAAGTAATTATCCAAGACGGAATTCATCATGAAGAAACTGCTTGCCGCTGCCGTAATGTCGATGGGCTTGGCGTCCCTGGCTCAGGCCGCCGTCATGCCTAAGGGCGATGCTGCCGCGGGTGAAACCAAAGCAGCAGCCTGCGCTGCCTGCCACGGTGCTGGTGGCGTGAGCATGGTGCCAATGTACCCGAGCCTTGCGGGACAGGGTGCACGTTACCTCTACAAGCAGCTGCAAGACTTCAAGTCTGGTCATCGCAACAACCCCATCATGATGGGTATGTCGATGGGTCTGGCAGATCAGGACATGGCGGATCTCGCCGCGTATTACACGGCGCAGAAGGCAGTTGTTAATAAGGCCAATCCTGAGTTGGTCAAGCTGGGCGAGAAAATTTATCGCGGCGGCAACAGCAAAACTGGTTTGGCCGCCTGCTCTGGCTGCCACAATCCTGCAGGTAAGGGCAATGCCTTGGCGGGTTATCCACGTCTGGGTGGCCAGCACGCAGACTATATCAAAGCGCAGCTCACGGCTTTCCGTGCCGCCGGCCGTAACGATAATGTGGCAGATCCTGCTGCGAAGCGTGGGAATGATGCTGCCAAGGCTGGCGAGCAGGGTCCTATGCAGATGATTGCAGCCCGTATGTCTGATGCCGAGATCGAAGCCGTATCCAGCTATATCTCTGGTCTGTATTGATCAGCGGTTAGGCAAAAAGGCGACGTAAGTCGCCTTTTTTTATGGGTTGGTCTGACTCTGAGAAGCGTTGACGCCGTCTGGCGGGAAGCAGGCCCGTGTATCGCCGCTGCACATGAGCCGAACAAAAACGCCACACGCATGACTTCCGGCATCTGCCCGGCTTGGTTATCCTCAGCACCAATATAGTTCCGGCATATACATGCCGTTTTGCGGATTCAGGAGTTTTCCATGCTCAAGCGTTTTCTTGCCGTTATCACTTTAGGCTTGGTCGCCTTTACGGCCCAGGCAGCTGATTATCAGGTACTGAGCAAGCCCGGCCGTATCGACAAGCCTGGCATGATCGAAGTGCGCGAGTTTTTCTGGTATGGCTGCCCGCATTGCTACCACCTAGAGCCGTACATGGCGACGTGGCTCAAGACCAAGCCTGCCGATGTGAACTTCGTGCGCACACCAGCAGCCATGAATCCAGTGTGGGAGCAAAATGCACGTGCTTTTTACACGGCCGAGACGCTGGGTATTATGGAAAAGACGCATGGCCCACTTTTTCAGGCCATCAATGTCGGGCAACAGCGCTTGTTTGATAAAGAGTCGCTAGTGCGCTTCTACAGTGGTTTTGGTGCCAATTCAGCCAACTTTAACAGTCTCTACAACTCATTTGCCGTGTCTGGCAAGGTTGCTCAGAGCAAGGCCTTGGCGCAGCACTACGCTTTGGATGGTGTGCCGGCCGTGATTGTGAACGGCAAGTACCTGATCAAGGGTTCTGATGCTAAGGTAACCAAGGTCATCAATGAGTTGATCGCCAAAGAACGCCTGCTTTTGGCTAAAAAGAAGTAAGCTCCTTTATTCTTCTTTAAAAACGGCCGCTCTGCGGCCGTTTTTTTTGATCAGCATTCATGACGTTGCCGCCCCGTCCGGTTAGGATGAAAGAATGATGCTCCCTTTGGGTCAGCCTGCATGATCTCGCGTATTACCCGCCTGCTGCCTAACCGGCCGCTGCACGTTGCACCCACTATCGTGACCGAGCCCCTACTGTGGAATCGGCAACGCTTGCGGCTGCTCAGTTTCAACATGCAGGCAGGCATGGGCATGGATGCCGCGCATCATTACATTACGCGCAGTCTGCGCAATGTGTTGCCGTATCGGCGTCAAGGCGAGCAGCTGGCGCGCATTGCCGAGCTCATTGGCCGCTATGATGTAGTCGCGCTACAGGAAGTAGACGGTGGCAGTCTGCGCAGCGGTTATACCCATCAGCTGGCACACCTTGCCGAGCGTGCAAACTTTCCTTGGTGGTTCCAGCAGATTAACCGTGATCTGGGGCATCTTGGCCAATTCAGCAACGGCCTACTCAGCCGACAGTCACCGCAGGCGGCGGAAGCCCATGCACTCCCCGGCCTTAAAGGCCGCGGCATCATCGTTAGCCGTTTTGGCGAGGGTGATAACAGTCTAATGGTGCTGAATGTGCATCTGGCCTTAAGCATTAAGGCCAGACTTAACCAATTTGCGTACATTCATAGCGTTATCAAGGACGCACCGCATGTGGTGTTGATGGGCGACCTCAACTGCACGCATGAAGAATTGCGCCGTTCGCCCATTGGCGATCGCCGCTGGCAGTGGCTGGAAGAAGAGCTGCACACCTACCCAAGCTGGAAACCACAAAAGCAGATTGATCACATTCTGGTCAGTGATCGCCTGCATGTGCATTCGGTTCAGGTACTGGAGGAGCGTCTCTCTGATCATCGCCCGCTAGCAGTGGAGATCGACCTTCCGGTCGGCTTGTACCTCCCTCCTGAGGGGCTTACGCTTCCGCCCGCTGGACTGTCTTTGCCGGATTCACAGGACGTTTAATGAACTCATATTCTGGGCTGCTGCTAGCGGCATTGTTGGGGGCCTTTATTGGGGCGCTCGTTGTTTTTTTGGTAAGGCAGACGCGTATTGCAGCCTTGCTGAGGGCGCAACAGCAGTTACAGGCGGATGCGCAGTCTCGGGCTGTAGAGGCCGCTCGCGATCAAGCGCGGCAGCAGCAATTAGAGCAGGAGCTGCGTGATCTGACCCTCCTCAAGACCTTGCCGGCCGAGTTGGCTGCGGCACAGGCTCGCTTAAGCGCACAGCAGGAGCAGGAGCAACACGCAGCCATCCGCCAGCAACAATCAGATGATGAGCGCCGTCGACTGGAAATGCAGGTGCGTGAGCGCGACACCCGCCTCGTTGAGCTGGAGACACGCCTACTGGCCGAGCGTGAACAGTTAGATGCCCGCATGGCCTTTATCAAGGAGCAAGAACAAACCCTGCGTTTGCAATTCGAACAGTTAGCTACACGTATCTTCGAAGAAAAATCACAAAAATTTACCGAACAGAATCGTACCGGACTCGATACCCTACTTTCCCCGCTACGTGAGCAGCTCAAAGATTTTCGTGAGAAGGTCGAAACTACGTATGGCAATGAATCGCGTGAGCGCTTTGCACTGAAAGAACAATTAACGCGCCTTGAAGGCCTGAACAAGCAGATCAGTGATGATGCCAATAATCTGACTAAAGCCCTAAAAGGCGATAAGAAACTCCAGGGTAACTGGGGCGAAGTAATTCTCTCGCGCGTACTGGAAGAGTCTGGTTTGCGCGAAGGCCATGAGTATGTCACTCAGTTTAGTGTGACCGATGAAGAAGGTCAGCGTCGCTTGCCAGATGTCATTGTTCGATTGCCAGAGAATCGTGACATTGTTATCGATGCTAAAGTGTCACTGGTGGATTATGAAAAATACTGCTCTAGCGAAGATGAGGCCGAGCGTGATCGCGCACTAAAGGCGCACACGAGTGCTCTGCGTAACCACATTCGTTTGTTGAGTGAAAAACGTTACGAAGATCTGCCAGGGCTGCGAACTTTAGATTTTGTGTTTTTGTTTATGCCGGTAGAGGCTGCTTTTATGCTGGCGGTAGAGCATGATTCAGCCTTGTTCCGCGAAGCCTTTGATAAGAAGATCATTATTGTCAGCCCTACAACATTGCTGGCCACCTTGCGCACGGTAGAAAGCATCTGGCGATATGAGCGGCAGAATAGGAATGCTGAACAAATTGCCAAAGAAGCCGGCTCTTTGCATGATAAGTTTGCCACGCTGCTAGAGCATCTCGATGCGCTAGGAAAGTCTTTGGATAAGAGCCAAGAACAGTATCGAAAGACGATATCCAGCATGAGCGGGCACGGTGGATTGGTGGGCCGTATCGATAGCTTGAAAAAGCTAGGAGCAAAAGCCAAGAAATCATTGCCGCTGGAAAAGTTAGATTTGGATGCTGGCGCAGGGCATGACGAAAGGGTTGATACATTGGTCGACATCAAGGAAGGAGAAGACTCTTGAAGCTGGTAACCTCGCTGACGAGCCCATTTGCACGCAAAGTACGCATTGTTCTCGCTGAAAAAAATATTGCGTGCGAGATAGTTGTGGATATTCCCTGGAGTGCGGATACCACGGTGCCGCAGTTCAATCCACTCGGTAAAGTGCCAGTATTGCTGCGGGATGACGGCAGTACACTGTTTGATTCGCGGGTGATTGTTGAATATCTGGAGCAGCTTAAGCCCTGGCCCATGATAATCCCAGTGGATGAGGCACAGCTCATTGCCGTGAAACGGTGGGAGGCGCTTGCTGATGGAATTAGTGACGCGGCCGCAACAATTTTCCTAGAGCGAAAGCGTTCATCTGCGCAGCAAAGTCAGGAGTGGATTGATCGTCAGCTGGACAAGATTGAGCGGGGACTGCAGGCCATGAATGATGATCTGGGTTTGCATGCGTATTGCGTAAACGGCACATATTCACTGGCCGATATTGCGGTGGGCAGTGCTTTGGGGTATCTCGATTTTCGTTTTTCTGACTTGCAATGGCGCGAGCGTTTTCCAGCGTTGGCGCGACTGGCAGAGGTGCTGGCTCAGCGCGCGTCTTTTGCAGCCACGGTGCCTGTTGCATGAGCCATAAAATATTGAAGAAAAAGTAACATGGAATAAAGAACCGGCTTGATGCCGGTTTTTTATGTCAGATCGGCAACAGCAAACGGGGCAGGAGGTAGGCCAGCTGCAAATCGCTCACGCATATGCCTAAATGCTTTTTCCAGATGACGAGCCTTGCTCGCTGTATCAAATGGTGCGGCGTTAAAGCGTGAATGTGATAGGCGCTCACGCAAGAGCTGTAGGCGAGGACGATCATGATATAGCGCAACGGCCTCACGTTCATATGCTGCCCAGTCAGGCATGACCAGCTCAGGCAGCTGGCAGCTGTGTACCAAGCTACTGGCAACACGGCTTGCAAAGGTCGGTCCTGGGCAGGTAAGCACGGGTAGGCCAGCCCATAGTGCTTCGGCAGAAGAGGTATGACCGTTGCAATGACGCGAATCCAGATAAAGGTCTGCCGCTGCCAGTCGTGCTAAATGGGCCTCTGGTGTTGTACGAGTCGCAAACAGCAGGCGCCTTGGATCGATACCACGCCACTCTGCTTCGCGCTTAAGGTTAAGCACCATGGCACTGCTATCGGCCAGTAGCCACAGTACGCTCTCTGGGGTTTGCCGCAGGATATTCATCCACACGTCAAATGTGTCTGGGCCAATACGAAATGCGCTGTTCAGACAGGCAAAGACAAGGCGGTTTTCCGGCAGTCCCAACGTTTCCCGCGAGGGGGGCGGTATGGGTGGGTTGCCGTGACTAAACACGAAGTAGCATTCCGGCAGCAAGGCTTCAGCTTCACTGCACCAGCCCTCGCCGGGCCTGACATGTGGATCACTGATAATGTAATCCATCCATGGTGCCCCTGTGCTATAGGGGGCTGCTAGCCAAGCAACCTGAATGGCTGCAGGGTGTCGAGCCAAAATGCCTGGACGGGGATCGTCGTTATAGCCGTTTAGGTCAACGAGAATGTCCAGTTTCAGTGCTGAGATCCGTTCGGCTGCTGTGGCATCGTCCAGTTCTTTCAAGGAGATTGTTTGCAGTCTCGGTGTTTGACGAAGGCGCTGGGATGCAGCACTGCCATCGTCGCTGGCGGTATCGAGCAGAAAAACTTCGACGGCCGCGGGATCATGTGCTGCCATAAAGTTTTGTAGCAGCAAACCAGTAGCGTGGTGACCAAACCGAGAGCCCAAATAGCCCACGCGCAAACGAGTCGGGACAGCACTTGCTGCCGGCGCACAAGAGGAATGGACGGCAAACTGCTCGGCAATAGCGGTGCATAAGGCACGTTGGTCGGATGCGGTAAGAGGCAGTGCAACGCCACGAAAAGCAAGACTGACTCGCTCGCCTTGGCCGGGGTGATGGCAGAAGCGTTTAAACGTATCAACGCATAGCGCCCAGTGTGACCAATCGCAGGCCGCCAAGTGCTCCAACTGCCGCACCAGAAAGATTAGCTCTGGTTCGGGGAGCGGTGCTGTGCCACCTCTGCTATTGATGCGCTGCAGGGCGCTTTGCCACTGTGCGGGATCTTGCTGTTGTAGGCGCTGGAAGAACTGCGTGCTAGCGGCAAACTGGCCGTCCGCAGCGGCGGCAATGGCTGCGCTCATAACGGCTTTGGTGTTACGGGGCTCGCGTTTAACAACCTCGGTAAGGAGAGTCAGTGCGGCCTCGTAATGGCCTTGACTGATTTCTATGTCGGCAAGATTCTGCCAAGGCATAGTCTGCAGAGGGTGGCGTTTGATTAGTTCACGATAGTCGTTGGCCGCGTCGCTCAGTTGTAAACGACGCGCATAAAGCCCGGCCCGATTATGACGAGGCGCATAGTCTTCCGGATGCCGTGATACAAGCTGGTTGTATTCGCTAAGCGCCTCATCAAGCCGGCCAACATCTTCTAGGACTACTGCAAGGTTGAAGTGGACTTGCGCATCGTCAGCATGAAGCAGGCTTTGCCGGAATACGGCTTCTGCTTCGGCTCGCCGACCTGTTCCGGCAAGAAGCGACCCCAGAGCAGCCGCAGCCCGGGCGTGAACGGGGTCGCGTTGTAGGGCTAGGGAGAAGTGCGTGATAGCCTCAGGAATATTCTGTAGGCCATGTGCACACACACCAAGCAAGAAATTTTGCTCGGCGTGTGTCACAGGTTGCTGCAGCAACCGATCACGAGCGCCCTGAGCATCTCCCTGTTGGATAAGGGAGATGGCCTCCAGCCAGCTTGCCTCCATGCCGCTTAGGGCTGTCGCACGAAGGTAGCAGCACCATCGATGGTAGTAATATCGGTGATCGTGTAGGTCAGGCCAATTTGCTGTGCCTGCTGACCCGAGAAGAAGCCATTAATGTTAGTGCTGCAGCCACTGAAGCATCCCGTGCCGGCCGTTAACGTTGTGTTGAGAGCAGAGCCACTAAATTGAGATTGAGAAAAGCTTAACGTATCGGAAACGCTGTAAGTAATTGTTGGCATGGTCACAACCATGTCCACGCCAATCTCTGCGGTATCAAAGTTCACCGCTAGTTGCCCACTGGTAAGAGTACCAGAGGTACTGAAGGAAGTAGGTGTGGTATGCCCTCCCAGATTGTAGGTGGCTATCCCTCCGCCGTAGTAGAGGAGGCTATCAATAATGCCGCTAGGGGTTTCTTGGCCAATGACGTAGTGCGCACTTTCTGTGGAGCCAAGTAACGTGGGCGTTGAGGCGCTATCAACATAAATATTGCCACCATAGAAGCGCCCCCAGGAAAGGGTTTTGTTGGTGCCGACATCGGCAACTAACGCACCACTGTTGGAGAGAGGAGGCGGAAGCAATGAAGACGTGGCGCTGATCAATGCGCCGTTCGCGGCGAAGTCAGCCGTCAGTGCAGCATCTGATGGGTTGCCAGTGAAGTAGCCGCCACTAAGCGCCGTCCCTACTGTCTTGGTTAGGGTGTAAAGCTGGCCATCAGGTAGTGCGCCAGTGTTTGCTACCGGCACGCCTATACCAAGTGCGGCAACCCCAGTAATGCTGCTGCCACCTAAGCCGTCATCATAGCTGAATGAATAGGCTGCCCCGATCTGTGTGCCGCCTGTGCCGGAGAAAAAACCGCCAATATCTGCGGTGCAACCTGAGCCGCATACGCTGCCTGTGGCAACCAGTTGGCCTTGTGTGCCGGTGCTTAAGTGAAAGGCTCCATCCAAGAAAATGTTAGAAACATTCATGCCAGTGCCAGTAATGTTGGCGGTCAAGGGGCCAGAGTTAGGGTCAGTGGCCGTTAGTCCAAGAGCGACATCCATCAAGGCTAAATCGAAATCAATGGTAATGGTGAAGTTAGTCAGTGTTGCTGGTGCCATGCCTTGGTTTAGGCGTGGAACAGTATGGCCCTGCGTGGTGTAGGTCACCTTGTCTTGGCCGAGGAGAGAGGTCGACTGCGAACCAAAAATATAGGGATGAAATTGCGTTGCATCCAGTATCAGTGCGCCACCACTTATGTCATCAAGGCTGGGAGAGCCATTGGTAAATTCGCCCCATGTCAGGCCGCCTAGCGAGTTAAGGCCACTGTACTGCAGTGTGCCGCTATCGATAAGGGTACTGCCGTAGCTATCCACTACTTTGTTCAAGCCACCGCTGCTAAATTGACTTTGGATGTTTGTTTGCAAGAAAGAAGAGCTGCCTGGGCTGGAGGGGCCTAAGGCCAGCGACCCAAAATAATAGGGGATGGACGATGTCTGAGCGAGCCCGGCCACACCGGTGATGTTGCTACTGAACGTACTTATGCGATAGGCAGCACCAATCTGGCTGAGGGTGTTGTCAGCAAAGAAACCATTTATATCCGTAGAGCAGAAAGATACGCAGGTGCCGCCATCACTGACCGTATTCAGTCCGGTGAGAGAGAAAACGCTGCTCTGATTAAGCGTATAGACGTACAGGTCCGAACCGCTGGCCGTGAAGGTTTCACCGGACATGGCCACATTCAGTTCAACATCGAGCTTAGAGCGAACAAAGTCGATATCCATGACGAAATTAAGCAGAGTGCCCTCGGTCACTTTATTCAGCCGAGGTTTTGTTCCGCCTTGCAGGATGTAGCTTGCACTGACAGATGGCTGAATGATGTTCAGGGGGGTAGTGCCAATTACATAGGCTGAGTACTCAGTGGCACTCAAGAGTGGAGAGCTTAACAGTGAGCCAGAGACGGTAGCTTCGCCATTTGTGAACTCTCCCCAGCTGATATTGCCGACAGTTCTCACGTCATGAAACTGCAGTGTTCCCGCATCAAAAACAGCGACTGGGTAAGGCCCTCCTACCCCACTGCTCAGTAACTGCGGGCCCTGCGACGAGGGGGCGAAAGTAGCGGCAAGACCACTCTCTGCCTGAGACATCCATGGAGTGGCAACTGAATAAGCGGGCGAGCCCGTAATCGGATCAGAATTGAGCAGGGCCGTACCTTCTACTAGCGTAACGTAGTCAGGATTAGGAGTACAAACACCTGAAGAGCAGGCGCCCAGAAATGAGCTGCCATCCGGTAGAGTTTGATCGCCAAAAATGGGGGTATCTTGAGAGGTATCGTATTGATCCTCTTCGTTATCACCTTCAGGACTAGTGGCGGGGGTGTCGACGCTTTCTGTACTTAGCGCGGGAGGGGCACCATTCACCGCAACGATATTCTGCCCTGCGCCAGCAATAACATTACCCAGAACATTTTCTACGATCACTAGGCCGCGACCAACGGAGACTAGCGTGCGCTTGTCATCTGTGGATGCCCGGTAGCCAGTGCCACGGATACCGATAGTGGCTACTGGGGTACGCACCTTGTAGCTTTGCTTGTTAACCTTGCCGATGGCACCCGTTACAGTGCGCATGCCGCCTCGGAGCAGACTGAAAAAAAGCGAGGTTTCTTCCGGTGGCTTGTTAGCGTAAAGGTACTGGTCTACACCAAACACTGTGTTTGGCTGCAGCGCTACAAAGCCGCCATCAGAGAAGCGAATTTGCAGGCGACCACCACGGGTTTCAATGCGGTCACCGCCATTGATGGCATCACCACGACGCAGACTTCGCGACTGACCGTCGGGCGTGGACGCAGTGACGTTACCGATAACAAAGCTAACTTTGCCGGCTGTTTCGCCTAGGGCCTGGCCGCTGACGGCTGCTGCCATGGCACTGGCCAGCAGGGTGAGAGAATGGCGCATAAAAGTGTGATGGCGCATGATGGCAGCCTCCTTGTTACCGCTCATAGCGGATGGCCACACTGAGGGTGTGACGGTTAAATTCGTTGATGACAATATTCGAGTCATTCATGGTGAAGGTATAGGTTGGTGTTAGCGACAGGCGTTCGCTGATGCGGTAACCCAAGCCCACGTTCAGATCAAGCTGGGTATCTTCACGTGTGGTAAGAAATAACGGGTCTATGGCGTCGTATTGCCGGGCTTCCATGCTTATCGAAGTACTTAGCTGGCTTTTTGCACTAAATGGCAGGGTGCCACCCAGACGAAGCCCAGTGAATTTTTGGCCGAACTGAGCAAAACCGCTGGCGTCCGGCTTTTCCTGGCCCCCGTAAAGGCTGGCATAAACCACCGGCTGGCGCCCTGACTGTATTGCTTGGGACCATGCCGCACCCACGGTGTCGCGTCGGGCATCACGTGTGGATTGAGTGTCATAGCTAATATCAGTGACTTGCACAAAGGCGCTGAACTGGCTGGTTTCTTGGGGCGAGTAGAGATACTGGGCCATGCCACCTAATAGCTTGCGATAGTCATCGCCATCCAGAAGATAGTTTTGAGCATTGGCTTTTAGTACCAACTGGCTCGGGCCGGCACGCCAAGCGCCACCAGCGCTTACATCAAGTACCGTAGAGTCCAGCGCATGGATTTCTTGATGCAGGCGACCATTAACAGACACATCAGCCAAGAGGCTCCATGCCGGTGACAGGTTTTGGCGCAGGCGAGCGCCAGCCTCCAGTTGGGCGTAGTTATCGTCTTGCTCCAGGGCTGAAGCCGACTTCAGGAAAAACAGACCGCCCAGCGCAGGAATAGCAATCTGACTCTGATCGTTAGCACTGTTGACGTTAGTGTCATGGCCCAGCGTGGCTTGAGCGTAGGTGCTGATCTGGCGTTTTGCCTTGCTCTCGGCGGTCTGCAGCATGCCAAGATACTGGCTGACCATGCTTTGGACTTCAGGAGGCGGGTTGTAGGCCTGAATGGTTTTAAGCTCTTGGCGCGCAGAAGCGTTTTCACCCAATAGCATATGGGTTTGGGCCATCTGAACACGGCAGGGCCCATTCTTTGGGTCTACCGCTAGACAGCGCTCAAAAGCAAAGGCTGCTTCAGTATGACGGCCTATCGCAATAGCTGCACGGCCTAGCAGGTAGTCATAGCCGGGTTCGCCACTGCGCTCATCCTCTACAGGTGCAAGCAAGTCATAGGCATCTTGATTGCGTTGCTGACTCAGTAACTGCTCGGCCTGCTGGAGTAGCTCATCAGCATGAACTGGAGCAGAAAGGGCGACTAGCAGGCAAATGGCTAGGCGAGTTGGGGTAAGGGGGAGACGCAGCGACATATTCGGATCCCTGAATGTGTACAAAAAATCAACAGAACAATCTCTGATTCTAGGCCGGCACTAGCGACAAATACCATCCCTTAAACAGGCGGGGTAGGCTTTTTTTCAGTATCGCCCCGTCTTATTGCCGTACTAGTGCGGAAGATTGTGTCTATTCGGGTGCCTGCTATGGCAAAAGAGACACACAGACACAACACCAGGCCGACTGCCGATGAGCCGCTGGGGTTGTTACAATGGTAGCTTGGTTTCCAATATATGGCAGTCCCGACATGACCGGCGCACGCAAACCCACTGTTCTGCTCATCCTTGATGGCTGGGGTCACTCCGACGAAACCCGTTACAACGCCATTGCCCAGGCCAATGTCCCTAATTACAACCGTCTTTGGCGTGAGAATCCGCACACATTGGTTTCAGGGTGCGGCATGGATGTGGGTCTGCCTCATGGTCAGATGGGTAACTCTGAAGTGGGCCACACCAACCTGGGTGCCGGTCGCGTTGTCTATCAGGACCTTACCCGTATTACCAAGGCCATTATGGACGGTGATTTTTTTCACAATCCTGAGCTAGTGAAAGCGGTTGATCTGGCAGTGAAGAGCGACAAGGCTGTGCATATCTTTGGTTTGCTTTCCGATGGCGGCGTGCACAGCCATGAAGATCATATTCAGGCCATGGTAAAGCTAGCGGCGGATCGCGGCGCGAAGGAAATTTACGTACATGCTTTTCTTGACGGGCGTGACACCGCGCCACGTTCAGCTGAAACGTATATTTATCGCCTCGAAGAGACTATTACTAAAATTGGCAAAGGTCGCATTGCAACCTTGTGCGGCCGTTACTACGCGATGGATCGTGATAATAATTGGGATCGTGTTGCGCGCGTGTGGGAATTACTTGCGCATGGCAAGCCAGAGTTCACCGCAGCCTCCGCGCAAGAAGGGTTGGCCGCTGCCTATGCGCGTGATGAAAATGACGAGTTTGTAAAACCTACCCAGATTGGTGCGCCAGCCATTGTGAAAGATGGCGATAGCATTGTCTTTATGAATTTCCGGGCAGATCGTGCGCGCGAGATTACACGTGCCTTTGTTGTTAAAGACTTTAAGGCATTTGATCGGGGTGCTGTGCCAGCTTTGGCGGCTTATGTACAGCTCACTGAGTATGCGGCTGATATTCCTGCAGCCGTCGCCTATCCGCCACAGTCACTTAACAATGTGTTTGGCGAATACATATCCAATCTTGGTAAAACACAATTACGCATTGCTGAAACTGAAAAATATGCGCACGTTACGTTCTTTTTTAACGGGGGACGCGAAGAGCCGTTTGCGGGCGAAGATCGCATCCTGATTCCTTCGCCAAAAGTAGCCACATTTGATCTCAAGCCGGAAATGTCTGCCTACGAAGTAACTGATAGGCTGGTAGAGGCGATTGAGAGCGGAAAATATGACGCTATTATTTGCAATTATGCTAACGGTGATCAGGTCGGGCACACCGGTATTTTCGCCGCCGCGGTAAAAGCAGTAGAGGCCGTGGATCTTTGTATTGGTCGCGTTGAAGCGGCGGTGAACAAGATGGGTGGTGAAATGTTTATCACAGCCGATCACGGTAACGTTGAGCAGATGTTTGATGACGCATCACAGCAGCCGCTGACGGCGCATACTACCGGCCCGGTCCCCTTTATTTATGTTGGCCCGCGTAAGGTGAAGTTGCTGCAGGGCGGCGTCCTTGCCGATGTGGCGCCAACGCTACTCAAGCTTATGGGTATTCATGCCCCCACTGAAATGCAGGGACGATCCCTGGTGGAATTTGTCTGAGTGAATATGCGTCGACTGATGTTGCCTGAGTTGTTTCGTGGTGTGGCCTTGGTGCTGGTACTGGCCAGTACAACGGCTGCCCTAATGCCCGCTACGGCAATGGCGGTCAATGAAAAAACGGCGAAGGCTCACAAGCCTACGGTCAAGAAAAAAACTGTTCATAAAAAGCCAGCACAGAAAAAAAGCACAGTAAATAAAGTAAAGGTAATCCCCAAAAAATCGACCAGCATGGGGGCTGCGCAGAAAGACTTAGCCAATGTGCAGAGCCAGATTCGTGCCTCTGAAAAACGTATTCAGCTAACCCGTGAGCAGCGAGCACAGAAAGAAACGGAGCTCAAAGAGGTTGAGACCGAAATCACCGAGCTGCGCGGTAGCGTGGATGAAGTACAGGGCAGTGTACAGGTACGTGAGCGCAAGCTTCAGAAGCTACGTGTTGAGCGTTCAGAGCGTTTGGCAGATCGCGAGCGGCATGTAATACAGATCAAGTCAGACTTGCGCCTGGCTCAGCGTCAAGGTGGCGATGACCACTACAAGTTGCTGCTCAACCAAGAAGACCCGCAGAGCCTTTCCCGCTTGATGAAGTATTACGGCTATGTTCAACAGGCGCGCTCGGCGCGAGTCATTGCGCTGAATGAAACGGTCGCGCGGCTGGAGGCCATCGAAAAGGAAGAGCAGTCTGAACTTGCCGAGTTGAAAACGCTGCAGGGGCAGTTGCAAACCAAGCAAAGCAAGCTGGCACGCGCGCAAGACACGCGTAACAAAGCCATCAGGGTGCTAAGTGCTCGCATTGAGTCTGAAGAAGATCGTATTACGCGGCTCAAACGAGATCAGCAAAATCTGCAGGCGGTGATGAATCGATTAGAGCGTGTCGCTCGTGAGGCCGCCGAACGCGAGGCGCGCCGTCAGCAGCAAGAACAAGAGAAGCGCGCCCGTGATGCGGCGCTGGCCCAGGGAAAGCCTGCGCCGACACCGACTACCCCATCAAAGCCTATGCCTGAAAAAGCATGGAGCTCGGTGCCCGATTACCGGCCACAACCGTATAACGGCAAGTGTGCCTTGCCTGCCGACGGTGGCATTCGTTCACGCTTCGGTACGGCGCGTGCCGGTGGTTTGCGTTGGAATGGCATCGTCATTGCTGCGGCACCCGGCAGCCCCGTACGTGCGGTGCGCCCCGGCAAAGTAGCCTACGCGGATTACCTGCGTGGCTATGGATACCTCATTATTGTTGATCATGGCCGTGGCCTGATGTCGCTTTATGGTCAGAACGACAAGCTGCTTAAAAGTGCGGGTGACAGCGTCGGCGGGAATGAAGTGATTGCTTCTGTCGGTAGTGATGATGCCAGCGAGGCCGCCGGATTGTACTTTGAAATTCGCCATCGGGGCCGCCCAAGCGATCCAGCGGCTTGGTGCAGTTTCAAGTAACCAGTAACCAGTAACCAATGGGCAGTGGTAGCGTGTTAGAAGACTAGCCACTATGCTCGACAACAAATGTCACTGCCGGCGCTGTGCGGGTAGACGGAGAGGTTTGATGCGCATTCAGAAGGAATGGCTTTTGTTGTTGGCTCTGTCAGCTCCCGCTATGGCGGTTGAGTCAGCCCCAGTGCCCACCTCAGATAATCATGACGAAGCCGCGACAGTAAAAGCACCACAGGCACGCCTGCCATTGGATGATATGCGTGCTTTTGTAGAGGTGTTTGAGCGCATTCGTGCCTCTTATGTTGAGCCAGTAGAAGATCGCACTTTATTTGAGAATGCGATCCGCGGGATGCTCTCTTCGCTTGATCCGCACTCTGCCTATTTAGACTCCAAGGATTTTGAACAACTGCAAAATACGACCAGCGGTGAGTTTGGCGGCCTTGGCATTGAAGTGGTTATGGAGGATGGGCTGGTGCGCGTGGTGTCACCCATTGACGATACACCCGCTGCTCGTGCAGGGATTCAGACAGGGGATTACATCATCAAGTTGGACGGCAGTGCAGTACAGGGCATGACGCTGGCTCAAGCGATTGGCTTGATGCGTGGTAAGCCGGGCAGCAAGATTATATTGACGGTAATACGCAAGGGCGAAGAGCCACGTGAACTTACGCTGGTGCGCGCCAAGATCGAAACATCGAGCATTAAGGGCCGGTTGCTGGAGGAAGGATACGGCCTTATTCGTATCAGCCAGTTTCAGGTGCATACCGGGCGTGACTTTAATCGCGATGTAGAAAAGTTGCGGGTAGAAAGCAAAGGCAAGTTGCGTGGGCTGGTACTGGATTTGCGTAATAACCCCGGTGGCGTTTTGGATGGTGCGGTAGCCGTGAGTGATGCGCTGTTGGAATCCGGCATCATCGTTTCTACGCGTGGTCGTCAAGAAGGTGCCGGTCAGGAGTTCTTGGCCACGCCGGGCGATGTACTGGCCGGTGTGCCGGTAGTGGTGCTGGTGAATGGCGGTTCAGCATCAGCTTCTGAAATTGTTGCAGGGGCCTTGCAAGATAACCGGCGTGCATTAGTAGTCGGCACCACCAGTTTTGGTAAAGGCTCGGTGCAAACTGTGTTGCCACTGAATGCAGGTAAGGGCATCAAGCTCACTACCGCGCGTTACTACACGCCGAGTGGCCGTTCTATTCAAGCCGAAGGCATCAAGCCTGATATTGTGGTTAACCCGGCACGCGTGAGTGTGCTGGAAGGTGGCTTGAGTGTGCGCGAAGCAGATCTGCAGGGTCATCTTGGTAATGATGGTAAGGCAGCAGAGAAAGCAGCCGCTGACAGCAAGGCAAAGGCAGACAGCAAGACGCTTGTTGAGCAGGACTATCAACTTAATGAGGCGCTGAATATTCTTAAGGCCGCCGCGTGGTCAACACTGCCGACTGTGACGCCTGTAGCTCCGCCAGTAGAAAAAGCGGCTTTGACGCGCACATCTGCTGCAGCCGGTTGAAATTTTCATTGATATAAAAAAGGCCGGAATTATTCCGGCCTTTTTTATGGATGAAATGTGTTAGTTACAGTCGCATTTCAATGCCGCGCTCTTGCAGATATTTTTTGGCTTCAGGCATGGTGTACTCGCCGAAATGAAAAATGCTGGCTGCAAGCACGGCATCGGCATGGCCCAGTAAAATGCCATCGGCCAGATGCTGCAGATTGCCAACGCCGCCGGAAGCAATCACCGGGACGGATACCGCATCAGAAATCGCACGCACCAGTGCCAAGTCATAACCGGCTTTGGTGCCATCGGCGTCCATGCTGGTCAGCAGTACTTCACCCGCGCCGTAACGGGTCATGCGTTTCGCCCACTCGACCGCATCAATGCCCGTCGATTTGCGTCCGCCGTGTGTGAAGATTTCCCAACGGCCTTCGGCGACTTTCTTGGCGTCAATCGCAATTACAATGCACTGCGCACCAAACTTGTCAGCGGCTTCTTTTACAAAGTCTGGGCGCACAATGGCGGCAGAGTTAATGCTGACTTTGTCTGCGCCAGCATTGAGCATGGTACGAATGTCTTTTATTTCACGAATGCCACCGCCAACGGTCAGCGGTACAAATACTTCCGATGCCATGCGCTCGACTGTTTTCACAGTGGTGTCGCGGCCTTCATGAGTGGCCGTAATATCAAGAAAAGTAATTTCATCCGCGCCAGCGGCATCGTAGCGGCGTGCGATTTCTACCGGGTCGCCGGCATCACGAATATCTTCAAACTTCACGCCCTTCACAACGCGGCCCTTGTCCACATCAAGGCAGGGAATGATACGTTTTGCGAGGCTCATAATTCACCTTGTTGAGATCGGCGGGTCGGACTGATTTAGCTGGTCTGGAATATCAGGCCAGTTTTTTCTGAATACGTTTCAGTTCTTTCAAAAATCGTTCGGCCGCAACAGTAGGTGCCCAAGGCTCCCATGGTGTGCCGCCGTAAGTGGCCATGAGCGGATCACGCTCCAATGGTTTAAACGGAATCTTGAGTACATGCTTTACTTCGTCGCGCGTCCAGCCAGCAACATGCACGGCCTCACTGGCAGCAGCAATACGATCGGCTTTCTTGTGTTCAATTTTTTCGTCAGCGGTCCAGTAGGTCAGGCCGTAACGTTGGAATACTGCATCCTGTAGTCGCCCGGCCAGCGCATGAAAGCCATCACCGAGGAACGGTTTTAATACCGACAGCGGATCAAAGCCCAGCAAGCCTTCATCGGCATCGTGCAGCAGTTCGCGTAACTCGGCTCTTGCGGTTAGTCCGGTCGGCTCAGCTTCGCGGCGCAACGCGAGCACGGCCAGCGAATGCTGTGCGACGGATAGCGGCAAAGGCCATGCGGAGTGACCACCCCAGCGGTAGGTGCGCGCCAAGCCAATCGCCAAGTCCTCGTCTTCCCAGTCAAACAGCGTGGGGTTGAGCAAGTCCAAGCGTTTGCCGGACGGCAGGCGAACCCAAGCGCGCGTGTCGTCCGTAATCATGCTTAAGGTGCGTCCGCCAATGTTTGCGCTTCGGCAACATTAAGCGTGCCTTCGTAAATCGCACGGCCCGTAATAGCGCCGATGATGCCGCTGGAGGCCACTACTTTTAGGCGACGAATGTCGTCGATGTTGGTTACGCCACCAGACGCAATTACCAGAATGCCACCATCACGAGCAAGCTGTGCCGTGGCTTCCACATTCACGCCCTGCATCATGCCGTCACGGGCAATGTCGGTGTACACAATGGCGCTAACGCCAGCATTACGAAACTGCTTGGCCAGATCGACCGCTTTTACGGTGGACACTTCAGCCCAGCCATCGGTGGCAACAAGGCCATCTTTTGCATCAATGCCGACAATAATTTTGCCGGGAAACGCTTTGCAGGCTTCGATCACAAACTGAGGGTCTTTAACGGCCTTGGTGCCGATGATGGCAAAAGACACGCCTGCTTTAACATAGGCCTCAATCGTTTCCAGCGAGCGTATGCCGCCTCCAATTTGGATAGGCAGCTGCGGATATTTTTTCGCAATGGCCGTGACGATCTCGCCATGAATTGGCGTACCGGCAAAAGCACCGTTCAGGTCAACCAGATGCAGGCGACGTGCACCTTGATCAACCCAGTGTGTGGCCATGCCAACGGGATCATCAGAAAATACGGTGTCGTCTTCCATGCGGCCCTGCTTCAGGCGCACACATTTACCGTCTTTCAAATCGATGGCGGGAATAATCAGCATGGTAGTTGTCTCATTGCACAGTCACTCGCAGCGCACGCATACGGGTGAAAAGAAAATATCAGGGTGCCCAGCTTAAAAAGTTCTTTAGCAGCGTCAGGCCAGCGGTCGAGCTTTTTTCCGGATGAAACTGCACGGCAAAAATATTGTCACGGGCCAATGCGCAGCAAAAATCCAGCCCGTAGTGTGATTTGCCGGCCCACAGTTCTGCTTCCGTTGGCGCGCAGTAATAGCTGTGCACAAAATAGAAGCGGCTGCCGTCGGCAATGCC
>ERZ724509.170-NODE-170-length-31243-cov-6.777992_pt1 | contig 31243 bp, 62 predicted proteins | sample MGYA00376042_ERZ724509 | MGnify/ENA primary metagenome ERZ724509 (study PRJEB28724, sample SAMN07190887) | wastewater metagenome | isolation source: effluent of sewage treatment plant in Hong Hong | place: USA: Christiansburg, Virginia | collected 2016-03-01 ...
TGGTGTAAGTGGTAATCCAACTATCAGCTTGGCTGCAAGTGGAGTTACTGCTGGGACTTATGGCAGTTCTAGTGCTATCCCAGTGCCAGTGATAGATGCCTCTGGGCGTATTACAAGCATTACTACTGCGGCAGTTGTATCTCCCGCAGTGTTCAGTGACTCTGCCTTCCGCATACAAGACAATGCAAACGCTACCAAGCAGATTGCTTTTGAGGCCAGTAGTGTAGGTACAGGGACAACTAAAACAATTACCATGCCTAACGCGGACATTAACTTAGGAAACCTTTCTGCTGTTGCAACCACTGACTCCAACAACCTAGGCGGAACTCGCACAAGAATTGTAGGTGGAAGTTCCAATACTGTAAGTGGCACAGATAATGTAGCTATAGGTTGCACTGGTTACACACTTAGTACGGGCAATCAGGTGGCTATTGGCGCGGGGTACGAAGCTGGAAATGCTATGGAGCTTATAACCTGCTCTGATACCTTAGTGACAGGTGGGGTTAGAGGTTATCAAATTACTGCGTTACATAGGCTGCGTGCGCTTAATGGTGTATTTGTAGCTGAGACTCCCAGTGCGCCACTTTCCGCAACATTAGGTCTTACAAATACACCAAAAGCTATACTTAAACGCTCTGCGTTCTTGACGGCTAGGCATGAATTAACATTCACAGCTCATATTTATAGTAGTCCAGGAGTTAGAGCAGGCACAATCTCAGGAGTTAGGGTTTTTGGTGTTCACTACAAGGTGGGCAGCACATTGGATGATATAACAGATTATACAGTAACAAGTCTTACTCCTTATGCTGACCTTGTAGATGGGAGCTGCTCAGCAGTGATTACTGCTAGTATAGTAGAAGTAATCACTACAAAGGAGAAGTTGCTTAGCATTAGCATACAACCTAAGAACGCTAGTGGTACTGCCGACTATGTAGGGAACAGTCTTGCAGAATTAACATCACACTACCGACTTATATAAACCTTTCCCCCAACTTTGGAGAAAACAACATGGCCTTACTTACACCTCTCACAGTCAACGGTCGCAGCTACCCTACTGCCTATGTGAAAGTTACAGTAGCAACCAGTTCAGCACAACAGACAGTCCTCAAGCTACAGGCTTGGGAAACTCAGGAGTTACGGGAGCAAGGTGTACCTAGCTTGCCTTACCCTGATGACTTGCGAGTTTTGGACACATCGGATTTACCTTCGGCTAATCCAGTAGACTATGGGTACCAACTGCTTGAAGCTAGTGGGGAGTTCCCTGAAGCAACTTGGAATATTTAAGGGTTCTTATGATAAATTCCCGCGATATTAAAGATTTACACCCTACCGTTGCAGGTAAAGCCTACACGTTTGTTGAGCGTTGCCGTCAAGCGGGGATCGACCTGTTGATTACTTCAACTTACCGAGATAAACAATCTCAGGATGCGTTGTATGCTCAAGGACGTACTACCTCAGGTAAGAAAGTCACGAACGCTAAAGGTGGTCAAAGTTTTCACAACTGGCGCGTGGCACTTGATGTTGTGCCTTTGCGTAACGGTAAACCTGTTTGGGGTACAACTGCCTCTGATGACAAAGCGTTATGGGCTAAAGTTGGCGAGATTGGTGAAGCGTGTGGGCTAACTTGGTCAGGACGATGGAAGGGTAAGATGCAGGAAATGGCTCACTTCCAATATACCGCAGGTTTAACACTTGAAGATTTCCAAGCAGGCAAAACCTTTTAACTCGCTTATATGAGGTGGCCCATGTGGAACCTAATCCCCGTTTTAGGGTCGATTATCGACAAACTAATACCTGACCCTAAGGTAGCAGCAGAAGCTAAATTAAAAGCTATTGAGCTTGCTCAGAACGGTGAATTAGCAAAGCTAGATGCCGAACTCAAGCTCTCTTTGGGGCAGATTGAGGTCAACAAAGTTGAAGCAGGTACAGACCTGTTCCGTGGAGGCTGGCGACCTTTTGTTGGCTGGGTAAGTGCTTTAGGTCTAGCCATGCAGTTTATTGTCTCCCCAATCTTAACTTGGGTAGGTATGTTGGCAGGCCATAACATTGCCTTCCCTGCTTTAGATATTTCCGTGTTAATGACGCTGTTGTTTGGTATGCTTGGCTTAGGGACTTTACGAACCCAAGAAAAGTTAAAAGGTGTCCAATAATGTTCTTACTCCGTCTCCAGTGTTTAGTAAATAATCAACCTCTTTTACTTAAACAGGTTGTTGTATATCTGCTCGACGGAGTAACCCCCGCTAGTTTGTTTCACCCAATAACGAATCAACCTATCAGCAATGTGTTGAAGACTGACGCGAGTGGTTTTATCAGCTTCAAGATTGTTGCGCTTAATACGCTGACTTTTCGTACACTGGTAGGTTTAACTTTATCGCCCTCTGCTTACACCCTCTACGACACCTCAAACCCCTTGCCCGCACCGACAGTCGAAACTGAGATTACTCTACCGTGTGCCGAGATGGTTGTTGAAGGATATGCGGTTAAAGTAAACGCACTCAACCAATTAGAACGCTGCTCGGCTTTCAACGCAACTCACCTAAACACCCTTATTGGCTTGGCCAAACAGACAGGGAATATCGGGAATGTGATTGCGGTTGCCGAGGATGAATATATGACCAATACCTCTTGGGCGTGGCAACCTGATAAACCTGTGTTCTTAGGCACAGGTGGAACTTTAACGCAAAGCCTAATTGGTGTAGTATTCGTACAACAGGTTGGTGTTGCGTTAACGCCCACCAAAATCGTAATCAGAATCTCTCAACCAATTCGACGGGCATAGTGGCCGTCAACTTAAAAGGGCGTAAATCATGGCTGGTCAAAGCTTTATTAAAATTGATGATGCAACTCAGGCAATGACTGAGGTGAAAGCAACACAGACGGGTGGTTCAGGTGCTGAAAACCTAATCCCTGCTTTAGATAACACAGGCCGTTTGGCTTCTTCGATGATGCCTTCTGGTGTTGCACCTGAAGTAAAAATCGGCAATGCCTTTGAAGACATTGCAGCAAATGCACTCGTTTACATTAAAACAGACGGTACTGTTGCAAACGCAACTGCGGCTGTTGCAGGCCACTATGCAAAAGGCTGGTCACAAACCGCAGTAACTACAGGCAACCCTGTCACTGTTCAGTTTGAAGGCACGATGACAGGTTTAAGCGGCTTGGTTATTGATGCCACCTACTTCCTCAGTTCTACGGTTGCTGGTGGTTTAACCGCAACAGGTCCAACAACCAGTGGTACTTTATGGCAGGAAGTTGGTACGGCTATCAGCGCAACTGAATTGAACTTCACCAATGCTGGTACGAAGATTAAACGGGCGTAAGCCTAAGCCTGAAACGGTAAACCCCCAAAGGAAAAGTTTATGCCATTTTTTCTGGCTATCGACAGCAACAGTCAGGAGTTAACAGAAGTGGAGCTAAATAGTCAGGCTGCCTACGACTCCTTTGGTCGTTTACGGGTGAGTAGTCCAGAGACGATTTTCGACTTAACTCACATCTATGATAAGCAACCTATCTTCGTTAACGAATTGGTGGCTAGTGGTGGTGCTTCTACACATCTACCCAATGAGGCGACAGTCCAAATGGCTGTTACCAATACAGCGGGTAGCCGTATCGTTCGCCAAAGTCGTCGATACTTCACCTACCAGCCTGCGAAGTCTTTCCTGATTATCCTAAGTGGTGTTCTTAGCACTACAGTAAACTCGGGTATCACCTCCCGCATTGGTTTGTTTGATAACCATGCAGATAAGACAGTTGACGTAGGCGGGAACGGTTTCTTCTTCCAATACAGCGCAGGTGTAGTCAGTGTTGTGAAGAGAAGCTACATTACAGGTAGCCAAGTAGATACTGTTGTCAACCAAGCGGATTGGAATTTGGATAAGCTGGACGGCACTGGTTTAAGTGGTCTTACTTTCGACGTAACCAAAGCACAGCTTTTCTGGTTTAATGCTCAGTGGCTTGGAGTAGGTTCGGTAAAAGTAGGAGTGGTTATAAATGGGAAGTTTATTCAGGTTCACCAATTTGACCATGCCAATTTAATAGGTGGAGTGTACACTACCCGTATTAGCTTACCTATACGCTATGAACTGATAAGAGACAGTGCAGCAGGAGCTATGAAAATGATCTGCTCCTCCGTGATTAGTGAGGGAGGACATAACCCGAAAGGTCGAGTCTTTAGCCGAGTTAACCCTACAGCTATAACTCTAACGGGTCCTGAGAGACCTGTATTCTCAATTCGTCTGAAAGCAGCCTACAACCGAGCAGAATTACCTCTTCAAAGTATTGAAGTACTAACTCAGACTAATGATTACCTTGTCTATCGAGTTTACTTTGGAGGCACGTTAACAGGTGCAGTTTGGACAAACCATGACACAGGGTTTAGTGCTGTTGAGTATGATGTTACAGCCACAGCTCTCACAGGTGGGAGGCAAATTGAATCAGGGTTTATCAGCAGTGCTGGTCGTATAGCTAACCCTGTCTTAGATAGTCCTGACATCCCTGCTAGTACTATCGCAGGTGTTCAGGACATTATAACGATTACTGTACAGTCTCTAAGCGGTGCGGCTGACGTTAACGCAGGTGCTACTTGGCGGGAGATAGTGTAATGGCTTATGTTGTAATTACTGCAACCGATGTTAAAGTGGACATCGACTTCGGTGTCTATTCCACGGCAATGCAGATGAAAAAAACCTGCTGGTCGAAGGATAAATTTTCCTTCGTCTTGCTCGCCCATGACGAGTCTTGCGTTAAGGTTCGTGCCGTGACGGGTTTAACGGACTGGTCATTCGACCAAGCTGGGGTACACGGAGCGATTGTGGAAAACATTAACGGCGAAACTTTAGCAACTAATCTCGACCTTTATAATAAAATCCGAGACACTCTATAGAGGGCTGAATTATGGCTTCCAAAGTTCGATTGCTATTCAGCAATAGCAAACTTCCCCTCAGCCCTCTTATACGAGCCGTAACTGCCCTCCAAACAGGTAAACCCGCCCAGTGGAGCCATGTGGCTTTAGTGTTAACAGATGAGACGAATTTAACCAACGATGCAATTATCATTGAGTCCACGCTATCCCATGGCGGGGTAAACTTGAGCTCCCTCGGGGACTTTAAACGTCGAGCAAAAACGTGGTGTTTGGTAGAGTTAACTCAGGAAGTTGAAGATTTTGACTACATGGTGGCCATTGCTAAATCTAAACTGGGTAAGCCTTACGACTACACAGGGATTTTAGGTTTAGGAATTAACCGCGATTGGCAGGAAAATGACATGTGGTTCTGCTCTGAAGATGTGGCAGACACCTTGAAACGTAGCGGGTTGATTTTATCGGGCTTGGGGAACGTACATCATGTATTTCCCCAAACCTGTTTTAACTGGGAACATTCACTTCTTGACAGAAGCGTTTTCTAAAGCGGTTCTTATCTTCTGCAAGTTACTCGGTTTAATCCTACAGCCTTCCGTGAACAGTCTCACCAACTGAGGTACGGAAAGGCAAGGGTTTTCTTTACAAAAAGCCATCAACGTACCGAATTTGCTAACAATGTCCGCTCGCATTTCCTGTCGTTCTTTTAAGGTCAACAGCACGTAATCAGGGTGCTTATCCCTGTGCAGTGTTGTCGGCGATCCGTTCTTGCTAACATCTACCCAGCCTGTGTAAGCCATTGTTGTTCTCCTAGGTGCTTTTAATTTGGAAAAGTATCTTAAATCAAAGGTTTAGGTTTTGGAAGAGGTGTTATACACCTGCGGTAGGTGTATAACTATGAGTTAGATTTTAAAATCAATCATGTCATTATACATCCTACTGGGTGTGTAAAACTTATTGCTGTTGTTGTGTTCTAACCCATGAAAAATCAAACTTTTTGGTAACACATTGCTACAAAAGTAAGAACTATTAAATGATGATGTATTGCCGTCAAAGGATACTTTTTTATCAACAATTAAAAGTTCAAGGTTTTTGTCGATAAAAAAATTACCAATTTCTTGATAATTTAACATCGGCAAGGGTAACAACATGGCGAAAGGTTTTTTTAACCCATACAGTCGTTGCAAAATCTTTAATTTCTTCGTGAACGGTGGGTTACTTACAATATAGTCATATTCTTTAGGTTCGTACTCAAAAAAATCAAAACCATCTTTTATATGACTATAAATAACAGTATTCCCCCTTTCCTCGAAAGCCTTGACGAACTCTGAGTTTTCAGTATCAAACGGACACCAAATCCTCTTATTGTTTGGGATATACTGCAAAATAGGTTCAACCAGTATTCTAGGAGTGTAATACTCATCTCGTTTTTCGTACTGGTTAATAAAACTAGAGTTTTTCACAAGTCTAACTCCTGCATCAACAGCGACAAGTACCCAGCCGCTTACAATGCAAATTAATAATTGTTTTGGTACTTGCGCGTTATGCGCTGACGTTAGACCGCTACAACTCCCGTACGGTAATTTCGTACTTTGGCTTACCGTTTTCGGTAACAATAACTGGCTGACCTTTGGCTAAAACGTGTTGTGAAACTGCGGCACAAGCAACGCCCGTAACATCTTGCTTATTTGCGCCCCAACTCCAACCGTCTTTTAGAACCGTTCCTACGTAAATTCGGTTTGTCAGTGGGCTATTCCCAACGTGTAGATTCTTTAACATAAGACCCCCTAAACCAAAATAGTCTTAACCTTCTCGTACAAAGCCGTCACCGTACCGTTGTTATCAATCACATGATCGAAAACCCAGTCCTTTAAGCCGCCTTCACTACTGTGGCCAGTAACTGCTTCTGCCTTTTCCCGCGTAACCCGTATTGTTTTTACTGTCCACTCTTCAGGGTCAAGATGAGCCTTTAGGAAGTGACCTTCTAACGGAAAACGGAAATCGTCAACGATAACGCTCACTCCTGCGGGCAGAGCCTTCAACTTAGCCAACATAACCTCACCCCATAGTGTTGGCACCCCTGTAGCTTCACGCCACTCAGTGCCGAGTGTCTGCATCAGTTTACGGTAGGTAATTTCTGATTTCAGGTTAGCCACTTGGCCTTCCTTGTTATCGCCGTTCAAAGCTTCAAAGGTCATGCCTGCATCATGTTGAAGCTCACCTTTCAGCAAGGCATTAAGCATACGTTTCAAGGGTTCGGCAAAAGCTATCCGCTTCACATCATACTGGCCACGATTACCTAGTATCTGAGCAAGATAGGTAGCAACCGCGGACTTACCCGATTGCGGTGCATCGGCGGCGATTAAAATTAACGTGTTCTTCATAAAGTTTTCCTAGAACGAGCGACAACCCGTTCTCCTGTTTTGGTGGTTAAGGCGGCCTGTACTGGCCAACCGCGTTTGAGTCTTACACTGATAGTTCCGCGCTTTAGGCCGAGTTCGCGTTCACGCTGGGGGACATTGATACCGTTGACCACTTTGGCTTTTGCTAGTCCCAGTTGCCGCACCCGTTCAGCGTTACCTGTTGGTGTATTCACCTTCAGTTTTTGCAGGGGAAATTTCCGCCACTGTAAACCGAAGTGCTTAAACCATTTTCGTACTGTATGGCCGCTGACTTCAAAAATTTCTGCTATCAAGCCTGCGGAATAACCAAGGTCAGTGTAATACTGAAGGAGACCATCAACGGTCTCCCCCTGCTCCAAGCCGTACCGTTCAAGTTTTTGGAGTTTCGTTTTCAACTTTACTCTCTCCACCTTTCAGCCAATCAATTGCTTTGTCTAAACACCACGTAAGGCTATAGCAGGTGATAAGAACGGAGGAAGCAAAGACTAAAAGACCTAAAATAGTTAAGAACAAAGCTAAAATAAGCAGCTTTCTAGGAAAGTTTATCAATGTGAGCATTAACAATCTTCCCCAAGTCTGGTTTAAAGTAGTTTGGACCCTTCAAAATTTTACCGTCTTCACGGTAAATAGGGTTGCCGTCCTCTCCTAACTTACTCATGTTAGAGGCCATTACCTCTACAAACCCTTCTTCAAAAGGTAGGTTTAGTAGGTGAGCTGTAGCAATACAAATATCCAGCATATCTTGCAAGTTACGCAACACTGCACTGGCTAGATAAGACTTAGTGTTTGGGTAGCTCCAAAGAGTATTTAAGTTATCTTGAAGAAAATGGAACTGTTCCTGCAAAGGGGAAAAGATATTCCCACCTATGTTCTCTAAGAAGAAAATCATCTCGGCCTTCGCCTCCGAGCTATCCAGTTTTAAACCGTAAGCACAAGCGGTACCGAGGGTAATAACCGTAACGTCCAGCAAAGCATCAAAAATTTCAATGAAAGCTTTCACCTTTGCGTCTTCATCTTCATCATCATCATCCAAGATCGCCTCTGCGGTCACGCCCTCCTCAATCTCTTCTTTCAATAGACTTAAGCGCAGTTCAGCGACGGCTTTGCTGCGAAGCGTGTCAAAATTAACATCGCTGAAACAAGGGTGGCCGAACTTTTCGTGGAACGTAGCTACAAGGTTTTGTAGGTTTTGCATAGATTTACTTCCGTGAAACAACTTGAGTTATCGGAAAAGCATAGTAGATGATGAAATCATCCGTACACTTACTGGTTAGGTTTACTAAACCTCTCACATGACGGTCACGTTGCTGTTGACGTTCAGCGTTATCCCGCAACGGAAAAAGTGCATAGTCATTCCGCGCTTGGATAGAGTAGGCGTGGATTAAGTCGTCAGCACGACCTAAGTCCCACTGAACAAGCCGAAGGCGTATTGCTTCGCATAACGGTGACAGGTCGCGCCACCCCATTTCCAAGCACATTTGAGCCACACCTTTGTTCATCTTTAGAACGTCGAGGGCTTTGTTAACTTCTTGAGGTGTAAGCATTTTTAGTTCTCAGGTTTAAAAGGACAGCGTTGATTTTAACACCATCCTTTTTAGGGTTTGTTAGAGTTAGGTAAAGTTAATGTGTTTCAAGTTCTCAATTTCGACAGGTTCGTCTTCATGGCTCACCAAAACAACCTGCTCAATTGAACCGCTCTTAACCAAGTTGGCCAGTGCCTGCCACAGCAAACCTGTACGGTTCGCGTCCATCGAAGCATCTAGCTCGTCACCGATGACGACACTGAAAACCTTATGGGTGAGAACCTGCCCTAAGGCAATCCGCAGCGCAATGTTAATCACCGCCTGTTCACTACCCGAGAACAAGTCAACTCGTTTACCGTCAGCTTTAACTGAAAAGTCATCCAGCATTTGAATTGAGCGAATGACACCGTTAGTCATGATGGTAACCAACGCGCTTGCCGCCTTGTTAAGGGAAGGTAACAAGAAACTTTTGATACGCTTCTTCGTTTCCTTCAAACCAGCAATGGCGAGTTTATGGTCTTCAACCTTCGCTTCTAACTCGGAAATTTTTTCCGTGCGTTTATTGAAACGGGCAATCTCCAACTCGTAGTTTGCCAAGTGGTAGTCGTACTGCTCCGAAGCTTTGATAAATGCTTCAATCCGTTGCAGGTCTTCTTCACAGCCTTCCAGCTTGTGAATGTGTGCCTCCAAAATCGCGTTCTTGGCCACTGTCTCTTTGAAGTGGGTTAAGTTAGCTTCGTAAGCTGCGTGTGAGGCTACGAGGCTGTCCTGATGTTTGAGCGTGGCTTCAAGCTGCCCACAGTAGGTGTAATCAAACGACAGGTCACCTAAAGCCGCTATCTGCTCACCAATCTGCACCAATTGAATCAGGTTCGACTCATGCGCGGCAGTGTCACGTTCAAAGTTATTTAATCGTGCCAACTGTTGTTTATAGTCACTGGCAAAGCCTTTGTACAGTTCAAGCAACTCAGCTTCGACTGCCGCGCTACGGGCTACGTTGGGCTGACGCATCTCTTCAGCTATCAAGGTAGCTTCGGAATATTGGCCTTTCTCCGCTTCCTGATTACCATTTAAAAGCTGACCGCAAGTATGAGAGTCCAGCAGTTTGTTTAACTGCAAGGATAAGTCCTCTAATTGGCCGTCGCAATTAGGGACAAAGTCATGACCACAGTTAGGGCAGTCAACTTCGTGAGCTGCAACCTCACGGTACTTCTGCACCAATTTATAAACCTTCGCACGTTTACGATCCGCATCAATCTCTTCCTGAGTCAGCCGAGGTTGGGTCAGTAAGCCGCGCTCTTGTTCAAGCAAGCCAATTTGCTTATCAAGGTCGGCCATCGCCAATAAAGCTTCTCTCGGCAAAACGCCCAAAGGTTGTTCTGGAGCTGTGCTTTGAAACCGTTTACGGTTGGCAACCAATTGGTTGACCTGCATGGTAGCCTGCTCAACCCACACACGCTTGGCCGACCATGCTTTTACATCTTCACGCAATTTCTCCAAGCTCTCTACATCTAAGATAATTCCATTAGGTTTTACAGGTTCAACTGCTTTGACCAGTTTTGCTTTGGCATTACGGTAACTGAGGGCGAAAGCCTTATGACTTCCCAGCACCTCTTCACGGTCGGCAAGCGGGATAAACCCCTTTGGCATTTCGGGGCATATAGGTTGTACCTGCAAAGCAACATTAGCCTTTAAGTCGGCTGCCGATTCCAGCAGGACTTTATTAAGCTCACTGATGACTTTGTCGATAACTGTTAACCCTACTGTGTTCTCCAGCACCTGACGACGGTCTTCAGGACGCAGGCGGTCTGTCAAGGCGTTAACCTGCCCTTGGCGGATATGGTTTGCTACGTTATAGACCTTCAGGCCGTAACCCATTAAACGTAAAATGGCAGCGTTAACGGGAGTAGTTCCACTCGCCATAGGTGTGTTGCCTTCATACAGCATCGTTTCCTTTTTACTGCGAACGACACGAAAGGGGCGACCTTTTACCTTGAACAGTAACTGAGCATCCAAGGTCGGAAACTCTTCCAGCGTACCGCGCAAGGCGGCAGTGCCAAACAAGCAATAGGAAACAATCTCAAGGATCGTGGACTTACCCCGTCCGTTGGGGGCAGTGAGAAGGTTAAAGCCCTTCTCGAAATTGATAACGGCATCGGCAACCGTAGGGTGGCCTTTAAGGATGAGTTTTTGTAACATTATGTGGTCTCCATCTTCAGTTCAGTTAAACGGCCTTTCACCCAGCTTGTTAAGCCTTCGGAAACACCGACCAAGCACTCGGTTAAGATGTTGTCACTGTCAAACGAGTCATAGGCAACGTCCAGAGGCTCAGTTTCGTCGTCAGCGATATGTTTGAAAACCAGTGAAAGGCAATCAAGTTGGGTATCAAAAACTTCATCACCTTTGAGCAAGATGCGAAGGTTAGTGTTCTCAAAGTTAATAACCTCAACCGCTTGGTTAAACTCCTCAAGCGTCAGCGTGTGATAAAGCAGATCGTCTTCGGCCTGCTCACCGTGAGCATAAGGCTGCATCGACCCAACCGCGTGAACCGTAACGCCATGGCGTTCAATGGTTTGCGCTTTGTGGATATGGCCTGTGTAAGCAACAGGGATTTTCAACTCGGCAAACACTTCCGTGGGCACTAAATTGAAATCAGAACCGTGAGAGGTTAAATCCCAGTGGCCGAAGGCGGCTAAGTAATTTGCGCCCTGCTGTAAGGAACTGGCGAGTTCGGTTGCCGACTTAAAGGCATCGTAGCCGAACAAAGCAAGGTAGCCGTTGTAGCCGTTTTCGAGTTGAATCTCCCAAACACCTTTAACGAAAACCACCTTAGGGCAAAGTCTTTCAAGAACGTCAAACGAGCCGCGTTTTTCTTCATCACGAGACAGGTCATGGTTGCCGCGCAGAACGTAAATATCTTTCCACCGCGCTGCTTCATTCAACTTATCCGCAGTCCAAAGCACTAAGCTTTCAGGCACACTATATTTGTCAAACAGGTCACCCATGATGATGACAGGAACGCTAGTACGGTCAGAGATTTCAGCATAGAACTGCTCTTCGACAAGCCGTTCACGATCCCCTAAACGGTGGGTCGGCACACCTGTCTTGAAGACTCGGCCTAAGTGGGGGTCACCGATAAGTTTAAATCTGTGACCTGCGATTTCGATTACTTGGGACATGGCTGTTCTCCGTTCTTTAGGTAGTTGGCAATAGCCTCATTTATCTCAGTCATACGAGAAAACGCGGCATCACGTTTAGTGTAGTTTGTTGAAAAGTGTTTCAAATACTCCCTGTTGGCTTCGTGCAGTTCATGGAGAAACTTCACTAGCGTTGGGTAAAATAACCGAACTGCTTTCTTAGGCATCTCCAGTTTCCTCGTCTAGTTGGCGTTCTAAGTGGAGGGTGACAGCGTGGGTTGCTTCGGTAAGGCGGATTAGAGCTTTCTCAGCACGTTTTTTGTCAACACCAAGAAAGCGAAGGTATTGACGTGAAGCTTGGTGAAGTTCGCAAAGTAGGCTGAATAATTGTGGGTCAGCTAAAGCCTTAGCTGCAAACATAGCTTCCAGATCAGCAAAAGATTTTGACATTCTCATTTCTCCATAAAGAAACACGCCGTTATCGGCGTGTTGTGACGTAACTTAGTGTAAGTCAGTTTAATTTTCTAAGAGGGGGGGTTCGGTAAGCCCTTGTTGGCTTTCTGTAACCGTAGGCACATCCCTCCAGACCCCTTTACCTGACACACCGAGAGGGTCTGACCAGTATTGCTGTAACACTGACTCCCCCTCAGCACTGAAAGGCTTTCGAGCTTTCTTAAACCATCGTAACTCGGCAGTTGCCACTAACAAACTATTCGCACTCATACTATTTCCTCCAAAGAAACAAGGTCGCGCCAGCCGCGAGTCTCGCCGTCGATTACCTCATAATTTTGACGTAAAACAACTTTGAAAACCTGCTGTTCAGCGAGGTCTTTAACATAAACGGTATGCTCCCCTTCAGGAACGTCCCGATTCCAGCCAAGAAAGTGGCTGGCAGTAAATTCAACATTTACCTTAGCATTGTTGGTGGTGAAGTTTTCCCAGAAAGGTTTCCCTTCTAGCTTGCACTTCCATGACTTTTGGCCATGAGTGAGTTGTGGCATCACAGTACCTCGTTTCCGCCAACGGCGGTGTGGGTGAAAGGGGTAGGCTCAGGTCGAACCGCGCTAATACCACAATCAGTTTCCGCCATCAGCAAATACTTCAATTGATGGAGTACGTCATCAACCGCGTCATGCGCTGTACCCTCAAACGGGACGGATTTTTTAGATCGCATCGGTAAACCGCGACCGCGATACAACCCGCGAACGTAGGAGAGTAAGTCAATCGTGTCCCAGTACTTGATCGGGAAGGCAACATCCAAGTCTTTGAAATACGACTGGAGGAACATGAAATCGAAACCGTTTCTGTTTGCCCAAAACGTAGGCCGTACCTGTCCCAGCCAATTGTTAAATGCGAGGCAGGCAATGTGCGGGGCAATCTGGTTCATCGTTGCCTTTTCATACGCTTCAGGCTTACTCAGCCACCAGTCGCGGGTTGACTCAGACCACATACGGTGGTTCATCGTAGGGTGCAAGCACACGTTAAAGGGGACAGGGTCATATTCCTGCGTCCGCAAGTTAAAGCGAATGGCAGCGATTTGCAGAATATGGCCACGGTCAGGTGCAACATCAGTTGTTTCTAAGTCACACATCACATCGGGGAAGGACGTTGGGGGTAGGTCAGGTCTTGGAATCATTTTGCTTATCTTCTTTTTCAGGGGTTGGGGTGGGTTTAGGTTGCGCTTCTAAACGACGTTCAGCTTCTTGGTAGAGCTGGGTGAAGTATTCATCAGATAAGGTCATATCTTCGTCACCTTCAAAAATTTCATGCAACCTTCACCCAAGGTGGTGAAGATGTGACCAAGAACCCAAGCAACAAAGCGTGGGATGAGAAGCACAAGAATTAGCAGGATGAGCGGGAAAAGTTTCCAGCCATAGTCCTCAGCCAACTTATGCAGGTTATCTGGTTCGTGTTCCATTTCAGACTCCGTTAAAGTTTTTCGGTTACGGTGTGACCACAATTCTGTTTTCATACACACTTCAAATTTGTCAGGCTACACGAACCTGCTTTGAAAGAAGGCTGCCCATTAAAGGCGGGCGTGGCTTCAGGCGCACAATGGGACAGTTGAACGACAACCAGCACAGTCAACCCCCCTAGGAAAAGGGTGTAGAAAGTTTTAGCCGCTCTCTGTAAAACTAACTCCGAAATCATTTCATCAACTCCGAAAAAATGATCTTGGCCAACATGATGGTGACAGCCAAGCTGTAAGAGAAAAGGGTGGCGATGGTGTAATCTTCCCAGCTCACTTTTTTCCGCAACGGAAAGACGAAGCCAAGGTAGAAGAACGCCGCACCAGCTAAGATGCACAAACAGAAGAATAAATTTTCAGTCATTTTTGTATTTCTCCAAGTCAGTAAGACTTATGCTTTTAATACCTTCCTTAGCTTGGTTTAAGATAACGAAGGCTGGGATCAAATACCATGTTTCGGTTTCTTTCTGAAACAGGTAAAACATATAAGGTTGGCCAAGCCTGTGGATCTGAGCCGCCCATGCAAACTGTGAGGACTTGATATTTGAGAATGGAAACCTCACACCTTTGAAGGACTTCACCTCGCAATAAACTGAACCCCCGCGCTCAAAAGCTGGGTTTCCTTCAGGGTAAACTACAACAAAGTCGGCTGGGTTTGATTTCAACCAACTGCCGTTTGCGTCTTTCACGTCCTGAAATCTAATGGGTAAACCCCCATTCAACCTAACTTTCTCCTCAAATAACTTCTCTACTTGCTTGGGGTTTAGCATGATCGGTACTATCTTAAAAGAAGACCTAAGCTTACCAAAGTTATCTAAGCCGATTGTTGAGGTTTTGTATTAAATTACAAAACCTCCGTAGTTAACTCTAAGAAGTTTAGGTAAAATTGACAGGTCACAGCTAGGGTAGCTCCCGAACGTAGTCTGCTTAACTACTGCTGTGACATCTTCATTAAGCATTTAACTTTTTAAGCAAAAGGTCTCCTGTTATGGCTAAGTTAGTTTGTGGTGTAGGTGTTAATAATAGAAAGTATCTCGCAAATACGGGGGGTAAACCCACTAAGGAGTACGATCTCTGGAAAAGTCTCTTGACTCGCTGCTACTGCCCTAAGTATCAGAAAAGACAATCCACTTATGTTGGCTGCTCAGTAAGCGAGAACTTCAGAAATTTCTCCTTCTTTCACGAGTGGGCGGAGCAGCAAATAGGATTTGGTCAAAAAGGTTTTCAGCTTGATAAAGACCTACTCTTAAAAGGTAATAAAGTTTACTCAGAGACTGCCTGCTTATTCCTACCAAAAGATTTGAACAATTTGCTCATCTCCAGTAGGGCTTCAAGAGGAAAGTTACCTATTGGAGTTTCCGCCCAAGGTAGTGGGTTTCAAGCTGAAGTCCACTGTGGTAAGTCCTCGGTATATTTGGGTTTTTTCAAAACCCCTGAAGAAGCCTTCGTAGCCTATAAGCAAGCTAAAGAAGCCTTCATCAAATCTCAAGCCGAAAAGTGGAAAGCTCACATTGATCCGAGAGCCTTCGCAGCTTTAATGGCTTATGAAGTTCAAATTACCGACTAATACTTGACGGCATGAACTCTCACGTACCTAATTACATCACCCTCAGTGCAAAGCGTTTGTGCTTCAGCCATGACAGTTTTAGCTAGAACGTGAAGACTGATTTTCTGCTTAGGTTTCGCCCACGCTTTAACTACTTCTCGAACAAGGTTATCGGTAGCAACAATCCCGATCTTAATTTGGCAGCTCCAATATTGTGGGTGTTTCTCTGCTGATAAGAATGCACCTTTAAACTTCAAATCTTGACGGGTTTCGAGTGTGAGGGCATCGAACCAGACCTCAGTGCGACAGGGTTTACGTTTTGACATTTTGAGCCTCCGTTAAATTTTTCATAAATGTGTTTAAGTCGCCTTCCACCCACCAACCGCGTGGGGTACAACCGTCATGCTTTAACTGCCCTGCGGAAACGCTATGCAGTTTGGTTAACATCTTTTGCAGGCTGCGGTACGACTTTTGATAGTTCGTCGCCTCACGCAGTTCAACTAAGCCGATATGCTTTCGAGTTGTCAGGTAAACCAACACTCGGCAGGCTTCAAGAAAGCCCACTTCAAAGCTTTGGGGTACGCCTTTATTTGACATTTTGGGGGTCTCCTCACTGTAAACTTTTCCGTACTAAAAAAGACCCTACGTGCCATTTATGGCAATAGGGGCACTTGTAAGGTTGTCGGGGGCTGCTAGTGGTGCGGCGGTTTCCCGCCACCTCACTGGCTAGGCTGAAGCTTTCAAAAGCAACCTTGCCACCGCAGACATACTCTTTACCATCTTGGGAGTCTCGACGGGCTTTCGTGGGTCGGGAGTGCCAAGGTTTGCTTCGATTAGCCATTGATTTCTACCTTGATAGCCACAGGGTTTATAGGGTTTGGGTGAAAATTAGCCATCTTTTAGTTTCTCCAAACTATGTTTGATTTCCAAAAACCCGTAGCGGATCGAAACCTCGCTGATGAAGTCCTTGAAACCTAAGCTTGCTCGGTGTAGGTCTGTCAGGTGTAAAGTCCTGTGAAAGAACTGGTTAGAACAGGAACTTTCCTGCCCACCTATATAGTGTGTCAACTCACCCGCTTTAAGGAAAAATGCAAGGTACTGGCCTTCTTGGTTTAAACGGAAAATTACTTTCATTTTGGTTGGGTCTCTAATCAAATAGCCAAATAAGTGCAGCAAAAACTAATAACAAGTTACCATTATGCCCGAAGGAATAGACAACGGCAGCTCCGATAACACATAAAGCAATGAGGTCTTTACTGGTCATTTTGGTCGTTGCTCCAGAGTAAGTGTTAAGTGTTTGATAACCTTTTCAATAACCTCACTGGAGGTCGTATTAAGGCTGGTGTCGATAGTGTACTCACCATAGCCCTCATAGTGTAGGAAGGATCGGGCGAAAGTGTCCCAGTTTGCTTCTAAGTCGTTTAGATAGGTTTGCTGTTCATGGGCTAACATCTGCTCTTCAGTTCCAAAGAACTGGCCGTCATCGGCTTGCCAAGCCTGTGTGAATTTACCCATTTCCCTTTTCCTCCTCCAAAGCCTTAGTACAACGGTCAAGCAACCGTTGATATTTGCGCTGTTGGAGTTCATATTCATCCAACTTATCTTCAAACTCAATAGGGTCAGGGCAACTTGCTACGTGATATTGAATATCCGAGATAGCACCTTTGACCGCTTCGATAACAAGCGCGAGATTTTTACCTGTGATGTTCATCTCAATTCTCCTGTTCAGCATCGAATCTTTTATCGGCAATCGCTTGCCCTTGTTTGATAATTGCTTTCAATTTTTTCCACTTCACCCGTTCGTTCAAAGGTCTAACCCCAATAAACTCAAGCGAGTAGCCCTCTTTACCTTTGCTCCATAGTGCAATAGTCCACTTATATTTGCCTTCCTCATCCCACAGGCAGATGTGAAGGTTTTCGTTGAGTTCAAGCGGGTAAGCGTTTGGGCTTTCAAGCGGTTTGTAGTGTTCTGTATTTTTGGGTTCAGTTCTCATGTGACCTTCAAGGTTGACAGCTAAAGTTTGCAAGCAAACAGCGTCTGTACCCTGCTGAGTGCCTAAAAGGTAACGGTAGATTACCTTCTCAGCATCCCATGTTAGGAAGGGTATCTTGAGGGCTTCCTTGAGAGCGTCTTCCGAGTAGTAGTCGCCTAAGGCGATACTGGTTAGCTTTTTGGACAAATTTTTCATTTTGAGACTCCTAATGTGACCTGATAGTACACAACTGCAACAGTGAGTTGTGATGGTTTTGTGTAAAATTAACAGTGTCGCGGCTAGGTTGATCCCCGAAAAACAGCTTGCTGAACTGTTTGCCGCGATTCTTTTCTTCAGTTAGACCTCCCTCAGTAAAGGTTGAAAGTTATGACTAAGTTAATCCGTGGTATCGGTATAAATGAGGGTAAGTACCCTACTTGGAGAGCTGGCAAGATTCTCAGGGAATACCACTTCTGGCAGAATCTTATACGCCGATGTAAGTGCCCTAACTTCCAGCAAGAGTTCCCAACCTATATTGGTTGCACCGTAAGTGAAAATTTTAAAAGTTACTCTTACTTTTACGAGTGGTGTCAAAATCAAATAGGTTTTAGTCAGGAGGGCTATCACTGTGATAAAGACCTACTCCTGAGAGGTAATAAAGTTTATTCAGAGAATACCTGTGTATTTATCCCCAACGAATTAAATAACCTACTTGCCTCCTGCAAGGCAGCTAGAGGTAGTCTACCAATAGGGGTTGTAGCAGTTGGAAGTAGGTTCAGGGTTTACTGCCATAGAGGTTCTGCCTCAAGTCATGTGGGGTACTTCGACACCCCTAATGAAGCTTTCACAGCTTACAAACAAGCCAAAGAAGCTCACATCAAACTTCAAGCTGAAAAGTGGAAGGCTCACATTGACCCGAGAGCCTTCGCAGCTTTAATGGCTTACGAGGTTTTAGCTACAGATTAGCCCTTCGAGAATCTCCTTGCGGGAGTCCACCTCATTAGCTAGTCTGGACTTCCGCTGGATGATACCCAAAACTTTTTGTTCAATTGATTTCTGGTATTGGGGGATATAGATAGGTAACGTGGTTTTTCGTACTCCTCTAACCCCCCTAGCCACAGCTTGAGTGAAGCTGTCATCCAGATAATCCACAGTCATAAAGACGCAAACGTCCATGAGCTGCCAATTAAAACCAACTCCTGCTGTAATTGGACTAGCGATAATCACCTGTAAGTCACCTCGTCTAAATCTCTCATCAATCTTGACGCGCTTCTCACCACTAACTGTTCCGTTTATCATCTCAACTGTGAAGCCAGCCTCCTCCACTAATCGAAGTAGGCGTACTTGCTCTCCCTGTATAGCACTGAAGATAACAATCCGTTCAAACTGGCCACCCAGTATATTTTCAAAGAGCCAAGTGTCCTTACCGATCTCAGCTACCTTCAGTCCTAGAACCTCAGGGCAAGCTAAAATTTGCCGACAGCGAATTGTGAAAACTCCTGCCTCAGTCGCTGACAACACCGCTTCGTCTTCAAGCTCTAGCATCGCAAGGGTTTCAAATTGGGTGTAATCCTTGCGATGCTTATCATTCAACTCCACAGTAACGGGGATATAAACTAGGTTCTTATCCCCGTAAACTTCCTTGAATGTGTGGCTGATAGAATGTTTCTCTAACAATTTCCCAACCTTCTCGGAATTTCTCCAACCAACTACTTTGTTGGTGAAACTATCCCTTACGCAATGTTGATCCATGAAGCCACGATGGTGGCCATAGTAGCGCGGCTCAATGACATGGATGATAGGGAACGCACTGTCCAAACGGCCTCGGATAACCGTGGCAGTTAAGAAAATTATCCGTTCAATTTTCCGTGTTAGCGCGACAAACCACTCGGTTCGTTTCGCCGTAATTGAGCTGTAATACAAATGGCTTTCGTCGCAGGCAATCAAGGTCAATTTTTTCTTTAACATTAAGCGAATCGTTTCATAATGTGCCATGAGCGTGTCCGCTGTCGTTAAAATGACATCGTATTGCTCACCACGCCATTTAGTTTGCGTTGGCTTGCCTCGGTAAATCAAAACCGATAAGCCTGTCCAGTTAACCAGTTCCTCCTGATTTTTTCCCAGCAATGATTTAGGCATGACCCAAATACTGCTGCCATGCTCGTAATCGTTGACGTACTTGAACATGACACAGGTCGGGGCAGTTTTGCCCGTCGCTGTGTCGGAGCGGTTCAAACATTTCTTGTTAGCGATATAGAAACCTAAATCGCCAACTTGGAGGGGGCGGAGTTCTAAAGGCATACCAGTTTCCCCAAATCCTCCATCCGTTTCAAAGCCTCAACCTGTAGGCTTCCCCAAGCAATTAGCATTGAACCGCTACCTGCACCGCTGCCCTTGCTAACTCCCAAGCCATCCACGAACTTAACGCGGCCTTTCAAAAACAGAATAGCATCGGCTTTCGCAACATAGTCGTGAAACCAAGCACAGTCGGTACGGGCAAACAGCAAAGCCATGCCGTTACGGTGTTGGTGCATTTTGGCCAACCACTTAGGGGTTTCTTTGCCGTAGGGTGGGTTGAGCCAAACCTTACCAAACCAATAAGCTGTTAAACCGTTATCCTCCAAATCGTAGTGTCGAATTGCAGGAATCCAAGGGACACCTCCTGTCGGAGCGCAGGGATCGAGGTCAAACTGCAAACCCATACGCTCGAAAACCCAAGGGGGTGTGTACCAGTCCACGCTAAGATTGTTTTTATCTTCGTGGGCAAAACCTTTAGTCGCCATGAGGGATCTCCTGAACCGTTGGAGTTTTGGAAGCATAATACCGAGCCTTCTTAGCAAGGTTATGCTTCTCCTTATGTTCCGCCCAGTACGCTGCCTGCTTGTCAGGCTTCTTCGATTGACGGTGACACTCACAGCAAGCACCGCTCGCCGTGTAATGTTCGCCGTCGTGAGTTTTGCAGCGAAACTCTGCCGACGGCGTAAACCGTTTCAAGCCCTGCTCTCTGGCAAGACGCGCTTCATCGGCACGAGTGATAGCACGAGTGATAGCGCGGCTGGGTGTGGGTGAGTTGTGAGTCATTTTGAACCCTCATCAACGTGTGGGATTACTTCCAGATTATCAAAATGAACAGACCAGCAGCCACCCGAATAAATTTTAGGGTTACCTAAATCCTTAAAGTTGGCACTAACATGGTGTTGCTCTTCATTTACTTCGATAACAAGGGCAATATCCCCTTTAGAGAAGTAAGGGTAGACATCATCAGTAATTAGAATTTTGTCGCCAATTTCAGGTAGCTTTTTTGAAGGTTTAACAGGTTCTTTAACCCGCTCGCCTACTTTTAACAGCACCGCGTTGAGTTCAGTGACATCGTGGTCGATGACCTGCAACGCGGCAGAAATTCTGCTGAGGACTTCAACATCCCGCGCTGTAAATTTTGACTTTTTCATTTTGAAACTCCAAGAATAATTTCGTTTGCTACATTTTCAAACCGTGACCGCATCGCTTCAACAACTTCCGCAGGGACGTTATGAAGGCCAATATAGCTACCAGTGGTACGGTAGATTTCCACTCTTGAGCCGCTTTCTTTGGCGATTTGAAAATACGGGTCAAGCTCCCATTTACGAGTGAAGGTGTTGCTAACAACTACATCACAACCTAACAACAAGCTGTGAAGAGCCATTCGTTGACACCATAAGTGAGCTGCCTCCACTTTCGAGGCATCGTAACAATAGAGGCCATTGTGGACAAAGAACATATCCGCTTCAAGGTGGAGGCAATTCAACTTTTTCGCAAAAGTTGACTTACCGCTTGCAGGTAAGCCACGGATGATAGTGAGTACGGGCATTTTAAAACTCCAGTGAGGAAATTTTCCGCGCCGAAAGAGCGCGGAGGGGTTTAATCACAAATCGTAACAGTTAGGAATGACCCATTCACGGTTACCGTAACGGAAGTACGAGTTGATACGCTTTCCTAACCATGAATAGCTATCGGTCTCGAAACTCTTCCAATCGAAGTGTTGCCAGTATTTTTTCTGGTCAACGGTCATCTCCTGAGCATGGAAAAAGCCGAAAGTTTTTGTAAATTGGGACTTGATGAAGTCCTCCACACTACCTTCAAACAGCTCACGAATATCCAAGCGATTCCAACCTGCACAGGAGGCAGCGTACTTCGCCAGTAACAGCGCACCTGTTTCAATATCAGGAGCATTTTCAACTTGGTGAAGCTGGAGGAGCTTTTGCTCTAAATCCGTACCACATCCCTCTAAGAAGTGAGCGGCTTGGCCGAACGAAAATAAGATACGATGCTCGTACTGGGCGAAGTTTTCTAAGGTGATGATGATCTTGTCATCGCCACCGAAAACGTAAAAATAGGACTTGCTCATTTTGAAATCTCCTAAACTACTTCAACTAAAATAAAACCACGGCCAGCAATCTTTTGCTGTTTTGACAGTAAGGTTGTCGCCTCTTTGTGAGTCATCGGCACTAAGCCCAATGACTCCCGATGGTACACAACACCCGTTTTTATGTTGTAACGGGTGACATCAACTGTGTACATTTTTTGTAACTCTGTCATTTTGAATTTGCTCCGTGAACTCTAACCACCTGATACATAGTGGTGTTTTTGATTTTGCGTAATTGTGTTGCTGACCCGTCCTTCGAGTCCTGTGACGAACCCTGATAACGGAAGCACTGGCCATCAATAAAGATGGTGTCTTTCAACCAAAGTTCATTCCCTACAGCCAAAGTGTTAGCCATTTGGATATACAGGGGAGGACTTCTGCTGCAAATTTTGGAGGTGATTGCTTTCATCGTAACGACCTCATCAAGAACGAAGTTGCCTCCTGCCGCGCTTTTAGCTGGCAGTCAGCGTGGATGGTAAACAGTTTTGTGTAGTCGGAAGGTTTTCCCCCCGACTTTCTCGCCCGTTCTTCAGCCGAGGGCTGAAGAACGATTGGGCGTTTACAGATTGTGCAGTTCATTTTGAGAAGCTCCTAACTGTAGTACGAGGCAACAACGACCGAATCACTGTTACTGCAAACGTGGACTAAAATCCCACTCCAAGCGGAGTGCATATCTGACCCATGCCAATAGCTGTGGTCAAATCGACCAATTTGGCACAGGTCGTAAACTTGACCTTTGAAACGGAAGAAGTTGCAACCTCCCTCGTCCTCAGCGTAGTAGTCAAGCTCGCGCTGCTCTTGGGGGAGCAAGTCCTCCCAATACAGGCGAGGGCAGGTTGTACGGCGTTTTAGTTTAAGTCCTTCGACTTTGGTGCAGGTGTTTGACATTTTGAAAATACTCCGAAAAAGCCGCCCTAAAGGGTGGGCGGCGAACCCAAGTTAGATTTGAGTCAGTTTAATTTTGCGCTTCTTCGTGCCATGTGCTCTAAACCCGATGATGTAATCACGGTCAGGTTTAGCGCACATCTGACACTGAAGGCAGGTCGGTTTGGTTGGCGTACTCTGGTTTGGGCACACCACGATACGAACGCCGCCAACGACACTATCTTTGGGGAAGTTTTCCGCTACAACAACCACAGTGGGAAGCCCTAACCCGAAATAGCCGACAGCTTGTGGGATCGTGTCGGCAGATACGTTGATGGTCAAACCCGAAGCGTTCATCAACTGCAAGGTTTGCAGATTTTGGAACACGGGGTAATGCGTGTACCCAAACCCACGGCGACCTTGGTTAGCCGCTAACAGGGAGAGAACTTGAGAGGAGGAGATTGTCTCCCCATCACCCTCAAAATCCCCCGCTTCAAAGAGCCGCCAAATGGAATCCTTTGGCAGGGTACGGATGGCGTAAAGGACGGAGGAGAAGTCTACACCCGTCGATTCTTGTTTCATCCAGTGCATCACCAAAGGGAAGTTTTCTGCATAACAACCGTTTCCTTTTAGGAGACAGTTGTCAGGACAGGTACTGCGTGGGGAGCGAACTAACAACATCGCTCCTGTTTTGGAATTACCAGCTGAGAGGCTGTATTTTAAGGTCATTTTGAAACTCCTAGTTAAAAGGCTTCCTTGCCGAAAAAGAGAAAAGGTTAAAGTGTGCGGCCAAGGTGTGTGTCGAAGAATTTCGACAACACATCTTGTAGGTCGTTAATTTTTGAATTTCGACAATCTTCAAAAAGTTTCGGTAGAATTTCCGACTCGAAAGGCTCACTACGAAGCGCGTCAAAGTCCGCGTCGTTCATACTGGAGTAACCAGCCAAATCTTTGATAACTTGGGAAACGCTGCTAGACTCGGCCTCGAAACCGTTACCATATTCGTGTTTCGATAACTCCTCGACACATTGCGTCGCTTCGTAATCGCTTAACACGTCAGGTAAAAAGAACTCGCCGCCGCGTTCTGTCTCAAGCAAAGTGTCGCCGTTCAGGTCAGGGAAAATTTCTGTTAAAACGATTGCATCAGGGAAGTAACGATCATCACGCTGGAACTTGACTCCGAAAGTACGGTTTCCAAAGGTGAAACCGCACTCAAACTCACTGTCATGCAGGATAGATAGGCGAGTAATCGCCGAGCAATCTTGCTCGACCCAACACATAATCCCATCAAACTCCCAAAAGGACTCCTCCGTACCAAAGTCGTCCGAGTCCCAGCCTTGATCAAGCGCGTCTTCCTGTTGAGAGGGAGAAAGATTGCCAAAACCGATGGTGACAGGCAATACTAAAGGTTCGCCTTGTAAAAATAATTTAGCCATTTTGAAATACCTCTAACAAACCGCTCAAAGGGGAGCGGAAAACCCTAACAGCTTAATACCAAGCGGAGTAATAAATATCGAAGCCTTCGGAGATAAGCTTCAGAGCAGATTCAACAAAATGTAAATCTTCTTCCTTCTGCTCGGCGGAATACTCCTGCGCCCCGAAGAAGAAGCCTTCGGTCGGTTTTAATTTATCGGCGAGAATATCTTCGCGCAACTTTTCCAAGTCTTGAAATTCAAGATGGACAGGGACGCAGTTAAACTCCTCATCATCACCTCCTTTCTCCTCGTAAAGCTCCTGCATCCAGCCATGTAGGGCATTGTTTTTGCGCCAGTATTTGAAAGGCGGTTGTTCCAAGTCCAATTCTTTACCTTGCTCAACAGCGTGAGCGTACATATCTAAACCCATGATGAAATCCTCAAGAACAAATTGAATAAAAAGCCGTTAAGGGAACGGCGAACCCAAAAACAGATTACAACCCAAACTGACTTACAACCCAAACTGACTTACAGACCGAAAATCTTGTCAATTTCCTTAAACAGCGCAGGCAACAGAACCTCGTTGATATGCTTATCCTGCTCAGGAGATTTCAACAAATCTTTACAAGGGTTGGTCGTCATGTGTGACCCACCCCGATGGAACACTTCAGCAGCCTCCAGTAAGGTGTAGACCGTGAGAACTAACTCACAGAATTTCCACAAGTTATTGTCATCAGCCAACGCGGGGCATAACTTGTAATCCCCGCGCAGAGCATCAAACATACTAATATTTCGATGTTCACCGAAGCCTCCTTCTTCCTGATACGTTTTCAGGTGGTAGTGGCATTGGCAGTTACCCATCCAGCCAAAGCACCAATACCAACCACAGCTCCACGTTGGAAGGTTGAGGTAAATAACCTCTCCGTCGAGTTTATGGCCAAAGAGAACTTTGGGTTGGGGTGCGATGTAATTTGTCATTTTGAAATCCTCTTGGGCGGAAAGTTTTCCGCCCTGTTAAAAGTTAGAAACCGTCCCAGCCTTCGTAAAGGCGGAATTTTGGGTGCGACTGTAAATAGTCACCGTAGCTGTCGATAAAGAACTCGCCTCGGATCAGGAAAATGGTGGCAATATAAATATCCCCAGCGTTGTAGAACTCAACCTCAATCCCTGTCCCTGTTTGACCAAGATACTCAAGGCCATGAAACTCACCCAAAATGTTGATGAGTTTCAAACGGATTGAAACAATCGCGGTTGAATGGGTGTCAAAGTAATTCATCGCCTTGATAAGAAGGCCGCGAAGTTCGCCGCCGTTCTCTTGGTCGGCATCGCGGAGAGCGTCGAACGCTCTCTCGACCTCACCTGTCACCTTAGCCTTACTCAAAGCCAAGATACACTTGGCCAAGTCGAGGTCAAAATTGCAGTCAAGCTGCAAACCGCGCAAGGTCATCTTTTTCATTTTGAATTATCCTCGGAAAAAGGTTTTACTTTAGGAAGGTAATACTTCTGACACCACTCGCGCTCGGCATCAGTCATCTCACGACGGTATTTGAAACCGTCGGTCGCGTTTTGTTTGGCAGCACGAGGGCTTGTCAAACTTTCCCACGAAAAAATATCCGTGTAGAAATACCGCCGTGTAGTGCTGGTAAAAGTCATTTGAGTTTCGGTAACTTCCAAAATATCGGGTGTTACCATTTGGAATTGCAGCATTTTAAATTTCCTCCAAATCGCTAGTTATTGTGACTTTCCAATGAATATCGGCATCACGCTGATACCAGTAATCGTCTTCAGGGTCGCCAACAGACCAATACTCCATTTTTACCTGCTCAAGCAACGTCGAATCCAATAACCCTTTGTCAAGCAAGTACAACATCTCTGGCGAGTACATCTCGTCGCAGACAAATTGCTGGGCAACGAGGAAGTCGCCGAAATAACTTTCGGCTAATTCAAGAAACCAGCTCATTTTGAACCTCCTCAAACTTCATGTTTAACTGTAACTGACGTGTTAGTCGGTAGGAAACTTTGTGGTTATCAACAGCCGTGAACACCCAGTAGCCACGTTTAGACCCTATCTGAGTCACCTTACGGATGTTGTAAACCCGCTCACCCCGACACCAATCAGGTAACACTTCACGGTTTGACTTGACCGTCAAACCTTCACGAGGTTTGAAATTGTCTTTGTTTTTGTTTGCCGCTCTTAATTCGCGGCAAAATTTCCGCCACCCTGATGTGTCGGGCAAAGTAGACTTCGCCAAAATCCGCTCAGGACAGTCGAAGTAATACGGATAATCTCCCTCACCCATATCTTTGTAACCGTACTCGGGAGGTTTTCCGCGAGGTGAAAAGTTTTCGATGAGGCAGATAACTATGCCAAAATCGTGGTCAGAGATTACGTTGGCAGGGTAAACCCCGTACAACACTCCGCCACGGACGGAGTGATCGACGAGTTTGAAATTGGAACAGATGTGGTCAACCATGTCTTGCTTGGTTGCCCATTGACGCGATGATAGCCAGCCCATTTTAAAAATCCTCAGAGGTCGGAAAGTTTTCCGACCTCAATTTAGTTGTTGAAATTACGATAACATTTGTCCAAGACTTGCTCAGACACGTTTATCTGTCGCACAAACAAGTGCCAGTACACCGACGTTGGCCAAGACGAATCTCGGCTACGCCATTGTTGAACCGCCGCCCAGTAAGGCAGGAGGCGGCAATCTGCGCCGCTAATCGGCTTCGGTGGTACAACCTTCGGAAAGGTCATCAAGTAACTCCTTAATCTGACCAGAGTTAAGTTTAAGGCAGCCGAAAACATCGTAGGCTGCCGACAGGTTATCGTTGTTATAGAACCAACGAAGGGTTGTTTCTGAAAAGTCAGACTTTTCAAAAACGTACAAGTATTGGCCACACTCTAGGATGGTGGCTTTGTTGGCTCGGCAAAACCGAAGAATATCATCTTCGGTTCTTAAAAGTTTCCGAATCAAAATTCGGACAGGTTTAGGCTGGGACATTTTCCAAACCCTCCAAAAAGGAAATCAAATCCGCCAAAAGCTGACGGCGAGCGATGCCCTCTGAGCCTACCCACTTCAAACCTAAATGGTAACCAATTGGTTGGACAGGGTTTTCAAAACCCATCGCTTTAAAAATATCTTCCAACTCGTAGTAGACCCCTGTCGGGTCAACCATCAAATCGCCCACGTTTCCACAAATGCCCATACCTGTCCAAGGCATAGCCGATGCAGGCAAAAATGAGAGAGCTTTCAACGCGGGGAGAAGTGTTTCATGCTTCTCACTAAAAATCGTTTGAACTAATTGAATGTCCAAGTAACTCATCAACTTGGAACACAAATCCATGCGAAGTTTGAGATATTTTCCTGCCCAGTAGCCGTAAGGCTCTCCAGAGAGGCAGGGAATATATGGTATGGGAAAATCCTCTTTCAAACCCATATCAACGAAGATTTTCGACAAGGTTGAGTAGGCCAAGTGGTCGAACTCGGGATGGTACTCACGCAACCAACACTGAACATTTTTGCAAATCCCACAGTGAGGGGAGAATAGTTGTTGCGGTGTATCTAACGCCATGCCGACAACGGCATGGATCGCATCAAAAATCGCGCGATTTGCGGACGGAGAAAGGGAAATCATTTTTAAAACTCAACTAACTAATTGGAGGAGGAAAACTTACTCGACGATTGCCAAGCAAGCGAGACTTAAAGCAGCGTAAGCCACTGTCAAAAACGGAAAACAGCGAACGTAGGACAACATAACGGCTTGGGCATCGAACCCACAGAACAAGACACCGAAAACGGCGACGATTGCCGAAATTACAATCATCGCGCCGATATTGGCGAGAAATTTAACGAACATTTTGAAAACTCCATTGAATGAGGTTACATTGTAACACAACCTTGCGAGGTTGTCAAGGTTGTGTTACAAATCTTTACAAAACTATTTACAGCCTGAAGTTACAATAAGATTCGCGGCTAGACTTGCTATCGAAAGACAGTCCACTGAACTGTTTGCCGCGAGACTTTTATTCAGTAAACCTCCTTCAGTAAAGGTGAAAAATTATGACTAAATTAGTCTATGGCGTTGGTATAAACGACGGAAAGTATCCCGCTAAGGTAAACGGTAAAAATCTCAAGGTTTACGATATTTGGGGTAATCTTCTAAAACGGTGCTACAACCCTAAAATTCAGGAGAGACAACCTACCTATAAAGGTTGCTCAGTCAGCACAAATTTTCAAAACTTCTCCTTTTTCTCAGAATGGTGTCAAAACCAGATTGGTTTCAACCAGAGGGGGTTTCAACTAGATAAAGACTTGCTTGTCAAAGGCAACAAACTTTACTCCGAAGACACCTGCCTATTTTTACCAAGAGAGTTAAATGCTCTGCTCACCTCTAGTAAAGCAAGTAGGGGAAACCTACCCATTGGGGTAACCGCTTTAGGTCGTAAATTTATAGCTCAATGCTGTACCGAAAAAGCTTCCGCTCACATAGGTTTATTTAGCACCCCCGAAGAAGCTCACAACGCCTACAGACAAGCCAAAGAAAACTACATTAAAACTCAGGCTGAAAAGTGGAAAGCTCACATTGATCCGAGAGCTTTCGCAGCCTTAATGGTTTATGAAGTTTCAATTTCAGATTGAAAGTCATCAGAAACTTTCCCCGACAAAAGCTTAAAAGCTTTGTCGGCGGCGGTAGAAGCTTTGAAAAACGCCTTGTTGTCGTTTCCCAACACTTTCAACCATGATGCTAGATAGCTCTCATGCTGCAAACCGTAGTGGTTTGAGATGCCAAACTCAGCACACATAAACGCCGATCCTAATTCGGCAACAAGTTCTTCCAGTGCATAAGCAGCATCGCCGAACTTCTCACCTTTTTTCCTGTTCAAACGATTCGCGCTGCCCGTCGCGTGAATTAACTCATGTGCCAACACTGAGCTATAGGCTGCGTCACTCACAAAGGCAGTGCTAGGCAGGGTGACACAGTCGGTAACGCGGTTATAAAAAGCCGAGTCCCCCTGATGTTTTAAGCCAATTTTCAAAGCCTCTGCCCTACCGCGTAAGTACACAGCCATTTCAGAACCGCTTGGTTTCGGTAACTCTGGCAACGCTGGCAATTCTAAACCATCAATCTGTTCAACATTGAAAAGACTAAAATGGCGGAGAAGACTATAGGTGGAGGATTTTCCATCCTCGTCTTTTTTGGAAGACGCGACGGGACTGTAAAAACAAGCCATTGTTGATTCCTCACCTTTACGAACTTGACCGCCTAACTCGGCGGCTTGCTTGTACGTCAACCATTCTGGTCTTGAAAACTCGGTCATGCCGAGTAACCAAACATTAACTCCAGAGTAGGGTTTCTTGGTGGCGAAGTTGATAGGGTGACTCGCTTGGCGAGTTGACCAAGATTGCACAAATTTTGAAAACTCTCCAGTTTCAATAGCATGGAGAATTTTCTGGGTGACCACGGTGGCCACGTCGAATTTCGCTTTCATTTTAAAAACTCCAGATTATTCAAAAACCATTGCGATAGAAACCCCAATACAGCGGGGATTGGCTGCTATCCAAGCACGAGCTTTTACCAAAATTGGTTCAAGTGCTTCACGCTCGGCGGGAAAAAATTTCCCCAGCACTTTCATGGACAGACGGGTAGTGCCCGTCCCAAAGCGTAATTCTTCATCCCCTTGGTACGTCCCGTAGTTGATGAACTCAGGGTTTGAGTTCTTGATGTGAGTTAATGCGGAGGCAACCCGCTCCTTTGCCTCAATCTCCAACTGCTCGCTGGATTTTGGTGCGGAAAACTCTGGCGTGTGCCAGTCTGACCATGAACTCATTTTAAAAATCCTCGAAAAAGAAAGTTAATCCCGACGTAAACAACCGTCGGCCATAAAGTACAGGCAGACACCTGCCATAAATACCCGAACAGGGAACTCGCAGTTCCCACCTGTCGAAACGTACCGATATTCGGCACTCTCTTTTAAACTTCGGATAGTTTCCCGATCCAATGGGAAATGGGGGTTGTTAGGGAATAAGGTTGCCGCTTGACGCTTCAAAGCGTCAACAACCAAACCTGAGAAAACCTCCGCCTCCGATTGGAGGCGACGTTTCGCCTCCTGCTCGTCAACATAAGCATGACGGGCAGCAGTTTCTTCTGCTGTTTCGGGGCGAGTTTCAACAACGTCGCCCCAGCCGTTGTCGGTTTCGTCAGAATAACCGTGTCTCATTTTAAATACTCCCTACAGTGCCACAAATTGATTGGGTAAAACTTCTGCAATCGTTAACCCTTCCTCTTTCAAGGCAGTCAACAACTCCGAAATGGTTTCTACACAAGGTAAAAGATTGCTGAACTGTTCGTAATTGAACAGCTTATCTCCTGCCACAATCTGATTTTCAAACACGGACATTATTGTCCGCTCAAATTCTTTATCCGTCATACGACGGATAGCTGACTTGCGGCCTGAACTGATACCCTGACTGCAAATCGGATACCCATTTTGGTCGTACATAACCCACGAGGCGAGATTATCTCCGCTCTCGAATAGACAAATACTTTCAATAAGGCAAACCAAACGCTTGCCCTCCCAAAGTATCTGGCCAAAATTAGAGCGAATGTTCGCCCCTTTTTTCCGCCAAACTTCGGCAAGTTCGGGGTAGTCTGTGAAACGGACTGCCGATGAACCTGTAGTTTTGTGGCCAAATTGATTGGTTACAACTCTTTTCTCTAAAACAGGCATTTTAAAAACTCAACTAATTTGAAAAGTCAGGGCGAGTCTGACTCGGAAATTGGGTACGGAAAATTTTCTGTACCCTCGCCCTCTTTAGCTGTCGTCACTTATGATACAAAGCTAGGCAAAGAGACTAAAAACTTTTCAACCTAACGCTTATTTTTAGGCGTTAGGTTGAAAAACTTTTTTAAATAACCCCTAGCAGCACTTACAGTGCCAGCTAGGGAATCCACAGTAGCAACAGAAACTGTCATCTTCGATAAAGGTTAAACTCTGCAATTTAAAACTCCTTAGAAACTATACTGGCCGAAGCCAATAGAACGGATAATCCCCCGCTTTACCATTCCACCGAGGGAACGATTAAGCTCAAAGTCATCAACTCCCATTTTTGCCGCCAAATCCTCAACGGAAACTTTTCCGCTAAGTTTTAAATTAC
>ERZ724509.175-NODE-175-length-30913-cov-83.663005_pt1 | contig 30913 bp, 43 predicted proteins | sample MGYA00376042_ERZ724509 | MGnify/ENA primary metagenome ERZ724509 (study PRJEB28724, sample SAMN07190887) | wastewater metagenome | isolation source: effluent of sewage treatment plant in Hong Hong | place: USA: Christiansburg, Virginia | collected 2016-03-01 ...
ACGCACGTACGGTGGTGTGGGAAGTCCCGCCCGTGAGGGCGGTCTTACCCGATTTCAGCTCCTAAATTACTATATTCAGTATCCACTGGGTCATTAGCCATAAATATCAATATTTTATGTAAAAAAGCAAAAATACGCGTTTTCGTTGGTATATTTAATTTTACTACGCTATAGAATACAGTATTAATGATCATTTCTTAATTGGAAACAAATAATGCTTTTAAAGCTCAACATAAATAGTGATGGCTATAATCAGTTGATAACGATTAAACAGGATCGCAAAGGTGGGTGCTTTGATTTTGGGCTATTAGACAATAATGCACAAATTTTCACCTTTAATAATCTGTGTACTTTTGAAAAGTTAATTGATATTTGGATAATGCTATTTTGCTATGGCCATTGCTTGATTGCAATTGATACTTCATTAGAACAGAAAATTAAACAAATATTAGCAACCTGGGTTGACAGAATTAAGGAATATGACCTTGAAGTACAAGCTTAAGTTTAAATTTATACTAATTACATTACTAGTGTTTAAGTCATTTGCAATTGAGCTAACTGAAGTTTTTTCCTTTACTTGTAGCCATTGTTATAACGTTGAAGCTCAAGTAGAACAAGCGTCGATAGCCAAAGGTGTGACCTTTATTCCTGTACCACTTTACGACCAGCAAAAACTAAGTGAAGTTGCGGCAATAAATGCTTATTTTGCAGCTATATCACTAGGTAAGGGTAATTTGTTTAAAAGGGCATACTTTGATGCAATTTTTATTCGCGGTTTAGAAGCTTACTCAAAAGAAGCTTTAATTTACGCACTAAATCAATGTGTACTTAATAATAAGCCATTTTTTGAATTAGCTGGTAGTAAAAAAATTACGGCAATGGTTAATTATGCGGTTAGTTTAGCTATTAAATATAACGTTACCAGTACACCAACATTTGTGGTGAATGGAACTACATTTTACGAGGGTGAAAATGGTATTCAAGAAATATTTGCTGGTTCTTAGTAGCCTGGCCTGCATTAATTTAACTTATGCGGCATGCACAAATTCACAAACTTGTTTAGATGATGGGGTAAATTACTCAAATAGCAACACGGCTGGAGCCGCAAGCAACATTAATAATTCAGTTATTGAGTCCGCGGTTGGTGCCGATCGAATTACCGATGCAAATAGTACCAGAGATTCAATTCAGAACACAATGGGTGGCAATTATAAAAATATTGATGGAATGAATAATGCAGGAAATACGAAAGCTGCAGCATGCCAGGGCAAAACAACTCAGGAATGCAGTGCCTATAACTATTATAACGATCCATTAACTAAACAAGGTCAAGATAGCATCAAAGATGCTGTAAGTATGGCTAGTGATTTAATTAATAAAAAGATCACTGAAAACGTTGAAATTAAAGGTTACTGTGCATCGAACCCTAATGATTCAATTTGTAAAATGTGTGCTAAGGATCCATCTCAAGCAATGTGTCAGGCAGGTAATAAATGTACGACAATTAGTTATAAATCAACTGGGGTTGAAACTAAGCACGCTTGTGAAGTAATTGGTCAACGTGGCTATGCTTGTAATTCTTGGGTCGATAACGTGATTTCACATTATGACTATGTACCACCAAGTCCAATCGATGGCACAGTTTTAGCTCAAGCGACAAATGTTGACAACTCAAAAACATACTGCATGGTGAATGCAAAAGTTATAGCAAATGAGGCGTTAACCAGAGGCGGAATGGTATTGGTTACAGTCACGAATCAAAATAATGATTATCCGTATGGTCCAGCCGAAACCAATGTAAATATGACAATGGCTGGAGCTGACAAAAATTATTTATATCAGAACACAAATAATGGAAATACTAATAAAACCGTTCGTGGTGATATTTATGGAGCAACGTGTTCTGGTAATAATTGCACGATGAACGTTAACACAAGTTGTCTTCATCATCAACTTGGTGGTAACGATTGGGATAGAGCAGCAACCGTTACATTGAATTATATTAAACCAACGCTTAGTTCTAATCAGCTGGTAATTGATAATGTCATTTGGAAAGACAATTGTGCCCAATAAAAAACGTAATTTACTGATAAAAGGCTTTTCATTAATAACTATAAGCCTGATCTTGTGCAGCTCTAATGCCAACGGCCTATCGAAAACCAATGTAGAAAGCACTAACTCTATAAAAAGTTGCGGATCTAGCAATATTGAATCTAATATTTTTAATCTTAACCTTTTAAATACAACACAAACTGAGTCATTAACGGCGCAAAAGTCATCCTGTGGATCCATACCGACTAAATCAATTAATCAAATTAAATAACGGAGATATCAATGAGCACTAAATTTAATAAACATATAAAAGTGATAAAACAGCTTGGACTAATTAGTTGTTTACTAATTTCGTGTGGTGTAGTATTTGCCGCACCAGCTCCAGCTCCAACCCTACAACCAACTAAACCAGTTGGAAATGGATCAAATGTTATTATTAAATTTGTTAATAAAAACATTCAAATGACGTTTACTAATAAAAATTCTGAGCCAGCAGTTATTACTCAGATTAATCAGTACGTAAATAATTGGGTAGCTTGTGCAAGTTCAAATAGTTCATACCTCATACAACCAGAGTCAACGTTAACCCTCTTTCCATTCACCATCCCAGATATGAGTAATTGTTTTACGCAAGTACATTTATTTAAGCGCTATGCAGATGGTACTTATCCAAGCGTTCTTGGACTATATGATGTTGACAATGTGTTTAAAACCCCCAATTATCTATCTGATTGGGGAGCATACGTTTTAACTCCAGTTGCATTTAGAGTTACATATTCAGTTGGTAAAATTAATAGCCAAATTGGAATTATTAAATATTTTGCGTATAAAATCAATGAATAAACTACTTCTATTTTTTAGCATTATGATGTTATCATTTGCTCAAAATTGCTTTGCTGCAACTCAATCATGTAGTGAGGCTAGTTCTGTCTGCGTCGATAATTCACCATATAAATATTTTAATGGTGTTGCGATAACTATGGAGCAAGCTGGCGTTTCATGTTGGAAATATGACAAAACTTATAATTGCCCGCTAGTTGATGGATGCAAGCAATGGCTTGATCAAGGGTGCGTTGTTGATATAGCTAAAAGTGTATGTACTGAAAAAGACGCTGCAGGTAAATGCAAAAGCTGGACCAAAGAAGTTGTTTGCTCGTCTGGTTCTCAAAATACGATGATAGCTTGTGGAAATGACATATGTAAGCCAGCTGCAGATGGTTCACAAACTACTTGTTATAAAGCAGATCCAACAACTGACACTGACTTTGGTTCAGCTATGGCCGCGCTTGAGATGGCTAATGAAATGGGCACTATGAAAAATTGTTACGATAAGACAACAGGGCTAAAATGCCAAATGTCAGATCCTAATGATCCAAGTAAAGGCGTGAACGCTAACTGTGAATGTCTATTTTTTCAGGGTAAATTTATGACTTACAAAGATAGCTGGATATTATGGGGTGGCGGCTGCGCGGCTGGAAATACAGCAACGTTTTGTGGTCGTGTTGCTGATGAAGCCAGTAATAACGGTCGTCAATCATCTAATGCTCGTCAAGCATTAAAAACAAACAATAATATGTTAGCTGCAGCAGCTCCATTACCTCAAAGAAATATTGATGTCTGGAGTGACAAGGGGCAAGTTAATTCTAGTCTTACAGGAGATAAAAATAATACGGGTATTCGTGGTGGTGGTAACCAATATGTTTATAGTTTTGCTAGTTCAAATAAAGGCTTTGATGATGGTGGCCAAAACGTTACAGGAACTACAGATCAATGGGCCGCTACGAATCAACAAAATGCCAATTTACAAATTGCGGCCAGTAGCAGTAATCAAATTATAGATCAAGATAATCCTAATGCTCAAAGTAACACGATACATTGGAATAATGGCGGTAGTCAGACAGCGCAAGGTAGTACTGCAAAAACGGATGGAACTATGAAAGTTGTTGGCGATGCAATGAAAATGGTTGGTGATGTTATGGATTTTACTAGTGCATTCTCCCAAGCCTGTAGTCCTGAGGATAGTCAAAAAATGATTCAAGTTGGTAAACATCATTGTTTATTCGATTATGGTGGCGTCCCAGGTCCAGAAACTAACCAATGGGTACTTTATAGTTATGGTGATAAAGAACGCTGGGATTTTCAGCATTGTGGCAGTCAAATGACATTTTGGGGATCAACAACAGCTTGTTCGTCAGGATCACAAAATTACAATTTATGCCAGGCTAATCCTGCTTGTTTATTTGATCCAAGCCAATGCGAGTCAGATTATTGTTATAGACAACATTTAGGTGGCGCCGGAGGTCAAGCATGCGGAGGAATAACTGGTGGGAATGATGTAATTTGGAAGGGCAATGTTAACTGTTGTTTCACTTCTACAATTTCAAAAATAATAACTAAGGCCGCATTTGAGCAGCACGTTGGCGGAAGACCAAGCTTATTAAGCATTCGCAACAATGTCGCTTTATATAAAAGTCTTGAAGTGTGTACTGTTCAAGATTTAGCTACTGGATTATGTAATCCAACTAATGATGGAATCCAAACGTACAACACATTCCAAGCAATGTGCGAACGTGGAATTACCATAAGTGAAATGCAAGCGATTGATTTTGCACGAGTTGACTTTTCTGAGTTCTATGAAGAAGCTAATCGTGGCATAAATTCAAGTAATTATAATTCTAGCGCCCAAACTAACGTTAATCAACAAAATAGAGTTACTGATGGTATTGAGCAAAAAAAACAAGATGCAAATCAAGTGCAATCTACCCAACAACTACAGGGGCGTAATTATTTTTCATTTTAGGATTAAAAGTGAATATTAAGGTGCTGGAACAGCTGAAAGCAATTTATGGTGAGTTATGTATTATTTGCCAAACCAATTTAGCGACTGAGCTTTATTTTATTATTCCACAGGCTAACCTTAAGCATGCAAGAAAACTAAATAAACGAGGAAACAGGTCCAAAAGAATAATGCGACCCGTAATTGCAAATAATAGCCCTGACAATTTATTACCTGTTTGTCAAAGTTGTAAAATTAAGGATCAACGAAGTGTTTATTTATCCATTTCTCAAGGAGATCGAATGCGGATTGATGCGTTACGCGCGCAACAAGATTTTACGTTAATTAATTCATGTAGCTGTCAACGTGAGTTGCACAGACTAATTTCAAATAATCAAAAAGAGGTTTAAAAATGCTAGTTAAAATCAATCATTTAAAAAAAATTGAGCTTCAGGTAGATCCTGAAATCCCAGAAAAAATAAAAAAACTGAACGCAAAAGCAACAGAGTTGGGATATAGCTTAGACTTATCAACACCAACAAGTAAGTTTTTAGCCAAGGAAATAACTAAGCTTGATGAACAGCTTACTAAAGAATTAGAGTCTCAAACTCAATTAAACCCTTAAGGTATTTAATATGAAAAAAACATTACTATTGGCATTGCTTTCAATTTCTGCGAGCGCTTTTGCTGCAAGTACGATTAATTCTGGCGCAACTTATGAAGTTGGCTTTAGCCCCGATGGTACCAGTCTACCATTAGTGCTAAAGAGCATTAATTCAGCTCAAAAATCAATTCATGTAGCGGCATACAGCTTTACCTCAAAGCCAATTTCACAAGCTTTATTGGCTGCATCAAAGCGTGGGGTTGATGTGAAAATAGTTGCCGATGAAAAATCAAACTCAGGTAAATATAGTGCAACAACGTTTTTGACCAACAATGGTATAGCCGTTAAATTAGATAATCATTACGCAATCATGCATAACAAATTTATCATTATTGATGGCGTCAATATTGAGACTGGATCATTTAATTATAGTGCCGCAGCTGTTGATAAAAATGCAGAAAACGTTTTAGTTCTATGGAATGTACCCCAAATAGCTCAAGCCTATGAAACTCAATGGAGTAAATTATGGAATGAGTCATATTTATTAAAAAGTAACTACTAAAATTTAATAGGAATAAAAAAATGTATCAAACAATTAATATTTTAATAATCTTAATCTTCATTATTTCACTCATTGTCAAAATCAAAAACCCTAACTCAATTAAGTTCAGAACTAAGGATTATCTATCAAAATTAAGTGAACTAGAAAAAACAGAATTAATTCCATACATAAGAGGGATTTTATTTATTGGACTAGCAATCCCTGCATTGATTTGGATCGGACAAGTTAGTTTTGAATCCATGTTTAATAAAACTGACCAGACGTATTCAGCAATAGGTTATTGTTACTCAAATAATGAATGCCGTCACCTGATCATTAATGCTCCAATTCAAACAAAAGAACAACGTCAAGCATTAATTAAAAATCAAATCACTCCATTATTATTTAAGAAATTAGATGATAGTCAACAAGTAGATTTAAATAACAAATAATGATTTATATTTTTAAGGAATTTAAATGTTAAACGATTTGAAGATTAATGCCTTCAAATCCATATGTTGCAAGTGCTGGAAGTGTTACAATCACAGTGAATTATAGTATTTACGCAGGTGTTACTGCTCCAATCGTTCCTGGTAACTATACTGCGTCATTTACTTGCAAAGCAAATTATTAATAAAACATCTTCGAGGCGGTAACGCCTCGTATCAATAAACATAAACCAATTATTAAATCCAGAGAATCGAATAAAATGCCTAATTTAAAGCTACTAATTACAGTTACAAATAGTCAGCTTGCAAAATACTGCCTAGAATTCAACTGCAAGACGGCTGAGTGTATAGATCTCGAACATTTAAAAACTTGGTTACATACACTTGAACAAGAAAATGAGGTAAAGGATGATAAGGATTAAAATATTGGTGATTATGTCAATGCTCGCAACTGTAGCATTCGCAGATAATCAGGTATTAGAACAATATACAGTCAACAATCTTAACGTCAATGCTCAAACCGCTTCAATTGTACAAGGTATCCAAGAGTTTGGCGCAACTCAAGTTCAAATTCAGTATGCCGGTGCATACATATTTTTAGCTAATGAAGTAATGGTTGGAATTACGTCTCAAAGCTCAGTTCCAGTACAGTTAATACCACTTAATGCTTATTACACTTACAATAATGGTCAAATCACTGTAAATCTAATTGGTGATCCAACCAAGCAATCTGGTGACGATACCAGTAATCAACAATCCAGTGGTAGTTTTTTTGATTATACTACCCCCGAGAGCGGATTTTTCTATAATTAATCAATAAAAAAACACCCTAAAAAGGGTGTTTTTTGGCAGTGTTAAGAATGATGAAGTAAATCGTCAGCTGATTCACTAAATTTAATTAGTGATTAGTTTTAGTTTTGTCATTTTGATTCTTCATAAATAATGCTAGGCAAACTGCACCAACACCAATCAATATGAGAGGACAGAGAAAAAATATTAACTGTCCATTATTCATCATGGTTTAAACCCTCTACAAAAATAGCGGCTAGTTGAAACAATAACCATAAAATTACAATTAATGCAATTTTCCTCAAAATACGCGTTTTCGTTGGTATTTTTATTATTCTGAAATTGTATAATTCTATTTCATTTAAATTTATAGCTATTTGTTTACAATTAAGGAGTAACTAAAATGTTAAATAAATTAGAAGCTGGTAATAAAATTTATAGATATTACAATAATCTAATAAATGTTGGTTGGTTCACTGGTTATATTATTAATTTAAGCCCAGATCGCAAGTCTTTTTATATTCGTCAATCTCGCTATGCATCCCATCTTTTTCTAGTTGAAATGGCGCAAACTGACTTTTTGCCAAGTATTTTCAAAGAGGGGTCTGGAATCAAAATCATGGCACGATTAATCCAGCACGACATTAATGGTATGAAATCTATAAAGCTATTGCCACTTTATGCTGAACGCGCAGCAAAAAGTCAACTACCTGACATTGATGACGTAAAAACTGAAGATCATCCAAAAGAAAAAACCTTCAACCCTTATTTTTCTTATAATCTTACACCAGTTCCAGGCTCGGCCATTAATACCGTGTTGATTGCTGGATTCATTGATACACTTATTCATGACACTCATGAAAATGGCGAAGTTAAAAGTGATTGTTTGTTAATGGGATTAAGAACAGGATTAAATGACGTTCTGCCGGTTAGGATATACGGAAATAGAGCGGCCTCTGAATTTAACACAATAAAAAGAACAAAAGACAAAGGTAAATTTCAACCAGTAGCTTTTGACACTCAGCTGCGGTCTAAAATAATCAAAATTGATGATCCTGAACAAGGAGAGTTGAATCATATTATCTCTTACGTCCACTCTAGTGTAATCACTACAATGGATCCAAATGATTGTGAAGAACATTTTCTTGGCACTCCAGATTGGTTTCTGCAGGTGCAAAAAGAGTGGTTAGCTCAGCAATCTGAAATTCAGAAATAAATCTAAACATGAGTAACTTTAATTTGCAAGATTGGTATTTATCTGATAATCAAATCAAATTGATTTCAGTTATTAAACATCATGTAAAAGCAATTTTAGTTACTCCTGGTGCAAAACAATTAAATAGTTTAACCTGGATGTTTGAAAATCATCAAATATTGGGACAGGTTTCCTTACAAGAATGTTGTTCTGCGTTGGAAATATCAATAAGTTTAATTCGCATTCGAATGCAATATGAAATATACGCAAATCACTTAAATTTAATTAATCTTTTTAATAGTCAATTACCTGAGGTACTTGCAGAAGAAATTCTAGTTCATGTTGATATGGATTTAAATGCACTACGAGTAGCTAAATTAATTTGGAATAATCCTGGAGTTAACATGGAGCAACTCATTAAATTGACTGATTCAGACATTGGGTTAAGCATTCATTTAGAAAAGTTAAACAAATTTATTGCGAAACAAGAAAATCAGTACTATTTACCTGGTCGCAATATCTCGAATCATCAAAATATTAATTGGGCTAAATGCTGGAGCTTTTATGACTAAATATAAACACATAATCAAGTACAACCTAATAATTTATTTTGTAATTTATCTAGCTATTGCTATATGGTCTTTTTTAGACAAACAAATACATATGGATGAATTAATAAATTCGCTAGGTGGCGCAATGCTATTAATCATTGGAATAATTCCAACAGGCTTTGCTTCAACATTAGTTTTGATTACATTACAAAAAAAATATATAACCGATAAGCTATATAAACCTAGATCCAATGGGCGATATAGCATTACTCAAGGTGATTTGCCCGCCGTTGTTCAATATAAATTTACATCAGCAACATCAACTAAAAAATCTCTGACACCAAATATATTAACTTGGCTAACCAGCTTAGATGAAAGCGAATCTAAATACGCAGATCTATTTCTAACAATTGCTGGCATTTTGAAACAAAAGCGTAATGCATTAGCTGAGTTAAACGAATCAGCTTTACTCTATACCCACAGTAAAAAAGTTACCGATGAAATTCTTAAACTCCAAAACTTAAGTGATGTTGAAGTGCAAAACCATTTTAAAAATGACGATAACTTTAAAAAATACTATCTCAACATTAAAGATGTTATAACCGCTTTACGTTCACCATTAATGGTGATAATCGGTTTATGCCACGATGTTGGCAAATTAGACTCCCTATTATATTCAGGACAAACATCATATCTATCAGACTTTGGTATTCGCGGAAGAAATTTATTAGCAAAACTTAAGGAAACATGGTTACTTCCTAAAGATGATTATAATGATTTATTTATTGTTATGGCAAACTATAGTAATTATGATAATGCACCTAAATTACTAAAGGATGGTGAATTAGTCGTTAAGTCCGTAAATGCAACATGCCTAACGGTAGTACTTTTGCATTGCCATGCTCTTGAGTTGAAAAACCCTGTACTAGATGAAGAAGAACTAGATGACAACGAGCCTCTCGATTATGTAGAACCATGCTTACAATTAGCCACAGAGGTTCTCTTTACGACTAGCACAGCAGCTAAAACCAATGAATCAATGGTTCAACCAGAACTTCAAGATGAGGAGCTTGTTGAACAATTGGAACAGATTATAACGATAGAGCAGATTCTTCCACCAACTAATGCTCCAGCTTGTAATTTATTGACCGACGAAGAACTTCAATCTCATGAGCAAGAAATTAGCAATGTCTTGAATACAAAACGACTACAAAAAAAGAATCCATCTCGATGTAAATTACCTGATGATAGGATGGAGGTAAGTAATTTATTTCCATCAAAAACACCTTCAGAGCCTTCTGTTAAAATTCAAAGATCACGTATCGGCGATGATCAACAAATTCGCAAAAGTCTAAGGCAGACATATCAAGCATCTAAAAAACGCGAGACCAGTCCCAAATCATTTAGCATTCATAACCATATCAATAAAAAGCCAACGGAGAAATCTAATGAACAAACTGAGTCAATATAAAGAATTTTGTACCACATTAAATCATTTAGTTATAACTAACGCGTCATTAGATAATGTAGCAGAATTAGTATTTATTAATCGCTATTGTAATGGCTTATGCACTGGGGTTTCTCGTAAATTTAAGGTTCCAAAAGAGGACTTAATGGCAGAACTAATCTTTAAAATCTTAGATAACACATTATTAGATGCCGTTTTAAGTAAGCGTTGCGCTTTTAATGGTAGGGTATTTACATTTCAAGTTATGAATATTGCGCGATGTTTACAACGTAAAGAAAAACTGTATGACCCTCGGGATTTTAACTTAGATTGGATCGCTGCAGATGGTGACCTTGAATCTGATGTCATAGATAAACTTTCAGAAAATAAATTAGATTTATCAATCGAAATGATTAAAATAAAGAAATTAAATGAGTTACAAGCGCTCTATGAAGATATTGGTGTTAGAAAAATTAACATTAAGAATTTTTGCCAATCAATCGAGTTAAATATCTACCAATTAATGGTTCAACTTAAGATTGATAATCGGTATAAATTATTGAAACATCCTGAATGTTACACGGTTGAACTGCAAACTATTTTAAATGAATATATTGGGTTATTTAACAAATGGTTTTTACAGATGGATTTATACATACAAGAACTTATTAACAAACATAATAGTTGGTTAGATTTATATAATTCACTCAAACCTAGATTGAGTTATGCGGTTTTTGTTCGAAATTACTCAGCGCCAACGATGTGGGATATGCCAGAACTTGAGTTAATGGTGGAGGGGTTAAATGTTTGACTACTTCACTTTAAATTCAAACTGGGATATTAAAACGCTGATAGTTGGTGTGGTAATTATTATTTTGATTTATTTACTGCTTTTAGTTATACCTGGCGTTGGAGTTGTTGTCAAGCATATAACTCATACAATAACTAAATATGTGCTTCATCCACTATTTCACGCAACGGTGGTTGTAGTGGGAACTTGGATCTTACAATTTTTTTGGTTCTTGTTTAAGCATTTTCTATTTGCGGTCAAAGGTTATTGTTACCATTTAACCAGAACGCATGAAAAAATTTATCCCAAATTGGCTAAAAAGAAAATTGGAGTTATTGATGAATAAAACACTATTTTGTTTACTCATGATAATTGTGGCTAATTTTGCTATCTCTGAAGACCTAGGCATCATCGGTAAAACCTATCCAATTGGTGAACAAAATTTAATGGATTACATTAAATCGCGTGCAACAACATTAGTTAATAATGGCCAATGGGAAAACTTACGCAAAAAAGCAGTAAGAGACACAGAAAACAAGATTGATCACCCACCTGTAATTGCTGGGATCTATCCAACCGTTGAGAGTTCAGTTCGCTATTATGATCCAACAGTGAGAATTAATCAGGATATTATCAACCCTTACGACAAGAGCATTATTGCCCATAAAGGGCAAATTGTGAATCCAACAACGTATATGGCATTTAATAATGAGTTAATTTTTATTGATGGACGGGATAAGAATCAAGTTGAGTACGCATTGGCCGAAAGTAAGCGCTCTCCATTTCAAAGCAGTATTGTATTAATCGCCGCAAATAATTTTAGAGATTTATTACGACAAGAGCAACATTTATTTTTCTATGACCAAGGTGCCGCATTAACTAAGAAATTTAATATTCGTCATGTGCCAACAATAATTTACCAGGATCAAGTTAAACCAACAAAATTAAGAATTGAGGAAGTAAAGCTATGAAGTCTTTTATATGCGCACTTTGTGCGTGTACACTTATTGGATGCTCAAAATTTGATAATGCAAAGTTAACCGAATGTGAATATAACAATAAAAACTTAGCGGAATCAAGTTTAACATATCAAACTAAATTACAGGTTCAAACTAAAAAAAACATCGAACTTGAAATGAAGATTGAATCCGAAGTTGAATCTAGGATGCATAAGCAAAAAATAGCTTTGGCAAACGAACGTGAAAGTATGATTGAAGAAAATAATCATGCTCGAGCAACGCTGCGGAGTATTTTTGGTTTGGCGGTACTTGGTCTATTAGTTGGCTTAGCCATGATTAACTATTGGGTAATAACAAAATACTTAACAAGGAAGACTAAAGATGCAAAATAACCTCAATAAGATTCTAGTCTTGCTTTTATTGATGATTTCTGGACTAAGTACCGCAACCGCTCAATGTGTTGGGAAGTGGGCAAACCCCATCACTGATATTTGTTGGTCCTGCATGTTTCCATTTATGATTGCAGGTATTCAAATAGATAATCTTCGCGGTGAGCAACCAGCTGGTTCCTTTACTGCTCCAGCAGTTTGTGCTGGTATGACACCAGTTGGATTTAAAATAGGGATCGGCATGGATTTCTATGATCCAAATAGAATCGTTGACGTTACGAGAACACCATATTGCATGGTTGGGCTTGGTGGCGTAAATATGAGCGCAGGCCTAGCTAATTTATATAAACGGGCTGGTACCGCCACGCAGGATGAAAAAATCAAGGTAAAGCAATTCTATCAGGCCCACACCTATATAGATCCATTGCTGTTTTTACTTGAGGTTCCAATTGACATGTCTTGCACGCAAGTAGCTGGATTTGATGTCGGTTACTTGACTGAGTTAGATCCATTATGGAATAATGACTCATTAACTTTTTTCCTAAATCCTGATGCAATTTTATATGCAAATCCAGCAACAGCAGTCACCTCGGCTTTGGATTGTGTAGCTAATTTACCTGGAGCTTGGAATGTTGCGAGTGGATTAGCGTACTGGAGTGCAGGATGCCAAGGTTCAATGTACCCATTAGATGGTAATTTACCAGGGGACACCTCAATTAATGATAGTGTTCTAACTATGGAGCGCCTATTACACAAAAATCATCGTCAACTAATTGAATTTTCAACAGCAGGTCCATTAGCAATGTTTGCGTCTTTTGTGCCTCAGCCATTAATGAATAAAACAGAGTACAAATACAGCATGATTTACCCGATTGGATTTGTTGATCCGTTATCAGGAGGCAAATGTTGTTCACCATTTGGGCGAACAACTACAGGATGGAGCGCGGCGCATTCATTTCCAACCATGGGTGAAGATTTTAGTTTCCATATATATCAACGTCGTGATTGCTGTAGCGGTATAACCATTCCTATGTAATATTCATGTTTTAGGTCTTAAAAGGAGAAATTAATGTTTAACAGCTTTGTTCAATTTTGTCAATACACTGGAATAATTTTTCTATGTACTGGACTTGGATTTAGGTCATATATTTTTGCAACTCTAGATAGAAGTATTCAAGACAAAGAGTTACCATCAGAACAAGAGATTAAATATTTAGACGTTTATAATTGTTTAAATTTGATTCTACTACTGTGGCTACCAATTACGCTTGTTTTATCGGAATTAAACCTTATTACACACACTAAAAATGGTATTGATATTAAGTCATTTATTGGATCATTAATAAATTCAACTACGTTATGGTTATTTTTAGGATTAGGGGTTTTACATATGACCGTAATAGCAACGCCATTGTCAAAAAAAATGCTTAACTTTCGTAAAGCTACTGGAGGTGATGATGAATAAGGCTTATAGTAAAATATTTACGTGTTTGACGCTTGCAACATCAATAAATTCATTTGCGGCTAACGTAAATTTATCGAATATTCAGGCTAAAAACGAAAGTCAGATTAACTTGATTGATACCAATTACCAAACGACTCAAGTAAGCAATAAATCATTTTTTGCGCAGAGCAATGTTGAATCAATTCAACAAGGGAATAAAATAAAAATCAGCAATCTTAAAGTTATGCCGGGTAATATGCCAAGTATTGATTTAGCAACATTAATACCAAACAAATTACAACTTGACCAACTTATTAATCAGTCACAGAAAGCGATAAGTGAAGTTCCAGAAAATAGCAATATAGCTTTATTCTTAAGTTTTACTACATTAGACAAAGACACTGTTTTAATGTACGCAAAGCAAGCTGTAAAATATAATATTCCTATTGTGTTACGTGGTTTTATTAATAACTCATTTAAAGAAACAGGAACCTATATCAAAGTAATTCGAGAGCAATTTCCTGAGTTAACAATACTTATCGATCCGCCAGCATATGAAAAATATGACATTACAGTAATTCCTGCATTAGTGGTGTCTAAGTCTGCTGCTAACCCTATTAAAGATGGTTGTAATTCACCTGGTGATTACGTTAAAGTTTATGGAGAAATATCTATTGCTGGTATGTTAGATTATGTGCGATTTAATAGTAAAAATCCTGCATTAGTCATAGCTGCTAATAACAGTATCAATGGAATTCGTGCAAAGAGGTATTTTAAAAGTGAATAAAGTATTAATTATGATTTTAACCATCAGTAGCGCAGTTTCTTGGGCTGATACAGCTATGATAGTGAATAATCAACCATCTAATCAGCAAGCCATCGCAAATGTAGCCACAAGGATAAATCCAGCACAGATCAAACATCAGCAATCTTTGCAAAACCAAGAAACTCAACTAGCCATGTATATTGATGAAATTACTCATATTCCCACATGGAGAAGTTTCAATTTAATCAGAAACTCGAGAGTTAATGAAAAAATTAGCTCTGATCTATTAATTCAAAAGCTAAATAGTTATCTAGCGCAAAATAAGCACCCAATACTAACTAGTTCGCAGAGTATTCAAATAATTAAAGCAACCGACGCAGTAAATTAGAGCTTTCATTCATTCGTGTGAATTTGGACTTTGTCCAACATGGAATAAACCATTAGCTGATTGTTGGATAATTCCCGTGGATAACTCGTTGAGTTAACCACCGGTTTACCCACATTGCAGCTAACCGCTTATTTCCATTAATTAACAATCATTTGAATGAAATAATAGTAAGTTTTTTGGGTTTTCATGGCAGGATGACAAAAGCTATTTTTTTATTGGGCGATCCAAATTTTCATATTTGCTATCTTCTGCACTCAGTTCTCTCTGTAATTTAACCACATCAATATATTTTTTATAGTTCAATTTAAGGCTTAATCCTTTTTCAGGCATATCCACACCTAGTCTATTAACTTGAAATGGATGTTCATGCTCAGCTTTAACCATCGGCATTTGTAAATGATAAATATCTCGACCCCCGACTGTTAGAATACACTCACCAATGCCGAGAGCTTCAATTTGTGGTGCCGTAATAATATCTACGTCAACCTCTTGATGACCATAAGATTGACCAGTGCCATCGCCAGCGGTGGCGTTTGGAGCGACTTGCAAATTTTGCTTGCTTTGGCTATTGCTCTCAGTGTTCGTAAGCGTGTATTTTATTGATTTGGTTGTTCCAATGTTTTTAACAATACGTTCAGCGGTGTCTAAGTCTCCAACTTTAAGGTAAATTTTACTCCAGGAATTACCCTCGACAATTGAAAGTAGTTCAGGACTAATTTTCTTGTAATTTGCATCAGTTTGAACTGCTGGCATCATCACAATTCTAGCCGAGCGAGCTTGTTCAAATAATCTACCCCAGGAATCATTAACGTACGACCCAGCCTCATCCATTGAAGCTAGGAATAATGGACTAGGCTTCTGACTTTCAGGGAGTTTTAATACCCAAGATACAGCAGTCCTTAGATCTGAAACCAATATTTTACCGAATGCATTGGCCGCTTCAGTTTTACCCAGCGTTGGCAGCATGACCCACAGGATTTTATTTTGAGTTATTACATCAAATAACTTAATATCTGGATTATAGTTATTTGTAATCTCACCAAACTTATTTGTTCCCAGCATAAAAATACGCCCACCAACACCACCGAACATATCTTTTAACGCTTGACCGTCGATACGACCTTTTTTAATAAACTTACTTAGCAAGGTTTTAAAATTAATTGCCGCCTCATGGTACTCATCAATAGCTGATAGTCTTTCGTCTAACTCCATTAGCGCCTTATCTGACATTAATAAAAGTGCCAAATCTATCATTGAATAAGCTAAACCAGCTTGTTGCAAAGCACCAACAAAGATAGTTAAGGCAACTGTTGCTTCAGTTCTATAATGGTCCGAGCCTGGGTTGTTTTCTGAAGATGGAATTAAGGAAATAATCCGTGTAGCCACCTCATCAGGATCGCCATACAATATAGGATTGTAGGTGTTTGAAAGCTCTGGAAAGTCGATGTTTACAACTAAAACATCATCACCGCGACCGATGCTACACATCAAGCTGTAAAACTTTAAAAAATCCCCTTGGTCATTTTTACCATCAATGTGCATTAAACCACCGCCTTGTAGGGCATGCTGGAACAATATATTTCTAACCAATACGCTTTTACCAGTACCAGATTGTCCAATTATCATGATATGCCTAGTCATTATCTCAAAGTAAAGTCTAATCGAAACAGCTGTGTCCGATGTATAGCCAATTTCATAGCTTTTATAAATATCAACATTAACTGGTGGTGGGCTTGATTTGAACTTAGTGCTGGTTTCCAATTTATGAGCTCGTCGATATTCATCGAGCAAACGATACGATATGCCAATCATACCAATAAAAGACAAAAACGCCGTAAAAATATGAATTTTTGTACTGTAGAATAGTGGTGTAATCATTATTATAGGTAATAAAACTAACGTGATACAAATTGTATCTTTATTACCACCAATTTGAATTTCATTTAATTTTTTTAACATAAGGTCTCTTTCTATGGTTAAAGCATTTATATTTTGTGGCTTATTGGGTGCATGGGCATTTTATATTTATCTTGGCGAATCTCCACAAACCAAGATATACCGTGCATGCTATCCTATTGATGGGTTTACTCAAGTAGTTACTTTTGCTGCGTCAAAATGGAGCTCTGGTGCGGCTGACTCGGTAACCAAATGGGGAACCTATGGAGTTCAATGGTGTCAGTATGGGTTAAATAAAACTATTTATGGCACGGTTGCTGTTGATTAACGATTTCTTTTCTATCCTGCCATTTAAGAGTGATTTCAATGGTAAATCACTCGAACCTTCTGTTCTTTAATTTAATTTATTACACGCCATGCTCGCCAACCCTTCTGAATTTGATAAATCTTTAGACAACTCGGAATCTGGGTTAGGTTCCTCTCTACTAAATAATCAAAATGATATTTTTTTAACAATGTGCATGAAACACTGCCATCAATATCAATACTCTTCATCATTATCTGAATATCCTGAACATTTGCTCCAATTTCCATCGCCGGCGCAATTTTGATGTTTGGACTGTAAAATGGCACATAGTAGTTTGATTGACTGGTACCAAGAACAATTGAATTAACCGGTAACGTAAATTTAGGAATCATCCGGTAGTTATCGACAGCCATTGGCAAATAAATTGCCAAACAAAGTACAGCATAGCGCAATAATTGAGGGATTTTAATATCATGACGATTTATTTCAATCGCCAGGATAAAGACAAATAATGCACTGATTATAGCTGCGTAACGGATCATATTGATTGAGCAGAAAAATACTAATAGTAATGTAAACACGGTGGTTAATGAATTAGAGAAAATACAATTAAACACGGTTCGTACGTTATTTTGTAGATCCACTGAAATATGATTGATTCTGAAGCATTTTAGCTCCTTCAATAATTGATTTAGCTTATCCCTGTGTAAATAAACATAAAAGATAAAACCCATGCTAGTTATTGGCGAGAGTAATACGATTAGGATGGTTTTATTTTCACCGACTACGGCTAATCGATTTAAATACATTTTTTTAAGGTCCAATACACTAGCTAGCCATTGACCATGTGAGTACCATTGCCAAAATACGACGGTTAGTACAATATACAAAATAGTAAAGCTTAGTTTAGTACTTCTATGATTGAACGCAACAAATACAGCAGGAACATAAAAAAAAGCCAGCCAATAAAAAGGAATTAACGTTAATCCGATTAAAAACCAGAACACTTTAGCTATACGAGTATCCTTAGTAACTATCCCCCAAAGCACCCAACAACTAAAAAACATCTCTGGGCGGCCAAGAACAAATCTCAGTGTCGTAAAATTATTTAATAGCAGCATTAGCAAAATAGCAATCCACAATGGCTTATCAACAGATGGTTTAATCAATTTATTCAAGATGATAAGGCATGGCGTTATAAAAAAAAGCATACAAATTAATTGAATAATATGAGCTGTAATTACATGGTTAGTGAGTAGACTTAGATGGTGTAGAATCACATCGAATAATATGTACTGATTGTACTTAGCCATTAATGGCGCATAAACATATAAATTTGCATAATCATAGTTATATGAGCCTGCAACAATATCACGCATAAGATCATCTTGCGGCAATGGCAAATTCAGACCAAATATAATAAACACCATGGCAACATAAAGAACTAAAATACCATAATTTTCTGCTTTCATTATATTGCCGCCATTCTGACTAATTTAAATATATCCCAAAACTTTATTTTTTTACCAATTATTCGCGAGGTATAGCTGATTGGTACTTCAATTATAGGTACCTGAGCTTTTAAGCATAATTTATTGATTTCTGTTTCAAGTTCAAATCCAAGAGATGAGCATTGTTTTAATATTGTTAGCGGAACAATTCGCATTCCAGTTAAGCAATCATTGATTTTTTGTTTATACTTTAAATGAAGCATTAATTTAATGACCGCATTGGCCAGCTTGGAGCTGAATAGAAGATTGGAGCGAGGTCTTACACCGAGAATCATTCCTGGCTGATTTACCGCAGAATCTGTCAATGTTTTTATGCTAAGTGCATCATATTCATTATCTGCATCATGTAGGATTACAGAGTCGGTTAAAATGCTACCTAATCCGCGTTTTATAGCATAACCTTTGCCGCGTAATTTTTCCTTAAGGTAGGTAACAGGGAAATTTTTTATTATTTCAGCAGATCCGTCATTGGATATTTTTGCCCAAAGCGCTTAAACTGTAAAAAGTTGAGTTCAAAATACTCAGCTCCGTTGATTTAGCCAATACTTTGATTGAGAAAACTAGTATTTTGGGTATAAATTTGCTGATTTTTTGGGTTTTTATGTAACTCTATAAAAGTACATTAAAACCCACGTTTTGCAATACTTTACGTGCAGATTTTACACTTTCGTGGGGATGGGCAAAAATACCCTCATTAGAATTATTATCAACCACAATTATTTCAATATGTGGGTATGCCCGTGTAAGATTTTCAAGAACAACACCAATTGTTGGTGCTTCGTTGTAACATGGAATTAAAATAGTATAAGTTTTCAATATAAATCCCTCTAAATATTGTTTCTGAATTATACAGAGGCACACAAAGTAATTTACCAACGAAAACGCGTATTTTTAAATTTACTGTAAATTATTCTCCACAAAGTAGAATTTAACGCATATATCCATTATCAGGCGGTAAATCACAGCTTTAAACACTTTAAGATGTTTTATTACATCATGCGCTATATTTAAACATTGCAGGGGTGCAGTTTTAATGTGTTTTAATACATGTTTAGCTGGTTATAACTATTTACAATACCGTACTACTCACTAAAAGTTTTCGATGATAAATTTAAGTAATAGGTTGATTCAAATTAATTAATTTTAATATATTGCGTAATTATGAGCGCTGACGCATAAAAATGTTTAAATACATCTTAAAATAGTTTAAAACACTTCAATACATTTGTTGACACGTGTTTAATAATGTGCTATAATGGTTTCTTACAGCTTAATACACTTTTAAACATTTAAAGGATTTTATTATGATTACAAAAAATGAACAAAAAAATGATTGCCAAGTAATTTGTATTGACCCTGGATTCGGAGATTGCAAATGGTGGACAGGTGAAAAATTTGGTAAATTCTCAACTTCAATTAAACGTGCAGATGCTAATGCTTTAAAATTTGATGTCAAGGGTGGAGATATTTCATTAAACACGAATGAGTATTTGTTTAACGGCTCAAAGTGGTATGTTGGAAATACTATTGCTGAGATGGGGGCATTGTCAACTAGAGATTATTCTTTTATAGAAAAATTTGCACCATTAATTACGTACAAGGCAATTATTGATGCGGGTCTTGATATTAAAAAACCTATCAAAATTAAAACCTGTCTATCAATTATGAATTATGAGCACAAAGACGAGTTTGCTAAAGCAATGTCAACAATTAACGTTAACAATAACGTTATCAACTGCGAGGTTGATGTAATTGCACAAGGTTTTGCTAGTTTTATTGACTATTTATCAAGTACCGGTGCTGATGTAAATGGAATCTATACCATTACAAACATTGGATTTAATACGATTGATTTTTGTGCCATTTCTGGTGGACAAGTAGTTTATTCAACGGCAAATCCAAATGGTTTAAATGAAATGGTTAAGGCCCTTCGCCAAAGCTTAGAGCACAAGTTTAAAATTCATTTTAATGAACAAGAAGTTAAGCAAATATTCTTGGACAAACAAATTACCATTTCTGGCAAGACTATTTCACTTGTTGAAGAAATCCAAGACATCAAGATTAATTACTTTGATACCTTTTTCTATAGCTTACCTGATGTTAAAGATTACTTACGCAAAGCAACCAAAAATATTTTTGCTGGTGGTGGCGCGTATTATCTAGAAGATGCCGTACTTGATGACAGCATGACCTTTGTGCAAAAACCATACGAGTATAGTGACGTTCGTGGAGTTAATGCGTATGAGCAATAATAATAAAATGCAAATTTTTCCAAGCGATGTAATGGCCGAAGCAATTAATAAGCTACCACGAGGAACTAAATCAAAATTTGTGAATTTGTGTGTAGAATGCGTCTTGGCTGATACAAGCCTACGAAATAAGGTCTTAGCTCAGTTAATGGGCTTTGACTTAAGTAGTGAACTGAAAACAAGCTCTAGTGATCCAGTTAATTACATTGATTACCCTAAAATTGAGGATAATGTAACTGAACCAACGATAGCAACAGATGCAAAAAAAATTACGCCAGGCACTATACGTTTTAATAAATAATCACAAGGATTTTGAATTTGAAGGGATTTGGAAAGAATTAAGTAGTAATAAATGATGCAGTTATTATCAAAATTAGAGTACGTTATAATAATGTTTAAATATAACACTAAAAATTAAAGAGAGAAATATTATGTCTAATTCATCTTTTTTAAATAAAGAGATTAAATTCACAACCATAAATGATATATTGTCTAAAGACAATAACGCTCTTTTAATGGCCATGTGCAGAGAAATTGAAACTCCTCAATATAAGCCATTAACAAAAGATCAACTCAAAGATGAAGGTTTTCTTGAAGTTGCAAAGACCTTACCAAGTGAAAAACAAATGGAAATATTTGGTAAATTAATATCAGATTTAAGTTCATTTGGTATTTTATTACGTTTTCGCCGATATGAAAAAAATATACTGATGAGATAATCAAAATACTTGAAGAAGATCATGGATTTAAGAAAATAAAAAATAGATTGGTATAAAATGCCATGTCATAAAATCGGATATGTTTGCGTGAGTACTTAGTAAAGCATTTAAATTACTTTGATACATTTTTTTATAGCTTACCTGATGTTAAAGATTACTTACGCAAAGCAACCAAAAGTGGAGGATAATAAACTGAACAAACAACAGCAACAGATGCAAAAAAAATTACGCCAGGCACTATACGTTTTAATAAATAATCACAAGGAACATCAAATGTTAGATCAAACAATTTTTAATCAAGACAATCAAATTCAAAGTTTTGATAATGCGGGTAATTTAATCGTTAACGGTATTTTTGACTTGGCACAAAATCGAGTAATTATCAATGAGTTCAATATTTGTGAAGATGACAATATAAACAACATAAAACAATTTATTAATGTTTGCAAATCAAAACGAATTGATCAAATTAGCTTTAATGTTCCAAATAACACTCACGAACCTGAGGAGCAGCAAGAGATTACTGATTTATTGAATCAGTCCGGTTTTACAGTGTCTGAAGATCAAGGTGTCATAGTCGGCAGCATTCATTTATAAGGATCTACAAATGGGCTTGTTTATAGAGAATTGGTATGTCATTATCGGATTGTTGATTACAATATTAGGGATGCTTTGGGGACCTTGGTTGGGGATAGGAATTGCTGTTGTGGGTATGGCCACAATGCTCATTAAACTAAACGCTTTTATTGGTCTAACTATAACGATATCTACTATTTTTGTGACAATATTTCTTATGTTGTTTCAACATTGGAAATTTAATAAGGGTTAATAAAAATCTTCAATTTATTTACAGAACGCCAGCATTAGCTGGTTTTTTGCTGTCAATATCTGCCCCCTGATAGGCTCAACCGCACCAAATGCCGATCTTGTGCTACCATCGAGGTGGCTTAGATCGAGCTGCGCAACTTTTGCCCACCCCCAAACCCATAATGCTTGCACAACATCACCCCTAAGAAAATCTACGCAATGAGCTACAGGACAGCTTACCTGCCTTGAAGTGTTTGGTCTGAGCTTGCCAGCACAGAACATAAATTATGCTTGCTTTTTTTTCGCTATTCAATAACCCCTGCCAATTAATTGTGCTGGGGTTATTTCATTTCACGCTCGCAAAATGCGCATAATTTAACTCACTAATCAAGCCAGGAACATTCAGCATTCAGGCAATAAAAATTGTGCCTGATTGCTTCATTTTTTAAAGTGTAACTCATTGCTAGGTTTTCTAATTCAAAAATTTTTTATCACATTTTTTTGCGCGCAAATAAATGATGAAATAAATTTTAATGAACAAGGGGGTTCTTGTTGTGCCGCTATATGGGTATGGGGGTGGGAATAATAAAACCCGCAAAGTTCTTTTACAAATTGGATTTTCGATTAACAAGCAGTTTAATAACTGACTACTTACGGCGGACGTGGAGAACCACTAATTTTACCGTATACTGGTTAAGGGCTTGTGAAAGAACAACTTAAACAAACTTTTAAAAAGGACAAAACATGAATGAGGTTTTAATTATTTTTGGTAGCAAATATAACGACATCAAAAATCAAAATTTTAGCATTGATGAGTTTTATAAATACTTCAATGTCATTAATGAAATTGTGACAGGAAAAACAGATTGGCACACTTTTTTAACCAATGCAAATCTACCACTTAACTATATTCCAAATTATGACAAAAGCGGCTTTATAGTCGAACAGCTTGAAGACCTTGAAAGGCTTGGATACATTCAAGGTACAGAATGCTATAGCTTGGATTGTTACAGCATCAACGGTAATATTTTTGCTAGTCAATTTGAAGACCAAATAAACTCAGGTGAACACATTACCCAATCATGGCAGCTTTTAATAGCATTTATTGAAAACCAAGAAAATTGTAAAATTTATTTTAAGTAAGGGGATTATTATGCAAAATATACATTTTATTAAGGTTCAAGCGGAAAATTGCAAGGACGCAATAAGCAAGGTTGACAACATTATAAACATAGATAATGAAGTAGTCGATTTTTATAACGTTGTTGGAGCGTTTAATCTAACTAATCCAGCAGATTATCAAAATACTTTAGAAAGTAGCCATTTTAGTATTGATTCAACCGTTGGCTTTAAGCCAGAGCACTTTATAAATAAGGTCCTCGACTGCTTAAATGCTGATGTTAAGCCTCTTGATGAAATTAAACAAGAACTTATTGAGTTAATAAATCAAGTTAATAATGAAACCTTAAAAAGCCATTTACCGTGGCGAGTATTTTTTAAAGCTAAGGCATTAACAGGGAATTATTTAATAACGGATTTAATTAAACAAAATAAATTTGAAAATGAATGGTCGGAAGTTGGGCTAACAGATTTAAACGATGATGGCGAAAACGTTACTCATCTGGTTTTAGTAGATTTTCATAGTTAATTATAAAGCTGGTTATTTCAACCAGCTATTTTTTTGGAGTATGCAAAATGAAAGTAATTTTAGAAGAAATAAGCAAAGGCAGACAAAATGTCTTTGTTCAAAAAATAATTCAAGGGACTAATAATTTAATCAGGCTAGACCTTAATAGTGATAGTTATGATTTTCAATGTTATTCAAAAATTTACATTTTTGATAAAACTACAAATAAGTGGAATGTTTTATATAACAACTGTAATCACTTAATCCCAAGTAAGCTTATATACAGCATTGCTAAAAATCAAAGCCCAGAAATTTTATTACCTCAATTTAGTAATGAAATAAGGCACTTACGAAAAATAGCTAGTCAGCTATTAAACGATAAATTTTAATAACTAAAACATCATTAATTTTTAAGGCTGGTTAATACCAGCCTTTTTTCATAAGGTACTTAATCATGGAACAAAAAAATAACCAGAAAAATCAAACGTTACCACTCCATAAAATTGAGCAATTTATTGCAAATGTGCGAGTGCTCGAAGAGTTAGCCAAACCAAAGTCAAGCGCTGATGTTTTAAAGCAATATAAAGGTTTTGGCGGTTTAGGGCGCTGTTTTTGGGATAAACAGCTTTACGGGCAAATTATGCGTGCGATTAGGGCTAATTTTGGAGTGAGCAAAGAAAAAGAGGTTCTGGAAAATCTGCGCTTATCATCAAGCAGCGCATACTATACGCCTAAGGAAGTCATCAAATTTATTTACCGCTACATCGAGCAAGTTTGCGAATTTACAGGCGGTAATATTTTAGAGCCATCATGCGGCAATGGCGCATTTTTTGAGCATATGCCAGAGAATATCAAAGCCAACAGCCAAATCACAGGCATTGAATACGACATTATAACCAGCAAGCTAGTTAGCGGCATTTATCCAGAAGTTAAAATCATTAATGACGGTTTACAAAATATTGATTTTAAAGATGAAAAATTTGATTTGATAATTGGTAATCCGCCATATTCAGCTGAAAAAATGACTGATGAATTTATGCAAGATTTAAACGGCTGCACGATTCATCATTATTTTATCGCTAAGTGTATGCGCTTATTGAGCGATAACGGCATTTTAGCGTTCGTTATGCCATCGTTCTATATGGACATACCCAGAAGTAACACACGACACATTATAGACGGCGAGAGCGTGATTATTGATGTTATTCGCTTACCTGAAAATTTATTTGAACAAGCAACAGTAACCGTTGATATTGTATTGCTGCGTAAAACAGGCAATAAAATACATGACATCGTTAAAACAACAACTTTGACGCAAGGCGAAGCCAGCGAGCAAATAAATGAGTTTTGGATTAAAAACCCACACCGTGTAATTGGTGAATTAAAACTAAAATGGGTTAAGGCTTATAATCGTTTTGTGCCGACTTGTGAAACTCAAAACAAAGCTAAAACATTTTATTATTTAGAAAATTGTCAGTTTGATAATTCCACGTTAGATAATTATCAAAGCATCGTAAAAAATGAAGTATTAGCTAATGATGAAATTTTTTCAGACATTAATTTAATACAAGTTTTACATGATAATTTTATAGCCATTGAGCAGCTTGAGAGTGAAGCTAACAATATGAAAATGAAATTATCAAAGTTACACAATGATACTTGGGAAATCATCGAAAAATTACAAAAGCGAATTGGCGAAATTTAACAACCAGCCGCCATTACTGGTGGCTTTTTATGAAATCCGCCGATAAATCGGCGGCACGTAGTTCATTTTTAAAATCCAGTAGCAGCTTAATTGTCGTGCGCTCATTTTTCCCGCCCCCCCATGCAGAGTAGGACAAAATTTAACCACCAACGATTGAGCTTTGCTGATCCGTAAAATTTAGCTTTTGACAAAATTTAAGACTTACTGCCGTGCGCATAAATTTAGTAAATAAATTTGTATCACTAATGCTTGAGCCATGGTGCTGTACCATGGCAACAATCATTTTCACGCGCTTCAAATTTACCAGCTATTTTACGTGATGATTTAATTCAGGTCATGAAATTGTACCTGAATTAAATCCAAAGAAGTTAGCTCAATATCCTTGGCGCTAATTTTGTGTTTGATTAAACCCAATGAACGCACTAATAACCATTTTTTAGGTTTTATGTTGAAGAAAACCTAAAAAACCAATGGGGCAGAAGCCCAAGTAATTCGCGCCGCTCATATTGATGTAAAACTAAGTTGTCTGATTGATAAAGAATAGACGGCTCCAAAAACACAAAGGGGCGTAACCCTTTTATTTTTTGTGAGCTAGGTGAGGACAATATAGCTATTTGATTTACTCTAAAATGAAAGTGGCCAGTCTAAAAAGACTGGCACACGATGGTGTTTAATGTAGATCCTTTCATCTACAGTTAATAGCAATAAATTAATCATTGCTTAAGTTTTACAATCCAACTAAATGGATTTAGTTGCCATGGCACAAGGTCCGATGGAGATTTAGTTTTTACTACGAATGCATTTTTATTTCCGCATTCTCAGTTATTAGATTTCAACACAACAACATGTATTGAACCGATTAAGTTAAGTAGCTTCAATTAAAAAGCTTTAGTCAAATCATTAGCGCCAGAGTGGCTTAACGATTTTATGTTCATTTAGACAAGTACCCAATTGTGCATTGAATAAACATCCTCAAATGATTGGAAAGTTGCTCAAGTAAAATTTGTTTAACCAAACTTTACTCTTTCGACCGAAAACTCAACGCATCCTAAATAAATAGAATGGCCAGGGAACAGCGTTATCGAAATTAGAGAATTTACCTGTTGCGCGCGTACTAAAATTTTTGTTCATGAAGATTCCTAGAAAAAGGAACGCATCGAGTACCCACCACGGGAACACAAAGCATTCCGAGTGAGTACAAAAAAGATTAGTTGCACTAAATCCAAAAGATACTATTATCCCATTCTCATCTTCATTTAAGAAAACAAGCTTTTCAAAAAATATTTCTAATTTTTGATTGGAATTTAATATTTCCTGGATCCGTACAAACTATAATTGACGGAGATTTTTTGAAAGTGAAACAGCTGCGACTAAACAACTGCCAACTTAATGACTCAAAAACCATTCCCCAAATCATGGTCGCCCATGATTCTCATACCTGTTTTTTGCTAAACTTCAAAAGCTACTAGAGCTAAGGACATTTAGACAATAACAGTTCCACCCCCAACTTTCGTTCACAACATGGCTTGGTGCCACCACATTGCTATCTGTTTCCGACCTAATTCTTGGTACCACCCAAGAAAAAAAAGTCTGCCGTATCAGAACCTACTCATCGAGTCTCCCACTCATAGATCAGTATAACGCCTTGCAGCATTACGTTTCACGCGATTAACGAATTGCTCTACAGCAATCCTACCACTTCGCGTTACTCAAATCTTTAGAGCTTCCCCGCATAGTTACAATTCCTTTATAGAATGCACTGTTTGCCGTCTTGCGATTATTTCACTTTGCGCCTGATTTTTTGTCAAGGCACAGATATGTGGGTTATAAGGTTCCTGGAAAGTTACCCCCATATCAGCTTAGTAATCGTATCAAGTTTCGCCTTATCGGCACGGACACATCCGCATCTCACCACATAGAATCCCAATTGGATCCATGTACATTTTTAAACTATGTCCAGCGATCTAGCATTATTCCGCAACTCTGTGCGGCATTTTGCTAGTACCAGTCAATCTAACAGCCTTTCGACCATCTCATGACCCTGCGTCCTTTCGGAAGCGCCTCAGCAGCCTTAAATGTGTGGCTCCGTTATATAGATTACTCTACATTAGGAGGTGGATTAGTGAGCTTGCCAGCTCACAGAACGTCTTTTAGGGTTTCCCCGCATAGTTGTCCTTTGTCACCACTTTAATTGTAACAGGCTCATCGCTTCAGTCGTGGCTCGCGCCCTTTACTTTCACGATTAAGTTACATCAGTTATTGAACGTCATAGGTACCATTGGCACATAACATAACTCTTGTGTAACCAGTAGTTTCGACAAAATGTCTTATCTACCTGCCGGCTCACGGTCATCCAACCTGCACCCCAGGGCACAATGATTGTTTTTTGGATGTGGATAGATAGGGGGATGAACCCCTAGCCCCACTCGTAGCGCAGTGAACCACTCTTCGCGGTACTGCGCTTCGGCTTGAAGAACAACAACAGATTGGTGATCTGTGTTGTCTGGTGAATGTTGCAACTAAATAGAATTGGCGGTTCCATCTAGTTGCCAGTTTGAGTCATTAAGTTTTATAAATTCTGGTTGGTAACCAGAAATGAATTATTGAGTCCGCTAGTTTTCCTTTCTAGCTGCGGACATCAAAAACAAATTAAAATTTGAATAAATGGCTTCGCAGCTAGTTGGGTTAGTCGGCCCAATTTTGCTTTTACAAAATTAATTACTGATTGGCAATCAGTTTATAGGAATCGCCGCAACTTTAGTTGCAGCTTCAAAGTAATCAAAGATTATTTTATCACAAAACCTAAGCCGGTCTTTGTGAAAAAATAATTTTGAGTTTGTGGGCTTCCGCCCAGCATAGGAACCTTATATATGCAGCGTCGCCATTTTGCTTTGCAAAATTCAGCGACTAAGCAAAAAATTCAGAAAAATAAGGTATTTACCTCAAATTGATCAAAAAACAGTGTTTTTTGCAATTTGAGCTATTAAAAGTATTATTTTGCAATCCTAAAATTGCAAAATAATTTAAAAAAAATGAAAAATACGCGTTTTCGTTGGTATTTTTAAATTTTATTTCCACTAAACTTATGTATTGATTAATGGAGTTAAATACATGAGTAAATATTCACATAAAGCCAATTTAGAAAAATTATATTTTATAACTACTTTAACTGGTTTTATGAAAGAAGTACAAAAACAAATACAAATTGGTTATAAGTATTATTTTGAAAATAAATTTGAATATACAAAGCTTAAGGATGTTTTAGGTCGATTGGATGAAGATTATCATGTGTGTGAATCTTCTGATGACAGATGGCACAGACAACAAGAAAATAAAGTTAGCGTTCAACTTATAATGTTTTACCACGGCGGAGATATGATTCATTTTGTGCTTTTGGCCAGAGAGGGAATCAATGGTTCAAAAAATCATAATTTTTTTAAGACCCTTAAACCTAAAGATGCAACTTTAGGACATCAACGATTTACACTGAATCAATATATGTTGATTCGATGCAATAAACAAAGTTATGAGCTAAAAGATCAAAATATTAACGTTCCTGCCGTTGTCGGACAATGGAGTTATGGATTACAAAAAACTTATATTGAAGAGATTAAACGTGACTTTCTTCAATATCTAAAGTTGAATGATACCTACCGCCTCAATCAACTTTATAGAAGTTTGACCAAACTAATTGCATTCGGTAAAGTTAGAACTAATTATGTTAATTTGAGAATATTTATGGCTAAAGAGATAAATATTAGACTTAAATCTGATAAGTTTTTTAAAACAAAAATTGCTGGAGATTTTTATGGCATGCCAGAAAGATTGCCAATATTAAAAGGCATTAAAATCCCAACCATTACAGTTGCGGAACAAATTAAGCCAACTATTTTAAAAAAAATGACTCACCCTGAACTATCAAGAAAGACAATGATTTTTAATGATGAATAAACATAGAGCAGAAATAAATGCTGAAATTAAATATTTTGAGCGAGAAATTAATAATTTAACGGCTATAAGTAAAATAAAACCATCATTTATAAATAAAATTCCAAATCGAAATATTGCAGAAATTACTAGATTAACTATTAAATTAAACCATTTGAAAGCACCACAATGAAAACAACGTCTGCCGAAAATTTAACCATTTTCTTAGATTTTGATGGCGTTTTGCATAAAAAAATGATAGGCAATTTTGAGTTATTAGCCAACTTTAATCAAGTATTAAATTTGTTTCCTAATATCAAAATTGTTATATCCAGCGATTGGCGCCACTCAATGAAGCCGCAAAATAATCAAGAGATTTTTGGCGAATATGCTAATCGCATAATAGGCAAAACGCCAATCATTACAGGTGCAAGCTTCTTGCGCGAGTTAGAAATTTTAGCGTATGTAAGGCAACACTCGATCCAGAAGTTTATCGCAATTGATGATGATTGTAGAAATGAGTTATTTAATGCAAATTGTAATTGGCTTTTTAAAACCGATTATTTTCGAGGCTTAGATGTTGAGGCTACAAATAATCTAATCAAGTTTATTCAAATCAAACTTGAAGAAAAAATAATACACAGATAAATATAATTATATTTTGGAGGAACGATAAATGAATTTAGAAGCTAGGTTAACACAGAAGTTTGTGGATGCTGTCTTAAGTAAAATAGTGGATTTATCTAAGTATGATAATAACCCCAAATTAGCAAACTTACATTACAAAAGAGCTAGAATGATTTTAGTTATCAGTGGCTTGGTATTTTTTATATTTAATTTTTTTGAAAATAACACCTTGAATCTGGTTGGGTTTTTAATATTAATTTTTGGTGTATTATCGTATAAAGCTTTCGAACGTGTATTATTTCAAAAGGGTTTACTAGATTGGCTAGAAAACGAAAAAATACTGTATATAATGAGTCCCGAAATCAGTACCAGTAACTAAGAAACAAACTAGCCAACGT
>ERZ724509.176-NODE-176-length-30913-cov-6.911530_pt1 | contig 30913 bp, 25 predicted proteins | sample MGYA00376042_ERZ724509 | MGnify/ENA primary metagenome ERZ724509 (study PRJEB28724, sample SAMN07190887) | wastewater metagenome | isolation source: effluent of sewage treatment plant in Hong Hong | place: USA: Christiansburg, Virginia | collected 2016-03-01 ...
TATCGGCGCGTTCTAATAATATATTGCGATTCGGGCGGCTGGGCGTGCGTTGGGCTAATACTACGGTATTACCTTCGCGCGTGGCTTTGAATGCCCAAATGGCATCTTCACCAAACGCGGCGGTCATGTTGGCGACGCTGCGATCAAAACTTGACGAACGCCCGAATAAATTCACCGTCATGCAGCCTTCTTCGGTCAGCATGGCGCGGCAATCGGCGTAAAACTCGGCGCTATCGAACACGGGGCCAGCGGCTTCTTCGTCATACAAATCGACTTGCAGGGCATCAACCGCGCCCAGCCAGTGCGCTTGCCGAATTTCCTGCGACGCATCCGCCAAAATCACCTGCAAGCGGCTATTGTCCTGCGGCAGTTTGAACCAGCCACGGCACGCAGCCACAACTTGCGGATTCAGTTCAATGGCGGTGGTTTTCATTTTCAGTTCTTTGTGGCAGAACTTGGTGAGCGAAGCCGCGCCCAATCCCAATTGCACCGCTTGGCGCTTGGTGACCGAATCCGGCTCCACAAATAAAAGCCACGCCATCATGCGCTGAATGTATTCATGCACCAAGGCGGTGGGCGCGTCCATGTTCATGGAGCCTTGAATCCAAATGCTATCCAAATGCAAATGCCGGATATTACCTTCATCCGAAAAATACACTTCGGGTAAGTGAATGGGGGTGGAGTGGGGAGAATGGGAAGAGGAGGTTTGTTTTTTTGCCATGCGGGGAGTTATACCAGCATCGCTCCCAATTTCGGTAACGCCGCCATAGCATTTTGCGTGGTGGCCTGTGCCAGTGCTTCCGGCGTAATGCCGCGCAAATCGGCAATCAGGGCAGCAATGCGGGGTAATTCAGCGGGAATGTTGTCGGGAGGAACGATGCCTGCCGCGCGTTGTTCCGCTGTCACGTAAAGCCAATGCGGGGGCATATCGGGTGCATCGGTTTCCAGCACCAGCGCATCCAGCGGCAAGGTTTGCACTAATTCGCGCAAATGCCGCGCCCGTTCATACGTCACCGCGCCACCAAAACCCAGCTTAAAACCCCGCTGTATAAAATGATGTGCTTGCTGCAAACTGCCATTAAAAGCATGGGCAATTCCACCGCGTACCGGAATATCACGTAAATGCTTTAATACGTTATCCACCGCGCGGCGAACGTGTAGCATGACGGGTAAATCCAATTCACGCGCGATTTTTAATTGTTCTCGGAAAAAGAATTCTTGTTTTTCTGAAATAACATTTCCAAAACCATAAAACCCATCTAAACCAATTTCCCCTATTCCGACTAGGCGTGGATCATATTGGTATTTTTCCAGCATGGATTTTAAGAGCGATAAATCATCTTCCGAAGTCCGTTCCACAACCAGCGGATGAATCCCCAGCCCATAGCTATATCCCAGCGCGTGGGCAAGGGTTCGGACGGTATCGAAATTCGCCACCTCCACCGCTGGAATCACGCAATGCGCTACACCTTTGGTAGCTTCTTCTAACTCTAACAGAAGGCTGGTGGGTGCTAGCGAGACTGCATCAAGGTGGCAATGCGTGTCAATCAGACAACCCAATCAAAGCCCCCAATGTTTCCCCACAATGCCCGCCAGTTGCATCATGCCGATTTGTGGCTTGCCAAAAACGGGCAACAATTTGGCATCGGCATTGATATTGCGTTTATCTTTGGGGTCTTGCAGATTATGGGCGCGGATATATTCCCACAATTTTTTAATCACGTCGGGGCGAGAAATTGGCTCTGCGCCGATAACCGCTGCCAATTCAGGGCTGGGTAATTTTCCGGCTGCTGTGGTTTTTTTATCCGCTACCTTTTTAGGTGCTGCTTTTGTTTTGCTTGCGGTTTTGGCTGCTGTCGCGGTTTTAGCCGTCGTCGCTGCCGTGGTACGTGGTGGAAATTTACTGGGCGCAAATTCAAAATTGACTTTGCCCGCCGCTGCATCCCACACCAACATGGCTTTGAAGGCACGTTTGGTGCGGGTGGAAACGAATTTGTCTAATAAATCGGTTTTTCCGGTGGCTAATAATTTTTGCATTTGGGTGCGTTCAATCGGCTGCTGCAAAATAATTTGCCCTGATTTGAAATCACACGTTGCGCTGGAATTATTCGCGGTCAATACGCTGCGTTCGCACACATAATTCTTACCGTGTTCAAAAACGTGACCACCGCATTTAGGACACGCCCCCAGCGGTTCTTGCGCGGAAAAATCCGCCAATTCGCCGCCTTCTTCGCCCGTTTTATCGTCGCCGAAATCGAATTCCAGTTTATAGTTTTTTGCTTCCTCATCAAAAGCCAATGTAATTTCTGCCACAAAAGGCCAGCCGGCTTTGGAGCGGAAACCATCCAAGGGGCCAATGCGGTGGCGTTTTAATAATTCTTCGACTTCGGTTAATTCAAAGGTGCGTCCGGCGGGTGATTTTCCGAAGGAGAATCCGCATTCTTTTTCGCAGGTAAAACGGCGGTAATTTTCTTTCACCATGCCACCGCAATTCGGGCAGGGGGTTTGCAGGGTGGCATAGTTCCCCGGAATGGTGTCGCGGTCGTATTCTTTGGCTTTTTTCACGACGCGCTCGGTCATCGTGGCAATTTCTGCCATAAAGGTTTTACGCGGTAATTTTCCGTGTTCCATTTGCGCGAGTTTGTATTCCCAGCCGCCCGTTAATTCGGCTTTGCACAATTCTTCTACACCCAAACCGCGCAATAAAGTCATTAACTGAAATGCTTTGGCAGTGGCAATTAACTCACGGCCTTCGCGCAGCATGTATTTTTCGGTAATGAGTCCTTCAATAATGCTGGAACGGGTTGCGGGTGTACCTAAACCCTTTTCTTGCATCGCTTGGCGCAATTCATCGTCTTCGACGGTTTTACCCGCGCCCTCCATTGCGCCCAGCAACGTGGCTTCGGAATAACGGGCGGGTGGACGGGTTTTTAATGCTTTCGATTCCACCGGATTGCCGATAACCGTTTCATTTTTTTCTACGGGAACGAGATTACCATCCCCCGCTTCGGTGGTCGCTTCTTTGCCATAAATTGCCAGCCACCCGGGTTTAACCAATACTTTGCCCTCGGTTTTGAAGGTGTGATTGGCCGCAGTGGTGATGCGTGTCGTGATTTGGTGTTCCGCGCTGGGGAAAAATACCGCCATAAAACGGCGTGTTACCAAATCGTAGATTTTTTGCTCGGCTTCGGATAATTCCCCGGGTTCTTGCAGCGTGGGAATAATCGCAAAGTGATCGCTCACCTTGGCATTATCAAAAATACGTTTACTCGGTTTACTGGGGTTTATATATTTTCCTTTCATCGCGGTGGCGGCAAAAGGAGCTAGGTGCTTCATACTGCTGTGCGCAATCATTTCCAACGTGGAACCCACCACGCTGACATAATCTTCGGGCAAATTGCGTGAATCGGTACGTGGATAGGTTAATGCTTTATGGCGCTCGTATAAACTTTGCGCTAATGACAGCGTGGTTTTAGCCGAAAATCCGAATTTATTATTCGCCTCGCGCTGCAAACTGGTTAAATCAAATAGCAGCGGCGATGCCTGCGTGGTCGGCTTGCTTTCTTCCTTTACCGTGGCGGGCTGATTGCGCACGGCGTTGGCGATGGTTTGGGCTTCATCGGCGCTCCACACACGGTCGCGGTCGGTGCGCAGGGCGGCATCGAACCATTTTCCGGCGTACTGTCCGGCTTGGGCGGTGAAGGTCGCGTGAATTTCCCAGTAATCTTTGCTGATGAAAGCGCGGATTTGCTCCTCGCGTTCCACCACGATGGAAAGCGTCGGTGTTTGCACCCGCCCCACGGTGGTGAGGAAAAAGCCGCCATCGCGTGAATTAAACGCCGTCATTGCCCGCGTGCCGTTGATGCCCACCAGCCAATCGGCCTCCGAACGGCATCGCGCTGCATCGGCTAGCGGCTGCATTTGGGCATTGGTGCGCAGGTTGGAAAAGCCGTCCCGAATCGCTTGCGGGGTCATGCTTTGCAGCCACAGGCGTGAAACGGGCTTGCCCAAGGGTTTAGCACCGCCCGCGTATTGTTCGATTAAGCGAAAAATCAATTCGCCTTCCCGCCCCGCATCACAGGCATTGATGATTTCAGCAACATCCTTGCGCTTGGCGAGTTTCACCACGGCGGCAAGGCGTGCCTTGGTTTTTTCGACCGGTTTCAAATCGAAGTGCGGCGGAATCACGGGCAGGTGCGCGAAGCTCCATTTACCGCGTTTCACATCGTATTCTTCGGGTGCTTGAATCTCGACCAAATGCCCGACGGCACTGGAAACGACGTAGGTTTCGCTCTCAAAATACTCAGCGTGCTTTTCAAATTTTCCAGCGATGGGGGTGAGCGCACGCACAATGTCTTGGGCGACCGAGGGCTTTTCTGCGATGACTAGTTTTTTACCTGATGTTTTCATGTTCTTTTATATCGGGAGGTACATCGGGGGACACTCCGGTATCCCTGACTACAATCTTGGTGCGGATGGTAAAGGGAATTTGAAGGAAATTTTGTGGTCACACCGATTATTCATTGGCCTGCCGAGGCAATCTGGGAAGAAATTTATCCTTCCCTACCGGAATTTAGCGTGGAAGTGGTACGTGAAATAGACTCCACGAACACCGAGTTGATGCGCCGCGCCCGCTCAGGTAGCACCGAGCCGATTTTGCTGGTAGCCGCGCATCAAACCGCTGGGCGTGGCCGCTTGGGGCGCGAGTGGGTGAGTGAAGGCGGTATCCAAACCCTCACGTTTTCACTCGGAATGCCACTGGCTCCGGCAGATTGGTCGGGGCTTTCGTTGGCGGTGGGTTTATCGTTGGTGCAAAGCCTGCATCCCGCGTTGCAGTTGAAATGGCCGAACGATGTGTGGTTCAATGGGCGCAAAATGGCGGGGATTCTGATTGAAACCTATGCCATGAAGTATGCGGTGATTGGAATCGGCATCAATATTGCTCCTTTACCCGCAGAAAGAGAAAATAGCTTGCGCACCCCCAGTGCCAGCCTGTCGGAACTGTTGCCAGAAGCCAGTGCGCCCAGTGCATTGGGGATGGTGGCGACTCCATTGGTGCGGATGGTGCAACAGTTTGTGCTATCGGGTTTTGAACCGCTGCAATCAGCGTACCATGCACGGGATGCACTGTACGGGCAAAGCGTAACGTGTAGCGATGGACAAGCGGGCATCGCGCGGGGCGTGGATACCGATGGAACCTTGTTGCTGGAAGTCCCCGATTACGGCTGGAAGAAGATTAACAGTGCTGAAGTGAGCGTTAAACCATCTCAACCCATCAACCCATTATGTTAAGAATTTTTGTATTACTTTTGCTACTGGCCAATGGCTTGTATTTTTCATGGACGGAAGGTTGGTTGCAAACGGCAGGGTTCGCGCCCCCCGTGCAATCCGAACCCCAACGCATGGCACAACAAATTGCGCCCGAATCGTTGGAAATTTTGAATACCAAACAACTCCAAAAGATACAAGAGCAAGCCCGTACCGAACAAGCGCCGAAAGAATGTTGGCAAGTCGGCCCTTTCGATGTCGCCCAAGCCAATGCCTTGCAACGCGCTTTGCCCAATGTGTTGGTCGCCAATTCGTGGAAGTTTGAAGTGGTGACGGTGGTGAAGGACAAACAATCCATTCAACAATACCAGCTCAAAATTCCGGCTTTGCCCAATGCGAATCGGCCTCGCCTTAATGACCTCACCCCCGTGCTGGCAGGTCGTACCTTCCAACACTGCACCCCCTCTAATCCATCATGACCACCGCAAGTTTTATGCTGCGTGATACCGGTTCCCTCTGGCACGAGGCATCCACGCTAACCGCCCTGCACAAGCTGGAATCTAAATCAACACCACGCACCGCACCATCGCCCAACGAGGCGGGCTTGCAAAAAGTATCGGTTATCGTGGTGAACTACAACGCGGGCATGTTGCTGCTAGAGTGCGTGGAAGCGGCATTGGGGCAGGCCGAGCAAGTCATTGTGGTGGATAACCATTCCAGCGATTTGAGTATGCAGTGGTTATCTGAACGCTTCCCCCAGCATCCGCGTTTGGTGACGCAACTGGTTTCCGACAACTTGGGCTTTTCCGTGGGATGCAACCAAGGCCTGCAACACGCCACCCAGCCACATATTCTGTTTTTGAACCCCGATTGCATTCTGGGGAACGATTCCTTGGCGCGGATGGTAGAGGTACTGCAAGGTGATTCCACCATCGGCATGGTTGGCGGATTGTTGGCGAATTTGGATGGAACTGAGCAGGGCGGCGGGCGCAGAGCCGTTCCCACGCCGTGGCGCTCTTTTGTGCGGGCGTTTGGTCTGCACCGCTTGAGCAACCGCTGGCCGCGTTTGTTTTTCGACTTTTATCTGCACACCCAGCCCTTGCCCAAAACCCCGATCGAGGTCGAAGCGATTTCGGGTGCGCTCATGCTGGTGAGTCGTGCTGCGGTAGAAGATGTCGGTTTATGGGACGAAAGTTACTTTTTGCACTGTGAAGATTTAGATTGGTGTATGCGCTTCCGGCAAAAGCATTGGAAAATTCTTTTTGTACCCGATGCGCCCGTGGTACACCATTTGGGGCATAGCAGCCGCGTGCGTCCCTATTTTGTGGAATGGCACAAGCACAAGGGCATGATTTATTTTTACCGCAAATTCTTTCAGCATCAGTATCCGGGTATCTTGATGTGGTTGGTCGATGCGGGGGTGTGGCTGCGCTTTGGGCTGGTGGTGGTGCGGCATTTTTTCAGCCGCGTAGTAGGTCGTTTGAAGGCGTGGTTACAAGGGCATGGGCATGGGAATAGGCATGGTGATGGAAGTTGACGATGGCAGTTGAACAAAGACAAAAAACCGTAGGGGTTCTGGGCGGGCGCAGTTTGGTCGGACATGCCCTCATCCCGATGCTGGTGCAGGCAGGTTACCGCGTGGTCGCGTTCTCACGCAAAGACCAAGCCGGACACACCACGCCCGATGTGGAATGGCGCAATTTACCCACCACGCCCTCCCGCTTGGTGGCCGTGCCGCAGGAACAAGAGCGCATTGATGACTGGATTTGCCTTGCTCCCATTTGGATATTGCCCGATTACTACGCGCTCTTGGCAGCGTATGGCGTGCGCCGGATTGTGGTTTTATCGTCCACCAGCCGCTTTACCAAGGTGAACTCTACCGTGTCCAGCGATGCCATTGTGGTCGATCAATTGGTGCAGGGCGAAGAAAAGCTCGCGGCATGGACGGCTGGACGGGGCGCGGAATGGGTCGTTTTACGCCCCACCCTCATCTACGGCAATGGGCATGATAAAAATCTCACCGAGATTGCGCGTTTCATTCAGCGGTTTTCATTCTTCCCCTTCATCGGCAAGGGCAACGGCTTGCGCCAGCCGATTCGCACCGAAGATGTCGCCCAAGCCTGCTTTTCCGCGCTGCACAATACCGCGATTGCCAACCGTGCTTACAACATTGCAGGGCAAGAGGTGCTGACGTACCGCGAAATGGTGACGCGCATCTTCCATACGCTGGAACGTAAACCGCGCTTCTTGTCGATTCCGCGAAGCCTGTTTCAGATCGCTTTAATGATGGTGCGGATTCTGCCGCGTTATCGGGGCTGGTCAATTTCGATGGCGGATCGCATGAATAAGAACATGACCTTCGATTGGGCCGAAGCGCACGCTGATTTAGGCTTCTCACCCCGTCCGTTTCAATTTGGAAAGAACGATGTGCCACGTTAGCGGCATCCTCGTTGCATCGCTATAACTTCCGTTCCAATATCCGATACGGCGGCAGCCCTTTCAGCATTCGCCGCCCGTAGCCTTGCAGGATTAGCCGCTTATCGTAGCAAATGACGGCGGCTTTGTCGTCTTCGGTGCGGATGGCGCGGCCTGTCCATTGCAATAGTTTGATGCCGGTAGCGGGAATTACCAGTTCGCTAAACGGATCGCGCCCTACTGTGCGCAGCCATTCGGCACGGGCTTCGTCCACCGGTTCGCTGGGTGGGGCAAACGGAAGTTTGGCGATGAAAACGGTTTCGCATAACGTGCCGGGTAAATCCAGCCCTTCGCCAAACGATTGCATTCCAAAAATCACCGAAGGCAACCCCGCCTCCACCCGCTTTTTGTGCGCTGCCAGCAGGCGCGTGCGTGATTGCTGGCCTTGCACCAAGACAATTTCTTGCAAGGTGGACGGCAGGGCATCGGTGGCTAAACGCATTTGCGCTCGGGATGTGAACAATACCAGCGCACCATGCGGAACTTGCAGGAGGTCTTGCAAGAGGGCATTGACCATTTCGCGGTTGTAATCGTCGGCTTGCTTGGGGTCGGATGGCGTATGCACCACCGTGAGCGTGCCTTGCGTGGTGTAGTCGAACGGGCTGGCAACTTCCAGCGTTTCCACGTTAGGATTGTTGCTGAGTCCGGCTTCCCGCAGAAAATAATCAAAACTCCCGCAACTGGTGAGCGATGCCGAGGTGACGATAGCACCCCGCACTTGGCTCCATAAAAACTGCCGCAGCAAATCCCCCGGGACGATAGGGCAGGCGTGCAAGCCGATGGTGAGATAGCCGCCATTGGCATCGACCTGAAACCATTTTGCCAAGGGTTGCTCGCCATGCTCTAGCAGCAGGCGTGCGGTTTCGACCAAGCCACTCAGCCGCTGAGACAATGAACCCAAGCTCACGTAGTGCTGGACGCATTCTTTGGCACGCTGGGGTTCTTCTTTCACCACAGTTTTGATTTCTGCACCCAGCGTTTCCACGATGCTTGCAATTGCCGTGGCTTGCTTTTGCACCTGTGCAACGGGTTCATGCAGTGTCTCCGGCAATAGCCCGTTGGCAAAGCGTTGTGTACCGGTATTGCGGCCTTCACGGGCGAGTTGGGTGAGTGCTTCCTTGAGTAAATGGGCGGCACTGGTGACATCCGCTTCACCCAAGAGATGCAAGGCATTGGCGACTTCAATCACCGTTTTGGGCAGGCGATCCAACCAGCGCAGATTGGTTAAATCCATGCTGCTGGCGAATTGATCCAAGGCGACGGCGGGCAGGTGATGGCCTTCGTCAAAAATCACCAAACACTTATCCAAATCGGGCAGACTTTTCATGCCCAGCGAAGCCAGCACCAAATCGTGATTGGCGATGATGACATGGGCATCCACCAGCTTGGCGCGTGCTTGGTAGTAGGCGCATTCTTGAAAACGGGGGCAATGGCGTGCGGTGCAGGTGTGGCGTTCGGCGGCAACGGTGGCCCAATCGCTGGCATCGGGCGTTTCGGGCAGGGTATCGCGGTCGCCATCCCAGTGTTGTTCCAAGAGGCTGGCAATGTGGCGCAGAAATTTCACGCGGCGTTGCTGCACTTCTGCGGTCGGGCTGGCATTTTCCATATCCACCCAATCGGGCGTATAGCTTTCCCCCCCTAATTGATCGAGCTTGATTTTGCACACATAACGCCCTCGCCCTTTAGCCAACGCAAAGACAAAAGGCTGACCGAGATGCTCGGTCAAATGGTTGGCTAATTGCGGTAAATCTTTGTGCATTAACTGCTCTTGCAGCGCGACGGTGGCGGTCGAAATCAGCACGCGGGTTTTGCGTTGCAAGGCGATGGCGATGGCGGTGGACGCATACGCCGCTGATTTGCCCACGCCCGTTCCGGCTTGAATCACGGCAATGGCTTTGGTGGGGGTGGGGTGTTCGCCCAAGTCGGCACGGGCGAGTGTTTCCGATACCAGCTTCGCCATATCATGCTGCCCCACCCGTTGGCGAAAGCCGGATGTGGTGGACACCATTTTTTCAAAAGCATCCAGCCCTGATTGGGACAATGCCGTTAATTCATCAAAATTCATTCAATTTTATCGAAAGGTAGCCAAAGGGAGCGCAAGGTATCGGGTTTTTGCGGTGTTCATATACTGGCAAAAAGGCTACAAAGTGGTGTAGGTAGATATACAACAGATATAAAAAGGAGACATACCGTGCAAACGATTAAAACGATTCTGGACTACGTTTACGACCACGAAGCGAATCGCGCCAACCAAGTGTATCTGACCCAACCCATTGGCGGCGGTCAGACGGTGGATTGGACGTGGGCGCAAACGGTAGAACAAGCACGGCGCATGGCAAATCACCTGAAAATGCAAGGCTATGGTTCGGGCGATCGCATTGCCATGCTATCCAAAAATTGCGCCCATTTTTTCATGGCAGAGCTGGCGATTTGGATGGCAGGTTGCACCACCGTGGCCATTTTCCCGACCGAAAGCGCCGACACCATCCGCTACGTGTTGGAGCATAGCGAAGCCAAATTATTGTTGGTGGGTAAATTGGATACGTGGGATAAGCAGAAACCCGGCGTACCCGAGGGCTTACCCTGCCTCGCCTTTCCGCTCGCCCCGCCTACCGATTATTTGCAATGGGATACGGTGATGCAGAAAACCGCCCCCCTCATCGGTCGTATTGCGCGGGATGGTAAAGATATTGCCATTTTGCTCTACACCTCCGGTTCCACCGGAACGCCCAAAGGGGTGATGCACAGCTTTGAGCGCATCACCGTATCGAGCGAAAAAGTAGCGGTGGAAATGCGGGGCTACTTGGACGGCATTGAAATCAACCGGATGCTGTCTTACCTGCCGCTAGCCCATGTGTTTGAACGGGCGTGGGTGCAGTGTATGTCGATGGTCGATGGTCGAACGCATGTCTTCTTCACCGAATCGTTAGATGCATTCATGAACGATTTGCAACGCGCTCGTCCGACTATTTTTATCTCGGTTCCACGTTTGTGGTTCAAATTCCAGCACGGAGTTTTTGAAAAGCTCTCACCCGTTTTGCTGCATTGTCTTTTGTATGTTCCGGTGGTGGGAAACATCATTCGGCACAAGGTGCTATCCAAACTGGGGTTGGATCAGGTGCGGCTGGCGGGTAGCGGATCTGCGCCCATTTCTGCGCGGTTGCTTGTGTGGTATCGCCGTTTGGGGCTGCGTTTGATTGAGGGTTATGGCATGTCGGAAGATTTTGCGTATTCGCATTACTCGAAGCCGGATCGGTGCGCACCCGGGTATGTGGGCGTTCCGATGCCCGATGTGCAGGTGCGTTTCAGTGAGGAAGGGGAGATTTTGATTCGTTCCCCCGGGCAGTTGGTCGGCTACTACAAACGCCCCGATTTGGATGCCAAAGTGTTTACCGAAGATGGATTTTTCCATACCGGCGATCGCGGTGAACACAGTCCAGACGGGTTGTTGAAAATCACCGGTCGGGTGAAAGAGTTATTCAAAACCGCCAAGGGTGAATATGTCGCCCCCGCACCGATTGAGAACCAGTTGAACGCCCATCCCATGATCGAGATGAGCATGGTTTCGGGGTCGGGTCAGCCTGCGGCGTATGCGCTGGTGGTGTTGGGTGAGTTAATTCGCCCCCAATGCAAAGACAAAGCCTTCCGCCAACAGGTAGAAGCCGAGTTGAACACCCTCTTGGAACAGGTGAACGCGGGTTTAAGCCATTATGAAAAGCTGCAAATGCTGGTGATCATCCCCGAAGTGTGGACGATAGAAAACGGTCATCTCACCCCCACCATGAAAATCAAGCGCAGCAGCATCGAAACCGCTGTAGCAGGACAACTGCGGGGCTGGTACCACAATCCGGCTAAAGTGCAGTGGGCGCATCGAGAACATTGAGGATTAACGCAAGCAATCCAAATACGCCTGCACGGTCGCGCTGTAGCCCAGTTCCAGCGCGTCGGCAATCAGTGCGTGACCGATGGAGACTTCGGAAACCTGCGGCACGGTTTGGACAAAGGCGGCTAAATTGTCGCGGTTCAGGTCGTGTCCGGCATTCACTTCTAAACCCACATCCAAAGCAGCTTGGGCGGCTTGGGCGAAGCGTTGCAGTTGGGTTGTTTGTTCGGGCGTACCCCATGCAGCGGCATACGGCTCGGTGTAGAGTTCAATGCGATCCGCGCCCACGGCTTTGGCGGCGGGCATGGCGGCGGGGTCGGCATCCATGAACAAACTCACCCGCAGACCCAGCGCGTGCGCTTGGGCGATGACGGGCGCGAGGCGTTCGGCATCCTGCGGAAAGTTCCAACCGTGGTCGCTGGTGAACTGGCCTTCGGAATCCGGCACAAAAGTGACTTGGTGTACGGGCAGTTTTCGCGCGACCAAATCGGCAACACAATCCATCAAATTGTGAAACGGATTGCCTTCCACATTGAATTCCCGATCCGACCAACGCGGGTCTTGCAACAAGGCCGCCAAATCACGCACATCATCGGCGCGGATATGGCGGGCATCGGGGCGCGGGTGAACGGTGATGCCAGCGGCTCCGGCCTCTAGGCACAGGGTGGCGGCACGGGTCACGCTGGGAATACCCAAATGGCGGGTATTGCGCACCAACGCGACTTTATTCAAATTCACCGAAAGGTTTGTGGCTGTCGTTTGTTTCATAAGCTGTGAATATCCATCATCATCTGGCGGGTGCGTAGCGCTTTCACCCCGCAATGGTGGTGCAGCAGGGCGCGAAGCTGGGGTTTGAGTGCTGTATTGAGCGTGGCACACACCGGCAGACTGGCTTGAAATGGGTTGGTATCGCGCAAGGCGGCGTGCAATTGCATCCACTGCGCACCCCGCAAACTGGCGCGGGTTTCGGGTTTTGCCAAACACAAGCCACCTTCGGGAATCAGGCTGTAGGTGGCTTCGGCTTGCAGGGGTTGCTGGGAAAGCGTTTGCCCGTCTAAATGCGGCAAAAAGCCTACTTCACGCAGCAAAAGTAATTCCCAAGTGCGCAAAGCGGCTTGCAGGATCAGGCTTTGGGCGCTGGATTCGCTCGCCAATACCGCTACCGTTTGTGTGTACACATCAAAAAGTGCGGGGTGCGGGTCTTCGCGTGCCAAAAGCGTTAAAACCAATTCGTTTAAATAGTAGCCCGACAGCAGCGAATCCCCCGTCGGCATGATGTGCCGGCCTTGCCATTCGGCGCTTTTGAGGGTGCGGATTTCGGCATCGCCGCCAAAATTCACACGCAGCATTTGCAAGGGCAGCAGCACGGGGCGAAAGCTAGAGCTGGGTTTTTTCGCGCCCTTGGCCACCAGCGCGATACGCCCGTGGTGGCGCGTGAAAACTTCCAGAATCAGGCTGGATTCGCTCCAGTCGTAGCGGTGCAGCACATAGGCGGGTTCATTCGTAACCAAAGCTACGCACCCGTGCTTCGTCATCTGCCCAGCCAGAACGCACTTTCACCCACAGTTCAAGGAATACTTTGGCATCCGCCAATCTTTCCAGCTCCACGCGGGTTTCCATGCCGATGCGTTTGATGCGTTCGCCTTTATCGCCAATCACCATCGCTTTGTGGCTATCGCGCTCGACGATGATGGTAGCGGCAATGCGCAGCAGGCGTTTGTGGTTTTTCTTTTGCGGCGCTTCTTCCTCGAACTTGTCAATCACGACGGTGGAGGTATAGGGCAGTTCATCGCCCGTCAAGCGGAATAATTTTTCCCGCACCAATTCGCTGGCGAGGAATTTTTCGCTGCGATCCGTCAATTCATCCGCTGAATACCACCACGCTTGTTCGGGCAAGAATTTTTCACAAATGCCCAGCAAACGATCAACATCCTTCGGGTTTTTTGCCGACATCGGAATCAATTCCGCAAACGCGTGTTCCTGCTGCATGGTTTGCAGCCACGGCGCTAGCGTTTCGCGGCGATGCACGTTATCAAGCTTATTGGCAACCAGCACGATGGGAATGTGTTTTCCAGCCAAGGCCAGCACGCGGGCATCGGCGGGCGTGAAGCTACCGGCTTCGACCACAAACACAATCAAATCCACATCCGCCACCGCGCCCTGCACGGTTTTGTTGAGCGATTTATTCAGCGCATTGGCGTGCAAGGTTTGAAACCCGGGGGTATCAACAAACACAAATTGGCTGGATTCGCGCGTCAACATACCTGTAATACGGTGGCGTGTAGTCTGCGCTTTCCGTGATGTGATACTGATTTTTTGCCCCACCAGCGCATTCAATAATGTCGATTTACCGACATTGGGTTTGCCCACAATGGCGATCAAACCGCAGCGTTGATTATTGGGGTTTTCGCCGCTATCGCTGATGGGTAGTGCATCGGCAGCTATTATTTTTGTAGTATCTTCGGTGGTTTCAATGTCGGTGATAGATGTATTCATTTGTTTTTGGAGGTTGGCAACGTCGCCAACATAGCGGCAGCGGCGGATTGTTCGGCAGAGCGGCGGGACGTTCCCGTGCCGCTTTGAATGCGTTTCAGTTCGGGAATTTCACATTCCACGATAAAGTTTTGTTGGTGCGCCACCCCCGTGGTAGCCACGACCCGATATTGGGGAACTTTCATCTTGCGGCTTTGCAGCCATTCTTGCAGGGCGGTTTTGGCATCTTTGTCGATTGCGCCCATTTGGGGGTTGATTTCAACCGCCGCAAAGAGCCGCTGTACCAGTGCTTGGGCGGGCAGATAACCGGCATCGAGGTAGACTGCTCCAATAATGGCCTCCAGCGTATCGGCGAGGATGGAGGGGCGGTTGCGTCCACCCGAGCGCACCTCGCCTTCGCCCAGCAAGAGCAAATCCGGCAAGTTCAAACCAAGTGCGAGCTGGTGCAGCGTTGCTTCCCGTACCAAATTGGAGCGGATGCGGGATAAATCCCCCTCCGGTAAATCGCCAAGGCGGGTGTAGAGCAAGTCAGACACCGCTAAATTAAGCACCGAATCACCCAAAAACTCCAGCCGCTCATAATGGTTGGCGGAGTAGCTGCGGTGGGTTAAAGCCTGCGTTAAAAGGGCGGGGCGGGAAAAGAGGTGTTGCAGCCGTTGCTGCAAACTATTTAGCTTATCAATATGCACGTATTTGCTACTGGTTGACCACGCAGTGGATATTTATTTACCACTTTGTCCCGTATATTTCATGGTGAGCCACACGGGGCCGGTGAGGTGAATTTCACGCTGATAGGCAAAGCGAATCACGACTTTTCCATTTTCCTTGGTTATTTCTAAATCCTTGGAGTGAATGGAATTAATATCATCTACCGCAGCATTTTTATCGAAATTATTACGCACTTCGGCGATGGAAGCCGCATCTTCCGCCGCTGCACGATTCACCGCTTTGATCACATTGCGGTATTCCATAAAAGTGGGCAACACTTGCGCCCCGATGATACCCGCGAGCGCCAGCAAAACACCGACCGTGATAAAGCTGATAAGGGTAAAGCCCTTTTGCTTTGCTATTTGTCTTGACATAGAACGCTCCTTTTTTAGTTGTTTCGTTAATCAAAAAAACCAATACGCCGAGGGCTGCTGAAGTTCATCCAAATCATAAAGGCTTTCCCCACGATGTTGGCATCGGGAACAAAACCCCAATAACGGGAATCCAGCGAATTGTCACGGTTATCACCCATCACAAAATAATGCCCTGCGGGTACTTTACAGCTTACGCCTTCTACCGAATACTGGCAACCCTCGCGCCCTGCGAAGGCACTGGCTCCTGAAATAAAGGCAGGGCGGTTGTCGTCATTCAGCAGCCGGTGTTTGTTTTCGCCCAAACTTTCTTGCAGTTGTTTGGAATACGTGATCGCTTGGTCGTCAAAAAAGTCGGGAACGATCTCAGTTTCAATCACTTTACCGTTGATGGTCAGCCGCTTATTCAAGTAAGCCACGGTATCACCGGGTACGCCGATCACCCGTTTAATGTAATCCAATTGCGGCTTGGGGGGGTAGCGAAACACCATCACGTCACCACGCTGCACGGCCTTGCCTTCGATAACCTTGGTATGGATGACCGGTAAACGCAAGCCGTAGGTGAATTTGTTGACCAAAATCATATCCCCGATCAGCAAGGTCGGAAGCATCGAACCCGATGGAATTTTGAACGGCTCCACCACGAACGAGCGCAAGAAGAAGACCGAAATAATGACGGGAAATAAGCCCGCTGTCCAATCCAACCACCACGGTTGTTCCAAAATACGCGCTTTGGTTTCGGGGTCTTCGATTTTTGCCGCCGCCGCACGCCGCAGGGGTAAAAAGTGAAAACGATCCGCCAACCAAAAAATACCCGATGCGATGGTCGCAATAAAAAGGAGAAGGGCAAAATTACCCTCCACCAATCCAAAATACCACGACGCGGCATAGGCCACAAATGCGGCTAAAACTAGCGATGCTAATGCTTGCATGTTTATTTAATCTTTTTAATCTTCGACTTGCAAAATCGCCAAGAATGCTTCTTGTGGTACTTCGACGGAGCCGATTTGTTTCATGCGTTTTTTACCCGCTTTTTGCTTTTCCAGCAGTTTGCGTTTACGCGAAATATCGCCGCCGTAACATTTGGCCAGCACGTTTTTGCGCAGTGCCTTGATGGTTTCACGGGCGATGATGGTGGCTCCAATCGCGCCTTGAATCGCTACATCGTACATTTGGCGGGAAATAATCTCGCGCATTTTTGCCACCACCGCACGGCTGCGGTATTGCGATTGGCTGCGGTGGACGATGATGGAAAGCGCATCCACCTTCTCTGCATTCAGCAAAATATCGACCTTCACCACATCGGAAGCGCGGAATTCTTTGAATTCGTAGTCCATCGAGGCGTAACCACGACTCACGCTTTTGAGCTTATCAAAGAAATCCAGCACGATTTCACCCAGCGGCATCTCATAAGTCAACACCACTTGACGGCCTTTGTACGCCATATTGATTTGCACGCCGCGCTTTTGGTTCGCCAGCGTCATTACCACGCCCACATATTCTTGCGGCATATAGAGGTGAACGGTCACGATAGGTTCGCGGATTTCTAGCGTCTTGCTGGTATCGGGCATTTTGGAGGGGTTTTCCACCATCATGATTTCGCCATCATTTTTCACCACCTGATACACCACGCTGGGGGCGGTGGTGATCAGGTCTTGGTCGAATTCACGCTCCAAACGCTCTTGCACAATTTCCATGTGCAGCAGCCCCAAAAAGCCGCAGCGGAAACCAAAGCCCAACGCCTGCGAAACTTCGGGTTCGTAGTGCAGCGAGGCATCGTTGAGCTTGAGTTTCTCCAAGGCATCGCGCAGGGAATCGTATTCACTGGCCTCGGTCGGGTACAGTCCGGCGAACACCTGCGGCTGAATTTCCTTGAAACCGGGTAGGGCTTCGGTGGCAGTGGCGGAGGCTCCACCCGTGCCTTGTTTGATAAGCGTAACGGTATCGCCCACTTTAGCCGCTTGCAGTTCTTTGATACCGGCAATGATGTAGCCTACTTCGCCCGCTTCCAGCGATTCGCGCGGCTGGTTGGCGGGGGTGAATACGCCCAGTTTGTCGGCGTTGTAGGTGGCATCGGTCGCCATCATTTTGATGCGCTCGCCTTTGGCCAAACGGCCATCGACCACGCGCACCAGCATCACCACACCCACATAGCTATCGAACCAGCTATCAATAATCATGGCGCGTAGCGGGGCATCGGGGTTGCCGCGTGGAGCGGGGATTTTGGCGACAATGCTTTCCAAAATATCGTCAATACCCAAGCCGGTTTTGGCGGAACACACAATGGCGCTGGATGCGTCAATACCAATCACATCTTCGATTTCGCTGCGGGCGTTATCGGGATCGGCGTTGGGCAGGTCGATTTTGTTCAGAACGGGCAATACCTCGACATTCAAATCGAGTGCCGTATAGCAGTTGGCAACGGTTTGCGCTTCCACGCCTTGACTGGCATCGACCACCAAAAGCGCCCCTTCACACGCCGAGAGCGAACGACTCACTTCGTAAGAAAAGTCCACATGCCCGGGGGTGTCGATGAGGTTCAGGTTGTAGGTTTTACCGTCTTTGGCCTTGTATTGCAGAGCCGCTGTTTGTGCCTTGATGGTAATGCCACGTTCTTTTTCGATGTCCATCGAATCCAGAACCTGCGCCTCCATTTCCCGCGCTTCCAAACCGCCGCAGCGTTGTATGAGTCGGTCAGCCAGAGTAGATTTGCCGTGGTCAATGTGGGCAATGATCGAGAAGTTACGAATGTGATTCATCAAAAATACAAGGGTTTCTAAGAAAGGTTTTGGAAAGGTTTTGAATAAGAAGAAGCGATTATCCACGCACGGGTTTAATGACCACGTATTGAACAATATCGCCACGCCGTACCAGCAGCAGCAGATTCTTGGATTTGTCGTGCCGCGCCAGCACATTTTCGAGGTCTTTGGTCGAGGTGATTTCGGTATTGGCGGCCGTCACAATCACATCCCCTTCTTGCAAACCGGCGCGTGCTGCGGGGCCTTCGACCAGCGAATCAATCCGCACACCCCCGCGAATTTTCATTTCTTTGCGCTGGGCATCCGATAAATCACTCACCCCCATGCCATAGGCTTGGGCGAGACCGGGTTTCGAGGGCTTGGCTTCATCTTTGCCCTTGGATTTTTGCGCGGTTTTATTTTCATCGGGCATTTCAGCGATGGTGATGCTCAAATCCCGACTCGCGCCACGCCGCCAGACGGTGATGCTCGCCCGACTGCCGGGTTTAGTTCCACCGATAGCGCGGGGTAAATCGCTGGATTTTTCAATCACTTTACCATCGACCTTCAAAATCACGTCACCCGCTTCCAATCCTGCTTTTTCAGCCGGAGAACCCGCTTCGACCATGCGCACCAATGCGCCCGTGGTTTTGGGCAGACCCAGCGATTCGGCAATTTCTTTGCTGACGGGGGTGATTTGTACGCCAATGCGTCCGCGTGTGACGTGGCCCGATGCGCGTAACTGTTCGCTGATGCGAATCGCCTCGTCGATTGGAATGGCGAACGAAATCCCCATATAGCCGCCGGAACGCGAATAAATTTGGCTGTTAATACCCACCACCTCGCCACGCATATTCAGCAAGGGGCCGCCGGAATTACCCGGGTTAATCGCCACATCGGTTTGAATCAGTGGCAAATAATCGCCCGTATCACGCTGCTTAGCGCTCACGATACCAGCGGTCACCGAGTTTTCGAGGTTGAACGGCGAACCAATCGCCATCACCCACTCCCCCACGCGCAGGCGGTTGGCATCGCCGATGCGCACGGCGGGCAGATTGCCACCCGCCTCGATTTTGACCACGGCGACATCGGTGCGCTGATCCGTCCCGATGATGCGAGCCTTGAGTTCACGCTTATCGGTCAGGGTGACGATAACCTCATCCGCACCTTGCACCACATGGGCGTTGGTCATGATGAAACCATCAGCCGTCAAAATAAACCCAGAGCCTACGCCACGCTGCTGGGGTTCTTCCTCGGCTTGGGGGCGATTTTGCTTGGGGTTTTGGCGTGGAACGCTGGGGATGGGAATGCCAAAGCGCCGGAAGAAATCCTGCATCTCCTCATCCATCCCCGAACCCGAACCCGAGGATGAGCGTGCATTATTGCTGCGCTCCAGCGTGCGGATATTGACCACCGAAGGCCCGACCTGATCGACCAGCTCGGAAAAATCCGGCAATCCACGCACGATAGCGGGCGGTGGAACCGTTTGCAACCCCTGCGTCGCAGGAGAGGCCTGTGCCGATTGCACGGGAACATGGGCGACAACCGCCGCAATCCCAGCCGCTGACAACGCCAAGGATAAAACCGTAATCTGCGCTTTGGAAATTTTGGACATCGAAAAATTATCTCCGTACTTCACCCTGACCTAAAACCACAAATTTGAGGGAGGTCAGACCCTCGATTCCCACTGGCCCGCGTGCGTGGAATTTATCGGTACTAATCCCGATTTCCGCGCCCAATCCGTATTCAAAACCATCCGCAAAACGGGTGCTGGTGTTCACCATCACGCTCGCCGAATCCACTTCCCGCAAAAAACGCTGGGCGTGCAGGTGATCGCGGGTCAAAATTGCATCGGTGTGGTGGCTGGAATACTGGTTGATGTGGGCGATGGCAGCATCCACCCCGTCCACCACCTTGATGCTGATAATGGGCGCGAGGTATTCGGCGTACCAATCTTCTTCGGCGGCAGCTTTCAAAAACGCATCGGGAACGACGCTGGACAAAATCGACAAAGCCTCAGGACACGCCCGCATTTCCACGCCCTTGTTGGCAAAAATCGCACCGATACGCGGCAGAAAATCCTGCGCCACGGCACGCGCGACCAGCAAACTCTCGGTGGCATTGCAGGGGCTGTATTTTTGGGTTTTGGCGTTATCGGTCACGGTGAGCGCCATATCCACATCGCAAGGGGCATCGACATAGGTGTGGCAGTTGCCATCCAAATGCTTGATAACGGGGACTTTCGCATCGCGGCTAATGCGTTCAATCAAGCCTTTGCCACCGCGCGGAATCACCACATCCACAAACTGGGGCATGGCGATCAACTGGCTGACCAATTCGCGGTCGGTGATTTGCACCAGTTGCACGGCTTGCGCGGGTAATGCGGCTTCGGTCAGCGCTTGTTGTACCAGTTGTGCCAGTGCGCGATTCGATTCAATCGCCTCTGAGCCACCGCGCAAAATGCAGGCATTCCCGCTTTTGATGGACAGGCTGGCGGCTTCAATCGTCACATTCGGGCGGCTTTCAAAAATCATCGCAAAAACCCCAATCGGGACGCGCATTTGACCGATGCGAATACCGCTGGGCTGCTGCTTCATGCCCGAAATTTCGCCAATAACATCCGCCATCGCCGCCAGTTGTTCGCAGCCTTGGGCGCAGGTTTCCAGCACTTGGGGCGTGAGTTTTAACCTATCCACCATCGGCGCGGACAAACCATTGGCAATAGCGCGTTCAATATCTTTTTGGTTGTCGATTTGCAGCGCATCCACATTGGCACGCAACAGCGCGGCCAGAAGGCGCAATGCTTTGTTTTTGGTAGCAGCAGATGCCGATGCCATCAGCGTTGCAGCCGATTTTGCTTGTGAACCCAGTTGCTGGGCGTAGGCGGTCAGGTTTTCAGTTGATTCAGTGTTCATGGCGGTAAATATCTTATGAATTCGTGTTGTTGATGTTATTAGTGTTGTTCTTTTTTATAACGGATGGAAGAAACGATCGACAGGCCAATAAAAGCCACACCCGATAAACCGGTAAACCATTCAGGAATATGAAATTTTACGCTTGCCAGCATAATGATCGCCAAAATGCCAATCGCATAATGCGCACCGTGTTCTAGGAATACGAATTGTTCCAGCGTACCTTTGTGAACCAAAAATACGGTCATGGATCGTACAAACATCGCGCCGATTGCCAGCCCGAGCATAATAATCACGACATCGGTCGTAATGGCGAAAGCGCCGATGACTCCATCAAAACTAAACGAAGCATCTAATACTTCAAGGTATAGAAATCCACCAATGCTGCCTTTTTTCACGGCTTCGACACCCGCTTCGCCGCCGTCGCTTTCTTCTAATAAACCACTCAAATAATTAACTGCCAGATAAATACCAATGCCGCTGATACCCGCAATTAAAACCGATAATTGATGGGCGGCAGAAACGAATCCAACGCAAATAAAAACGGCGAGATCGGTGAGCAGCGTGGCAAGACTTTCGTTGCCATACGCGCCCATTTTTTCTTCCATCCAACCCAACCAATGGTGTTCTTTTTTATCATCAAAAAGAAAATTCAAGAAAACCAATAATAAGAAAGTTCCCCCAAATGCCGCTATTTGTGCGTGGTGGGCTAATAAATGCTTGGAATACTCTTGGGGTTGCTTGAGCGCCATTGTGATCACGCTCCACCAATCTAATCCGGTGGCGATGGCAACAATTAAAATGGGAAATATCAGGCGCATTCCAAAGACCGCCACGATAATTCCCACGGTTAAAAACAACTTCTGCCAAAACGCATCCCACGTCCGTAAGATAGAGGCGTTCACCACTGCGTTATCAAACGATAGCGAAACCTCCATCACCGACAAAATACTGGTAATAAGCAGGGCTTGCCCCATCCCCACCAGCCCGTTGAGTTGATAACCCCACCAAGCTGAAATACCCAGCAAAATGAATGTGACGATAAATGAAATGCGAAAATGTTTCATTGTTTTCTATGATTCCTTTAATGTTGCGTTAATCGCGTTCGCCGCCCAAAATACCCAACAAAGCCAGCAAACTTTGGAAGACGTTGATAATATCCAAATACAAAGCCAGTGTCGCGCTAATATAATTGGTTTCACCGCCGTCTACGATTTGTTTCAGGTCATACAGCATATAGGCGCTGAAAATACCGATGGACATCATCGAAATAACCATCATGCCGACAGTTGAACCGACAAAGATATTGATAATACCGCCCACCATCACCGCCAATGCGCCCACAAACAACCATTTACCCATACCGGATAAATCACGTTTAATCACGCTAGAAAGGCTGGCCATGACAAAGAATACGCCAGCGGTTCCACCAAAGGCCGTCATAATCAATTCAGGGCCATTTTTGAAACCCAGCACCATCGCAATCAGGCGCGACAGCATTAAACCCATAAAGAAGGTAAATGCCAATAAAACGGGTACGCCAGCCGCCGAGTTTTTGGTTTTTTCAATGGCGAAAATAAAGCCAAATGCGCCTGCCAAAAATAAAATCATTCCCAGCCCACCGCCCATCGCCTTGGTGATACCTGTGGCAACGCCCAGCCATGCACCCAACACGGTGGGGATGAGGCTTAGTGCGAGTAACCAGTAAGTGTTGCGCAGTACCTTGTTGCGCTCAGCGGTCGAGGTAACGACCGTTTCCATGTTGTTGATAACCAGTGACATGCTTTTCTCCTTTGTGTGAAGTGGGATAGTGTCCCACTGCCAGCCTCCTCATCTGGAGGCAAAGCGTTTGAATTCTAGGGGTTGGGATTAAAAAATGTCGAAGTTGGGATGCAATTCCTGCAAGATTGTGGTTGCAATTTCCTCAATCGACTTGGTGGTGGTGGAAAGCCAGCGGATGCCGGAACGGCGCATCATCGCCTCGGCCTCGTGGATTTCGACACGGCAATTTTCCAGCGAGGCGTAGCGGGAATCGGGGCGGCGTTCGTTGCGGATTTCACTCAAGCGGTCAGGGCTGATGGTCAGGCCAAAAATTTTCCCTTTGTGTGGAACCAAGGCGGGAGGGAGCTGACGGCGTTCAAAATCTTCGGGAATCAACGGGTAGTTAGAAACCTTCAAACCGTATTGCATCGCCAGATAGAGCGAAGTGGGCGTTTTCCCGCTGCGGCTGACCCCGATCAAAATGACATCGGATTGTTCCAAATCGCGGTTGGTTTGCCCGTCATCATGCGCTAAAGAAAAATTGATAGCCTCAATCCGATCCTGATATTCTTTGCTCTTGCTGGCATCGCTGAAACGTCCGGTGCGGTGGTTGGATTTCAACCCTAGCTCGCGTTCCAGCGGTTGCACAAACATGGCAAACATGTCGAGCAACATCCCGTTACAGGTATTTTGGATGACGGACAGCACTTCGGTGTTCACCAGCGTAATAAATACGATGGGCCGTTGACCCTCCAGTAGGGCGGAGTGGTTTATTTGACGCACAATCTGGTGCGCTTTGTCCACGGTATCGACGAATGGAAATCGCACCTTGCGTGCCTTGGTTTCAAACTGCGCCAGAATAGCGCTGCCGAAGGTTTCGGCGGTAATTCCCGTGCCGTCTGACACAAAATAAACGGTGCGATGGGGCATCGGTGTGACTCCTGCTGGAAAAATCTTGAAAAATCGTGCGAATCGTGCATTTTGCACCCGAATTTTTGTAACTTAGGAGGTTTGTGTAATGTCTTCGATGTCTGCTTTGTTTGATCCAACGGATTGGGTAGTGCCTTTTGAACGTCTGCGCATGACGGATGTGGAATCGGTGGGGGGGAAAAATGCCAGTTTGGGCGAAATGATTTCCCAACTCCCCAGCGGCGTGCGTGTTCCCACGGGCTTTGCGACAACGGCGTATGCGTTTCGGGAGTTTTTGCAGTTTAACGGTTTACACGATGCGATTCAGGCACGTCTGGACGTATTGGATACCGAAGATGTGCGGGCACTGGCCGTAACCGGTGCTGCGATCCGCGCGATGGTGATCGACCAACCCTTCCCCTCCGCGCTAGAGCAAGCGATTCGGGATTCTTTTCAAACCCTCAGCGGCGATAACACGGAAGCGACTTTTGCCGTGCGCTCCTCCGCCACCGCCGAAGATTTGCCCGATGCCTCCTTCGCAGGGCAGCAAGAAACTTTCTTGAATGTGCATGGCATCGAAGATATTTTGCACAAAATCAAAGAAGTATTTGCCTCGCTCTACAACGACCGTGCCATCAGCTACCGTGTTCACAAAGGCTTTGCCCATGCGCAAGTCGCTTTGAGCGCAGGGATTCAACGCATGGTGCGTTCGGACATCGGCGCAGCGGGCGTGATGTTCACGATTGATACCGAATCGGGTTTTTCGGATGTGGTTTTCATTACATCGAGCTACGGTTTGGGCGAAACGGTGGTGCAAGGCGCGGTCAATCCCGACGAGTTTTACGTTCACAAACCCATGCTGCGTGCGGGGCATCAAGCGATTATTCGGCGTAATTTGGGTTCTAAACTGGTGCAGATGGAATTCACCACCGCGCAGGAAAAAGCAGCAGGCGGCGGTAAGCTGGTGAAAACCACCGATGTGCCACCCGAACAACGCAACCGCTATTCCTTGACCGATGCCGATGTTGAACAACTGGCACGCTATGCTCTCATTATTGAAGCACACTATGCACGCCCGATGGACATTGAATGGGGCAAAGATGGTCAAGATGGGCAGCTCTACATCCTCCAAGCCCGCCCGGAAACCGTCAAAAGCCAAGCCCGCAATCAAGCCGAATACCGCTATAAACTGAAAGGCTCTAGCACCGTGCTTATCGAGGGACGGGCGATTGGGCAAAAAATCGGCACAGGTTCGGTGCGTGTGGTGGACAGTTTGGCGGATATGGATAAGGTGCAGGCTGGTGATATTTTGGTTACCGATATGACCGACCCCAATTGGGAACCCGTCATGAAACGCGCGGCGGCTATCGTCACCAATCGGGGCGGACGCACTTGCCATGCCGCCATCATCGCCCGTGAATTGGGTATTCCGGCGGTGGTCGGCTGTGGTCATGCGACCGAACGGCTCAAAGACGGAATGCTGGTCACGGTGAGTTGTGCGCAGGGCGATACCGGTTTTATTTACGATGGGCTGCTCGAAACCGAAGTAACCGAAGTCCAACGCGGAACCATGCCCGAAATCCCCGTCAAAATCATGATGAACGTGGGCAATCCGCAGTTGGCGTTTGATTTCTGCCAGTTGCCCAATGAAGGCGTGGGGCTGGCGCGGTTGGAATTTATCATCAACAACAATATCGGCGTACACCCGAAAGCGATTTTGGATTACCCGAATATCGACTCCGATTTGAAGAAAGCGGTCGAATCGGTAGCGCGGGGGCATGTATCGCCGCGTGCGTTTTATGTGGACCGCGTGGCAGAAGGCGTGGCGACGATTGCGGCAGCCTTCTGGCCGAAGCCCGTTATCGTGCGCTTGTCCGATTTCAAGAGCAATGAATACCGCAAGCTGATTGGTGGCAGCCGTTACGAGCCGGAAGAAGAAAACCCGATGCTGGGTTTCCGTGGTGCAGCACGTTACGTCAGCCGTGAATTTGGCGAAGCGTTTGCGATGGAGTGCGAAGCACTCAAGCGCGTGCGTGAAAGCATGGGGCTGACCAATGTGCAAATCATGGTTCCGTTTGTGCGCACCTTGGGACAAGCGCGGCGGGTAACCGAGTTGCTGGGTCGGCACGGCTTGCGGCGTGGTGACGGCGGGGGCAATGACGGTTTGAAGATCATCATGATGTGCGAAATCCCCAGTAATGCGATTTTGGCGGATCAGTTTTTGGAATACTTCGATGGTTTCTCCATTGGATCCAACGATTTGACGCAATTGACATTGGGCTTGGATCGGGATTCGGGGCTGGAATTGTTAGCCGCTGATTTCGATGAGCGCGATCCTGCGGTGAAGGCTTTGATTAGCATGGCGATTGCGGCGTGCAAGCGTCAGGGCAAGTACGTGGGCATTTGCGGGCAAGGGCCTAGCGACCACCCTGATTTCGCCAAATGGCTGGTGGATGAGGGTATTTCCTCTATCTCGCTCAATCCTGATTCGGTGATGTCCACTTGGCAAACCATTAGCAAATAATCCGCCGATGACGAAGCAGACGGTGCGATGGCGGCTGCACGCGGTGCTGCTGCTGCTGTGGTTTCTGGCATCCTTTGGGTTGAGTTTCTTCGCCCATCGTTTGCAAATAACCATCGCAGGGTGGTCTGTGGGATTTTGGTTTGCGGCGCAAGGTTCGGTGCTGATTTTTATCGGCATTGCGGCGTGGTTTGCGTGGCGTGCCAACCGTGGGGATGATTCCGCCCCATCCGTACCGCATCCGGCTATCCACCGAACGCATCGGCGTTTTGGGCTGTTTGTGGGAGGGTTGCTGCTCTCGCTCTTGATTTTGGCATTGGCTGAATATCTGGGAATGCCCAAGGTGTGGGTGGCGGGGATTTTTCTTTCTTTCACCCTCATCCTTTACGCAGCCATCGGCGTGTATGGGCGTACTTCGGACGCACTGGAATACTATGTGGCTGGGCGGCGTGTTCCGGCGGTGTACAACGGCATGGCAACGGCTGCGGATTGGATGAGTGCCGCGTCTTTCATCAGTCTGGCGGGCAGCCTTTATCTACAAGGTTATTCAGGAACCGAAGACCAAAGCGGTGGGCTGGCCTACGTCATGGGGTGGACGGGCGGCTTTTGTTTGGTCGCGCTTTGGGTCGCGCCGTATCTGCGTGCCATGCAGCTCAACACCGTGCCGGATTATTTTGCCGTGCGCTTTGGCGGAAAATGGCCGCGCATTATTGCGGCATTGGCGACTATTTTGTGTTCGTTTACCTACGTGGTGGCGCAGATTTATGGCGTGGGTTTGATTACATCGCGCTTAACGGGAGTGCAGTTTGAGATCGGTATTCTGCTGGGGCTGGGGGGCATTTTGGTGTGTTCCTTTTTGGGTGGGATGCGGGCGGTAACGTGGACGCAGGTGGCGCAATACGTCGTCATCATTTTGTCGTTGCTGATTCCGGTTTCGTGGTTGGCATACAAGCAGGTGGGCAACCCGTTGGCGTTGATAGCGTATGGTCAGCAGTTGGCAAAAATTGATGCGTTAGAGCAAAAATTCATGGTATCCCCTGCCGAGCAAAGCGTGATTCGGGAATACCAACGCCGTGCGGAGGATTACGAACGCAAGCTGCAAAATGTCGAAAAAAGCCTGCAAACCGAGCGCCGAGAATTACGGCAGCAGCTGCGTGAGATGGAGGGGAAAAATGCCGATAACGAACGTGCCACCGCCCTTCGGCGTGAATTGGCGAATCTCCCCAAAGATGCCACGGCTGCGCGGGAAATATGGGCGCAAGCCGTGGTGGAAAATCAGGCACGCGCCAAACCACTGGGCGGAATGCCACCGCATTCCACCCCGTTTATAGACAAAGATTCCAATTCGGAAACCTTTACCCAATCGCGCCTTAATTTTTTGGCACTGATGTTTTGTTTGATGGTGGGAACGCTGGGTCTTCCCCATCTTTTAACCCGCTACTACACCACTACGTCGGTCGCGGAAACCCGTCAATCGGTAGCTTGGTCGTTGTTTTTTATCGCCTTGCTCTACCTTTCTACGCCTGCGTTGGCGGTCTTGGTAAAGTATGAGGTGATGGCGCATTTGGTGGGAATGCCGTTCGATCAACTGCCTTCATGGGTGTCCCAATGGGCGCGTGACCCCAGTTTATTGAGCGTATCGGATGTGAATGGCGACAAGGTATTGCAGTTTGCAGAATTACAAATCGGTGCGGATTTGCTGATGTTAGCCACGCCAGAAATCGGCGGCTTGCCATATACCGTATCCGTGTTGGTCGCGGCTGGTGGGCTGGCGGCGGCATTGAGTACGGCCGATAGTTTGCTGCTCACCATTGGCAACGCGGTGGCACACGATTTGTATTTTCAAGGCAAAACCGGAGATCGGGTGCAAGCGATGCGGCGTGTGATGTGGTCAAAATTCGCGCTCTTGGTGATGGCGTTGATTGCGGCGTATGTCGCTGCACAAAAGCCGGCGGGTATTTTGTATTTGGTCACCACCTCGTTTTCGTTGGCAGGGGCGGCGTTCGCGCCAGTGATGGTATTGGGCATCTTTTGGAAAAAAACCAACCATGCCGGAGCGGTGGGCGGAATGCTGACGGGTTTAGGTGTCACTATTTACTATATGTCGATTAACAACCCCATTCTGCGCAGCGCCCTGCGCTTGGAAGGCGATGGTTTGTGGTGGGGCATTCAGCCCATATCGGCGGGTGTGTTTGGGGTGGTGGCGGGCGTGGTGGCGACTGTGGTGTTTAGCTTGGCGGGTCAAAAAAGCACGCCGCCTGCTGCGGGATAACGCTATAATCGTGGGCTTTTCGCCTTGCTGTACCCCATGCGACGCGGGGACAGTTTTTTTAACATCCAAAAGGAAGTATCAATGCGTCATTACGAGATTATTCTCATGATCCATCCGGATCAAAGCGAACAAGTTCCAGCCATGCTGGAGCGTTACAAAGGCATGATTACCGCAGGCGGTGGAAAAATCCATCGCGTGGAAGATTGGGGTCGTCGCCAGTTGGTGTACCTCATCAACAAATTGGCTAAAGCCCATTACCTGTGCGTCAATATCGAAGCTGACCAAGCTGTGATGGCTGAGCTGGAACACGCATTCAAATTCAACGATGCCGTATTGCGTCACCTGACCGTACTGAAGAAAAAAGCCGAAACGGGCCCTTCTTCGATGATGAAAACGGTTGAGCGCGAAGAATCCCGCAAAGCTCAGCAAGCTGAATATCAAGTTTAATGGTTAGGAGGCTCTCATGGCCACATTTAAAAAATTCAATAAAGACAAGCGTCCCAAGCGTCCAGCACAAAACCTGCTGTTCAAACGCAAGCGTTTCTGCCGTTTCACCGTTACTGGTGTAGAAGAGATCGACTACAAAGACATCGATACTTTGCGTGATTTCATTGCCGAAAACGGCAAAATCATCCCCGCTCGTTTGACAGGTACCCGTGCGATTTTCCAACGCCAACTCAACACCGCTATCAAACGTGCGCGTTTCCTCGCCCTGTTGCCTTACAGCGACCAGCACAAGATTTAAGGAGTACAACCCATGCAAATTATTCTGCTCGACAAGGTTGTTAACCTCGGTAATCTGGGTGACATCGTTAAAGTGAAAGACGGCTATGCCCGTAACTTTCTGATTCCTTCCGGTCGCGCACGCCGTGCGACTGCGGAAGCCAAGGCTGCTTTTGAAGCCAAGCGCGTGGAATTGGAAAAAGCCGCAGCCGCTAAATTGGCTGAATGCCAAGCATTGGGCGAAAAACTCGGTGGTACTACCATCAAGTTGACCCAAAAAGCGGGTGTGGACGGTCGTTTGTTTGGTTCCGTAACCAATCTGGACATCGCCGAAGAATTGGTGAAAAATGGCTACAAAGTGGTTAAATCCCAAGTTCGTATGCCCAATGGCCCCATCAAAGTGGTCAGCGATAGCACTGTAGCGGTGGCATTGCACACCGACGTGGTGGTTGATATTACCGTATCGGTTTACGGCGAAACAGCTTAATCAGCCTTTCTAGTAAGCCCTTCGCTTAAAAGTTACCACCCGAGCCGCCCAAGGGATTCAAACTCCTTGAGCGGCTTTTTTGTCACCGGATAGGCTCCAGAAGACCCATCATGTCCTTCGATTTGGATTTCGTTGATGACTACCGTCAGGACGGTCAAATTGCCAGACTGCGCACTCCCCCCCATTCTTTGGAGGCAGAGTCCAGCGTACTGGGAGGCTTGTTGCTGGACAACGAGGCCTTTGATCGGCTCAGTGATGTCCTCGTTTCCGATGATTTTTACCGTTTGGAACATCGACTCATTTACGGGGCTATCAGCACCCTGATTGGTCAAGGTAAGCCCGCCGATGTCATCACGGTACACGATTTTCTGGAAAGCCAAGGCAATGCCACGACGGTGGGTGGTATTGGGTATATCAACGATTTAGCGCAATACGTTCCCAGCGCGACCAATATCCGCCGTTACGCCGAAATTGTGCGTGACCGTGCTTTACTTCGCCGTCTGGTCACCACCAGCGATGAAATTGCCGATACCGCTTTCAATCCCAAAGGCCGACCTGCGTCCGATATTGTGGACGAGGCCGAGCAAAAAATCTTCAAAATCGGCGAACAAGGCAAGCGCAATCAGCAGGGCTTCCAGTCGATGGACAAGTTGGTTGTAGACTTATTGGATCGTATTGAAGAACTAGCAGATAATCCCAGTGAATTGACCGGAATACATACAGGTTTCCATGATTTGGATCGCCAAACTTCTGGATTGCAAAAAGGAGATTTAATTATTCTCGCAGCACGACCGTCTATGGGAAAAACCAGTCTTGCTATCAATATTGCAGAAAATATTGCTTTGAAAGAGGGATTGCCTGTAGCTATTTTTTCGATGGAAATGGGAGCCTCACAATTAGCAGTACGTATCGTTGGTTCAATTGGACGTATTAATCAAAATAATTTACGTACTGGACAATTAACTGATGATGAATGGGCGCGTCTTTCTGAAACTGGTGAAAAATTACGAACAATTTCACTACATATTGATGAAAGTCCGGGTCTGACTTCAAGTGAAATTCGCGCGAAAGCACGTCGGCTTTCTCGTCAATATGGAACGCTCGGCTTGATTGTGGTTGATTATCTTCAATTAATGACCGGAACAACTCGTGATGGTGAAAATCGTGCCACAGAATTAGGAGAAATATCACGCGGGCTGAAAATGCTAGCGCGTGAGTTGCAATGCCCCGTGATTGCCCTTTCCCAGCTCAATCGGGGCGTGGAACAGCGTACCGATAAACGCCCAATGATGAGTGATTTACGGGATTCAGGCGCGATTGAACAGGATGCTGATATTATCATGTTCATTTACCGTGACGAGTATTACACCAAAGAAGCGTGCAAAGAACCCG
>ERZ724509.180-NODE-180-length-30774-cov-5.201244_pt1 | contig 30774 bp, 28 predicted proteins | sample MGYA00376042_ERZ724509 | MGnify/ENA primary metagenome ERZ724509 (study PRJEB28724, sample SAMN07190887) | wastewater metagenome | isolation source: effluent of sewage treatment plant in Hong Hong | place: USA: Christiansburg, Virginia | collected 2016-03-01 ...
GCTCCCTCTCCACTTGCAGCATAGGTATCAAAAAAATGTGTAGATACCTTTGCCCTCAGGGAGAGGGTTGGGGTGAGGGCGTGAACAAATAAGCGATAACCGCGTAAGTCCTAATCTGTTGTTGAATAAAAAAAGCCTCATCGCAAGATGGGGCTTTTTTATCGCTTTTTAGCCGAGCTAAAACAGCCCCAAAATCACTTTGCATCAGCCGCCAACAATGCTTGCACTTTAGCAATATATTGCGCCTCAGCCTCTGTTTTACTAATACCTTTTAGTTTTGCCCAAGCATCAAATTTCATGCGTCCAGTAACTTCTAGCATACTAGGCCGTTTGCCCAAGCAATCACCCGTTGTGGCTTGTTTATAGTGGGCGTAAAGAAACAATAGATTCTCGTTGGAGGGTTTTTTGCTTAAGGTGTTTATGTCTTGTTGGGCTTGTTGTAGTGTGGTCATAAAAACTCCGTTCCCTATTTGGGATTATCGATGATTAGTCTGAATCTAACTGGCGTTTAAAGTTAAAGTCAGCACATTCGGGTTTTAAGGTATATAACGCAGCGGGTCGTCCTGCGCCTTCTTGTTTGCTTTGGCCTGTTGCACTTAACACTTCTTCACGTTCTAAACGCCGTCTAAATGATTTCTTTTCTATTTCATGTCCCATAATAATTTCATAGGCTTGTTGTAATTCGGTGAGCGTAAAAGGAGTAGCAATTAAATGTGCAGGAATCAAACTATATAACACTTTTGCTCTAACTCTGTCTAACGCACTGTTTAATAATTGTTGATGGTCAAAGGCTAAATTAAGACTTAAAGCATCTTTTACATCCCGCCACTCGCTATGCTCTAAGCCTGTTTGCGGCAGTTCTACATAAGGAATCAAGGCAAAATATACCGCCGTCATAGACCAACCGCGTGGGTCACGTGTTTTATTGCCTATCGTGACTAATTGCTCTAAATATGGGGTAGTAATGCCTGTTTTTTTGGTCAGCACCCTTAACGCAGTTGCTTCTAAACTGTCATCATTTTTAATATCAATAAAACCACCTGCCAATGCCCAATGGTCTTTGTGTGGATAGCCGCTGCGTTTAACGCATAACACTTTAAGTTTTTGTTGGTGCAAGGTAAAAATACACACATCAACAGACGCTAAGGGAATAGGGTAATCATGGATATTGTAAGCCGCTAAAAATTCGGCCTCGCTTGTATAAGTTGACATCATTAAATCACTGTAAAAAATAATTTAAAAATTATAACAGAAACCTGCTTGACAATTAGTGTCTGTAAGACAATAATAAGTCATCAAGATTAAACACCGAGCTTGTTTAACTCAAATACTAAATTAGACAGACTGATTTAGTTATTACAAAATGACTGGGGATTCCATCATGAGCAACATTCTTCTTAATGCCGATTCGTACAAAGCGTCACACTTTTTACAATATCTTGCTAATACCAGTATCGTTTCTAGCTACATTGAGTCACGCGGTGGGGTATTTGATGCGACTTTATTTTTTGGTTTACAGACTTTTATCAAACAAACGCTACTCAAACCGTTTAACCAAGCCGATATTGATGAAGCAGACGAATTATTAGCTGCTCATGGTGTGCCGTTTAACAAAGCAGGTTGGCAATATATTTTGGATACTTACAACGGCTATTTACCCTTAGAAATTCAAGCTGTGCCAGAAGGCTCAGTGGTTGCGACTCATAATGTTTTAGTGCAAGTACAAAACACCGATGCCAATTGTGCATGGTTAAGCAGTTATATCGAAACCGCATTATTACGCGCCGTATGGTATCCAACAACGGTTGCGACGGTTTCTTATCAATGCAAACAAGTGATTGCCCGTTATTTGGCCGCGACAGCAGACAGCATGGACGGCTTACTTTTTAAGCTTCACGACTTCGGTGCAAGGGGCGCAAGCAGCGAAGAAACCGCCGCACTTGGTGGCATGGCGTACTTAGTTAACTTTATGGGTAGCGATACCGTCAATGCGATAGTTGCAGCACGTCGTTATTATCAAGAGCCAATGGCAGGTTTTTCGATTCCTGCGGCCGAACACAGCACGATTACCAGTTGGGGACGTGATGGCGAAAAAGACGCTTACGCCAATATGCTCAAGCAATTTGGTGGCGAGGGTAAATTAGTGGCGGTGGTGAGTGATTCTTATGACTTATGGAATGCTATTGATAACATTTGGGGCGATGAATTACGTGATGCGGTGATAAATAGCGGTGGTACCTTGGTGATTCGTCCTGATAGCGGCGACCCCGTACAAATTGTTAGCACCACCATCGAAAAGTTAATGGCCAAGTTTGGTTATAGCGTCAACAGCAAAGGCTACAAAGTATTACCTGCTTGTGTGCGTGTGATTCAGGGTGACGGCATTTGTGTGGCGAGTATTGAGGCTATTTTGGTCGAAATGACACAACGCGGTTTATCGGCAGATAACATTGCTTTTGGTATGGGCGGTGAGTTATTGCAAAAAGTTAACCGTGATACTCAAAAATTTGCCATGAAAGCGTCGGCAGCTTGTGTGAGTAGCCAATGGCGTGATGTGTATAAAGACCCGATTACAGACAGTGGCAAACGCAGCAAAAAAGGCCGTTTGGCCTTAGTTAAAACGGATAATAATGAGTATGTTACTGTGCGTGAAGATGAGTTGGCAGGGCGTGATAACTTATTACGTGTGGTGTATCGCAATGGTGAGTTGTTGGTTGATGAGTGTTTTGCCGAAATTAGAGCGAGGGTGACAGCATGAAAACAAGACGAGGCGACTTAATTAAATTGGCGTTAGCAGGTGAGTTTGATGTCATTGTGCATGGCTGTAATTGTCATTGTCAGATGGGAGGAGGCATTGCCTTGATCATTAAACAGTTATTACCCGAGGCTTATGTTGCGGATTGCCAAACCACTAAAAGTGATAAATCGAAACTTGGTAAAATATCGACTGCTGAAATAAAGTGCGGTGAAACACAGTTTACGGTTGTAAATGCCTATACCCAATTTGATTGGGCTGGTGAGGGCGTTAAAGCGGATTATCACGCTATTAGACAAGTGATGAAAGCCATTAAAGTCGCGTTTTCAGGTAAGAAAATTGCTTACCCTAAAATTGGGGCAGGTTTGGCAGGTGGCGATTGGGATATTATTTATCCCATCATTTGCGAGGAGCTGGCAGGGGAGGAGCATACCTTTGTTGAGTATGTATCTTAACGTGGAGTGTCATTATGTACAGCAACAGCGAGTTAATTACCGCCATTCATCAAGGATTAACGCCTAAATATGTATTTTTTTGGGGACATACGCCATCGGTAACGGGCGAAGTGACTAAAAGTTGTTTTAGCCAGTGGTATGAATCGCCTTTTATGGTGGAAGGCATTGAGTATCGTACAGCCGAACATTATATGATGGCACAAAAAGCCATATTATTTAATGACTTACATTGTTTGACTCAAATTTTACAAAGTCCTCATCCAAATGAAGCTAAACAACTTGGCCGAATGGTTAAAAATTTTGATGCTCAGACGTGGGAAAAGTATCGTTTTGATATTGTGGTGCAAGGTAATTTGGCTAAATTTAATCAACACTTAGATTTAAAAGCTTTTTTATTGGCGACAGGTAAACGAGTGTTGGTTGAAGCCAGTCCACTCGATGCCATTTGGGGTATAGGTTTAAGTCAAGATAACCCCAAAGCACAGCAGCCGCATTTATGGCAAGGTCAAAATTTGCTAGGTTTTGCACTCATGAAAGTACGAGAGCAATTAAACTAACCATTCATCGTTCTTTATAAGCCATTCATCAAAAATATCAGTTAACAGTTTGATTGTTAGTCAGATTTTATCATTTGTTCATAAAATGCTTATAGATTGACTCTTGCCCTAATTTGATGAGGAGGCAAGGTCATGAAAATAGTTTTATCTGTGATTACAGCAGTTATCATGCTGTTATCTACTACGGTATCTGCCGACAGTGAAGACCTAAAAACCTTACAAAAACAAAAAGATTGGTACATTGTTAAGCAAGATAATATCCGCCAAATTACCACCTATGCCAAGCATGAAGAGGGTAAAAGTATTCGCTCTTTTAAGGTTGATGCAGTCGTTGATGCCCCACTAGTCACCTTAGCGAGCGTACATTTTGATGTGGCCAATATCAAAAAATGGTATTGGGAAACCTTGGAGTCTAAATTAATTACTAAGGTGTCAGATACCGAATATGTTTACTATTTAAAATTTAGAACGCCACTTGCCGAAGATAGAGATGTGGTGCTTAAAGCAACGATTGAACCGTATAAGTTAGGACAAAATAATTATATGTTGCTAAGTTTACGTGCAACTCCTTCGGCGTTGCCTATACCACCCAATATTACCCGTATTTCTGCGTTTGATATGGATATCAAGTTTAAGCCTTTGCTGGATGGAAAAACTAAAATGGAAGTGCAGGGCTTTGTTGATCCTTCGGGAAGTTTACCTGCATGGACGAGTAATATGTTTCAGCACCAAGCCCCGCCCCTTATGCCACAATGCTGGGTTTGTATCGCATGACACAAAAAGCAGAATATACCAATATTAAAATGCCATTGGCTTTTAGGTATGCACAGTAAAAGTTAACTTTTGGGTGCTAAAACAATAATCAATGTACCCAATACAATCACGAATACGCCCACGACATCAAACACCGTTGGGCGTATGCCATCCATAACCAAGTTAATAATTTTGGCAATTACGGTCACCATAAACAGCGTGAGCGTTTTTTCTAAGTTTACCATGTGGGCAACAATGGTATATAATTTGCACCGTACTTTGATATTGCCTATTCTTTTTGAGTTGTTAGTGCCGATGTAATTTTTCTCTCTTCCTCTCGTTGTTATCCCATTTTTTAAGCTACAGCATGTAGCCATTTCTTGTTATGCGTTCGTTTTTAGTCCCCATGTTAAGCGTGGTATGGACTGCTACGGCTATTTTCTATGGAGTATCAGTTTGAATTTTTCTTTAAGTAAATCGGAGCTTAAAACCAATATTTTAAGTGGTTTAACGGTGGCTTTGGCTTTAGTGCCAGAAGCAATCGCCTTTGCGCTGATTGCCCATGTTCATCCCTTAACAGGTTTATACGCCGCTTTTATGGTGTGTTTGATTACCTCGATATTTGGAGGAAGGGCAGGCATGATTTCGGGGGCAACAGGTGCATTAGCTGTTGTGATGGTGGCTTTAGTGGTAGAGCATGGCGTAGATTACTTGTTTGCCACTGTGATTTTAATGGGTATTTTACAAGTATTGTTTGGCCTGTTTAAGCTAGGCAAATTTATTAGAATGGTGCCACATTCGGTGATGCTAGGCTTTGTAAACGGCTTGGCTTTAGTGATTTTTTTGGCGCAATTTAATCATTTTAAAATGCCTGATGGCACATGGATACAGGGCATGAGTTTAGCCTTGATGCTGGCCTTAATTGCGTTAACCATGTTGCTAATTTACCTTGCCCCTAAAATTACCACCGCGATTCCTGCGCCTTTATTGGCGATAGGTGTGGTGTCGTTATTGGTTATCTTTTTTAGTATTGATACCAAAACAGTGGGGGACTTAGCCTCTATTAAAGGCAGCTTCCCCCCGTTTCATTGGCCAGTTGTGCCGTTAAATTGGCATACCTTAGAAATTATTTTGCCTTATAGTCTTATTTTGGCGGCCATTGGTTTAATAGAATCGTTATTAACCCTTAATTTGATTGATGAAATGACCGACACCGTTGGCAAACCCAACCGTGAGTGTATGGCACAAGGTACCGCCAATATTGTGACGGGTATGTTTAGCGGCATGGGTGGTTGTGCCATGATTGGCCAAAGCATGATTAACGTTAATAGTGGTGGTACACATAAAATATCAGGCATTGCGGCAGCATTATTTTTATTGAGCTTTATTTTATTTGCCTCACCGTGGATTGAGATGATTCCCTTAGCTGCGTTAATTGGTTTGATGTTTGTGGTGGCACAAAAAACCTTTGCATGGGGCAGTTTTAGAATGATTGGCAAAGTACCGCGCCATGATATGTTTGTGATTGTGGCGGTTACTGTGATTACCGTGTTAACCGATTTGGCGATTGCGGTTATTGCAGGGGTAATTATTTCGGCCTTGGTATTTGCATGGCAACAAGCCAAAAAAATTGAGGTACAAGTAACCACTGATGAACATAATTGGAAAGTTTATCAATTACATGGCACGGTGTTTTTTGCGTCTACGGCAAATTTTGCTAACTTGTTTAACCCTAAAGATGATCCAGATGAAGTGGTGATTGATTTTTTACATGCCAAAGTCGCCGACCATTCGGCTTTAGAGGCGATAGATGCCTTAGCAGAGCGTTATGTTAAGCAAGGTAAAAAGCTGCATTTGCGCCATTTAAGCCCTGATTGTGTGATTTTACTAGATAAAGCCAAAGGCATGATTGAGGTAAATGTTTTAGAAGACCCGCATTATCATCCTGCGGATAATCGTTTGGGGTGAGTTTAGGCAAGTGTAATGTGGGTTGAGGTACGAAACCCACAAATTACCAATAAAATTAGTAAGATGGTTTTTTTCGACCCATCTTACTAAAACAACCAAAAGCTTAATGCGCCTCGTCCCAATTTTTACCTACACCCACTTCAACCAATAACGGTACAGAGAGTTGTGCCACATCACGCATCGCCACTTTTAACATCGCTTCAACACGGCTGATGTGTTCATCTTTAACTTCTAAGACTAATTCGTCATGTACTTGCATTAACAAATAGGCATCTAGGTTTTGGAGTTTAATTTGAGCATCTACCGCAATCATCGCCCGCTTAATAATGTCGGCGGCAGAGCCTTGCAGGGGCGCGTTAATGGCGGCACGTTCTGCGCCTTGACGTAAGTTAGGATTTTTAGAGTTAATCTCTCTTACAGGTAATTTGCGACCAAATAAGGTTTCTACAAAACCTTGCTCACCTGCCTGATGACGAATCGTATCCATATAACGTTTAACACCCGTATAACGACTAAAATACAAGTCGATATAAGCCTGTGCTTCGCTGCGTGAGGCATTAATTTGCTTGGCTAAACCAAATGCCGACATGCCATATAACAAACCAAAGTTAATCGCTTTGGCATTGCGGCGTTGTTCGTTAGTGACTTCGTCTAAAGCAATACCAAACACTTCGGCGGCGGTGGCTTTGTGAACATCTTCGCCTTGTTTAAAGGCTTCTAATAAACGCTCGTCTTGGCTTAAATGCGCCATTAAGCGTAATTCAATTTGTGAGTAGTCGGCAGCGACTAATTGATAACCCTCAGCGGCAATAAAAGCTTGACGAATTTGGCGGCCTTCGCTGCTACGAATCGGAATATTTTGTAAATTAGGGTCGGAGGACGATAAACGCCCCGTTGCTGTTACGGCTTGATGATACGAAGTGTGAATTCGCTTAGTCACAGGATTAGCCATTTTGGGCAGGGTGTCGGTATAAGTGCCTTTAAGTTTACTTAAACTGCGATGCTCCAAAATAATTATTACAATCGGGTGGTCAAGCTGCTCTAAAATCGCCTCACCGGTCGCATATTGGCCTGTTGCGGTTTTTTTGCCGCCTGTAATGCCTAATTTATCAAATAAAATTTCACCTAATTGTTTAGGCGAAGCTAAGTTAAACGCTGTACCTGCCATATCGTGTGCTTGTTTTTCTAAGGCGAGTAAACGCTCCCCCATACTGACACTTAAACGCTGCAATTGACCAAAATCTAACAAAGTGCCACGCGCTTCCATTTGCTGCAAAATAGGGGCAACGGGCAATTCTAAATCGTGAAATAAATGATTAAGCGCAGGCTCGGCCAACAGTTTTGGTACAAATAACTCTTTAAGCCTTAGCGTAATATCGGCATCTTCACAGGCATAATGACTTGCGGCTTCGACTTCTATTTGGTCAAAAGCGAGTTGTTTAACGCCTTTACCTGCCAGCTCTTCAAAGGTGGTGGTTTGATAATTAAGATAATATTTGGCTAAGTCGTCTAGGTTGTGGCGGGTGGCGGTGGCATCTAACACATAAGAGGCCAACATGGTGTCAAACACAATGCCTTGTAAGTTAATGCCATGATTGGCTAATACGTGGGTGTCATATTTTAAATGCTGACCAATTTTGCCTATATGTGGGTTTTCTAAAATCGCTTTAATGTCTTTTAATACCGTGTCGCGGTCTAATTGTTCGGGTGCGCCCAAATAACTATGCGCCAGTGGCACATAATAAGCTTCGCCTACGGCCAAACTCACCGAAAAGCCCACAATTTTGGCTTCTTTATAATTAAGACTGGTGGTTTCGGTATCAAAGGCAAAGGCAGGGGCTAAATTGAGCTTATGTAATAAGTGTTGCCATGCGGTTTGTGTGGTGACGGTGTGATATTTGGTGCTAATCGGTGGTGCAAGTTCGGCTTCGCTTTGTTGTTCCATAACGGGCAGGGCGGCGGAATCAATACTAGCTAATAAACCGTTAAACTCTAAGCGTTGATACAAAGCAGATAATACCGCTTTGTCAGGAGCTTGACGCACTAAAATATCGGGATGCACTTTTAAAGCTAAGTGACAATCAATGGTGGCTAATTGTTGACTCAGTGCCACTTGTGGCAAGCTGTTTCTAAAGGTTTCGCCTACTTTGCCTTTAATGGTGGCGGCGTTGGCAATTAAATTAGCAATAGAGTCATGCTCTTGTAACCATTTAACCGCTGTTTTTGGCCCTACGCCTTGTACGCCTGCAATGCCGTCCGAGGCATCACCTACGAGGGCTAAATAATCAATCATTTGTGAGGGTTTAACACCAAACTTGGCTTCTACGCCCAATTCATCTAACACGGTATCCATAAACGGATTGACGATGGTAATGCGGTCATTCACCAATTGTGTCATGTCTTTGTCACCTGTGGAGATAATCACATCCCAACCATGACTTGCCGCTTCGACCGCTAATGTCCCTAAAATATCGTCGCCTTCAACGCCTCTTTCTAATAATACGGGCAAGCCTAAACCACGCACAATGTCTTGCAAAGGGGCAAATTGGGCTTTTAAATCATCAGGCGTAGGTGGTCTATGCGCTTTGTAATCGGCACTAAGTTCGTGTCTAAACGTTGCACCGCCTGCGTCAAAAATCACCGCAACGTGCGTGGGTTGATATTGTTTTAAGAGTTTATTGAGTGCGTTTAATGCGCCTTTGATTGCGCCTGTGGGTTGGCCGTCTTTGGTAGATAGTGGAGGTAAGGCAAAAAATGAGCGATAGATATAAAACGAGCCATCTACCAAAACAAGCGGTTTACGAGACATGAAAAAATTCCACAAAAAGCAACTGATTGTGGGGATTATAGCGTAGTTGTGGCGGTTATACGTTAACTACGCTCAATGTGTGGGCTGAGTTTTATATGGGTTTGCCAGCAGACAAAATTGCTTGTAAGCCCATGCCATGACTGATTAAAAAAGGAGCTTTTCCATCAAGTTTTAAATGGCGCAAATGATTGACTAAATGATGTTTGCCATCGCCACAGACTAATTTGACCGAGCCAACACGGCTATTATGTAGCTTGCCTTTAAAATCTATTTCTGCTTGTAATAACTGCTGATTTAAGTGTGAAAATGTGACGATGCTAGGTGCTTTGATGGCTATATTACGCACATTAAATGTGCCTTGTAGTTGGCACAGTAAACCACCATGGCTATCTTTTACGGCACATAAAAGAGCTTCGCCACGTAGTGCAAACTCAATAGGCACAACAATTTTAGGGTAGCCCCATATTTCTCTGCCTGCGGCGTTAGCTAGAGGCGTTGTTACAGGTAAATCGACGATATATGTTGATAAATTGCTCAAATCTTTGAGTCCAATAGAGGCGGCTTTTTTATGATTAGCATTGCTTGGGCGACAAACAATCGCTAAGGCCATCTCGTTATATGGGCCAACGGAGCTATCGGCATAATGAAAAAAAACAACACTGGCAATCGCTTTTTTTCGTAAAAGTGGCGCAGGACTTGCTTCAAGCCCCACAGGTAATAACGCTTGTGCTAGGTCAATATCAACCAAAAAATAGGCAATCACTACACTTGTGTTGTAGTATAAAATGGGCAAGCCTACAGGACCTTGTGAGCTAGCAAACGAATCTTGCTTAATATCTAAATAGCCTTTCATGTTATCTACCTCTATACAATGGTTTTTTACATAGAATTACGCATACGCGTAAGAAAATAGGCAATCGCTGCATAACTCCTAAAAAATACGTCAACAAAGCATGATAAAAACCGCTATTGTTAAACGCTAATATGAACATTACGCCCATTAATTTTGTCCAATAAAAAGGGCTGCATATCTTCAATAACACTTAAACGATTAATTTGATTAGTGCCTTCAAAAATTCGTGTTAGCCGAACATCGCGTAATAACTTTTCTATGCCACAAGATGTAGATACCGCATGTTCACCCATAATCATCATGGCCATTTCACACACTTCTTGTGCTTTATCGGTAATATAAAATTTGCTCATACTGGCTTCGCTTTGAATGGGCTGCATACTATGCGCCTGTTGCCAGAGTAATGAGCGCATGGCGCGAGTTTGGGCAATCATTTGGGCAATTTGTAATTGTATGTCCTGATAGGCAATAAGAGGTTTATTGGCCAATGTGGTGCGACAACAAAAATCGAGTGCTAGCTCACAGGCTCTACGCGCTAAGCCCACACCCATTGCCGCGACAGGATAGCGCGATGCATTTAAAGTAGACCTATTGAGTGCCCAGCCTTGCTCTAGCCCACCCACAATATCCTCTTTGGCAACATAGGCATCGCTAAAACATAACTCTGCGGCGGTGCTGGCGCGCATACCCATTTTTAATTCGGTATGAATTGCTTTTAATCCTATATTGTTGGCATCTACAACAAATGCCGTCCATGACTCAAAACCTTTGTTTTCTAATGCCGCAAATACGGTAATTTTTTGGGCAATATCGCCACCACTAATAAAACATTTAGTACCATTAAGAACATAACCATCACCATAAGGTTTAGCAATCACACGCGGTTTATTGTGTGTCGCTCCAAAACCATCCTCTACATCACTTCCTGCCGCAGGTTCGGTAATAGCATAAGCAAATAAATGAGGTTTACCCTGTAAAAAATCTTCTGACATAGGTTTTAAAAAACGCCACATTGCTTTGAGGTCACCACTGAGCGCAATTGGCGCAATACCTAATTGATGTGCGCTAAGAAGTAACATTTGCCCCGCACAAACAGTCGCTAACTCTTCTATTTGTATGATTGATTTATAAGCTTTAGCAAAGCGTAAATCAGTGACTGCCGCAGAGCCAAAAGGTGCGGGCAACATATTAGTCATTAACCCTGCCTTACCTGCCTGAGAAAGTAACTCTTGAGCCGCAGGATGAAGATGGCCCACTTTTTGATGGGCTAAATTATCAAATAATTCAATATTTGGCGTTAAATGCTGTTGCGCAAAATGACGTGCCAAACGCCGATGTTTAGCCAAAGAAGAGGGGAGTCGTTTGGTGTCTATCTCCCAAAAATCTTGGGCTTTATAACGTGTTAATGATTGACCAAGAAAGCTAAGTGACTTAAAAAATTGGGCTGGATTTAGTTTGTGTAGGGGCGATAATTGCCCATCAAGAAAGCCTGAGTATTCTATAAAAGAAGATTGTTTTTGAGTTAAACGCATCGTTATTCTCCTAAGAAAAATTCCATTGAAAGATATCAGCAGGCTCTAATAACCAATGTTCTGCAAGATGTTGCATATCAATGGCATTACCACTTTGTAGGCGTAACTGATTGGCATCTCTTAGGCATTTTTCTATTCCCGTATCGCGCATATAACCAATACCACCCATCATTTGCATTGCATGATGGTTTGCTTGATTAAGCTGCTCTTGTAATGCGCTACGGCGTAGTAATAAATTATAAAAAGCCTGATTATTTAAGGACTGTGTGTTTAAAAATTGCCATACGCTAACCATTGCTTGTTGAATCTCATTTTGCATATGTTTAATTGCGTCATGTTTGGCAATAATCGCACCACCCTGATAACGAATATGACTATATTCACTGGCAATTTTGTAAGATTTTTGAGTAATGCCTAATTGAATAGCTAATAGCCCTAACCATTCGTAATGCCATAAAATTTGAGTTAATAACTGTGTCTCTGTTTGAGCGATGGGCTGAATGTCATCAAAGGTGACTTGAATATAGGTTAATTCGTTTAAACCATGATTATAAGTATCTGGTGTTGTACGATGAATCCGACCATAAACCCAATTGATGTTATCGTTTTGCCATAGCGGAAAAATACAATGTGTTGCCTGTTTGGTGCATAAAATCCATCGAGGATGGGTGTTGCTAAAAACACTGTTTGCTAACGCACTATTAAGGTCTTGATGTTGCCACCATTGCGCCAGTGTTTCTCTGCCAATACCATAACTTCCTTGCAAGCATAATGCGGTCGTTGTTAGGTCTATATGAGCTAATGGTACATTAGAGCTTGTATTAAGCTGTCTTATTAACCAAGCCACCAACGAAGTACGATGAGCGTGTAATGCAAGAGCAGCATTAGCCGTGGCTATTTGATTTAAATTAGCTAATGTAAGCATCAAATTTTGTGGTGTTGCACAAGCCTCCCATAAGCCACAAGCTATTTGTTGTTCTAAGTTTATAATGCCATTTTGAGTTAATAGGTGTGTTGCTGCCAAAAAATCATCAGGGCTACAAATATCTTCTGGGGTATTAAATTCGGGCTTAGCAGCAAGATGTTGGCTAATTTTAACCACACTTTGTTGCATCAAATGGTAGTCCTCGGCAGCCATCTCATAAAGGTTATGTTCTAATTTCATAGCGCACCACTCATATTTTTTAATAAGGCAGGACTCAGGTATTGCACCATCATTAGCTAGTTTATTTATTAGCCCTGTTATAGTTATATCCGAATATGTGTTGCATAAAAGAAATATGAAGTGATACAACTGGACGATATGTTGATAATTTCGGACACGCCCTTGTGGTACTTGTTATGTGTGGGTATATGATTATTTTGTAGATTTGTTGGAGATAAAAATGAACCAGCAAGAAAAAGCCGTTGTATCAACAATGTCGATATTTCCTTTGCTCAAATGCGCTCAAGCAGAAGGGATTGCGATACAAGATATATTGGAAGGTACTGCGCTAACAGAGAGTTTATTAACTGACCCCGACAAATTGGTTTTATTTTCTGAAGAGCTTATTGTACTAAAACAATATTTACGTCTAACCCAGCAAAAATTACCAGGTTTGTATGCTAGCCAATATTATCATTACAATAGTTTTGGTGTGTTAGGAGCAGCACTTGCCAGCCATGCTAATATTTTAGATGCGCTAAATTTTATTCAAAAATACATCGACTTAACTTTTACCCCCTTTAAAATTATTATGCAGGAGCAAGAAGATAATTTGTGTGGTTTTTATTTAAACCGTTATGGTTTAACAGGTGACTGCCTAGAGTTTTATTTACTTAGAGACCTCGCTTTTTTGCGTAATATGACCAAAGATATGTTACCCGACAGTTGGCAAGATTTAGGCGTTTCTATAGATATTGCTCTCGATATGGCCGATTTAGAAAAACAACAGATATTAGCTCAGTTTTTTTATTGGCCTATTCGATTTGGTTGTAGGCAATCTGCAATTTATGGCAATAAAACCAAACTTAATATTCCTATTCATTTAGGCAATGAAATTACCCTTAAAATTATGCAGCAGCAGTGTGAAGCCTTGTTAGCTAAGCGTAAACAATACCGTTGGAATAATCGGGTAGAAGATATTTTGTTGTCTAGCGAACGGCTACTTTCTCAAGAAAAAGTTGCAAAAATGCTGTGTTGTAGTGAGCGTACATTGCGGCGGCATTTGCAGCAGGAAGGTTATAATTTTGCAGATATTGTTCAAAGTTTACAGTTAAGACGAGCAAAAGACTTACTGTCATTAACACAACTTTCGATTAAAGAAATTGCACTTAATTTAGGATACAGCGAAACAGCCGCGTTTGCCCATGCCTTTAAACGTTGGACAGGCCAAACACCGACAGAGCTTAGGCGTGTTTTGTGAGTAAATAAGTAGTAATAATCACTTAAAATTTTTAATCTAAATAAGGGCAGACTAATCTGCCCCTGTTCATTAATGCAGCATAAATGTTACTTGTAACTCACCGACCAAAAAGCCCAATGCCGCACCTACCGCAATCAAAGACCATTCGTCTTCTTTAAAGGCAGGGCGCAACATACCTTCAAACTCTTCGGGGCTTAAACGCTGCATACGCTCAACTAAAGTATTACGCACATCCATTGCATCTTCGGCATAAGATTCCATGTGTTTCATGGTTTCGGGGAGTTTGGCCAGAATTTTTTCGGTAACCACATTTTTCATTTCGATGTATTTTTGGCTACCCACTGCATAAACTACGAGTGGGCGAATTGAGCCTGTTTGGGCATCAATCATCTCGCGCACGTTACGTTGAATAAGCTCCATAATACGGTCAGAAAGCGCACCTCTAAACAACTCCTCCATCATGTTGGCAGGGGTTAATAATTGTTTAGAAATTAACGCCGCATAATCGGCAGCGACTTCTTGTTGACGTTTAATAAATAAACCTTGAACCGTTACACCCATAATTTTTTTAGGTTGTAGCGGTCTAAACATCATTTGCAGGGCAGCCCAGTCACTAAAAAATCCTACAAAACCACCAAAGGCAGGTAACATCCACGGTTGTTTAAAAAACAACCAGCACACCATTTGAATTAAGCCAATACCAAAACCAAAATAAAAGCCTGCATTACTAAAAAATTTAAACTCTTGGCGGCCAACTTTTTGAAAAATCTCGTTAAGCATTTTGCGGTCTTTAAGCAAGTTGCTAATGACCATATTTTTAATATCAAAGTATTTTTCGACGTTACCTTGAATTTCACGCATGATGTTAGCCACGACTAAAGGAGCTTCAGCTTGCATTTTTTTAATGATTTTTTGTCGTGCAAATTCGGGCATCGCTTCCCATAAACCGGGTTGGTATTGCTGAGCAACAGCGCGAGTAATTTCTTCGGCTGCTGCCGTCATTGGTACTTCAATTTCTTTGGCAATACGATTAGGGTCTAAACGTGCAAAAACTTCGTTGGCGTTAATGAGCCTTGAGGTCATTAAGTCCACCGAAATAGTGGCCATTTTTTCGGCTTTACGCGGCACAATACCTTGCCAACCAATAGGAATTGGGCCAATTTTAAAGCCCAAAAAATCCATAGGCGCAAACATCATTTTAATGGCGACGACTTTAGTGACGTAGCCAATAATGCCACTAATAAACGGAATAGAAATATAGAGCCACATATTGGCTTGAAAGTCTGCAAAAACGTGAGCTAGCATAAAATGTCCTTAACGCCAAAAAGACTAACACAAGGGCTTACCTGTATTAGTACGATAGTCTTAAACTTGGATAATAAGTATTGTTGCTTATTCTATACCTGTTGTCTTCTCAAAAAACGACAATGTTTATGAGGTACTTTGTTTATTCTGCTTCTTAAAATGCCAAATTGCGAAGCCAACTGCAAGCACTTGTAAAAAAGCACTGCAAAAAAAAGTAATCCCCATGCGCCAATCGTCTTTAGGTAAGTGACTAATTGCGGCTAAGAGTGTTGTGCCAATAAGCGGGGCAATAATAATCATAATACTATTAATAGCATTTAACGCGCCTTGAGTCAGTCCTTGTTCTTTTTCGCTGGCGGCTTTAGAGATTAAAGTTTGTAGCGCAGGGTTAGCCGCAAACGACAAAAAATTAGCCAAAATCAAAATATACAAAATACTGCTTTGAGTGGTTAAACCATAGGCAATATTGATAATAGCTGAGGATGCCATGCCGATAATCGCCAAACGCATTTCGCCAAATTTGGCTAATAAACGGCTCATTAATACGCCTTGAGTAATGGCCGAGGTCATGCCTACCACAAACAAGGCAATGCCATTTTGTTGTGGTGACCACGCAAATCTAAACTCGGTATATAACACCCATGTATTTTGCAAAATAAATTGTGCTAAAGCCGAGCAAGCAAACACAAATACTAAACTTTCTACGCCTTTTAGTTGACCAATATGTGCTAATGCCCCAAAAGGGTTGGCACGTTGCCACACCAATGGTGCGCGTTTTTCGGGGGGAAGTGATTCGGGTAAAACAAAATAACCATAACAAAAATTGCAAAAAGATAAGCCTGCGGCCACCAAAAAAGGTAAACGTAAATCGGCTGCACCTAGTGTGCCGCCAATCATCGGGCCAAAAATAAAGCCGACCCCAAAGGCTGCACCTACGGCACCAAAGGCTTTGCCTCGTTCTTTGTGCGAAGTGATGTCGGCTACATAAGCATTAGCCACCGAAAACGTTGCACCTGTTGCACCACTCACAATGCGCGCCATTAATAATAAAATTAAGGACTGAGCAAACGCAGTGACAATATAGCTCACGCCTAAGCCAAAAATAGATAATAACAACACAGGACGGCGGCCATAACGGTCACTGAGTGCGCCTAACAGTGGTGTACAAAAAAACTGCATAATGCCGTAAGTGGTTGCCAACGCACCAAACCAATAGGCCTGTAAGTGCGGCGATGTCGTGAGTGAGCCAACCAATGCGGGCAACACGGGAATCATTAAACCAATGCCCAACACATCTAAAAAAATAGTTAATAAAATAAAATTAAGACTGGCTTGACGCGGATTTAGCATAATGTCGCTCTAAATTGAGACGGTGTTTGTTGTTTGCAGCGTTTAAAAGCATGTAAAAAGTTAGAGACTTCGGAATAACCCAAACGAATCCCGATTTCTTCTAAATTTAAACCACCTATTTTTAGTAAAGCTTCGGCAAGGGTCATTCTTACTTCATCGACTAACTCGCGGTAAGACACGCCTTCGGCTTTTAATTGGCGACGTAAGGTGCGCGAGCTAATACATAAGTGTTCGGCAACTAGCTCCATGTTAGGCATGGCTTGAGGATGACGCAATAATAAGTCACGCACTTTTGCCGATACGCCTGTGCGTTGTTGGCGTTGACTGAGTAATTCTTTACATTGCGTTTCGCATAGTTTGGCGGTAGTGATATTGCTTTGAGGAATCGGGGTTGATAAAAAGCCACGCGCAAAACTGATACCTGTATAACTGGCATTAAATTGTGGTGTAAGTCCAAAAATACGTTGATACGCACTCAAATCATTAGGTGGTGGGTAGTTAAAACACACATGGCGTAAGGGGGCTTTGGTATTAAACAGTTCTTCGAGCATCGTCATCATGGACGACATATCGCGTTCTAGTAAAAACTGGCGGCAAAAGGCAGGAATTTTGTCACCATCAAGTATTAAAATGGCTTCGTCTTCGTGTTGCTGTAAGCAAACTTGGCTAAAGGCAAAAGTTAAATCAAAGTAACGTAACCCTAAATCAATCGCTTCATGTAAGGTTGGGCTACTTACTAAGGCAAACCCCCAAATACCATAGGTGTCTAAATGATAATAACGCCCTGCTTGTAAACCTAATTCGGGTTGATAACCACCATAAGCATTAATCAAATTAGCCACTAATTGTAATTCTTGAGTGGCATCTACTTGGGCATAAGGGTCGTTTAATTGATGAATAGAAACGCCTGTTTGTTGTAAACACGTCGCCAAAGAAATAGAAAACTGTTCGGCCAGTCGTGTAAGCACACGCATACTGGCAATATTACGACGATTAGGCCAATTCATAAGAGCTGTCCGAAAGACACAGTAAAACCAAGACGAAACCACGTCTAAAATGTGTCCGAATCTAACATAAAAAATAGCACGATAGTACGTTATTTTTGATGCTAGAAATTTTTCATCTTTGGCGTATTTCCCCTCACTCTAGCTCTCTCCCATAGGGAGAGATAACTCCCTCTCCAATGGGAGAGGGTTGGGGTGAGGGCGAGCTAGACATTAAACTATTGGCACGAGTAACAACATCATGGCACAAGTACAACACACCGATATTGCTATTATTGGCACAGGTTTTGGCGGCATCGGCATGGCCATTCAATTACAAAAGGCAGGTTTTAATGATTTTGTGTTGTTAGAGAAGCAAGCCGATGTGGGTGGTTGTTGGCGTGATAATAGCTATCCTGCGGCAGCGTGTGATGTGCCATCGCACTTATATTCGTTTTCGTTTGAGCCTAAATTTAACTGGTCGCGTAAATTTGCACCGCAAGCCGAAATTTATCAATACATTGCCGATTGCGCCAAAAAGTATCAGTTATTATCCAAAATACAATTTAATACCGAAGTGGCCAGTGCGCAATTTGATGCTGCAAAAGGGGTGTGGGTTATTCAAACCACGCAACAAAAAACCATTATAGCGCGAGTGTTAATTAGTGGTTGTGGTCAGTTAAATCGTCCTGCCTATCCTAAATTAAAAGGCATTCAAAACTTTAAGGGTGAAGTGTTTCATTCGGCCACATGGCACCATGATTATGATTTACAAAATAAAAAGGTGGCGGTGATTGGTACGGGTGCAAGTGCGATTCAGTTTGTGCCTGCGATTGTGCCTAAAGTTAAAAGTTTGACCTTGTTTCAGCGTTCTGCGCCGTATGTGATTCCTAAGCCAGACCGTGCTTATAGTGGCATAGAGCAAAATGTTTATAAAAAATGGCCAGTCTTACAGCAAGCGAGTCGTGCGGCTATTTATGGTCAGCACGAAGTACGCGCTTTGGCGTTTACGGTATTACAAGCGGCATTAAAACCCTTTGAATGGCAATTTAAACGTCACTTAAACCAGTCAGTTAAAGACCCTATTTTACGCGCTAAATTAACGCCAGATTATCCGTTGGGCTGTAAACGGATTTTGATTTCTAACGATTATTATGCCGCGTTAGCAAAGCCTCACGTTAATGTGGTAACAGGTAGTATTGCAAACGTGACCGCAACAGGCATTACCACCAGCGATGGTCAGCACCATTCGGTTGATGCCATTATTTACGGCACGGGCTTTCAGGCAACAGATTTTTTAGCCCCCATGAAAATTACAGGCCGTGATGGGCAAGACTTAAATCGGGTATGGCGTGATGGGGCAGAGGCTTATTTGGGCATGACGGTGAGTGGCTTTCCTAATTTGTTTTTATTGTATGGGCCTAATACTAATTTGGGTCATAACTCGATTTTGTATATGTTAGAAAGCCAATTTGGGTATATTTTGGCAGCTTTACAACACATGAAAGCACAACAATGGCAATTTGTAGACGTTAAAGCGCAGGTTCAAGGGGTTTACAATCGTTGGGTGCAAAAACAGCTTAATAACACTATTTGGGCGGCAGGGTGTAGTAGTTGGTACAAAACCGAATCTGGCAAAAATACCAATAATTGGGTTGGTTTTACTTTGTTGTATCGCTACAAAACACGTTCTTTTGAGGCGCAAGATTACACGGCTCAAGTAGTTGACTCATGTAATGTGGTTAAATTGCGCTCTGTGGCGGCTTAACCTTGACTAGACGCTAATCCTCGTTAAACTCAAGCCGCTTTATAAAGAACAGGACTTACGCATCTCACCGAGATTAGCGCGTTTTGTGAGCATAATGCTGCTAAAGGCGGTTGAAATGTGAACAAACAAGCGATAACCGCGTCAGTCCTAAGAAGAAGCGTCTTAGAGGATTAGCCAACAACAATGAAAAATATTTTAATTACAGGTGCAGCATCGGGTATTGGCAAAGCCACCGCCATTTTTTTTAAACGTAAAGGTTGGCAAGTTGGTTTGCTTGATAAAGATGCCCAAGCCCTAGAAGCCTTATCTATTCAATTATCAGGTGCATGGTTTAAGGCTTTAGACGTAACCGATTATGAGGCCGTGCAAGACGCAGTCTCAGACTTTGCTTTATTAAATCAAGGCCGACTCAATGCCCTGTTTAACTGTGCAGGTGTATTACACATGGGTTGTTTTGAAAAACTCAGCCCACAACAGCATCAACAAACTTTTGCTATTAATATCGAAGGCTTAAGCAATGTTATTTATGCTGCTTTTCCGTTTTTACGCGACACACCACGCGCCCGTGTGATAAACATGAGTTCGGCGGCGGCAGTCTATGGCACGCCTCATTTGGCGAGTTATTCGGCTTCTAAATTTGCCGTACGCGGTTTAACCGAAGCTTTAAATTTAGAGTGGCGCGCTTACGATATTTGGGTGTGTGATTTAATGCCTGCTTTTGTTAAAACCCCTTCTACCAATAAAGAATTGATTGCGCCTGTGATGCAGCGTTTGGGCGTAGATTTAATTGCCGAAGATGTTGCATTAGCCGCATGGCACGCCGTCAGCGATTATAAAGTGCATCATCCCATTGGTTTACCCTTTAAAGCATTGATGTTATTAAATAATGTCGTTCCTAGTAAAATTAGACGGCGCATGATGGATTTGTTAAGCCGAGAATAAGACTAGCAGTTTGGCATTGCAAAATTGAAGATGAGAGATACACTTTTAGTTGTGTTAGCCTGTATCCTAGAACTGATAATTTAAAATAGAGGTTGTTATGTTACCCATTAAACTTAATGCCGATTGGAGTCAGTTAATGGCTCAATATCAACAAGACCATCAAGACCCACGCAACCAATTTTGTCATAGTATTGGTATTCCTTTAATTGCAGCTTCTTTGCCTGTTGGTGCAACGATTGTCGGTTTGCCGTTGGCTGTACCGATGTTTACTGTAGGTTGGGGTTTTCAATTTGTAGGTCATTATTTTGAGGGTAAAAAACCTTCTTTTGTAGATGATCGCCGCCAATTATTAGTGGGTGTATTGTGGTGGACAAAAAAAATGGGCTTAAAAGTCGTGCAAACCCAAGACGAAGCTAATTAGTCCGCATGAAAATTCCTGTTATTACCCGCGATAAAAAAAACTTGTCTGTTCGGGTAATAGGTCAAGGCCAGCCTGTGTTGTTGTTGCATGGTTTAGGCATGAGTAGTCGTCATTGGCTACCTTTTGTGTTGCCTTATAGCCGCCAATTTAAGTTTTATATGCCCGACTTACGTGGTGCAGGGCATTCGGCGCATATTGCCTTTAATCAACACAATATTATTCATAACCACATGGAAGACGTACAAGATATTGTGCAGCATTTTAGTTTGCGTAATTTTTTGTTGGTGGGTTATTCGATGGGGGCAACAACGGCTCTACATTGGCAGCGTGAAGCAGGGTTTTCTGAGGTAAAGCATTATTTACACATAGACCAAACACCCTGTGTGCCAAATCAAGAAGACTGGAGTTTTGGTTTATTTGGTCAACAACAAGCCTTGTTTTTTTACTATTTGCAGCAGCTAAAAGATTTGCTTGCTCAATACAGTCGCTACCCTGATATACAGAGTTTGCCTTTTGCTATCCGCAAAAAAGCCTTAAAGATTTTGTCACATACCTTTACCGAAGTGGTGGGGCGCAAGTCAGTAAAACCTATTTTTATGGCGGCGACGTATTGGCCAAAACTGCTACCGTTGGTGTTTCCTTCTACACGCCTAATTGATTTACAGGCCTATTTACAAAGCTACTTAAACAGCCATGATTACCGTGAGAGTTTGCGCCAGTGTCATGTGCCAGTTACTGTCATGGTAGGTATGCGTTCGCCGCTTTATAATCCTTTAGGGCAAATAGCGATTGCCGACTATGCGCCGTATTGCAAAGTTGTACCCTTTGAAAAGTCAGGTCATGTGCCATTATTAGATGAGCCAATTAAGTTTGGTGTAGAACTAGGCCGTTTTTTGCGTCAAGGATTACACCGTTAATGGCAAATCTTGTTCCCATGGGGGATTAGTGCCTAATGCGCCGCACAAATGATCAATCACCATGCGTACTTTTTTGGGCAAATGGCGTGTGGGTGGATACACTGCATAAATAGGAATAGGGTCAAGCTCAATATGTGGTGTAGCATTAATGAGTTTGCCTGTCCTTAATGCTTCTGCCACCATAAACAGAGGTAAAACAGCTAATCCTAAGCCTGAAATTGCCGCATCACGGCTTATTTCACCATTATTAGCGGTAAAACGACTCCGAATTTGGTTGCCGCGCTGTTGCTCATTATACGGTAAAAAGCCCCACAGTTGGCTGTTGCTGATATTGCTGTAGCCAATATAGTCGTGGGCAAATAAATCATCATGTAAATTGGCTAAGTTTTTTGCTTGAGCATACTCTGGGCTACACACCACTATGCGTTTGCATTCACCTAATTGCCGTGCTTTAAGAGATAAACCAGGGTCGTTGCTAATCCTAATGGCAATATCGTAACGGTCTTGCACAATATCTACTAATTTATCATCTAAATGAATCGCTACATCAAGGCGCGGATGTTTGCTAATAAATGGAAATAACAACTGCCCTAAAAACATCGTGCCAAAAGTAACAGGTGCGGCAATGCGTAACGAACCACACAAATCTTGATTACGTTCGGTCATTTCGTCAACAGCGGCTTCTAACTCTTGCAAAATACTCGCGGCTCTCGCATGAAAGGCTTGGCCATGTAGGGTGGGTGTAACACCTTTAGTAGAGCGATGTAGTAGGGCGACACCGAGCATTTCTTCTAAACGCTTGAGGCGTTTACTCACAATAGATTTAGAAACTTCGAGACGTTCGGCGGCTTGCGTTAAACTGCCACAGTCAGCAATCGCTAAAAAAGTGGTGATGTCTTGGAGATTGAAGGAGTTCACGAAGCGTTCTCACAAAGATTAGTTTGTAAAAAGGTTGGATTTCTTTTTAAGTGTTGAATGAGACGAGATATTTTTAATGTCGGTTCACTGTACAAAAATACAGGAAAGGCAGTGTGGTTTGGGTCTATCGTTAAGTCTTTGGGTAATGATTTTTGTTGAAGAGCAAATAAACCAATAAATTGAATCTTTTGGGAAAAAAGATTATCGGCTGCTTGGTTATGAAGTTGAATGAGTTTAAGTAGATACTCGGAAAATAAAAAACTAGATTTAATCTGTTTGTAGTCGGTTTTCTTATTTTTGAGTTCAATAATAATGATATAAAGTATTTCGTCTCGGTAATGAAAAACGATAGCATCACTTTTTTTGGTTAAGCCTTTGTGTTCAGGGTTAAGAAATGGGAAGGCTTTGTCAAACTCACCTTTGACACGGTCTTTGTCTAAAGATATGCAAAGACTAGTATTGTGATAAGCATCTTCAATCGTCAATATTTGAGTGTTTTTAGGCTCACGAATTTCTAATAAACTATCCTTTGTGTTAGATAGAACAAAATAATTGTTGATGCAATTCTTTATATGGTTCAAAACGGTTTTAGGATGATTAGACGCTGATTCACTCATCATCTTCCTCGTCTAAATATTCATAAAAAATCGTTTGTGTTTCTTCGCTTAAATCACGAATCACTTCATCAAAAGTGGTGGCAATAATTCCTTCTTTAGATGTAATTTCCATAGGCGTGATAGTATTGTTTTTAAATAAATATGCGCCTACTTGTTCAGGTGTTAATACTTCATCTTCTTGCACATTAAAACGCTGCATTAACGTATCTTGTTGTTTTCCTTGTTGAGAAAGCATAATTAAGTTACTGATTTCTTTAACAATATAATCACTGTGAGTTGAGATGACAATTTTGATGCCTTTATTAACCAGTTGAGCAAATAAGCGCGCAATATTACGTTGATTTTTGGGGTGTAGGCTTAATTCGGGTTCGTCAATCATTAACACATCGCCTTCTTGTGCCATGTGTTGCAAATAAAACCATAAACCAAAATAGGTTTTTACGGTGGATGAGGTTAAATGTAAGGGTAGAGTGTCTTGTTGGTTATTTAAGTGAAAATTAATACTGTTGGTTTCGTCTAATGAATAGCTGCCGCCTAAGATATTGTTTTGTAAGGTGGTTGATAGAGAGGAAAATAATTCACTTTTTTGGTTTTTGTATCGAGAAATTTTATTTAACCAATCTATATAATCTGCAATAGGCTTTGTATAAGTGGAAACTAAGAAGTCATTTTTGTTTGTATTATTATTATGTAATAGGTGAGTTCTATAGGCATTAAGTTCAGAGTAAAAAAGATTAAGTCCTGCTCTTTCAGCAGGAAGGAACAAAGTCGTTCTTTGGGATAATATTAATGCTAAAATAAAAAGATAACTAAACACACCGACAAAGTCGTCATTTTCAATAGGCATCGAATGGTTTTGTTTTATCTTAACCAAATAAGAGTCTCGCTCTTTAATAAAGCTAAATATTGGTGAATTGAGAGCTATTTGGTTGTTATAGATATTATTTAGCAATATATTTTCTTGATACTTAACATTAATAGATTGACTGTTATGTCTAAAATTTTTCCCATTAAATATATTTTCTATCGACATATTGATAGAAATTGAACTGTTTTCGTTTATGTGTAAGATATTTTCAATAATAAATGCTTTAATATCTATCTGTATTATTTTCTCTTTTGTGAGCCTTTTGAATATAGGCAATATTTTGCTTTGTAAAGATACAACTTCAATATTTAAAGGTGTTGTTAGACCATACATCGCATACATGGCATAAGTCTTCCCTGTATTATTCTCCCCACATAAAATAGTTAGTGGTTTTTGCTCAATTTCTCCTTTATTAATTACACCAAAATTTTCAAACGAAATTTTCATAACATCCTCAAAACAAAAAAACCTCTAAGCGTTAGAGTAACGCAAAGAGGCTTTTTTCAAAAGGCTTTTTACTAGACCTCACCCTAGCCCTCTCCTAAAAGGAGAGGGAATAATAATGATTATTCGTTATCTAAGAACGAACGCAAATGCTCAGAGCGAGACGGATGACGCAACTTACGCAAGGCTTTGGCTTCAATCTGACGAATACGTTCACGTGTTACATCAAACTGCTTACCCACTTCTTCTAAGGTATGGTCGGTATTCATATCAATACCAAAACGCATTCTTAACACTTTGGCTTCGCGTGGTGTTAAGTTAGCCAAGACTTCGCGGGTTGCTTCACGCAAGCCTTCGGCTGTTGCGGCATCCACAGGCGAGGTCATGGTGGTATCTTCGATAAAGTCACCTAAATGTGAATCTTCATCATCACCAATCGGAGTTTCCATCGAGATGGGTTCTTTGGCGATTTTTAATACCTTACGCACTTTGTCTTCGGGCATTTCTAGGCGTTCGCCTAACTCTTCGGGAGAGGGTTCGCGTCCCATTTCTTGCAACATTTGACGCGAAACACGATTAATTTTGTTAATCGTTTCAATCATATGCACAGGAATACGAATGGTACGCGCTTGGTCGGCAATCGAACGGGTAATGGCTTGACGAATCCACCATGTAGCATAAGTCGAAAACTTATAACCGCGACGATATTCAAATTTATCAACTGCTTTCATCAAGCCGATGTTGCCTTCTTGAATCAAATCGAGGAATTGCAAACCACGGTTGGTGTATTTTTTGGCAATCGAAATAACTAAACGTAAGTTGGCTTCGACCATTTCTTTTTTGGCACGACGCGCTTTGGCTTCACCAATCGACATGCGACGGTTAATGTCTTTAATTTCGGCAATGCGTAAACCCAATTCTTCTTCTAAGGCAATGAGTTTCTTTTGCGCTCTAATAATATCGTCACGGTATTGGCTCAAACCAGCCGACCATGCCTTATTGGTTGCAATTTGGCTATCTGCCCAATCCAAATTGGTTTCATGGCTCGGAAATTCTTTAATAAAAACTTTACGATCCATTTTGGCGCGGCGAATACATAACACCATAATCGCTTTTTCTTGAGCGCGTACTGCATCTTGGCCATTACGTAATTCTAAACCTAAGGCTTCAAAAATGCGTGGTGTAAGTTTAAATAGCATAAACACACTGGCTAAGGCAGCAATTGCTTCTTGACCTTGAGGGCTAACACGGCCATGTTGGGTAACAATAGCTAATGTTGCTTGGTATTGCTCGGCTAACTCAGTAAAACGTTGACGTGCAATTTCGGGGTCTGGGCCTGCTTCTACTTCGTCTTCGTCGTCACTGCTTTCAGTTTCTTCTTCCTCTTTTTCATCATCGTCGCTATCGGTTTTTTTGGCGGTTGTGGCCAATTCGATGTCTTCTTCTTCAGCGACTTCAGGAATAGAGGTATCTTCAATATCTAAATAACCCACTAAAATTTCGGCTAAACGGCGTTCGCCTAAACAAACACGTTCGTAGTCAGCAAGTACGCTAGGCACAGTGGTTGGCCAACAAGCCATCGCGTGCAGTACATCACGCACACCTTCTTCAATGCGTTTTGCAATGGCAATTTCGCCTTCGCGTGTTAATAGCTCGACTGTACCCATTTCACGCATATACATACGCACAGGGTCGGTGGTGCGGCCGGGTTCAGTTTCAACCGAAGTCAACACAGCAATCGCTTCTTCGGCGGCGACTTCGTCATCTGAGGCATCGGGTGAGCCATCCAAAGACAAATCGTCTGCTTCGGGCGCGCGCTCATGAACAGGAATACCCAAATCGTTAAGCATTTGAATAATGTCTTCAATCTGCTCGGTTTCGGTGATAGATTCGGGTAAATGGTCATTTAGCTCAGAATACGTTAAGTAACCTTGCTCTTTACCACGCGAAATAAGGGCAGCAACCAGTGAGGTTGTTGGGGTTTTGTTTTCGTTTGGCGTGCGCTCGTTAGTCATACGAAGTTTTCTCTGTGATACAGGCAGACTCCTAGTATAGCATAGCCTGTCAAGAAGGGTTTAGAAGCGTTTAAATTATAGTTCGCTTGTCGTTAATAAATAGGGGCGACGTTATTTTTTTGCAAGGGTAGCAATCAAGGCTTTGAGTTCTTTTTTGAGTCGCATTGTTTCGGCTAGACCTAAAGAGGGTTGTTGTAGCAAGGCGTTGAGTTGATGCACCTTTAATTGATTTAAAATGTCGTGTAACTCTTCTTCTACATTAAGTGCAGGAATAAACGCGGTGTCCTCGGCTAAGGCTTGTAAGTGTTGGCCTTCTTCTGTGCCTTGCCATGCGCCCAAAATACTAATACTGGTGCTTTCGGGTTGAGACTCGCAAAAACGCCACACTTCGCGCAATAGCTCGGTATCGGGGCTTAGAGCTAACCGATTGATGTCTAAGTTTAAAACAGCGTTAGGCTGTTGTAATAATAATTGAATCGCTTTATCACTTAAGGACGAACGCCCTGCCAAACTTCTTAGCTTTGGTGGATTGGTCACCGTTAGATAATGACGTTTAGGCTGAGGAGTAGAGGCAGTTTTGGTGGTTTCGTGGTTTATGTTGGCTACAGGAGGAGGGGCAAGTGGCATTGCCGATTTAAGAGCTTGCTCATCTAAACCTGTTAACTGGCTTAAGCGTTGCCATAATAATTGTCGGTACACACCCACAGGTACTTTTTCGATGAAAGGTTTAGCTAAACTGGCTAAACGGCTTTTGCCTTCTAAAGAGTCTAAACGTAAATCTATAGAGAGATGATTAAACAAAAAATCAGCCAACGAAAGTCCTTCGCGTAAGCGTTGATTAAAGGCTTCTGTGCCTTCGGCTTTAACTAACGAGTCGGGGTCATGGCCATCGGGTAAAAAAACAAAATTTGCCCCTACACCTTCTTTTAAGGTCGGTAAGGTAGACTCTAAGGCACGCCATGCGGCTTTGCGTCCTGCGTTGTCGCCATCAAAACAAAATACCACTTCGGGAACACTTCTAAAAATTCGTTCTAAATGTGTGGTGCTGGTGGCAGTGCCAAGTGTGGCAATGGCAAAGGGAAGTCCTGCCTGATGTACGGCAATCACATCCATATAGCCTTCTACTACCATCACTTTGCTAAAGTTTTGTTTGGCTTGTTTAGACTCGTAAAACCCGTATAACTCCTCCCCTTTATGAAAAATAGGCGATTCGGGCGAGTTTAAATATTTAGGTTTACTGTCGTCTAAAACTCGTCCGCCAAAGGCAATGACTCGACCTCGACTGTCACGAATTGGAAAAATGACTCGCTCACGCATGGCATCATAATAAGAGTCGCGTTGTTCTTGATGCACAATCAAACCGACTTCTAATAATAAGGCTTGTTTTTCGGGCGTGTTGGCAAGGGCTTTGACTAAGTTGTCCCAACCTGCGGGTGCGTAACCAATACGCCATTGCCCAATCGTTGCGCTGTCTAAACCACGTTTTTGCAAATAGGCTTGAGCTTTGTCGCGTTGCGTAGAGGACTGGAGTTGTTGTTCAAAAAACTGTGCAGCAGCTTCTAAGATATCATACAGCGGTTGGCGTGAAACTTGATTTTGCTGTTGACTGGTTTCGGGTAGGCTCATACCCGCTTTGTTGGCTAAATATTCTAAGCCATCAATAAACTCTCGATGCTCATGTTGCATTACAAAACTTAAGGCGTTACCCGACGCGCCACAACCAAAGCAGTGATAAAACTGTTTTTCGCGGTTGACGCTAAAAGAGGGCGACTTTTCGTTATGAAACGGGCAGCAAGCCGAGTAATTTTTGCCTGTTTTTTTGAGGCGAACAGATGCCCCGATTAAATCCACAATATCGGTGCGGCGTAACACTTCATCAATAAAGTTTTGTGGAATACGGCCAGTCATGATGTCTAACTTTCAAAAAAATCATCTATAAAATATTAGACGATGGACTTAGGTGTTGTTTTGAAATAATACCTAAGTCCGAGCGTTAAGGTGTGGTTATTAGCCCAATTTAGCTTTGACTAATTTAGAGACTTCTGCTCCATCGGCACGACCTGCAATTTGGGGACGTAACAAATTCATTACCTTGCCCATATCACGCGCAGAGCTTGCGCCTACCTCATTTATAGCGGCAACAATCAATGCTTCAACTTCTTCGGCACTAAAAGGCGCGGGTAAAAATACTTCAAGTACGGCAATTTCGGATTGTTCTTGTGTCACCAAATCTAAACGATTGGCAGTTGTGTAGGCAGCAACCGATTCGCGGCGTTGTTTAATCAATTTTTCTAAAATCGCTAAAGACCGTGCTGCGTCAACTTCGATACGCTCATCCACTTCGATTTGTTTAAAAGCGGCCAATGCCATACGAATAACCCCTAAGCGTGCGCTGTCTTTGGCGCGCATCGCTTCTTTCATGGCTTCAGTTAATTGTATTTTTAATGACATAATAAAATCCTTGATAAACTTTTTAGCGGCACAAATAAATAAACGCCTTAATTAAGGCGTTTATTAGCATAAAACTTCGTCTTAGTGACGAAAATTTTATTAGTACAAACGAGTGGTTTTTACCGACTCGCGTGCTAATTTTTTAGCATAACGCTTAACAGCTGCTGCTTTTTTGCGTTTGCGTTCTTGAGTTGGCTTCTCGTAGAAGTCACGTTTACGCACATCAGCTAAAACACCTGCTTTTTCGCAAGAACGTTTAAAGCGACGTAATGCTACGTCAAATGGTTCGCCTTCTTTTACTTTCACTAGGGGCATGAATCTTCACCTTTATCAAATAAGTAACCGCCCCAGTTGGGCAGAAATTCAAGGAGTATGGCTAAAAAAGGCACATACTCAAAATACAATGAGGCGGTAATTCTACGCAAAGATAGCCTTAACAGCAAGCAGCGCGTACAATTAACTCCAGTTTAATTTGGTTTATAAGGCTTTTTTGTTTTAAAACCTGTCTAAAATGAGTATTAATCATGCGTGTATTAGGTATCGAAACCTCATGTGACGAAACGGGTGTTGCGGTTTATGACAGTGAGCAAGGCTTATTAGCGCATCGTTTATATAGTCAAGTAGCACTTCATGCCGATTATGGCGGGGTAGTGCCAGAGTTGGCCTCGCGTGACCACGTACGTAAACTCATTCCCTTAATCAAAGAAGTCTTAGCAGCAGCCAATAGCCAAGCGCAAGATATTAACGGCATTGCTTATACATCAGGGCCGGGTTTGGCAGGTGCGCTGATGGTTGGAGCATTAACAGGCCGTAGTTTGGCTTATGCGTGGAATGTGCCTGCGATTGGTGTGCATCACATGGAAGGCCATTTATTAGCTCCTTTATTAGAAGAAAATAAGCCTGCATTTCCGTTTATTGCGTTATTAGTGTCGGGTGGTCATACCCAATTGTTACGAGTTGATGGGATTGGTCGTTATCAGTTGTTGGGTGAATCGGTAGATGATGCCGCAGGCGAAGCCTTTGATAAAGTCGCTAAAATGCTTAACTTAGATTACCCTGGTGGCCCTAATGTGGCTAAATTGGCCTTGAAAGGTAACGGTGAGGCGTTTACTTTTCCGCGCCCTATGTTAGATAGGCCGGGTTTAGATTTTTCGTTTAGTGGTTTAAAAACATCAGTGTTAACAGCGTATAAGCAAACGGCTGATTACCCTAATAAATTAGCCGATATTGCCGCCAGTTTTGAAGCGGCGATTGTAGATAGTTTGGTGCGTAAATGTGAGCGAGCCTTAAAACAAACAGGCTTAAAACGCTTAGTGATGGCAGGTGGGGTAAGTGCGAATGTGCGCCTACGCGCTCAATTACTAGACTTGGCACAACGTAAGCGTTGGCAGGTGTTTTATCCGTCGCCTATGTTTTGTACCGATAATGGTGCAATGATTGCCTATGCAGGGTGTCAGCGTTTGATGGCAGGACAGCAAGAAGGCTTAGGTGTAACCATTAAACCACGTTGGCCTATGGTTGAGTTGGCGGCGGTATAAGTTGGCTTCGACTCCGCTCAGCTAACACAACAGCATTTTTAGCGGGGTCGAAAGATATTCCCTGAGCAAAATCATATTCTAGCACCCCCTCCTTTGGGCAAAGGTATCTACACATTTTTTTGATACCTATGCTGCAAGTGGAGAGGGAGC
>ERZ724509.183-NODE-183-length-30500-cov-8.094006_pt1 | contig 30500 bp, 39 predicted proteins | sample MGYA00376042_ERZ724509 | MGnify/ENA primary metagenome ERZ724509 (study PRJEB28724, sample SAMN07190887) | wastewater metagenome | isolation source: effluent of sewage treatment plant in Hong Hong | place: USA: Christiansburg, Virginia | collected 2016-03-01 ...
CCAGGCCCCGTCCTAAAGCTCTTCTCCTGTTCACATCCTGGATCGTCAGTTGTGACCTCATGTTCAGTCCTCCTCTTGTGGTTTTTTTAACTACCCGGCCCCGGCGCGTTGGTCCGGTTCAGAAATTCTTATTCAGCTCGTCAGAGCCAGCTCAGATGCGGCCTGCGTGATCTCGTATCGCCGCCGCACACTGCTGCCGCGCACATGCAGGCAAAAGCCACCGGGGAAGAGCCTCCCGTTGAAGCGCTCGCACAACCGCCCAAAGGCGCTGCGTTGACTTTCCAGGCTGCTGCCCGCTGCGAAGATCCGTGGAAACAAGCCCAGCGTATGCGCCATCTCGCGCACCGCGTCTGGCGCGTGTGAAGTCGGGGCACCCAGCGCCTCAAGCATCCGGCAAAACTCCACGGCATCCGTGTCTGGCAGAAAGCGCGTGCCCTCACTGCTCCGCCGCACCTGCTCAAGGATCGCACGCGGAAAGGCAAACACCCGCCCGATGCCCGGCTCCTGGATGACCTCAAACACCACGCCCATCGCCTTCGCAAAGCGCCGTGCCGTCATCCCAAATTCAATCTGCCGTTCCAGTGTCCACCCCGCGCCCACCTCCCGCAGAAACGTAATCAAGCTCACCGCCGGACTCGGCTCACCGTCCACCGGCACCGCATACCGCCCCGTCTGGCGGATTGCTGGCAGCACCTCGCTCGTGACCCAGCGCCGGAACTTCTTCGCCTCAGCCTTGCGGCTTTTAAAGACCAGCGCGTAAAGGCCGGACTCGGAGATGATCAACATCTGCTGCTTCCCGCCAAGGGTATCACTATTGGTTATACCCTTTTCGTCTTCGTCTAAAGTCTCGCAGGCCTTGGAGGTATTCAACAGCTCCAACACCCGGCACACATCCGCCGCCACAAACCACGGCTGCCCATCCCGCAGCATCACCCGCACCGGCGCCTCATTGAAATCAAACGTCTGGAGGTTCATCACAGCACACCTCCCAGACTCAGGTTTGACATGCCGCGTGTGTTTGTCATGACAGACACACCCACCACATCCGTGGCGGAAGCTTTGCTTTTCGCCGTCATCAAATTTGTGATCACGTTCGCCGTTAGCCGCGCACTGCGTTGGATGAAGCTCAGAAAAAAGGAGTAAGCCGCTTTTACGCAGGTACGGCTCAGGCATTTGTCTAACCAGGGTGACAGCCCCGCTGCGATGCCCTCCGGTCCCTTGCGGGCCGAAAATTGTAGTGGGGCTTTTATGCAGTTACCCCCCCGGTAACTATTCTGACCAGGGAAATAACACCCCGCCGCATTACCGTCCTTTTTCAGGAAATGGTTTGAGTCCGTGCGCCACACGAACTGTCCAAGCAAGTCGCTCAGAAAAAGAGTGGCTTGAACGAGGTTCATCACAGCACCCCTCCCACGCTCAGGTTTGACATAGCGCGATGGGTCTTATCACCCATCATGCAAATCGATCCCACCATTACCGGGAGCGCTATCACTGCGCTCGCTACCGTCGTTGCAGCAGCACTCAGCGCCTGGATTAGCAGACCCAGACCGCCGAAGAAGAAAAAGTGACCGGCTTTTATGGAGTTACCGGTCCGGCGCTTATCATGACCAGGGTGAACACCCCGCTCCATTGCCGTCCCTTGCGGGAAATTCTGTGAGGCCGCCTGCAGCGTCATCCGCGCCAGCTTGCCGTAGTGCCGAGCACTGCGCAGATGCACCTTGCGAGCGATGCCGTAGCTGCCCCGTGCAGCGCTCAGGCATTCACGCGCCATGGCTGCGTATTCCGCATGCTGCGCACGCCAAGCCGCGCCCGGATCACGCGCAAAGTCAGTAAAGGAAGGCAGGTTCATATCAGTTCGTGGTCGTTCGTGGTTCCAAAACTCAGGCGGCTTTTTTGCCTTTATGGAAGGCGGACCTGTAGTAGTGGCGAGCCTGCTGCCCGAAAAAGCGCGCCATATCCACGTGTGATTTTGCCTCCTCAGGCTTCAGAAATTTCACAGCCCGCCCGGCCTGGAGCGCTGCCACCGCCAAAGCCCTCGCTTGCGCAAAATTCATCAAGTTCCAGGCCTGATCACTCACAGTGTGGGTGCGCTTTTTTCCAGGTCCTTTGGCAAGCGCTGATTTACGGGAAGGAGAATTAATTGCAAGGCTCATGGCAGGTAGTGGTCGTTCGTGGTTCAAAGAATCAGGCTTCACGCGGCGCAGTCTTGGTCTGGCCAGTGGTCTTCTCACGCTTCTCACGCCGTCTTCTGACGTAGTCGCGTGAGGCCTCAAGGATCAGAGCCCCCATCGTCTTTCCCTCCTCTTTGGCGGCGTCTACCATCTCACCGAGTTCATCGGGTTTAAGATCGTCTGTGATGTCGAGTGTGAGTGTCATATCTTGTCCTATTAGGATTGAATTACACCACATAACTATCCTAATAGGATAATGCTTGCAACAAAAAGTTGTCATTTTATGACAAATGCGTATTTGTGCAGCATGGACATCACCCCCCAACAGCTCCGTTATCTCCGAGAACAACGCGGGCTCTCCCGCGAAGAATTAGCCGCTGAACTCGGCGACACTGCAGCCAGCACCGTGAACAAATGGGAGCGCGGAATTAATCCGATTCCATCATGGGTCGCTGATAAGATGTTCGCGAAACTACCCATCACCTTCACCGTTCAAGAGCTCTCAGAAATGTATGAACTCTGCCGCGAGGAAGCCTTCAGCATGGGCGAACTCATCCAGGAGGCCGTGCGCATGCGCCTCGAACAACGCCGGGCCTCACAAACGAAAGGCATTCAGAACATCACTTATCGTTCGGCACCCGAGCAGTCAATGCGCGTCGCCGAAGATCCACCGCCCCCACGCAAAAAGAACGGCACCGAGGATTGATCCCCGTCCCGCCCAACGTCATCGACGCCCGCCAAGCCTTCAAAGCCGCTCAGTGAGCGGCCTTTTTAATGCTTCGACCACATCTGCTTCAGATACGCAAAATCAACCCGCAGCTGCTCAATCTTCCGCTCATTACGTTCCGCGATCTCCCGCATTTTCTTCACGTCGCAGTAGATGAAATAAATGAACAACGGGATGAACACGCTCAGGACAACGAGCACCACACCAACCAGAGCCGTCAAAGCCACAACCATGCCGCTCATACCTTTGCCTAGCGCCCCTGCATCCGCTGGTGAAACATTGCTCACCAGCCAGTGCAAAAGAATGCCACCCATGGCCAGCGTCCCAAAGCCCAACATTGTTTTTTGATCACGACTCAACATACCAGCACTCAAAACCGCCTAAGCAATTCGTCAACCGCAAATCAGAAACGCTCCGCAGCCCGCACTCAGCCCTTTTTCTTTGAGGCTTTCTTGGCAGGCTTCACCGGCTCCCAGCTCGCATTGATCTCATCGTCCTGAGGAATCAAGTGCCCGTAGGTGTCCTGCACGACTTTCAGCGTATCCCCCAGCCACTTCGCGACCTTGTAGAGACTCACCCCCTTCGAGACCAGCAGCGAGGCAAACGTGCGCCGCAAATCGTGGAACGTGATGTCCAGCCCGCACTCCACCACCAGGGCATCAAAGGCCTTTCGGAAATCATACCGATACCGATACTTCCCATGTTCGACCTCCGGATGCATCACGAACGGCGCCCGCGGCGGAAACTCTTTCTTCAGCCAGGCCTTGAACTCCTCAGTCATCGGGATCGTGCGATTATCCCGCCCCTTAGGCTCAAACGTCGGCGTCGCCTGCACATGAATGAGCCCCTCATCCAGATCGATCCAATTGGCCCGCGCTTCGATGATCTCCTTTTTCCGCATCCCCGCGTGCAGCCCGCAGTAGAGCGCAAACTTGAGCTCGTTGTCAGCGCAGGCATCGAGCAGCCGGCGCGCATCGTGAGGCAGCAGAAACACCTTCCGATGCCGCATCTTCAGCTTGGGTACCTTGATGCCCGCCGTCGGATCTCGCACCACCACACCCCGCTCAATCAGCCAGGCACACCACCAGCGCACCTGATTCAGGTAACTCACGGCCGTATGCGCATGCTTTTGCAGCCTCGCCTGAAACCATCGCTCACAGGCCATGGGGCTGATATGTCGGGGAGTGATAGCCCCCAGCTCCTCACAAAAGCCCTGCAGCACATACTTGCGCGAATTCATCGTCGCAGCCGAAAGCCCCTCAGCCAGGCACCCCGCCACATACCGCTCGATCTCCGCTTTGCATTCCCCCGCCTCAGCCCGCTTGACCGGCCCGTCAGTCCGCCTGATTCTGTCCGCCTCCTGGATGGCCTCCACGAGATCCTCAGTGCTCAAAGACTGCCGCTCCTGCGGACCATCCGGCACCGGCGTCCAGCGCAGCCAATACACCGCCCCGCGCATGTAGATCCCCGGAGGGAGTTTCGCCTTTTTGCTCATAAATGTGCTACCCGCACTGTGCTAATTGGCGTGCAAATAGCACAAATAGCAAACCTTAAAGCACATCAGCACACCCTCCCTCTTGGTGTCCCAAGAGGGAAAATGGTCGGGCTGGCGAGATTCGAACTCACGACCTCTTGCACCCCATGAATGAGGCTTTGGGCCGTTTTACCCAGCGAACTGAATCGAGTGTGCTAATGCCATTGTGCTTATGGCTTACACTTAGCCTTACTTCACTCCACCGTGAGCACGTAAGGCACCACGGCCTGTTTAGCACGTTTGAGCTCGCTTTCGATCAGCGCGATGAAGGACGGCCACTGGTCGGGCGGGATGGTCTGACAGCCGAGAGAGCTGGTTCCATTCACGCCGCCGCGATGGATGTTGATGCCGAATTCGCCGGTGTCGTAACCGCCTTGATCCCGCAGCACGGTCACAGGCCCGGCCTGCACCAGGGCTTTGTAACGTTGCGATGCCGGCTTGCTCAGGCCGTGAATACCGAGCTTGTACTTCCAGACACCAGGCTGCAGAACGGCGATGGCCTTGCGCTCGACGCTTGGATCAACGTTGCCGTTGAAACTGACAAAGGCCGACGGTGAGATGATGAACAGCGCATCGTCGTAGATGCCGCGATCATTCAAACCAGGCTTGCCCATGCTGTCGCGGTAGTAGCCACGGATGCCAACGATGGCGACGGAGGCCGTTACTTTCGCGGTGTGCAGGATCTGCTCGACGGCATTGCGTTCGAGACGGGGGCGGCCACTGGGAAGCGTTGAGCTCATGCCACTGCCGCGATGTCAAACAAACGGCCCGCTCCTTCTGGGAGCGGGCCGTATACCGATAATGAGCCTTGCGCCGTATTGGATAAATTTATTTGCCCTCAGGCCGTTTATCGAGGCCCTTTTCAGCCAGGACAGCTGCGAGGTCATCGACGTGGAGGCAGTCGCACATGCATGCCATGGTGTTGTCCGGGATGGGTGCAATTGAGCCGTTGCAATAATCATTGCCGGCAATCGCTCCATGAAGGATGCCATGGGAAACGATCTTGCCTCCGGTTGTTCCGAGCTGGACAATTTCGTCGCCGTTCTTTGCTTCTCTGCCGTTGCGGTAATGCATGATGGTGTGGGTGTTTGGTGTGGAGATAGAGGAAATTTATTTGCCGCTCGTGAGCTCGACGACTTCCGGCACTGCAGGCGCGGCAGCAGGGGTGATCACGGCCGTGGCTTCTTTGATGGTCACCACATCGCCGGGCTTGACGATGCCTTTATTGACGGCCGTATCGAGGCCCAGCTTGGCGAGCTTCACGGTTTTGCTTGAGCCATCGTCGGCGGAGATAACGATAGCCACACCTTTCGCGATGGTCAGGGCATCACCAGGGGAGACCATACCGCCCGCGACGGCTCCCACGAGCCCGACTTGCGCGAGGCCGATTTCAATCTGCTTGGCTTTCGGCGTGCTGAGCGCGGCACCGAGTTTCTGCATCGCACTGCAGCTGGTGATCGTGAGCATGCACAGGCAGGCGATGAGGATCATCGGCTTGTTCGTGTTCGTGCCCATCCAGATGGCGGAGAACCAGCCTTTGATCCCTGTGCCGTTCTGGAGGGCTTTGATCCACCGACCCAGCATCATGAGGCTGAGGATGACCAGGCTCGTGTAGCCGGCATACTGTTGCGGAATGGCCTTGTCGACCGCAGCCTGGATGGCGGGATCGACGCCGGGGATCGTGCCAGGCAGGATTTGAGCGTGAAGGGCCGTGATGGCGAGGGCAAAGACAGCGAGAATGAGAAGCGTGTGTTTCATGACATCCACTGCCCCGTGTCAATTCCTCAGTTTGGAAGCTGAGGCCTGCCTTTGAGCTTTTCGTTCACCACGTCCCTCGTGACAGCCTTGAAGTAATCAGTTTGCTCACGTGTGAGGGTGACGAGCTCCGTGAGGCACTTGCTGTTCGCATCGAGCGCAGTGCAGTATTTGACCTCTCGTTTTTCGGCATCCTGCTTGTGAGCATCCCAGGTCTTTTCGATCTCGGCTTTGTGCTCGTGCTGCTGATCGCGCTGCTGCTGCTGCTGCTGCAGGAACAGGCGGCCAATGAAAATCACGGCGGCGATCAAGATCGCTTTCAATGAAAGATCCTCCCAGCCGTGAGGATCGGCCGCCACATCGGTCACAGCGGCAATGAGACCCACACTGGAGGCCAGTCCTAATTTAAGATCAAACGCGTGCTGAAGCATAGGGACAGGAGCAGGCTAAGGGGTTTCGTCGATGACTTTGGCAGCAGCGAAAACGGCATCGACTTGCGCGTCCGAAAGACCCAGGGCGGCGGTAAGCTGAATCACGAGCGGATGGTTGCGGGTGACGATTTGAGAGAAGGCGAGGTATTTCTCTGCGGCGGATTTGTCTGCGGGATCTGAGATGTTCGCCACGGCGGCTTTGATGTCGGACCAGAGGGGCTCTCCACAAGCCAGGCTGAAGGAGAGCTTTGTCACAGAGATGGGCGGCGCTTCAGTGGCCACCACATTCCAGCCACGCGTGACTGTTTTGGCTTCGTGATCGACGCTCTCGGTAGCTTCCAGGTGATGCGTGGCGAGATCGTAGGAAGGCTCTGCGTCTTGGTTGACGGTGAAGACGTGATAAATGAGATCGAGGCCAATGACTTCGGCATCATCAGAGCGCGGGTATGGCTTAAAAAGCTGCGTGATGGTATCGTAGAGCAGTTTCATGAGTCGGGGAATTGTGCGGCTGGCGGCGTGAAATTTGAGGTGTAGCGGGCAACGCCTTTGGTGATGCGAATGTCATCGAGCCAGCCGTTAATGTTCTGCCCAAAGGCTCGAAGCTCGCCAATAGTCAACGAGTTGGTTGAGTTGTAATTGGTGCTGTCCGTTGCCGTTGATCCACTTTGAACGCCATCGACGAAAATGCGCAGACTGGTGCCACTGCGACAGATGGCGAAGTGATACCAGGTTCCCGTGGAAAGTGAGAGCGCGGCGGAATAAACGGCACCGCCATTATACCAGGTAATTTTGTTGCCTGAGTCGGGCCGGTATTGGAATGCCCAGGTGCCGGGATAGTTGCCAATGAGGGTTGCGGAAGATGCCGGAAAGGCATTGAACCGCACCCAAGTTTCCACGGTGAAATCTCCGGTGCCAAAGTCCCAGTCGGTGGAAGAGGGGGCGCTGATGTAGTCGCCGGCGCCGTCAAATTTGATGCTGGCGGCGCCATATTTGTATTCGGCGGTGTCGAGTTCAGAATTGCCAAATTGCGAGATGGTGCGAGCGCCAGCGCTTGAATCCGTAAAAGTGGTGCTTTGATCTGCTCCATTTCCGTGAAGGAGTAAAACGACGCTGGCGAAGCTGGGATCTGTGGTGCCACCACCGCCTGATGTGAACCGGTAGCTATTGATAATCACGCCACCAAAGGCAGGCGATGAAAAGCCGACCACCAGCCAGAGGCAGGCAATGGATTGAAGAAGGCGGGAGAGGGTTTTCATTGACGTGTGCCGATGAGGGTGACTTTCAAACCTTTGCCAGCAATGGTGCTGCCGATTTGGTCAATGTTGATGGTGATTTCTGCTTCATCCGCAAGACTGGCATCGGAGAGCGTGCCAGGCACCGCACCGCCAACGCTGGTTTTTGCGCTGGTGGCAATCTGCGGCTTGGTGCTGAAGATGGTTGTTCCTGCTTCTTTTACATCCACGATGATGACGGAGCCGGTGGGAGCGGTATTGACCGAAAGGCGCACGCCAGTCAGCGTCATCGCATAAGGCATGCGGAAGGTGACTTTGGCGGTGCCAGTGGTTAGATCCGTGGTTTCATCTGAGCATGCGACCACAATGGCGTCTTTATCCCATTGCCAGTCTGCGGCGGTCGAGCTCGTGGCGGTGAGCACTTGCCCCGCAGTGGGAGGAGCGCCACCAGAAACAACGACTGTTGCGCCTGTCGTAGCGAGGCCGGATGCATAAGTGGCGCTGGTGGCGGAGGTGGCAGCTCCTACACTTAGACCGGCAGCGGTTCCGGTGGCATTAGTCAAGACGATGGAGCTGGGTGTGCCACCTGCGCCATTGAAAAGAACCGGAGCACCTGCGCTGCCGATGTTGGCTCCTAGAGCAGTGGCGATGCCAGTGCCAAAGGCGGTGATGCCGGTGCCGCCATTGGCCACGGGTAATGCGGTGCCAGAGAGCGTGATGGCCAAAGTGCCACTGCTGGTAATGGGAGAGCCCGAAATGGAAAGGAATGCAGGAACGGAAGCGGCGACGCTGGTGACGGTGCCACCACTGCTGGTAGAGGCGATGGTGATGGTGCCGTGCCCATTGGTGATGCTGATACCACTGCCTGCTGTGAGGGTGGCTTTTGCAAGGGTGTTGCCTGTGGTGTTTCCAATGAGGAGCTGGCCATCGGTGTAGCTGGTCTGCCCGGTGCCGCCGCTGGTGACCGCAAGAGTGGACGAAAGGCCGCCCGCAGTGCCGGTAATATTTCCATCCTCAAGAGCCAAGGTATGGTTGCCTGGGTTGGTCGGAAAGTAGAACGTGCACGCAGATCCTGCCTCAGATGGAATGATGGCACAATAGTCTGAAACGCCTCGCAGCCATTGGATTCGGCTGTTATTGAATTGCAAAAAATTAGACCCTGATGGGTAAGGGTAAATTCGAACTTCGTTTGAAAAATAAACGCCACCCACTGAGTCAAATTTGACCAGCTTGCCACTGTCTGCGTCTTTGTTTCCACCGGTGCTGGTGGCGGTGTAACTGAGGGAGCCGGAACCGTTGTTGGTGAGAACTCCGGCAGCATTGGAGAGGCCACTGAATGCAGTTAGGATTCCTGCAATGGGTTGATAAACTGAACTCAAGTCCGGTAGATCATTTGCGACTAGTGCTCGAAACGTGGGGGCTGCGGCGCTGCCGGTGGTGGGTCCGGCCCAGACTTGGTTGGCGGTCTGCGTGGCGAGGGACGCGGAGAGGGTGCCGGAGTCGGTGATGGGAGAGCCAGTGACGCTGAAGATACCAGGCAGGGTCAAGGCGACGCTGGTGACGGTTCCGGTGCCGCTGCCACCACCGACGGTGACGGCGGCGGGAATGCCGGCCGCCTGGCCGATGGCCTGGCCATTGGAGAGTGTGACGCCGTAGGAATCGTATTTGCCATCTGACCGACGCTTGAGCACTTGGTACTGACCCGCAGTCTGTGCACAGGCACTGAGGGTGTGAAGGCCGCAGCAAAGGAGAAGGAGATAACGAAGGATCATGGTGCTGAAGGTTCGCCAGAAGTGCATGGCAGATGGACGATGTCTCCGGCGGCGGTTTTGAACCGCAGGGCGCCGTAAACAAAAGTGAAGCCGAGATTGTTCAGAGCCTGCCAGCGCTGCGCATCAGTGAGAGTGCTTTGGGCCCGGTCATAGCAAATTGCACGGGCCGCGACATAGGCATCGCTGGCATCATCGGTCGGATTCGGCGGGCCATCCGTGCTGCGCAGATTGGCATTGGCAATCAGCACCGGGAAGGCTACGCGGGATACGACACCCGCCACCGTCCATTCAATTTCCCCGGTGCATTCGAGTTTGTCGAGATCACCCAGGGCCGTGCGCAGAGCCGCCGCATCGACGCTGGTAATGGTGCAGAAATAACGCGTGTAGCCGAGTGAGGTCTCTGTCTCAAACGTGCTGGAAAACACAAAGGGATCACCCGTCGGCGTGAGCTTGATCACGAAGCGGAGCGAGGGACTGGCCAGCGTGACAGGCGAAGAGCCGGTGGAAAAGAAGGCGAAGTAGATGCGGAACCACTGCTGCAGCTTGGTGCTCACGTTTGGCAGCAACGTGCCGGTAATCCCCGCACGGGCCAATTGCAGATCTTGCTCGATACAAACGGTGCTAGTCACGTCTGACTGAATGTGTCAAACACGCCTCACGCACGTGGACCATGCACCCACGTCACGAGGCAGTAGCGCGTGCCACTGGTGACCGGTGTGACGCGGTGCTTGAGGCCGCTGCGAAACAGTAGGGCATCGCCCTGCTGCTTGTAGGCAGTGGGCGGCAGAGGATCTGCGTTCGGTGTGAGTTCGAACTGCCCGCCGGTGTAGTCTTTGGGATCGCTCAACTGCAGCACGAAGGAGAGCTTGCGATCCATCGGTTTTTTCATCGTCGATGCATTGTCTTCATGCCAGTCGTAGTGATCACGCGATTCGCCGTGATACTCGGTGAATTGGATCTCGGTGAAGCCTGGCTGCAGGTTGAAACCGAAACCTTCACGGTTGGCAATGAGGATGTATTTTTCGATCCGCAGCCGCAGCCAGAGGAGATCAAGATCCGCGTAGTCCAGCCAGCGAATCGTGGTGGATCTCATCTGATCTTTGCGAGCGGCCGCCCCGTGTCCTACGACGGCCTCAGCGGCGGGATAGTGACGCTGCGCATGTTTGATGACCCGCTTGCATTCAGCCGGCGTGAGCAGTGCCTGCAGATTGTACCAATGGTAGTGCATGATGGAGGATGGATAGAAAAATCAGCGCTCGTCGGGGAGGTCGAAGTGTGGCGCAGTGTCAATGGCCGATGACCAGAAGGCTGTGTTGCGTGCCATCTGCTCACGCGTGAATGCAGGAAAGCGTTTGCCCGCGTGATCACGCGCCACACCCGCGACCGTGATGCGCACCGCACGGGCCTGCTTTTCCGGCACTGCGGAAATCAGCACGCGTGAATGATCCAACTGCGCAGCCAGGCCTTGCGGATGGATGCCGAGGATCTCAATCCCTTCACGCGGATCGAGGCATTCCAACCAGGTCGGATCGAGCAGGACCTCGACGTGACTGCGATGCGCCGGCATCTCGACTTGCAGATGATCAAGCCACAGGCAGCGCGGAGATTCAGCGACGTGAAAGGCCACGCATTGACCGGCACTCTCGACAATGGCGAGCTTGGCACCCGGAGGACCGGGAAAGATGCCGACGGCATCCGTGCCAGGCGGGCCATCAGGGCCAAGCGCTCCGCTGTTGGGACCGGGATCACCCGGCGGGCCTGCAGGACCCGGCGGGCCAGCAGGACCCTCCGGTCCGGGATCTCCGGGAACGAGCACCCCCGGAGCACCCGGCACACCGGGTGAACCCGTAGGACCGGGACCGGCAGGCGCCGGAGATCCCGTAGGACCGACGGGACCCGCCGGGCCAGTAGCGCCCGGAGGACCGGGTGCATCGTAGCCAGGCGCACCCGCAGGGCCCGGAGGACCCGCCGGGCCAGCAGGACCGGGTACACCTTCACCGGGATCCAATTCCGTGCTGAGATAACCGCCCGTCGTTTCACGTGGATTGCTCATCTCCGGACTGCGCATATCGAAGGGCAGGACCGCTGAGAGCGAGCGCATGAAGTCGAGCAGATCCTCGACAGTCGCAAGACCACGAGACCGCCGAAAATGGTAGAGGTTGCGACGAGAGGAAACTTTCATGGCTGTTCGCGTCCGTGAGCTTTGGCGTAGAAGCGATTGTTGGCGGCCATCTGATCTGCCGTGAAGGATTGCCAGCGCCGACCGCGCATGCCTTGGCGGATGGCCTGGACAGTGACACACACCGCCGCCTCCTGATTCTGAGGCAGCATGTCGAGCGTGATAGTATCCCAGGGATAAAAACGCGCCTGGATGGCAACAGGCAGCGCGCACACAACGCCCGCAATGTGCACGGTATCGATCTCGACCGCGCCGAGATAGCGCGGATCAAGATCGAGAACCATATGCCGTGTGCGAGCAGGAATCGTAGCCCGGATGACGGATTCAAAGATCACATCGGGTGCTTCGATGGCGTAGAGCCCGAGGCAGCGGCCATCGGCTTCGACGATCGCAAATTTATCACCAGCAGGACCCGGCGGACCCGCGAAGTCCATCCCAGGAAGACCGGGATTCCCAGGCGGGCCTTTGTTCGGCCCCATAGGACCGGGAGGACCCGGAGGGCCAGGCGGACCCGCAGGCCCCACAGGACCCGCCGGACCCGGAGGGCCAGGCGTCGTTTGATTGATGCCGGCAGGGCCCTTCGTGCCTTTCGGTCCTTTGGTGCCAGCCGGACCAGGTGGCCCCGGAGCACCAGGCGCGCCACGATCTCCCACGACATCGATACCGGCACCTGGAGTTCCAGGATCACCGTCAGGACCCGGCGGACCATCTCCACCCGTCGGGCCACGCTTCCCATACGTGATCAGCACGCCACCACCACCGACGCCACGCACCTGCGATGCACCGACGATGTCGAGCTTGAATGAGAGCCTGTCCGCCAGCCATTGCGCAGCGTGAGCCAACGTGCGGCCTGTGAGCAGGCCATGCTGAGAGGGACAGCGGTAAACGTGTCGATTCATTGATAAGCTCCCGCGTAGAAGGTTCGATTGCCCGCCATCTGCTCACGCGTGCAGCGCATCAGCTTGGCCGCAGCAAAGCCTTTGCGAATGCCCGCAATCGTCACCGTGGCAAGGATCTCACGCCCCGGCGCCGGAATGACCTGCACTTTCACAGAGACACGCCGCCCTGAGCCTTGAACCGATGCGCCAATATGGGAGGTGCAGGCAGGGATAAAGGCCATCTGAACGAAGAGAGAGCCCGGCTCGCAGACTTCGCGGAAAATGGGATCGATCAACACCGATCCAAAACCGCGCGCCGAAACCGGCATGGTGACCACGTCTTTAAACAGCGCCTCTTCACCTTCGAGCGCATGCAGTCCGATGATGCCCCTCGATGGAGTTTCAAGCACGGCCGTCTTGGTCGGATCTCCATCCGGACCATTCGGCCCGACGAATTCGATGCCATCCGTTCCAGGCGGGCCCGGATCACCCGGCTCACCGGGATTAGGCTCTCCCGTCGGACCCGGAGGACCATCGGGACCCGTCGGACCCGGAGGGCCATCGGGACCCGTCGGACCCGCAGGACCTTTCGGACCCGGAGCGCCGATATCTCCGGGGTCTCCGGGATCTCCCGGAGTCACAGGCCCTGGAGGACCCGGCGGCCCCGTCACGCCCGTATCTCCAGGCGGTCCAGGCTCAGTCGGAGGCTCTCCGGGAATCCCCGCAGGACCTTCCGCGCCGTCAGGCCCTGGAGGTCCGACCGGCCCCGCGATGCTGGCAGGCTTCCACCGCAGGTAAGGCGTGGAGGGATCCCCCGACGCACTAACCACATTGTCTGAGGTGATCGTGGAACCCAAGCCCTCAGCCACCCACGCCGAAAAATGGCGCAACATCCGCAGCGTGACGAATGCAGTGCCTGGCAGACGATAGCGAGGTGTGCGGGGAGTGAACACAGCGGATCAACCAATAGTCTCTTCAGCCTCAGGAGCAGTTTCAGTTTCAGCCACCGGCTCCGCAGCAGGAACAGGCGCCGGAACCGGCACGACGTAGCCGAGATCGACGACACCGATGGCGTGCGTTTTGCGGAAAGGCTCCAAAGCTTTCACCGCCGCATCGAAGGTCCGGAAAGGCAGCACACCGGCGCGCAGTTCTTCTCTTGTGAGCTTCACTTCATACAGCTCAGCAGTGGCATCGTTGCCGTTGATTGCGACGTAAGCAGTCATGATTCAGAGGAGAGGTTAAGCCGCTTTCGGCGTCCTGTAGTATTGATAGCCAAAGGTGAGCGAGAGTATCCAAAGCTGCTGTCCCGGAAGCTGCTCCGCCTGCATGTTCATCAGCTTCCAGCCGAAGGGAATGTGATAGGTGTAGCTCAGCCCCAGCATCGGGAAATAGAACACCGGAGGCGGATCATCAGGAATCCAGAAGCCAAACTTATCTGTCGGCGGCGGCGTCGACGTGACGAAGGTATCCACGATCTGCGTTTGAGGCACGTCCCATTCCAAATTGAGATCAGAACCCGAAAGCGTCGCATCCGTGCCCGCCACCGGAGGCCAGCCCACATTGACGCCGAACACGCCCGAATAAGAGCCGGTGTACTGCCCCGGCGACATCGTTTGCGGCGTGCCGCTGTAGCGTCGCTTGTAGGGTTTCTCACCGCGCAGCCCTTTCAGCGTCATGTTCACTTCCCAGTAGCCCGCAGCACGGTGCTTGCGCTGGCCACGATCCATGATCCACAGGAACTCATAACCCACAGGCACCGGCGTGATCGTCGCACCCGTGCCATCCGCCGTGATGTTGATGGCCGTTCCCGCCAGGGCATTCGCACTCGTGGTCGCAGCCTTGATATTGTCCGCATCGATGCGGATGGCGTAGTACTCAGTGCCGCTCGTAAGACCGGTGAACCCACTGGCGAAGGTGATCACAAACAACTGCCCGGTGAGCAGGCCATGCGCCGTTTTTCCCAGCTTGTCCGTCGAGGCCGTGCCGATGACTCCTGTCAGCGCATCACTCAGCAGCCGCGCGCCTTTGTTCCAGCTCGCATCAGTAGGATCTCGCGTGAACACGCTGCGTCGAATTTCATCCCATCCCTCCTCCGGTGTGGACTCTTCATAATCGGTCTCAATCCACACTTTGCTGTCATCAGCAATCCCTTCGAGCTGCAGCCGATAGACCCACAAAGGGCCCGACTGATTGCGTTCACGATCCACAATCGGCATGTAGGTGTAGCCAGCAATCGCACCACCGATAGGATAGGCAGAAGCGCTGTCACTTTGAAAAGTCCGCGATACCGTATCCGGCTCCCGCGAGCGCGAGACGAGCTTCTCTTGCTCAATGCTGAGATTTTTCTCCCCATGCTGGATGTAGGGCTCAACGAATGGATCTGCGATGTCGGTGCTCATGATTTTGCAAGGATCGCATCCGCCAGCGCCGGTGGCAGACGTGAGATCAGTTTTTCAATGAAGGCATCGACCGCACCATTGCCCGAACTGCCCGCGCTATCTTTGGCCGCATTGTTGGCATGTTGATCCTGCATCTGCGGCCCAGTGTTCCATGGCAGCGAACTATAGGCCTCACTAGCCGAGCTACGGCTCCCTACTCTGCCAGCCTGCAGATCCCAGAAGCCATTCAGCCCGCCATTCTCGGAAAGCGGATCAGAACCCATACCGAGCCCCCGATACTTGCCAGGACCCGAAGGCCCGCTCTGCCAAGCCGGTGACAGACCATTCCTCATATTCGGGTCGCCGCTTTCCTGCACACCATGAATCTTGGAGCCCTTACCATTCGCCTGGTCTTCGAGATCGGTCATCTTCAGCGCCAAAGCCGTGGCCGCCGTCGAGTCCATCCCATTGTTGTCCTCATAGCGCTGCTTGCGTTCCATCACCCGCTGCTGCCTTTCCGCCTCTTCAATCCGCCTTTCATTACCGCCCGCTTTCGCTTTGAGCAGATTGTATTCCATCGCGGTATCGAGGACGGAACTGCGGCGGCTACTAGCCTGCTTAGCAGATGCCTCAGCTTCACGTTTAGCTGCTTCAGCTTCACGTTTAGCTGCTTCACCAGCAGCTTTCTGCTCAGTCACATATTGCTTCATGAGTTGATTTATCTCATGCTGCAAGGCAACACGCTTAGATTCGGTGGCGAGTATTTTTTCAGCATCTGGCACAGCCGACTTGCGCATCCGTGTCTCATCAGCCGCAGTCCTCGCAGCCTCTTCTCCAAGAGCCTGAATGCGCCCTTCCAAGCTCATTTCGTCCAGGCTGTTTTTGCGCTTTTGTTCATCAAGTTTCTGCTGCGCCTCAGCAACTTTTTCGGCATAACCCAAATCAGACTGGCTGCCTGCATTGGTTTTGAGTTGTTCCTTAACACTTTGAGGAACATCTTTAAGCCCATCAATTCGGTCCAGCTCACGTCTGAGTTTTAGCTGCCGGTCCAGAGCCTCAGCTTCATATCTCAGACCTTGGCCCTTCAATTGTGAAAGTTGCGTGTCTTGTTCAGAATACTCCACAAGCTGCATGGTGGACTTCACTTGCCCTTCCATATCTGCTGTGGCAGCAAGATCTGAACGCCTTTGGCTCTCTGCTCTCAGTTGATCTTCGGCACCGCGCTCCAAGCGCAATGCGTCAATCTGAGAAAGTTCTTTACTTAAAGCGATTTGTCTTTCGATCCATGCAGCTTCACGCGCACGGCCGTCCGTCCGCATCTCCACCAGAGCTGTGTCACGCTGGGAGGATTCCAGCATTGCCTTCGAAAGCTCCCCATTAATGATTTTCTCTGTCGCTGCAATACGATCAGCAGCAGCGAGATATTTCTCTGAGAAGGACGGCCCGCCAAAGGTTTCAGCGATGACGTCGCCAGCGCTTCGCTTTTCCCACATCTGATCAAATTCGTCGCTTAGACTTTTGAGCCGTTCCTGTGCTTTTACTGCCCCGCTGAAAAGCTGCGCTCCATTACTGTCCGCAATCATTTTTTGAGCTTCCGCCTCAAATTCTCTCTGGCCTTTGGCAGCGTCTGTAAAAGCCTGCTTGGCATTGTCTGCCATCTGCAGGAATGCACCACCAATGGCTACCACCCCGCCCGCAATTGCACCGCCCGCACCGAAGGCGGAAAGGAGTTGCGAACCCTGCTGCGCTAGAACGGTGCTGTAACGTGTGCCCATTTGAAGCTGCACGGCGATGTCCTGAACTTGGGAGGACACGCCCCCCAAGCTACGCATCATTCCCCCTCCGCTTTTGGTGACTGATTTGTCGAACGTCTCAAGTCGGCGTTCTAACGTTTGGACCCCGGTGAAAACCGGAGCTGCATTAAATCCGAATTCGACAACAGCAGGCATGTGGATGGAAGAGCGTTACTCTTTCGGAGTGCTGTCAATTCACGCAGCCCGGCCCCGGAACAGCTCCCGGACTTTGAGCCACCACCGCCCGCGCTTGCTGAGGCGGAGATCTGGCCAGATCATCACATCACCATGCAGAATTCTGGAGGCGTGAATGAAGGCGTAGCCTTGCGCCAGTGGCAGATGGTGCTGAATGTAATCGACCGAGAGTGAAGGTAGAGCCCGTGCGACGAGGACGATGTAAACCGCCTCAGGCAAGGGCTCTGCTAGTTTCCCGATTCTTCAGAGGTTTTGCCGCTCGGGCGATGAATGGCACGCGTGGATTCAGCATCTTTGATCAGTGCGTTGGTGACTTCCGCCACCTCCGTCATTTCAGACGTTGTCACATGATCATCGACCCATTTTTCCACCATGATCAAGAATCGTTTGCGATCATGCGTGCAGCGCTGCCAGTCCTCACTGCTGTGAGCGGCCAAATAGAGCACGATGGTCGCGTTGCGGTAATAGGAATTGTCCGGCCCGTTTTCAGCAGCGGATTCAGCAATCAGACCATTGGCAATCTTCGTGAGCTCCGCCTCGTTGCTTTGGCCCTTGGCAGCCTGCGCAGCCGCGACAGCCTCACGCGCCTCACTGCTCAATCGCGGCGCCGGAGTGCGCAGCCAGAAGTAGAGCGACTCCCGTGTGATGGTCCAAAGCAGCGGAGTTTCCCGCCAGTAGTGTTTGGAACGAAAGGCTTCCGCCCGCTGTTCAGTGGCAGCCTTTTCGAATTCTTCAGAGGTGGTGTCGTCGGTGAGCATAAAAATCAAATCATGTAGTCGTGTCGTGGAAAACTGGTCGGCAGCTGGCCATGCCTGGCGAAGTGATCGAGCAGGTGTGCCATCTCGCCGGCGGTGCGTTGATCGATGCGCGCAATACGGCATCATCATCGTCAGAGTGCGATTGCCAGCAAAATGCGTGTGGCGATGTCATCATGCCAGATCATGCGAGGGTGGCTAGATAGGCAGCGCGAGCTTTGGCGATCTCCTGTTTCTTCTCCTCAGCACCCGCATTCCAGATGGCCTGCATCAAAGCCAGCGGTGAGGTCGAGGGAAAGATTTTAACCGAGAAGCGCGGTTTCCGTTGAGCGCCTGGAATGAACCAGGTCAACGTACCGTCATCACGGTCAGGCGTGCTATCGAAGGGGATGAACCCCATCTGCTCAAGGATCTGCAAAGTCTCAGTTTTCATGGAATGCGGAAATGTTGACGTACTTCATCTTCGAGCTGCTTCGACGGAGCCTCCGGAATGATGGCCCGACGTGAAGAGAATGGATCTTTGATGAGCAGCTTTTTCTTGAGCGCTTTGATGTCCGCCAGCAGGCGCGCATAGGTCCGGGTGACGTTGTAGGCTTGCACAACGCAATGATGTGGATGCGTGAGGCCAAGCTGCAGCGGAAGCCTGCCAGGCTCTTTGCGAGTCAGGAGATCCGTGACCGTGAGGCTGTCAGCCCGACACCCGATCAGATCGTAGGCTGTCAGGTTTGGCAGCAGATAGCGCCGGCGCGGCGCTTCACCTTCGGTGCCAATGACAGGCAGGCCAGCGAGTGAAACCGCAGCCGCGAGAGGGAGATCGACGATCGCATGCTCAGCCTTCGCAAGCTTGAGCCGAGGATCTTCCTCCCCGAGCTCGTAACGATACAGCGGTGTGCCTTTGACGAGCTGCAGCGCGTAACTTGTACCCTTGGCCTGATAGTCCAGCAGCGCATCGAATGAATGGCAGGCATGCATGCCACAGATGAACGGGTGCTCATTGTCGAGCTTGACCAGGGAGTCATCCATCCAGCCCCGATAGAGGTCATCGCGAGCTGGCAAATGAGGACGCTGGATGCTGGTGTCTGAAACGAAGAATCGAAGATTCTGCAGGCAGTCCAGTTCAATGATTTCCGTCATGCTGCTGGTAATCCTGAAACCGAGACCGCCAAACGCCGCGGCAACTCTGATGCTATTCGTTGACCAGCTCATGATGGATAGAAAGGAGGTTGCTGGATGCCCTTGCAGGCTTGCCTTGCGGCCATTCAAGCCGTCCAGCGCGGCTCATCTATTTGTTGGGTAACTCGGAATTAAGCAGCGAGCGCCGCCGCCGATTTCGTGAACGGCCGGTATTCGAACGGCTGCGTGATCGTCGTGCCATCGTCGCCTTTGCTGCGTTTCGGATTCCCGATGATGATCGAGGCCGAGGCGCTGATGCGGAAACCATGGATCATGGAATTCACCGGCAGATTGACGAGATCCGTCACAGCCTGACCGGGATGCATGTCACCCATGCCTGAATTTTTCCCGAGAGCATCGCGACGAGGACGAAGGCTGAACTCACCTTCGATGCGAGGATCTTCCCAGCGCTGATATTCTACAGCACGGGTTTCTCCTTTTTGCTCGACCTTGTCGCGCATGGGATTCAGATCGAGACTGAGAATGAGCGCGCCGGGCTCATCTACGAGGCCGGAGAGCTTCACGCCATGTTCAATGAGGGGCTCGATATAGGGGTCTGGTGTGTCAGCCATGGTGATGGAGATTTAGAGGTGATGAACAAAGAACCAAACTCAGGGAGTCACGACGCTCACGGAAGTGCCGCGAAAAGCCGGAGCGCGAAAGACGCAGGTGGTGGTGGTGGTGGCGGCCGGTGTGGTGCTGAAGGCGATCAAAACCACGGCGGGATATAGACCACCAGGGGCCAGATCAGCGACAGGAGCAATACCACCTGCTGTGGCGCTGCACACGTAAACCGGATTCGTCATGCTGAGCGTGGCACCCGTGACCAGATTGTCTGCATACCAGACGACCGCCAGCGGCTGGCCACTGATGGCAGCATGGGAGGCGATGCCGATCACCTTGGAAAGATCGACGTCGTTAGCATCCGCGAGCACGAATTTTCCCGTGGAAGGAGAGATGGCGATGAGCTGGCCCGCGGTGATGGTAGCGCCCGCAATGCCGGTATGAAACAGAGCTCCGGCACCAGGCTGGAAATTGGCTGCGGTGACACTGACGTCCGCCGCAGGCAGAGAGGGCGGCAGAACAAAAGTGAACGCCAGAGCGGAGAGAAAAAGGAAGCGACGGAGGTTTTTCATGATGGATGATTCGAGTGTGTGAGTGAGGCGGGCCAACACCCTGAGGATGTCAAATCGTGACAAAGAAGATGATGCCTACACCGGTTTCGACGGGGCCATTCTCTTCTCGCTGTACCTTGGCCGCCCCAGGCGGTGAAATACGCTCGATCTGATAGCCCGTGCGTTGATCAATCGGCAAAGCAGCGATGAATGCGAGGAGCGCCGTCTGGTTGTAGAGCCTGTCTTTGACCTTATCGAGCCAGGGATCCGTGATGGAGCGCAATTGCGTGCCACGACAAACGGCCACGACGTGAATCTGCTTTTGCCTGTTTCCGCCCTGTTCATCAGCCACGAGGCAGATGCGCGGATCGACGTCATCATCGCCACTGTCCATTCTCAGCAGCGCGCAGGCGGTTGAAGCCGGAACACCGGCTGCATGGGATTCCTCAGTATCGAGGAAATCACGAACGATTTTGGAGAAGAGTAGATCAAACATAAAATCAGGAAAGGAGACCCGCTTGCTTGGCGGCATAGCGGATGATGTAAGGGGTTTCGCGTTCCATGGCCTTCACGCGATACGCGTGAACATAGTTGAAACGGCGCTGCATCTGACCATTGAGCCGCCCGGCATTGACGCTGATGCGGATGACCTGACCACGCCGAAAGGATCGCCGCTCCGTCATCGACCCACCGGCCCATGATCCGCGATGGCGGCCAATCCACGCCGGCACTCCGCGCAAAGGACCAAAGCGCCCGTTGTAAGCCGCAGGAATGGATGCGGCGAGCAAGCCGACGTTTTTCTGGCGACGCTTGATGTAGGCGCGCAGTTTGGGGATCTCACTCTCGGAGATCCGCACCGAAGGCCAGCGGCCACGCACACGGCCGTAATGATCCCGGCGCTTCATGTGCTCCGCTCCATCGTCCCAACCTTTATGCAATCGGCGGACGGCATCCGGCGCTGTGAGATCAAGCCATTGAGCGATGCGCTCCGGTTTATTTTTCAGCAGCCACCAATAGCGCCCAGCAATCTCCGCACCGCCATACGCTTTGATCATGTCATACAGCTTGGCCGGAGTGGCATACACCTGCCAGATGTCACCCATCACGGCAGACTCACCTTGTTTCTTTGCCCTCAGGCCCGCCACCCCACCCGAATGCGGCGGTGTGACCTGGACAAGCCCCGGCACCTTGCCGCTTGAGCTCACGAGCAGCCGCGTGTTTTTCTGCAACAGCCCGGTCGCCTGCTGTTCGATGAAACGCGGGTATCGCCGTAACTGCCCGAGCAGCTTGGGCATGCCACGGATCTGAGCGAGCTGGTTCATTGCGGCGAGGGCAGTTTGCGCTCCGCTTTCAGCACCCAGGCGATATCCGCGACATTCTGCCCGCCGACTTCATCGATCTGATAGTTGGCACCTTTGAAAGCGATCACGCTTTTCTTTGCTGGTGCTGTGACGAGCACCGTTTTGCGCACCGTCGCTGTGAGAGGCTGGAAACGTTTCCACAGCCCGGTATCAGTCTCCACCTCATAGCGGATCTTGCCGAGCTCGACCGCGCACGCGTAGCTCGTGCCACTGATCGTAATCGTGCCTGGCTGCAGCTGCTCTTTGCCACCTTCGCGGCCGGAAGGACCCAGAGCGCCGGACTGTTGCCGCTGGCGAGCTTTCTGGATGGCATCGAAGGTCATGCTTTCTCGCCATGTCAAAGGCACAAAAAAGCGCCGTGGCCCAACCAAAGCCACGGCGCTGTTGTTTGGCAAAACCGGACTCGTGGCCCGGAAAGAGGGGTTACTTTTTCTTTGCTGCACTCTTGACCGCTTCAGCGAGCTGGCCTTCGAGTTCTTTGATGCGCGAGGTGCCAGGTGATGACTTCAGCTTTGCAGCTTTCAATTTCAGCCACATGAGCCTCGATCGCAGCATCACGCTGACCGATGTCATTCTTGAGCAGTTCGATCGCACCACCCGTGGCACCTTCTTCAATGCTCTCAGCCGCAGGAATGGCAACAGCGCCGAAATGCTCCTCAGCCCCTTTCACCTGCGCCGCAGATACCGTGAACCGATGCTGGCGAAGCACCGAGGAGGTACTCACAGCGACCAAAATCGGAAAACGCGCATCTGGGCAGCGGTTTTCCGTGATCGCATCTTTAACGAAGCGGATGGCTTCATCCGCCGAGACCAAACAGCCCAACACCCGACCGCTGCGACGGTCGGGTGCCAGGCCAATAACGATTCCATGTTTCATGCTGGTGGAAAGGTGAAGGATGGAAGGATTAAGCCGCCGGGCTGGACAGCAGTTTCAGCGCCGCCTGGACACCGTAAGCCTTGCCGTAATGGCAACCGATGAGCTGATATTCGACCCCCAAGTCCTCATCAGCGATGTGGCGGTATTCGAGCACGAGTCCGGTTTCTTTGTCATCGACCAGCTCAAAGTTCACGAGCTTCTGGCGGATGCCCTTCGTTGGAATCACCGGACGGAAACCAGTGATGATGCCCGAGGCGGTGCCAGCCACGCCGACGAGGTTGGTTTTGAGCGTGATCGTGTGCACACCGGTGCCGGTATCCGTGATGTCCACAAAGCCCGTGCCAGCAACAGCGCCCGCGAGCGTGGAGCTGAGTTTGCCGGTGTCTGCCGAAAGTTTATGGAAGTAGTAATACGTCGCAGCAGCAAGACCCGCAGGCAGCGTAGTCCCGGAACTCACCTGAACCTGATCACCGGTAAGGAGACCATGCGCAGCGGCCGTGATGATGTCAGTGGTAGCCGCGGTGAAGGCCTGCCCGGCATCATTGTTCGAAGGCAGACCGTTCGTGCCGACTTCCTGAAAGCCCATGATCTGATTGATCCGTGCATTGCGCAGCGCATCGCTCGAACCCGCCTGGCTGGCATCGATGATGGCCTTTTGCTTCAGCAAGTTGAAATGGAAGCCAGGATTCAAGACCAGGCCGGGAGTCGGCATCTCAGGCCAGTTGGCCTCCATGGCTTTCTGAGCCAGATCTGCCACGTCGTTTTCGTCGAAGTTCGTGGCGAGCATGGCTGCCAGAGTGGCATTCGGATAGTTCCCGTAACGCACGACACTAAAGATGTCCTGCAGGACGGTGCGAGCAAGATCGTGGCCTTTGATCAAGCCATGCTGAACAGGATTGAACGCGACCTGATTTTGAGCCTCTTCATTTGTAAAACTGATGCCAACGACTTTTTCCGTGTTGATGGCAATCTTGCGAACACTCGTCGTCGTGTTGCTGACTTTGCTGGAATACGCCTGCCCCGCAGTGCGCGTCTGAGCATCACCCGAGGTGTAGTCGTAAACAGGCACCGAAACCGAATTGTCGGAGTCATTCCCAGCGCCAGCAGGATCTTTCACCGCCGCAGTCGAGAACACACCCAGCGGCGCCAGCGCGGTTTTGAATCCGATGAGCGCATTCTCAAGCACGCGTGTGAGAGTGAGACCATCCGCGATGGTGTTCGTGGCGAAGCGGCCCGTGCGGTATTCCGACCAGGGGACGGAGGCAGCGGTGCCGATGAAGAGAACGACCCAGGCCTGATGCAGCTGGCCTTGCATGGCAAGAACGATGGAGCAAACGAGGGTGGCGAGGGCAAGAGCGATGTGAGGCAGTTTCATTGAGTTTGAAGAGCGAGTGTGATTTGTCGGATTTCGTCAGTTTGGAGGTGTCAAAGAAGGATCAGGCTTTGGCCGCGAGACGCTTGTCATCGAAGGCCTTCACAGCGGCCCGTTTGTCAGCGAAAGTCATGCCTGGCTTGGCGAGCTGCTTTTCGAGCTCCTTCTCATCGGCCGCGATGTCTTGCACTTCTGCATCCGATGACGGCGGCAGGTTTGAGGCAGGGAAACCGAGGGCTGCCAGCTTTTCCTTGGACTTGGCTTCAGAGCGTTTTTCGAGATCCTGCTCTTTGGCTTTCAAATCTTTGTTTTCCTGCTCAAGCCGAGCATTGGAAGTTTCGAAAGTGGTCACATCGGCCTGCAGGGCAATCACGCGTGCATTGGCATCGGCCAGCTCTTTTTCTTTGGTGGCGAGCGTGGCTTTCGTGGTGGTGAGCTCAGTTTGCACGGTGGCAAACTGCTCTGTCGGCGGAATGCCTTTGAGAGCTTTGAGCGCGAGGCCGAGACGTTGCGACATCGGCACGGTGGCATCTTCAATCGCGGCAATGGCAGCGGCTGGATCGACCGGAGTTTGATCACCGCCACCGGCGGGAGGGGTCTCACTGGCTTCAGCGAGAAGGAAGAGGGCGGGGCGTAGTTGTGAGATGAACATGGCAACCCTCGCCGTGTGTCAAACGCCCCAAAGTTTTCGACCGACACGTGTCGGTCGAAGACGAGCAACACAGCACCCTAGATCAAACTCACGAACTCATCCCATGAGCTCACGATGCCATCCGCCAGCCCTTGCTTGATGGCATCGGCCGCATCGTACATTTTCGCATCACGCAGTGCCTCTTCACTGGCTTTCGGACGGCCCGCTTTCACCGCGCTGGTGAATTGAATATTCACTTTATCAACGGTGCCCTGCAGGTAGGCACGATCTGCCTGGCTGAGATCCCGGCCAGGCATCCCAAGGGCCTTGTGAGTGCCCTGGCTGAAGAGCTCCAATGAATAACCCTGCGTTTGCATGGCCACTTTGGGATTCAGGAACGCGAGATAGGTGCCGATGCTGCCGATCTGCGCACTGCTCGTCATGATCACTTCATCCGCCTGGCTGCAGATCCATTCGGCGGCGGACGCGATGAGCGTGTCTGTGAAAGCGTAAACCGTTTTGCCTCGTGTTTGCGTGGCCTGTCTCACCAGGTCTGCCGTCTCAGCGATGGCCGTTGTGCGCCCGCCTGGGGATCCAACATCGAGCGCGATGGTCTTGATGTCCTTCGCGGCAATCGCTTGCTGCAGCGCATGATTGATGCGGTCGGGATTGACCGCGCCCATGCAAGATTCAGCGAACGGCCCCGCGCCTTTGGAAAGCATGCCGTTCATCGGGATGACGGCAACGCCTGGCTTGCCATCGATCTGCCAGTAGTAGGTCGAATCCAGAATTGTTGGTGGAGCGAACGGTCCATTCGACTGCACCGCAGGCCCGGCGATCTGCTTCCGCATGTGCGCCATGGTGCCGTCATATTTATTGTGCTGCGGGCTGCCCTTCTCAGCAGCGGCCTCCATAAACGGCATGGAGTCCTGTACGGCTCCCGTGATGCGCGGCCAGAGGTACATGTGGCAGGCCATCATGGCGGATTCTTCGAGCGCCAGCGGCTCGAAATAGAAGGCACGGGCGACGTGATGGAAATTAACGATCTCACTCATGGCTAGTTTCGAAAAGGTTTCTGCATTATGGCGCGCTCAAGCGCTTCGATCCGGGCCTCGACGGCTTCATTATCCATCTTGCTTTCGGATTCTTCTGCCTGCTCCTGCGGTGCAGTGGTACCCGAGCCGATTTCGGGATAGGCTTCAGCAAATGTCAGCCCGCGTGCTTTCAGGCCGTCTTTGATATACTGGCGCTCATCGAGGTATTGGTCGATTTCAATCTGCCAATCATCGCCGACGTAGCCGTAAAGACTCTTGAGGGTGATCTGCCCCCGCTTGGCTTGTTCGATATACAGCCGGCCATCGCGGCCAAAATCGACCGTGAGGCGTTTAGGCAGCAGCCAGGTGTGCAGATCCCAGTCGTCGGCATCTTCGAGCTCACCAGCCTCGATCATGTCGCGCACCCAGGCGAGGTAGTAGGGCCCGAGGAACTGCTCAACGAGCTCTTGCTGCTCGACTTCGATCTGGCTTTGAGCATCGGCCATGATGAAACGCGTATTCGCGCCACCGAGCTGCGTGATGTCCCACAGGAGCTCCGGAGAGAACTTCAGCGCCCATGCGGTATCGCGAATGATGTTCGAAAGATGCTCGCGAACATTGGCATCGGGATGATCGCTCTCGACAAGCTTGTAGCTTTGCCCTGGCTTCAGCTCGTGAGACTCCCCTGCCCCGAAAAACTTTTCGATCGTCATTTTGCGACCGCCACCGACATCGACCATCTGCGTCGGGCGCGGCGTCGGAGTGCCGGCGGCGCCGGAGCCAGGGGCACCGGGGATCGTCACCGCATTTTGCTGCATCTCTTGCACGAGCTGCAGCGCGATCTGCTCCCGCTGTTTAATGCCCTTTGTGAGAGCATGCATGATCTCGCCACGGTCGAAGACTTTGTTCAAAACCGGATAGAACCGAGTGAGGCCGCGCACCTGGCCGATGCGCTGATAATTGACGCAGAAGAGGACGTTATCCGCCGGAATATCGACGCTTGTCTGATTTTCAGAGCCGACACCTTGCGAGACCACGCGATACGCGAGAGGGCCATTGTGCTGATCAAGCCGCACCCCGTCATGCCAACGCTCCCCGGCAGCCGTTGGCTTGTTTCCCATGCCGATCTGATGCGCTTCATAGAACATCACACGCAAACGGCCGCCCGCTTCACGAGCCAGGACCGGAGCCAGGTCACCATCGCGGATCTTGCTTCGCACGATGGCTTGTTGCGCCATACCGCAGGAATACTTGCGCGAGAGGTCGAAGGTGTTGGCAGATTCCGCGCGCGAGTTCCACAGCCGGCGGATCTTCTGATTACGCTCTTTGTTTTTGCCCGTCGGATATGGAAACAAACCCGTGCCGCAAACCATGCGAGCCACACCATCGACGCCACGATGCGGCAGGCCACCGCCGGAGTTGTAAAAGAATCGAGCCCGCTTCATGAGCTCGACGCGCGAAAGCGTATCGACCTCTTGCTGAGTGTCGAGAGTCGGCAGGTAAACGTAGCCGCGATCGCGGCTCCATTGCGCGCCCTGAAATGAGCCGTAAGACGCGGAAGGTGTAAGATCCACCGGCGCCGCTTTAAATGCGCGAGTAAGAACCTCGCCATCAGGGCCGAGAATGACAGAACGACGATCGATGGTGCGGTGTTGATTCATCCTAAAATGCAGGGCATGCAGCTGAAATCCCCGCTGCGAATGGAACCAATGGTTTCAGTGCCACCGTTCTGAGCCTCATAGGTCACCAGAGCAGATTCATAGAGCTGCAGCAGCAGATTGGCTGGCATCTGGCGCTCTGCAGTATTAGCTCCGCTTTCACCGCTTGTTTCGGTGACATATTCATCCCCAGCCAGCACAGCATCCAGAGCCTCAGTGTGACGAGCTTTCAGCCAAGCCAGCGGATCTTGCATGTCACGCGCCCGACGCAGCAGCGCAGCCACAAGCAGATCTGAGTTGATAGAAGGAAGCGTCACGATGCAGGCTGCATGTCAAAGCCCCACGCACATCTTCGACCGACACGTGTCGGTCGAAGAAACGTCATTAGCGAGGACGCAGAGTGTAGTCGCGTTGACGTTGCTCAGTCTCGACAGGCTGGTTTTCGGCATCGGCCTTTTCTTCATCGAGATGATCTTCAGTCGGTGCGTTTGGAGTGAATCCGAGCGCGGTCAACATGATATTCAGATTCTCAAGCAGCCAGAGGCAGAGCATTTTGGTGGTGTCGCGGTAATCGTTTGGACCGTCGCGCTGCGCACTGTGCACCCAGGCGTCGGCGGATTTGTCGTATTTTTCGGCGGTGAGTTCGGCGGCGAATTCAGCGGGGTAGTTATTCGGCAGCCAAAGGCGCCAGCCGGGCTTGCGGTGGAGCTTGTCGTTGAGTTCGTCCTGGAGGTCCTTGTCCTTGAAATAGCGCACCATGATCTCACCGAGTTCGCAGGTGTCCTTCATGAAGCGCATCACACGGCCGCGCACCGTTTCGCTTGATTTAGTTTCCTCCTGATCATCGGATTTCTTTTTTCGACTGTTGGAATCCCCTTCCCCACGCACGGGCCAGATCTGCAAACCGAGCTGATAATGCCATGAGAGGCAGGCTTTGAATACGGCTTGGCCGCGATAGCGGGAATCGGAGAATCCGGCGCTGATGTACATGGGTTCCTCCATGCCCTCGACGAAGTAAGGCCGCTGCAGCACGTTTTCACGCAGCGCGGTTTCGTCATCGGCGCGACCTAGATCGATGAGATGTGACTCAACCTGGCCAGGGAGGCGCGGATCGACACGCAGAGTCCAGACGGTGTATTTCAAATACGTCTTTTGCTTGTCAGTGAAGATCAAGATTTTCGTCGGCACAAACGGCAGGCGCGCGACGAATTGGCCTTGCAGATAGGCCAGTGAGTAGCCGCCCGGCAGACCATGAGTGACACGCTCTTCGATCTCGGTGCCGTCGGGCTGTTTCACATGCCGGACCTCGACACGACCCGCGACGAGCATGGCGATGGAATCTGAATCGGTGGCGACAATATCGGCCTCCTCAGGGGCGCCGGTGTGGTTGTTCGTGAAATGCACCTGCGCCTTGCGCGAGGGCTGGATCTCGAAGGCCATGAGCTCCATCACACGCAGCTCTCCCCAGGTGACTTTGGGATGATAGGACGAATAATCGGTGATGTGATAGGACTCGACGCCGGGCTTGGCCGGCACCGGCTTGCCATCCATGCCTTTCAAGCGCTCACGCATGTCACGCGGGATCCAGATCGCAGCGTCATTCATGGACTGCTTTTCCTTTTCCCACACGCGGCCCTGGCAGTGAGGGCAGAGGCAAAAGGTGTAATCCTTGACGAGCTGCAGATTCCACGTGCCATCGGCATTCCGGCAGTCGGGATCGTTGGTGAACTGGCCGCGCGCAAAGGCGAAGGGCCGCTCGCAGCGAGGACATGGATGCTTCCATTGCTTTTGCGAGCCGCTGAGGTAGCCGAGATGGATAGGGCCGCCGGCTTTCTTGGGTTTGCTGAGAACATAGAGCAGCGAATCGGTCACGTCCGTTTGTCGGGATCTGGCGCGATCGACGGTGGTGGTGCTGTCAGTCGTGGCGTGCTCCTCGACTTCATCGAGCATGAAGAAACGGACCCACCACTCGGTGAACATGCGCTGCGCACCGGACGGGCCGATTTTGATCAGCATGTTGAGCAGGTGCAGATTGCTCAAACCGACGTCGTGAGGATCATCGGAGACCTGACCACCGGCGAGCTTTGTCACGGAGTCGACGAGGCGGCGCTTGGCCACGTCACGCGCTTGCGCATCATCCGGAAAGACGACACCCGCATTGCCAGGCCAATGCAACGGCATCCAGCGCAGGATATTGAAACCGGCCTCAGTCCCGCCGGAGCGCGAGGACTTCATGAAAAAGGCCTCGCGCACATCGGGCCGGAGAGGGAGCTCTTGGATTTCTTTTGTCCAAGGTGTTTTGTTTGGATTATAAAAACCCTCTTCAGCGGCCATCTTGGCATCGAGCCAGACTTCGCGAGCCGCGAACTGCCAGACGAATTCCGTCGGCGCTTCTTTGAGGTTTGCCACCGCGGCCTCGACGCAAAGATCGAATTCCCTGGAGTCGAGGATCTGACGCCGGCGCGCTGCAGCGGTCTGCAGATCGAGCAGCTCGAAACCGGTGAAGCTCATGCGGCCAGGAATCGGTCGAGTTCATGCGCCGGAAGAGCGGTCTGAAACCGCGTGCCCTTCAAAGCGCTGTAGATTTGATCACGATACGGGATCACGAGCTGGCGCCGCCCGACTGCATCGAGCTCAGGGCGGTTTTTTGCCAGGAGCGCATCGAGCGCGCTCATGAACGTTTTCCCCATCGAGGCGAAGATGATGCCGAGGGCCTCCTTTTCCTTTTCGGCTTCGAGGAGATCGCCGTTTGTGACTTTCTCACGCTGGCGATCCTTTTGCCAAGCGCGCAGCTCTTTGTTGAGGATTTTGTACTCACTCCACGCCCGGAAAAACCGCTTGGAGTCTTTGAGCTTTTTCGCGTTGGCCATTTCATCCAGCCAACCTTGCATGAACTCGAACACCTGCCTTTCACCGTCACCGGCATCGCTGCCGAGCACCGGCAGCGCGAAATCTGGCGTGTGATCTGCGATTACCGCCGCGGCAGCCGCCCCAGGGGTCGTAGTGGCTGCCGAAGGCTCCGGAGGCGCGCCAGGGGCCGCCGTTTGCGCAGCAGGGCAGGTCTGCTCAAGCAGCACCATCCATTCAGGGACACGCTTGCCCATCACGCCAGCCGCCATCAGGCGGCGCCACCAGGCCGCGAGCTCATGCGGCCGCTGAAACGGCGGCAGGTCCGGCGGATCGACCCCGCGCCCCTTCTCGATATAGCGTTTCAGCGTTTTCGCAGGGTCGGAACCTGTCATGCCAAAGCGGCCAGCGAATTCTTCGATCGTTGTCGCACCGTAAAATTGCATCGTTTCCTGCCGACGACGCTCTTTTTCCGACGCCTCAGGTGCCACCAGCTCAAGCCCGGGCGGGGGGCTTGATGGGGAAACCGCAGAATTGTCGAGATCGCTCACACAGCCCGCAAAGTGTCAAAGACGCAGGGACAATTCAGATTTTTAGGCACCTCTCAAAAACCCGCCAAGGGACAATAAGCC
>ERZ724509.184-NODE-184-length-30468-cov-5.001940_pt1 | contig 30468 bp, 29 predicted proteins | sample MGYA00376042_ERZ724509 | MGnify/ENA primary metagenome ERZ724509 (study PRJEB28724, sample SAMN07190887) | wastewater metagenome | isolation source: effluent of sewage treatment plant in Hong Hong | place: USA: Christiansburg, Virginia | collected 2016-03-01 ...
ATCACCCCGCCGACACCACAGGAACTTCTCGATATGCTCCTCGCTTATAGTGGCGACAACTATGACGTACACTACTGGAACGGACGGTATGAACAGATGCAGATAGATCATGGACATGCTATCACTCTTGCTCACGAGTACTTCTCGAACTCCTCGAACCTCAATAAGTTTATCTCTTCACTCTAATCTCTATGCTCTGACGCAACCTCAATCATCTCATGCATCGACTACCGAAGGACTTGCTCCACGGTATGGCGAAAACATCTCGCGAGTATGACTGATCGCTCGAATCATTTATGAATGAGTGGTCCGACATACACGCAGAACGTCCCGAGTTAGCAAAACAATTCTGACTCTTCGATACCATGCTCCGCAACATCGACCATGACCAAGTGTGACAGATAGCCTCGCGGATACAAGCACTACAGGTAAGACGGATATCCCCCGAGTGATGCAACACTATCATGCTCGACCACTACGACTCGCTCATGAATAACCTCTGTCACGCCTATGAGTTTCATCTCGTGCGGTGTCCCGAGTGTTCGACTATCACCGAGTGTCCGATCGACAGCGAGATCGAAGTCGAGTGTCCCAAGTGTAGCTCCAAGTTTACGTCTCATGAAGCTCCTGATTTATTTTTCTAACCCTCATCCTATGAAAAAATCAGACAGACAAAGACTCCGCTCTCTTGTCACCGACTACATCGAGAACACACTGAAGGCAGAGAAGTATGATGATAAGGTATTCCTTATATACGACTACGGTGTTCAAACCAAGTACGGAATCTTATACATCGCTCTCGATCGTGACTACGAATGATCCGAACTCTTCACTGTATTCTCATCCTTCAAGGACTGACCCGAGGTCTACCCGAATCCTCACCTCAAACTCTACTCAAACAAATATAACTTCCATGTTTTGCTAAAGGATCGAACAGTCGAAGACTGCTTCAATATGATCAAGGCTCACCTCACCATATAACCAATACCAATATGAGAATCATTCTCACAATAGCAATCGCTCTTACTACATTCTCGATCACCACGGAATCCTCATATGCTTTCCTTTATTCGAATCTCCCATATAATGTACCGCCACGCACTTTATATAACTGCGAGCAGGCATACATAGGACATGGGTACGATCACACCAAGGAGGTACTATGCCGAAGACTATGGGATACCTTTACACGCGAACAGTGGGTAGAGAACTTTTACTTCCTATCAAAATAATTATGACTCAATTCAAACAAGGCGACTGGGTATACGCCTGGAACTTCAAGACTCCCGACAAGAAAGTGAAGACTCGCTTTCTCCACACTATGGACGGAATCAATCGCTCTAACATCTGTGTGAACCCTCTGACTATCGACTGATATCCGAAGCAGATCAATACTATCCGATACGATATGATCGCGTCTGCCAAGGACTGAATACCAAATACTCCGAAGGCTGAGACATATGCTAAGAGCGAACAACCTATTGACACACAAAACTACATCGGACATATCTGACTCCTCTTCATTCTCCTCATCGGTACATGGATATACATGGGGTTCAATAGTCCTCGCACCGATATCACTGACTCACTCTTCGAACGTGTGCATGACACCGAGATGAAGACGAGCGAGCTCAGTATAAAGGTACGCGATGACAGTGACCAACTCTCCGAGCTTGTCGAAGACTACTACTCAGGTGAGTACGAACAAGCAAGAGAGATCGCGAATGAAAATGGATATGTACGATACTATCATTTCGTATGAGTCCGTGACGGTAAAATTGTACGACTCTCCGACAGCTTCGACTCAGAGATCGAGATCAACATATACAGCAAGGTCATCACTCGGTTCGAATAATTTTCCTACTTACTAATCATTTTCTACTATGACACTCACTACATTATCAACTACCACTCTCGATACCATATTCAATCTCATCCGACGCAAGGAAGCATGGGAAAAAGAAGGCAAGGCAATCAAGAAACTCGAAGCTATCTATCGAGACGAGATACGTGAAGCATCAAAGCAACTCCACCGCACACGATGAGGCGATCTCATGACGGTACAGTCTATGACCGACGATCACCTCATCGCTACTATCAAGGTCTATCTCTCACATAATCATGATGACTTCTCGGACGTACCAAAGAAGTATCTCGATGAAGCAAAGCGTCGCGATGGTATGCTCGAAAGAGTTATCGCTATCGAGACAGTCATAGAAGGCAACGCACTCGATGATGAACCTTTCTTCGATGACGATCTCGTATAATAAATCGTTAGAGAAAATTGAATTTATATTTGCTTTTTTCTAGCTTATCCATATAATGGGAGAGATCCAAAAGGAACTGATTGCTTAGGACTTTGAACAATACGCATGACGGATAGCAATCGGGGATCAAAGAAATAGACTCATGCGTATTCGGTCGACGAAAGGTTATACCTCTACTCTTCCACCATTCCATTTTATTTTTGCTAGAATTTCTTGATAGCATCCTAGTGTAACTCTTTTTATCTTATGATAATCAAGTTAACTGGTACCAAAAAGGGTGAGACAGCACAGCTTGTCAAAACCCGAAAGCCTGAGGGCGCTCTTCTCAAATGAGAATACGCCTATCAGAAAGATGCCGAGTCTCCGATCACAGCGTTTCGAAAGAAACTCTCCAATGAGATTGCAGACTTTCAGCTCAACAAGGTGAACGTCCGCAAGGGTGAGTACGAAGGGGAACCTACTCGTACCTACTCTCTCCGTATCACCTACGCAGGCAAGTCTCATATCGTAGACCTCGGTGGTGGAATGACAGCTCAGTCAGTTGTGAACTCATTTATATCTCTCAAGGATATACCTGAGGAATCAGTAAGACACGCGAGTGACCTTAGTATTTCTTTCTACAACAACAAGGAAGGATACTGCGCGGCATCAGTTCGTAAGGCAGGTGAACCTCTCGAATGGTTCATCAAGAATGATGAGAAGAATCAGTATGTTCAGACGGCTCCTGATCCTTTCAAGAAGGATGTAGTCGTAAAGAACTACGATCTCCTGGATCAGAAGTTCGAAGAGCTCATCGCAGAACTCAATGAGCTACTCCCTCAAGGCGCATCAAGTGGGCACAACGCTCTCGATGAAGACGAGGAGGAAGCTCCTAGCACACAGAACACACCATCGGATATTCCATTCGATGACAAGGCGAACGATGCTGAGGTCGAGGTATAACATTGTGTGAGTCCAAGGTAGATTATTACAATACTATAAATCCCAATGTCGAAGGGCAGGGTGTTATTAAATAAAGGACACCTACCTTGGATGACTCACAATAACTCACAAACTTTTCACAACTTTCTAACAATTATTCTTATGACTACTCTCGGTACAGAAAGCGAACTCTTCAATAAATTTCGGCAGTTTAGGGATGACATCATGAAGTGTCAGTCTATAGCTGAGATCGCTGATGTTCGCGCTGCAATCAAACCATACACTGATGCCTCTCCCGAAGAAGGTGGACTCAAAAATGATCTTCGCAAGGTTCTCGTGAACTGCTTCAAAATAAAAGAGGCTGAACTCTATGGAGAATCCGCACCAACTACAGACATGAATACACAGGACATACCAAAAGATATGCAACCTACAAAAAAAGAAACTGCACCAACCAAATCGCAAACAACATGGGCCGAGGAAGTAAAGCTCCCACAACCTACCGCTCCGCTCGAGTGACGAGCAAAAGAAATCGCGGAAGAGATGAAGGATATCGATGCGCAGAACTTTACAGATCAGGCAAAGCCAGGTGCTATCATAGCATGAGAGCCAAATCCTGTAACACCTATTGTTCCCGAGAAGAAGACTCGATCTCGTGCTAAGCCTACTGAGGAATCAACTATGGAATATATCCCTCGCACTGAGAAGTCAGTCAAGATATATCGCAGGATCAATGTCGCTATCAATGGAACATCCTTCACGAACAATGAAGTAGCCTATGAGATAGTCGCACCTACTCAAGAGGAAGCTATCGCTGAGTCTATTACCCTTCGATCATTTGCCCTCACGGATATCCGCGAGCTCAACCAACTCATGAAGGTACAGCCTGCTACATGAACCGCCCCTACTCCACTTCCTACTATGCCTGCATCTCAGGCTCCCACTCCTGCACCTGTGAAAGCAGAAAATCCTACTCTCGCAAAAGATGCATGAGAAGTATTCGGAGAGAGTGAGTTCAACGCTAAGCGTGTAGCTAATGCGGTCTCTACTAAAAATCCCGCAGGACTTTCTCCTGGTCACGAGTTCGATGCATACAATCTCGAACGTCTCCGCGCACTCTTCGCTATCCTTCGCTCAGTCGATGATATAGAAGTTAAGCTCGCTGATGGATCAGGTATGCTCCTCGGTGCATACGTTACACAAGAGACTCAGAAGTTTGGAGCACAGTTTCCTATGGCTAAGTAATACTACTCCCTAACAACCAAGCACTATGTCAAGCACGCTCAAAAAATCTACCCTCTTTCCCACTGACACAGAGTACTTCGCAGATGAAGAGTTCATCTCATCGTCATCACTCGCAACCTTCGCTACATTCGATGTCTATGGGTATCCTACCTATAACTTCGTAGAGTTCTTGAATCCAAGTAAACCAAAAGGAAAAGAACTTCAGATCGGCAAGCTCGTGGATATCGTACTCACGGAAAAGAAACCTCTCGCTCAGATTGCCTCTCGTAAGATGAGTGCTACAGAACTCGAAGAGGAATGTGATATGCGAGAGATCGATATCGCAGAACGAAGAAAGTCAGAAGGTATCAAAGGAAAGGCAACCATGGCTCACATGAAGCGATGGCTCGAACAAGCAGGGATGTCATTCGCCAATGAAGTCACTGACGAAATCTATCAGAAGGCAGAGATGATTATCGAGACAGCAAAGAAGATGCAGTATGATTTTCATACGACAGTCATGCAGTACTTCGATGAGTGCGAGTCTCAGTTCGCCATCGCTGATGAAGCTCTCGGTATCAAAGGGAAGTTCGACTTCTTCAATCGAAAGCGTTGTCGTATCTCAGACCTCAAGACCTGCGGTAATCTCGATCGTCTTCGTAAGGAACTCATCTTCCGAAATGAAATCAATGTGTGTCACAAGTATTGCCGACAGCTCGCGATCTATCAGCGCCTCGCATACTATCAGACAGGTGAATGGCTACAGTGTGAGCTCATCATCATCGACCATGCAGGTCATCAGATGATTCTCCGTATCGGACAGACAGCACTCGACCTCGCATGGGAACAGATCGAAAAGGACCTCGAAGTTCTTCTCAAGTATGCAAGCAAAGAGATCACTGACTATGCTATCTGCCTCGATGCTACACGACATGAGCCAGGTACCGTAGTACAGAATGCTCTCGAAGTAGCTACTGAAGAAGAGGAGTCTGAGGAACAGTTAGTGTAAATAATATCTTACCCTTATCACATGTCATTCGAACTTTACTTTCGGGATCGTACAGGAATGTACATACACTCCTGTGTATATGAAGAGTACAAAGAAAACTTCACACATACAAACAAAGCGAAAGCGAAAGCAGTTTCCATGGCAAAGAGTGCAGGACGATTCAAGGTAGCACGACTCAAGATAGCAAGCGAGATGCCTGACTATCTCACCTACTTTACTCCTGTCACTATCGGAGATGAGAAGTACTATAGAGTTCCTGCATGAGTATCATCCTTCTTCCCGACTACTGAAGCCTACCTCAACACATCAGTAAAATTTCCTGCCCTGGCAAATCCTCTTAGAGATTACCAAGAAGAAGCAGTAGATGCTCTCCTCGAGAATACTACCTGACTCCTTCATGCCAAGACTGGTACAGGAAAGACTTACATGATGATGGAGATGGCACGAAGACTCGAGAGAAAGACTCTCATCGTGGTACATAACCTCACTCAGCTCAAGCAGATGGTGGCGGATGTCGAAGCTATCATGGGGTTCAAGCCCAACTATATCTCAGGAAGTCCAGTAAAGAAAGCAGACAAGCCATTCATTCGTGATGTCATCACCGTACTCAACATCGACTCTCATGACAAGATCAAGGACTACGATCAGTTCTGACTCATAATGTTTGATGAGTGTCACAAGTATATGCAGGCAGATGCACGAAGAGAATGGATTGGTTCACTCTCAGCTGAGTATCAGTATGGTCTCACAGGAACTCCGGTCGTGAACAATGTCGACAACGATGTATTCAAGATCCACTTCGGAGAGCGAGTCCTCGTAGACTTCACTCTTCTCGAACCAAAGTTCATTCGGGAAACATCTGACTTCACCTACTCGATGTCGAGCATGGATGACTATACGAGTATGGAATCTGATCTCTATGACTATGCACCTCGCAATCAGAAGATCATCAGTCTCGCACTTAACTATCTCGATCAGGCGCGTAAAGGTCTTATCTTCACCAAGCGCATAGAACATGCTAAGTGGATGAAGTATGAACTCATGAAGCGGTGTCCTGACTGAGTTCTCGTAGAGATGATGATCGGAGAAACTAATGATACGGAACGTATGGAAATCCGCGACAGAGTGAAAGCTCATGTCGGTCCTGCTATCATCATAGGATCAACGGAGATTATCGGGACAGGCTTCGACCTCCCTGAACTCTCATTCGCTATCCTCACGACAGCAGAGCAATTCGTATGACGGATCGTGCAGTATGTCGGCCGCCTCCTTCGTCCTTTCCCTGGAAAACCCCAACCTGTCTTCATTGACATGTGTGATATTCTTCAGCCGATGCTCGATCGCCAAGCGACATCTCGTCTCAAGCATTTCAAGGAATACTTCCCTGATGCAGAGATCGTAGACATTGGAAAGAAGAATGCTCACATCCCGACAAAGAAATCTATTAACGCCCTTGATTTATAATCCTATGACGCAAGACGAAGCATACGAAATCATCATGAGCTGAGCGAATGTATTCCTATGAGGGGATGCCTGAACAGGTAAGTCCTGGCTCACACAGAAAGTCATCGCTGACTACCGTAAGAAAGGCAAGACAGTTATTGTTACTGCGCCTACTGGTGTCGCTGCTATCAATGTCTGAGGCGCTACTCTCCATTCAGCATTCAACATATTTGGCATGTATCCTATTCGTAGGAATGTCAAGACTCAAGATATATCATGGAACTCCGTGGACCTCCTAGTCATCGATGAGATATCTATGGTATGACCTGACATCCTCGATCAGATAGAGTATGTGATGAAGTCTTGCGCTCGGTATGGACAACCATTCGGTGGTATCCAGGTACTCATAGTAGGTGATGCATGACAGCTCAAGCCTGTCTATGCTCCCCATACTGCACAAGATAAGAAGGACTACCAGGACGTTCTCACGAAGTATAATAATCGCCTCACCTTCGATGCATCAGATGCATTCAGGACAGGATGATTCAAGAAGTGTCATCTCACTGAGGCAAAGCGACAGAAGGACCCTGAGTTCTTACATGCTATCAATCTTCTTCGAGATGGTAACAGCTCAGTACTCTCGTTCTTCAATACCTGAATAGGTGATGGAGATACAGTACACCTCATGCCGACCAATGATATGGTCGATGAGTATAATGCTACCAAGTATCACAATCTCGAGGGTGATGAGTTCCGTAACACTGCCTACATAGAGGGCGACTTCAATACGAAGAATGCTATCACTCCGGTAGAACTCAAACTCAAGAAGCAGTGTCGCGTCATGCTCACGAAGAACATCAAGGAATACTGACTCGTGAATGGTGATCTCGGATGGGTACAAGATACCTGCAAAGAGTACATCGATGTGAAGTTCGACCGATTCGAGTACGCTATACCGATCGAGCGCGCGACATGGAAACAGATCGAGTACATCGGAAGCGAGGAGTTCGAGATAGGAAGCTACAAACAGTTTCCCCTCAAGCTCTCCTGGGCGATCACCGTCCATAAGTCTCAAGGACTTACTCTCGATAATGTTTGTGTCCATGTGACCAGGCAAATGAAGCCTGATCTCCTATACGTATGAGTATCACGCGCATCCAATATGGAAAAACTTTTCATAAATCGTAGATAGTATATACTATCTCAAATCTTTTATCCCTAAATTATAAATATGATCACTCGTAATAAACTCCTTGGCATAGCTGCCATTCTTGTAATTCTCTACGCTATACACTCTTGGTACTACTCACCGAGTAAAGTGTCGGAGCGACAGATGCAATCGTACCAGGACGAAATAAATACCCTTTCCTGAAAAATTCAGAATGAACGTGCGGATAGGGCGCGCCTCGAGAAAGAGTGGAAAGAAAAAGATTCCTCACTTTCCTGATCAATAAATACCGATAAAAATAAAATGGAAATCCTGGATAACTGTATCAAGGCAAAAGCATTTCCGTGTGAAAAAGCAGATAAGAAGGCGATATCATATCTCATAAATTCAGCATACGCTGAGGCTGACAGCGAGCCAATCGCTGTACCCCCCACAACGTCAACAGGTATAATCAACTATCGTAACGACTTCACCTGCGAGAAACGACTCAAGACTACCGCTATCGAATATCATTTTACTGCAGAAAACTATGACTCACAAGATACCAATGAAAAGAAGTTACTTTCGATATGGCGTGCTCATACATCTCCCAATGGTAAAGTACAAGGGGATGGAATCGGATATCACTACGTCATTTCTAAGGACGGAGCCATTTGGTCTACGAGGAATAGGGATTGTCGCGCAATTGCAGATGCATGATTTGAGAAAGAACTCATGTCGAATGAGAATACAGAGCATATACACATTTCCTTCATTGGTGATGATAAGCCCACTGAAGCTCAGACGAGGTCTATGATTTCTCTCGGACAAACACTTATTAACGAGTATTGACTTACTCGTAGCAACATCACATCTCATGCGGAGAATGCTCCCAAGAGTCTCAAGGAAGATATCAAGTGGTGGTATGGGTCCAAAGAAAACTTCACGAAGAACTTTACGGATGCGAAAGACAGGAAAGTATTGGTTCTTAGAAACGGATCGGTAAACGATGCAGCTACCTATGCCTGGAATACCTATAAGGATATGGACTTCCTCCTCACGATCGATGCTGAGTCATCTTGGAATCACGAGCAAGTAGGTGACAATGGTGATGCATATGGTCTATGTCAGATCAACAAACGATGGCATCAGGACAAAATAGATAAGTACAAAACCTTCTCAGTTCGTGGTCGCGTTGACTACTGTCGACAACTCTATGTACAATGGCAAAAGGATGGAGTACTTGCAAATCAACTCCACGGTTGGGAGAATCGTATGACTCGTTCTAAATACTTAGAGTTCAAATAAATGTACCCTACATTCACTATAACATTACCGGACAGAAAAATGAAGAGGAATACTTGGAAGCTATTCTATAGTGTTCTTCGTAAGAATTACCGTGATCACTATGATGAGATGCGCATGGCATGGTTGAATACAATATTATACTGAACCTCCGAATGAATCGTTACACACTTTCGCACATCCCCATCTGCCCATATTGCGACACAATCGCTACTTACACAAGTTCTGAGGTGATTCACAGAAAGGATTACGGAATGATATACCTCTGTGGTTTTTGCAAAGCCTACGTATGATGTCACAAAAATACAAACATCCCTCTCGGAACTATGGCAAATAAAGAGCTACGACAACTTCGACTCAAATGCCACGAGCTCTTCGATCCTATATGGAAAACCAAAAAGAAACGAAGAGTTAATGCATACCGATGGCTCGCCAGTCAACTCAACATACCGTTTCACGAAACTCATTTCTGAATGTTCGATGAGGAACAATGTCACAGGGCACTCAAAATTCTAACTTCTCTCGCATGCAATTCTGCAGAATAACATCTCGAACTACTGGGCGTGAGATTATATTCCCCGAGCATCAGATAACTATGCCACTACAGGAGTAAGCATTCCTTGCTGCTATGGCACTCGACTTTGCTGACAAACTCGATATCAGGAATCCTGAGGATATGCAGTACATACTCAAATCCATGCTCATCTTCCATGATGAACAGATGAAGCACGATCATCGGAGATACCTGATGGATAGCTATAACATCGACATGGATGCTGATCTTCCTGTTAATATAGCAGCTCAGATCGTGAAAGCAGAACACATAGATATCAACCTATTCAAATAACTTTTTTCTTATGATCACTATACTCACCGACTTGATATATCAGGCTCTCGCAAAATGATACGAGAGACAGAATTTGAGAATACAGTTCTCGGAATCACTTCATGATTACCTTACTAAGAAGAATCATTTTGTGGTACTAAAAAAAGAAGAAGAATGATCTCCAACTATAACCAGTCGTCAGTTCATGTGAGTCCATACAGAGCGTTATCCATGATTGACGTGAATGGGATTCATGCTATGGCATCATCAACCAAATCCCAACAAGGAAATTCACCCCTACTATACTGCGCTTCTTTGAGTTTACTCTAACCTTCTATGACTACCGATCAAGTAATCGCCATCTCATTCCTCACCGATTGGAAAGCTGAGAAAGAAGAACTCTCAGGAAACTTCCGACAGAAGATTCTCTCTCAGATGGAAACAACAGACCTCTCACGCCTGGCATTTATTGCTTCGAAGGAAAAAAATACTCCTATGCAAGAAAACCTCGAAAGAGAAATCAAATGAAGACGGTATCGTCAGGAGTGATGAGAAGTCGACATCGCTGCCATCAAGGAGCAAGTCGACATGCTTGACCTTCTCGAGTCAATCGTAGGAGCTGTCAGGTGGAAGAAGGGGTGACTCATCAAGTGCCCTCTCCCTGACCATGCTGATGGTAGTCCATCATTCTCCCTTCACCGAGATAAGTGATTCTATGTATGCTTCTGATGTGGTAAGAAATGATCCGTGATTGATCTCGTTATGGAACTCAACAAGTGTGATCTGAAGACTGCTATCCAAACTCTTAAATCTTATCTATAATACTATGGCAAAACTGACAGCAAAACAAAAGAGTATATTTCGATGCATGCTCGACGATGCTATGGAATGAGACTTTCAATGATTTGTTTGAATAGTGCATAACGAATGATCTACTAAATACAGTCTTCAGATTTGTGAAACTAAAACTATTACCTTACCTCATCAATAGTATGCCACGCTGATACACACAAAAGTACGAGAACATCTATGCCTTCATGGACTATCTCCTGAAATTCAGAGAGCTCTATCCTGATGTCGACTATGCTATTCAGGGAATGATTAAGTCCCACGCTGACACGAATAGGAATTGATACTGTCCTTTCCGTTCTCGGAAAGTAGATACTACCATATCTCGTATAAAAGAATTATACGGAGCAACCTTCCCAATATTACTTTGGAATATTGAATGGGATGAAGTCAAGGTAATTTCTTGGCACTATCCATTTCTCCTCCTCATCAATAACTGGTATGAGGACTATACAGTTTACCACCATACCTTGTGAGATGAGATACTTATGAGCACTATGCATGTCCCAAAAGAGCTCGTCATCGAGAAGGCGCAATCTACTTTTCTTTTGAGAAATAAGTAAATTCGATATACTCATTTTCACATTTTACATCTCGTAACACCACAGAACACATGTCACCGACAAACCCTAAGATTCATCTCCCGGTAACCAAGGACCTCAACTGAGGATATAAATTTTCCAAGTATCCTTACCGGGTACAACTCTCGTGAGATATACGCAAGGGTTGATTTTGGTTGGAGCAGTATGCAAAGAGACTCGGTATGGAGACGTTCTTCGAGGACTTCCTCAAGATATGTTCCACTATAGAAAAAGACAATGTCGTCCGTAAGGCGAATGGGGAATACCCAATTGGAATCTTCAATCTTTATCTCGAATCAGCTACTACTTCTACCCATGGCAAGCCTCGAAATCCATAATGTTTGATACTACTTCTCTGATCCTGAGAAGCAGCTCATTCCTATATGGACTACCGAAGCTCTCGAGAAAACTCTCGCGATGCGCGGCGATCGAACTGCTTTCATTTCTGAGCAAGAGTATTATAACAACGACATCCACAAGTACCGTACCCTTATCCTGGCATGACCGAGCGATGAGCGGTATGAGTTCATAGAAAAAGTCTACGGACTTAAAGCAGGAGAGAAATATCTCTTCGAATGAAAATGGTACTATAAGTTCTCTCTTCGCACTACTCTCCTCAAGGCACGATATAACGACCTCTGTTCTGTATTCGCTACCTTGTACGACTGTAGCGTACAGCATTACTATCCATACGAATCTACTCAGACAGTAGAGCTTACTCAGACAGATAACTTTGCAGGTATCATCGAATGAATTCGAGAGATGATCGACGATCGCAATAGAAATGTTGTCTATGACCCAAAGAATCAAGACAAGATAGAACAGGCGAATCGTCTTTCAATCAGAGAGGTAGTAGAGAAATCAAAGTTTCCGAATACTCATATCGATGAGCATCTTGATATCATCGTAGGATATGGCTCTCCATTCACCTTCATCAAGCACGCGTACAAGTCTATCAATGCTGCGTATAGATTTTTCAATACGAACTTCAACATAGACTTCACGAGCGAGGAGGAGACTACGGAATACTTCATGACTCGATGAGTGATGCCTACCGAGGGAATCCTTCAGAAGGGTACCTATATGGGCTATGAGAATAAGGAAGGTATCTTCGTTCGATGTACGGACTTCGTGATCTATGTTCACTATAGGATCATCCGACCGAATGAGATATCATACATCGTCTCTCTCGAGGGAGAGGCATCAGTCAAGCATATCGAATGGAAGAACTTTTCCGGGGAAGGCGAAATGATAAAGTTCTTACATAGCCTTGGACCATTCCATTACTACGGAGGAAAGATCGGCTTCCCAAAGATTCATGAGTATGTCTCGAATGCGAAGGTACCTGAGATTCACACAGTCAATAAATTCTGAATAAATGATTTGTTCGGAAAACGCTACTTAGTGTATGCTGATGCGATAGTTGATACTGATACAAAACAGGTAGTTGAACCGTGGAAGGACTCAGATATTTTCTTCATCTCGAGCAATAAGGGAGTCAAGATGGAAACTGCAGGTGGACACCTTCTCCGAGAAGAGCTCTGAGAGAAGACTCCCTTCCTCGGAAAGATTGCGCCAAGTATAGCCTATGAAGATGTCGAGGAAATATTCAAAACAATTTTCAAAGATAGTAGTGCTGATATGCTCATGTTCACCCTCTGTACTTGGATGGGGAACGCCCTCTATAATGACTACATCGACTGTCCGCTCTTCTTCGCTACTGGTCCATCATGATCAGGAAAGACTACCTACTCACGTATACTCTCGACTGCATTCGGAATCGAGAAGCCTTTGTCTCTCGAGGGAACTACCCCATTTCCTTTGCGTATGGGTCTCACATTCGTGAATCAACTCCCATTCTTCATGAGTGAGTTCCGTACTCGTATGGCATCTGTCTACGAAAAGACTCAGATACTCAAGGCTCTCTTCGATGGAACTCCATTCGAGCGAGGACGTAAAGACCTCTCAGTCGAGAAGAGTATATTCTCTGCTTCAGGATTCATCGAATGAGAAGAACTTCCTGAGTCAGGTGCTACTCGTACGCGTATGATGATTCATACACTCTCTCGCGCATGACAGAATCCGCTCGTGAATCCTGACTATATTCTCCGAGAAAATATTGATACGATCAAAGGATTCCAGTACGCCTATATTACCAATACTAGAAAGGATGAGTTCGACTACCATATGGGTGTCGCAGATGAAATCTTCTCGAAGGTAAATACTCCATCGATCCGCGTGTTATCCAGTATTAAGCTCATGTATGCTTGTGTCTCTGTATACGCACCAGGACGAACGGATGAATGGTTCAAGAAGCTATCTCTCCTCCTCGAGAAGCAGATCGAAGACTACAAGAAGAATGCTACTGGGATGGAAGTAGTGAAGATCGCGCAGCGATATCTTCAGTCGAAGTGGGCGAAGCTCTATGTTCAAGGCTATCACGTCATTCTTCCTTGGCAAGAACTCTGAGAATATATTCAGAGAAGCCATACGATGACTGAGCTTGGATTCGAGTCATATAAGTCCAACCTCGAGGGAATGTGATTCGAATTCTGATACTATGAAGTAGAGGACGATCAAGAGTTCCTTGGGAAGAAGACGATGCTGATCGAGTGAATGAGGCTTTATGCAGAAAATATTCCGAACGAATTCAAGTGTCACCCTGATATATATTCGATGACCAAAGAATATATGAAGACCCGAGTTGTAACCTCTAAATAATATCTATGGTATCAAAATTCTCATGAGCACGCTCAACCACTAAGAAGAAGAAAGAGGCAGTGAGTCCCGATCTCATGGTAATCTTTTGACTCAAGTACAAAGATCACCTCGGGAATCCTTGGTTTCTCCCTACAGACGAATGAGGAATACAGACAAACTATGACTATATTGCTACCAAAGAACAGTTCGATACCGCTCTCCGTGCATACGCCTCTAATAAATAGTTAGTAAAAATTGATTTTATATTTGCTTTTTTATGACTTTTCCATATAATGCTCATACAGATGTTCTAAGAAACATCAAAGTCAAATGACACTATCCAAAGTGATCTCCTGAAAATGATTTTCAGAAAGAGATTATGGATGATCTCAAGTTACGCTGATGGTTCGTCTACCACATCGAAGATACTTCCTGGCAGAGTCGGCTCCTTGACCTCTACACCATAACGCCTGATGGCAAAGAAATATGGATGGAACTCAAGGTGATCGACATATTCACCTTCAATCTCTCTCGCTTCGAAACTGACCAAGTCAAGTTCATGCTACGGAGAGAGAAGTTTAATCTCCCGACATATGTGATGATTTTCTCTAAGAGAACCAACACTTATGTCCTGACTACCTACAGGGAACTCCTCGATAAAGCAGACAATCGAAACTGAATCAAATTATTTTCCTAACTTTCTTTCTTATGACTATGAATATACCGGATGCATCTCGTACAGTTAATTCTGCTGTAGAAGCAGAACGACCACGCACACATCTCGAACAACTTCTCATTGGATCTCAGAATAATGAGAAACGACTTCTTACTATTGCAATGTTTGCATGCGATATCCTCACAAAGATTCGATGAACCTCCATCCCACAAGATGGTAATCCTCGTCCTGAAAAAATTGGAGGAACACTAGGGAATCTCGAAGAGTCTATCTGTAACTCAGCTGATAGTATTACTATTCTCGAGGTAGCGCTCGCAGAACTCAATGCCACTATCTAAGTCAATAACGTGACCGGAGTATATAGAAAAGCTCGCTCGAGATGTATGGCATAGGTTTGATCCATTCATGGTACGAAATCTCGTAATAGACATGTGATGGAAGCCTATACCTCGGTCGGTACTCCTCAGCTGTTACTGACCACCATACGAGCTCGCATACTACTTCCATGTACTCCACTCACATGCTCCGTCTATCTTCTTTCCGAAGATTCTCTTCTCAGAAACTCTCAAGGACTATCCAGGCATCACAGAATTTCTCAAGAAAAACCCTTACAATACATCGAACACATGATTCCCAATGTCAATGTCGGCTGATGATCCTCTCGGAAAATGTAAGACTACAGTATTCTATGACCCGAATGATCCAAGAAAAACCCCTATTCATTTCTACTATTCATTTATCAATCCTACTATGTGATCAAATTATTTCAATACAGCCGCAGTAAAGCGTGCTAAAGGACGAGCAGTCTCCGATGAAAAAGATACAGAAGTCATCGAACATCGTGTTCGATTCGGTACCTCAGTCGATTCAGTCAAAGCGAAGATGATTCGCGAACTCGACCCGGAGATCGATACAGACGATGTAGAGTTTCTCATCGATCCAATCTTCTAGTCCTACCTCTCATTGAGAGGGTTCAGGGATTGGGTGGTGAGACACCTCAGTGTGGTGATGCTATGACCGTCAATTATGCATTGGTACACTTCTCAACTTCCTGAACTCTCTTAACGGAGAACTTTACTTTCTTATTTTTCTTTTTATGAAAATTCGCCTAATCGCAATTATCATCGCAGTACTTCTATCTTCCGGTGGAGTGTCTGCTGCTACATCTACAGGAAGTACATCTTCAGGTACAACTTCTACAGGAGTAGTACTTACCGGTTCTGTCATATCGAAGGGACCAAGTGTCTGAGGTAGTGGACCAACTGTAGCATATAATCTTACGACAAAATCGTATGATCTCTACCCACAGTGTTTCCCATGGGCATGGCTTCTTGATTTCTATAAAGGAAATGTCTTCATGATCTATGAGAATCAAAAGACATGTCGCGCACAACGCCTCGTAGACTTCGGATTCTAGTATGACTAAGTCAAAAATTCTATTCGCGATCATACTATCATGGATATGATTTATGTTTTGAAGTATCAATATGATATGATTCGCGACTAGCATCATGAATCAGTACCCATTTGTCGGTATAGTATTCTCATTACTATATTTCGTATTCCTCTATATTTACCTCAGGCTTCTTTGAGAAGCCATAACTCTTTACAAAAATGGAAAATAATAATGATGAGGTTTCAGGATGGATTGTATGAATCATCCTAGTAGTCGTCCTCGCTGTCATTGGATTCTTCGTGAACACGATGATCTCCTCTAAAGTTCCTGCAGGGTACGAGGCAATTCTCGTCAACTCCTATGGACAACAGGGTGTACAAGATACTCCTCTCGTCACTGGTCGAGTGTACTACAACCCATTCACTCAAGACCTCGTTCGATATCCTGTCTTCGTTCAAACGAAAGATTACGAACCATTCGAAGTTCCTGCGAAAGACGGAAGTAAGTTCACAGTCGATCCTACTATCTCCTATCGTATCGAAGCAGGGTCTACTCCTATGATCTACTCAAAATACCGTAAGGACATAGATCAGATTACTGATGTTATCATTCTTCAGTTCATTAAGGATACATTCCGTGTCGTACTCAATAAGTACACGACTGACGATATGATTTCTAAGGCAGGTGAGATCGATGCAGAACTCTATAAGTATCTCGCAGAGACAACGAAGACTGAGCATATTGTTATCGAGCGACTTACATCAGGTCTCAAGTATCCACAGACACTTACTGATGCTATCGCCAATAAGAATAAGGCAGTCCAGGACGCACAGCGAGTAGAGAACGAACTCCGTATTGCAGAAGCTCAGGCGCGTATCCAAAAGCAAAATGCTGAGGCAACTGCTGCAGCAAAAGTAGCTGAGGCTGAGGGTAATGCGAAAGCAAAACTCATCGAGTCTGAAGCGAATGCTAAGGCGATCGAGAAGCAGGCAAAGGCTATCCAATCTCAAGGAGGTGAGGACTATATCCGTCTCCAATGGATTGAAAAAGTAGGAGCAAACTGGTCAGGAAATCTTCCGCAGACTACTCTCGGTAGTGATATGAATCTGTTCCTGAATATGGCGAAGTAATTCGCATCCCCCTCAAGTAGGGAGGATCATGGTGTAACTCAGCGGTAGAGTAACCACAGGTACCGCTTAGCTTCGGCTGAGTGCGTTGGTAAGTCGCGAGTTCGAATCTCGTCACCATGATCTTCCTTATTACTAATCTTTCTTTCTATGGATATCAGCCAATTTGTATCAGACCACCCGGTAGCGATATGTATAGTTGCATTGGCTATATTGTTTTTCTTAGTAGGGTATTATTACTGGGATGATGAAGATGATACTGATGCTATAGTGGCAAGTAGCCATGAAAAGTACGATATCCGATGTACTGTCCCTGGACAAGTTGAACTCGTCTTCCAAGACATTCCCGAGAATGAATTTAGTTTTGATTATGATGGCTTCGTCTGCGTAGAAAGAGGTGGAAAATACTACTACCTTCCGATCCAATATACTACAGTACTTCCTAACGTCTAGTCTATGAAAACCGCAGTAGTCTTCGCTGACTGAAAAAAGCAAGTCATCTTCACTCCTGAAAATGATAATGAAAGAATGGCTCTTGCACTTATCACTCCTGACGATAATATAGAACTCGCCATCAAGAGATGATCATTCGTAAATGAATCAGAAGTAGCGAACTTTATGATAGGTACATGTACATGAGGATACCTCAGGCACTCTCCGAGTTACAAGCTCGCTCGGATGTATCCGAAGAGGAATACGAAAACCTTCGGTCCAACTGGATAATGAGGAAGGTAGAGCTTGGTATTATTTCTTTACTATAATCACTATGATGCCACGACCAATGTTCGATATTCAGCTCAACCTACTACAGTGGTGATTCGCATTCGTAGTAGAATTCGATTGGGGGCATACAGGAATAGTTATCTGACCGTTAGCGATAACTACACTCATCTGATTCCAATGGAAGACACGACAATACCAAGAATGGTTTCGGTTTGATTGGCATAAGCCTGAATAATAATTCCTTTCGCCGGGAGAGGAGGGGGAAATAAGTAGGGAATGGACAATTTCAATATCTCAGACGAAAGAACTCATGCGCTAAGGAGTATCCGCAAGATACCGAGCATAGAGTGAAAGGTAAAATTTACCGGGCATAGAGAAATCTATTCAGCCGCAGGCTTACAGGGAGATACAAAATACTACTTATGAGCGACTGAATCATTCTGCAGAATGTGGGAATCGCTCTTCCTCCTCTCTTCACGAGAACTTACTTTTTAATTTTTTTTATATGGGTACTACTAAAGCTACCAAGCAATACATGGCTGCACGAATAAATGCTCCTCAAGTAAACACTCGAGATGAGCGTGGAAATAAGATCGTTGGAACAGTAACCTCCAACTCTCCATACAATGACTCTCGTCATACTCGCAGACATCCGTATAGTTTCCGATGCACTCTTCATACGAAGAAGTGGACTAAGGCTCGAGTAAATCACTATGCAAATATATTTGCCCAGGCAACGAAGATGAAAAGTACAGAAACTTCTCTCGAGAAAAAATCATTTGTTCAAAGTCTTGCTAACCTTTTCTCATAATGAAAGAATTCTTACTCGAAGATAGTCTCGTAGATAACTTGAGAATACTCAAGGCAGACCCGAGTTCTAATCGACTCATGCACTATACGAGCATGGCTGTCATGTCTGCACTTTTTAACCAAGTATAATTCCATGTGAAATAAAATCTGATTCATCCTCGCGATACCATTTGCACTCATAGTCATGGTACTCTTCGTCCTTACTGCACTTATAATCTTCTGTGGCATTTCCCTTCGTAGGTGGTCATTCAAGCAGTGAAACTCTGCTGCCTGGCAGTACCTCGATGCACTGGAAGATATAAGGCTTTAATCTTTACTTTTTCTTTCTATGTTCAATCTCACTACGAGGTTCATGTTCCGCTCCACTCACGAAAAGATCGTGAAATCGCTTCAGGATGACTTCGAGTCTCGTCTCAATGCTATCAAGCATAGAGCAGATGAACAAGTAGCACACGATGAGGCTCGTGTCCAAGCTGAAAAGACTATGGTTCGTACTATGAAGTCTACTATCGATGAGATGCGAGCAATTGCTATTCAATGATACTTCAAACGAGATCCTCGGGATATTGCTGATACTCTTGTAAGATCACTGTATGCCGTAGATAACGACATCGTTCACTTCGACTATCCAAACTGGCAAGAACTCCCTGAGCAATACCGTGATGCATTCTATGATATCGTTTACAAACTCTTATGAAAACCGAGAAAATCAAAGTCATCCAAGAAATCAACAAAGCGTTCAGCATAGTGAAAGAACTCAGGAAGAGATCATTCTTGAAAAAAGAGTGATCTCTTTTTTATGGGCGTTGTCCCTTCTGTGGAATGTACTGACTTGCTGTCAGTGAGCCTCAGAATATCTACTACTGTTTCTCCTGCAAAGAATGAGGTAATGTTGCTTCCTATATTATGCAGAGAGATAATCTCCTAATAAAAGAACTCTCTATGCTCATCGAAATCAATGACGATACATACCGCCAGGCGCTCAAGCAATGAAGGCGAGTAGTACAAATACTTACCTTTGCTCAGGAATACTTCGAAAAGAATCTTTTTCACTGAAACTGAGATAATGCTGTAGTAAATAAATACCAACAATATCTTGAATCGAGATGTCTCAAGTATACTGATGCAGATAACTGGGGAATCTGACTCGCTCTTGATGCTATATCATTCTTCAAGGAAGCTCATTCAAAATGATTCAGCCACGAAGACCTCATCGAAGCAGGGCTCATGACATCCTATGGCGATGCATTCTTCAGGAACCGTATCATGTTTCCTCTCAGAGATTCAAGAGGCATCATTATAGGGTTCACTGGACGATCGCTCGACCATGATCCAAAATATCTCAACTCTCCAACCTCCCCTCTCTATGACAAAAGCTCATTCTTCTATTGACTCGATCGTGCGCTCCCACATATTAAGGACAATAATACTGTCGTGATCGTGGAGGGTCAGATGGATACTATCGCAATGCATGCCAACTGAATACCTTTCACACTGGGAGTCAGTGGCACAGCATTCACCGAAAATCATGTTACCATTCTCAGAAGACTTATCCCGAAAGGAAATGTAATTCTAATGTTCGATAGCGATGAAGCAGGAGTAAAGGCTACACTGAGAGCATGAAAAATGCTTGAGGGATTATTTGAACTTTCTGTATCTTTCAGTAAACTCTGAAAAGATGCGAGTGATCACTTCAAAGATGGATGAAAAATGATAGACTTCGAAACTGTACCCTATTCACAGTTTATCATATGACAGAATCCTGAGATATTGACGGAGTCGGAGGACCTGACGTTTGATCCAAATGCTTCTGAAGCCTAAATAATATTTCATAACTGAACAATATATGCCTCTCGAACCATATGGAACTTGGAAAAAGACAGGAAAAAAAATATGTTCTGCATGTAAGGTCCAAAAGGATGTATGAGAATTCAATTGGAAAACCAACAGAAATGCCCCTAATTCTTCTTGCAAGTTGTGTCAGCTAGAGTATACAAGGAAGTGGTCTGAAAAGAACACAGAGAGCGTAGCATTATCACAGGAGAAGTACAGAAATAATCATCGCGAACTCCTCAGAAAGAAATGAAGAACTCGAGGGAAGGATTATTACCGACAGAATCGCGATGAATGTAAGAGTCGCCAGGCGCAATACTATCAACAGAATAAGGAGAAGTGTATCAAGTGTAATGGGGTATCTGCGAAAAAAGCATGGTTCAGAGTAGGCGATCTCGTCATCTATAAGTTCGCGCTCTATGAGGTGATCAAGCGAACGAAGGGGTGATTTAAGATCGAGAAGCGGTACCCATGGTATGATGAATACTACTATAGCACAATGCCAAAGGTACTTGTAACCGTTCGCAGATCACTTCGAAAGTATATGCTCAAGCATCATAAGCAGATAGGTTTTCCGATAGATGAACGATTTATTCCTGACCTCTAGCCCATGTATGGAATGATTCACTCCAATATTTTCTCCTATAGAAGTCAAAAAATCCCCAACTAAGGGGATTTTTTCAAAGACTATCAGGCTATGCTGTCTGCCATCTGGCAGGCTCGCAACGAACGAAAAACGTATTGAGTGCATTATCTTTGCCACCTACCCGGTGAGAGGACAATATTTTGTGAAGCGTGATACAGTGATCAACATTCCAACAATAGGAGTATACTGATAATTTTTTATTTTCAAGTCTTACCGGACTCAATCCTGCATGAGAACAAATATCTTATTGGTTCTTCGCTTCTTCTTCTCGACAGCTCGGTTCGTATAGTGACCTTTCATCTTTGCTATACGATCTGCAGCGATGAGGCGTATCCGATGATCGGGCACTACCTCGAACTCTCACTCTCCGAGAGGGACTACCTTATCTGCGACAGTACCGTCATAGAATACTTGGGCAAGGTGAACATCAGTGGCTCAGACTTCATCGGAATCAAATATTTTTGCCATCTCCGTTTTCCCATCGTCTACCGTAGTGGTCTCTTCATCTACCTCTTCCTGATAGCTAACGGTTCCACTTGATTGGTGTCACCGATTATCTCAGATAATGTTCTGATCTTGCGTTCCTTCTGATTGTCACTCACTCACGATGATCATTTCGGGCTTGATATCTTCGCGGCTTTCATTGCTCACGATCACTCAGGTGTCGCTACTCACGGTGCTATCACCGGAGGTACTGAAGTTTGGCTTCCATCGGCTCATAGTGCTGTAGGGTTAGTGCTAATAGGTTGTTCTCCACGGATTACCAATCCTTGTTGGATATACTTCAGGAGGTTTGGAATCTTTCCTTCAATATATTCTTTTCCTATTGCTTGTCAAAATGCAACGATGTTTCCATCTACGAGAGAGAATATCTTGGCTACATTCTCAGCGAATGAATCGGTGAGGTCCTTATTGTAGGACTTCGATACGATCTCTTTCGCGAACCTTTCGAGCATACTGACTCGGTCAACTGCAGGTATCTCTGTGGCATCATTGAACTTCTTCGCTGTATCATTCATAAATGATGTCGTGAGAGCCTTAGTGTTGTTTCTATCAGCAATAATGAAGTCATAATACTGCTGACCGTTATCATTCGAAGTAAAGGTACTATCGATGATATCCTTCTGAGAACGATACTCGTATGTAGGTGCTCATGTTCCTGACCATGCAGGAGCTTTCGCTGCAGCAAGAGAAGCATTATTGAATCCTGATATTATTCTGTTGTATGCGTAAGGATTACCAGTCTTCATCTCCTCGAGGTAAGCAGGAAGATTTGTCTTCGGATCATTTTTCGCATAGAAGATCACGCTATTCTGATTGATTGCATCCTTGGTATCTTGATTCGTACTCTCGATATTTTCCTGAAGAGCGATAATCGATGCCAGGATATTTTCCTCAGCTTCAGGATTAAGTCCAAGCTGAGCTACTGCATCAGAGAGCTTTGTATTCTTCTCGAGAATATCCATAGTTGACTTGAGTGCAAGACCTTTCTTTCTCATCTCGAAGTTCTGCTCACGGTCTGCCATAGAGGTAAGCCAATCTTGTGACCATTTTCTCTGAATCTCCTCGAGAGGATTTTCCGTACCGGTGAATATCTTTCGAAGAACATTCATCATACTTGGTGCACCTTGGTTGGTATAGGTAGTATCTTCCATGAGACGCTTTACATATCCTCGATCGAGAGTTTCTGTGATGAATTCTTCCGGGATAAATATATTCCAAAGTGCTTCACCTGCGGTATTTGGTGCTCGCTCCTTTGCATACCCATACTTCGTCACATCCTTGTAATTCTCGGTACCCGCGAGGTCTGATAATGCCTGGTCAAATGTCTTGAATTTATCATCAGGAGTCATCATATTCCATGCAGAGTACATAGCACGCATTCCTTTCTTCGCACCGAGGAGATCAGTAAGCTTCATAAGTTCTGTCTTCGCGATCGTACCTTCTCCCTCGAGAGCGGCAAGACCTGCATTGATTCCTGTATTAAGTGCACTTGTCACGAATCCGATACTTGATGAACTTGTTACGCCTTCGACAAGTTGGAAGAGACCTGCAGGAGAGAATGCCAGGGAACTTGCCCCTGCGATTGCATGCTCGAGTGCATCCTCATCTCCTTCATCATCATAAGCCTTATAGAGTCCATATACTGCGAGAGCATATGGAGCAAACTGCACCCCGATTCTTTTTGCAGCTGCAGGATCGTTCATATTCGAGAGATCGCGAATCATAGCAGATACTTGTCCAACTTGCCATGTCTTCATATCTCGAGTGAACTCACCGATAATAGGGGTAGATAGACGAGCCATCTTCGAGAAGTCACCGATCGTAGCATTCATCATCTTGATATCTGCACGAGCCTTGATGAACTCTCCATACTCGATAGACTTTGGATCAGCGAATATTTTTGCCTGATAGTCAGTCCAATTCTTCGCTACCTCTGTAGGATTTGCTGAATTGATATCTTTTGATCGAAGGAATCCATCCATATTTCGGAGAGCCATAGATACCTTCGTGTTGTTCTCGATCTTTGCACCTGCAGATATCTGAGCAACCTCCTTTACTTTATCGATAACCTTTCCTCTCATAGCGCCCTCATACATTGAGTCATATATGTGTTCAGGAGATGAAGAAAATCCATTCTCAGCGAGAGTATTCATGATGAATGGGTCTTTCGATTCAGGCATGTCCATAAGGGCTACGGACTTGGCTGTATTCTTTACTGCTTTTGCTGTCTCAGAGAGAGTTCGGATGGTTCATTTTACAATACCTTCACTCTTAATTGCCTGTCTCATTGAGAGAAGCGCGTCGGTAATATTGAGGACAGATGATGAGTATGCCGCCTGAACGTAGGTCGTAGGAGACAAGAAGAGTCGAGTGGCAGACGTGAGAGGAGTGACGTACTTATGCCATGCCTGAGCAAACTTTCCAACACTCTGTGGCACATCGATCGATGCCATGAGAAAATCATCCGAAAGAAGCATCTTTTTTGCGTAGCTCGCAGAGGCAGTATCCTTGGTATTCGCGATAGCATTATCGAGAGACTTGAGAGTTTCACGGTTTGCTACGAGCTGAGCGACATTATTGATGTATGAGTTCATAGAGACGATAGAACCCTGGTCGCGATAGAGATCGAGAACAGGGGCTTCATCCTTACTCTTGAGGAATGATACGAATGCATCCTCGTTGAAGCGCGTACCATCCTTGAGTCATGATTGATATGCAGTATAGAAATCAAGGGCACTCTTAAAGGTATGCATACGACCATTCTCATCAGCGACTGTGATCTGTTTATTATTATCGATATTAAAATCCTTCATGAAACGATTGAAGTTCTCCGGGGAGATAGATGTGCGTTCATAGGTATCATGAACCATGATGCCAGGCGCGAGATATCTATCGTTCCCTTTCATTCCATTCGCCTTATTGAACTCATCGGAAGTAAGTATCCCGGATGTCTCTATCTGACGAGTAGAGTTGATCTCGGCATCTTTCTTGAGTACTGCGATCTGATCAGGTGTGAACATTTTCTCGAGGGTAGCAGGATCATTTGCGAAGAGTTTATACACCCATGATGCCTTACCAATATTGGCTATTTGATCACGCGTAAAAGACTTCGATACTGATCTATCAAAGAAAGAAGTATTCTTGAATGTTTCGACTGCCTTCTGTGCGGCCCATGGAGAGAGGGGATTATCACCGTAAAAGCCGGGGATAACTTTCCCTTCGAGCATTTGTGGTGTAATTTCTACCTTCACATCCTTGAGTGGAGCCCATTCTGTATCAAGATCGAAGTGAGAAGTGAGGTTATCGATGATACGACCACGCATAGGATCACGAATAGCCTCGACTATCTGAGAGCCAAACATCTTCGTGCCGTTCACCATCGCATGAATCATGTCCCCGGAAAGACGATTTGAGATCATGCTCCCTACACGACCTGTGGCATTACGAACCATATTTGTGAGCTTCGTAGAACCAAGAGAGAAGTTATCAGGAGAGATGCGCGCGGTATCGATAGCATTCTGAAGGGCATCGTTGAGATTAGGGGTATCTGACGGAGTATTCTCAGTATTATTTGGATTGAGCATATCGACTTCCTCGGGAGTGAGGATAGTATTTTTCTTGATCGCATCAATATCCCCACCATTTTGAAGAAGCTCAGTAACCTTATTGGCTTCCTGAACTTTTTCTATGGTAGGGTTGGTTTCCATGAACTTATCGAATGTTGACTTTACAGGAGCTTCAGGAATAGGAGCTACAGTAGCATCCTCCTTCATAGTGAGAGGAGTAACAGGAGCTTCCATAGGAGCAGGCTCGATAGGTGCGACAGGAACTGTATCTGCTGATACCTTTTTCTGCTTCGTCTTCTTCACTTTTTCAGTGAGAGATGGGGTAGGTTCAATCTTCTGAGTGACATCAATGTCGCTCACTGGTTCTACTTTGGCTACAGTAGTAGGTTCTACTGCTACTTTTTCAGGTTTGTTTACATCTGCAGGTAACTTATCAACAACTAGGGGGGTTTTGTTTACTTTCGCAGCAAGGTCTAATTTTGCTTGCTCGATAGCTCCATTGATATTAAAAAGCTCCTTTCATTCTTTCGTTGTAGTATATGATAAACCATCTTTCGATAGAGCTTTTCATGAAGCAATGAGTTCATCTCTTCGTTTCTCAAATGCTGTCAATCATTTTTGCGGGTCATCTCAGTACCCAGTCTCCATTATTTTATCGCTATCAAGATTCATCTTTGTCTGCTCTGCTGCGATATCTGATTTGATACGCTTCTTGAGTCCCTTTATAGGAAGAACTCCTGCCATCTGAGTAGCAAGAGATATGAGTGCCGCCTGTCATCCTCCATCAGCCTTATCTTTATGTTCTTTGTAAAAATCCCATGCGAGTGGGATGAGTTCAGGAGATGCTTGAACGATTGCATTCGCTGTAAGACCTGCAGTTTTCCCTACCATAGAAGAGAGAGAGCGAACTCCTTGTCTTCCTACCACTCATGAAGCAATCGCTGCCTGGCGAGTAACATTCGATGCAGTATTTTCTACTGATTTTCCGATCTTCGGACCAATAATACCTGCAGCTATACCGAGGGCGTTCTGAAGAATAGAAGCAGTGGCATCTGAATCAGCCTTGGACATACCGAGAGTCTGTCCGAACGTGGATACATCTCATTGAAGACCAAGGACTGCATCCTGTACAGTCTTCTTTGCTTCAGTAGGTACCATAGTTTCATAGGCGAGATTCCACCCTGCCGCTCCTGGAAGAAGTCATACAAATCCAAGACCTGCTTTCGTAGCTGCATCGACTCGCTCGAGACCAGTCTTACTAGAATCGAATGTGCCTTTCAGTCATGCAGAAATCGTAGCCGGTGCTTGAGCTACTGCTCATAGTGCATCCGCTACGATATTCCGATCACCCGATTGCTTATAGGTATCGATTTGCTTCTGTACATTCTCACCTCCTGATGCGAGGTCGAGAACTGTACCCTGAAGATTTCAGACGATACCTCGATCCTTACCTTGGCTCATAGCATCATAGGCTTCTTGACCTGCCTGTTGTCATGCTGCTTGCCAGTTCTCAGTGAAGGTACCATTCTTTATGTCAGTAGCTACCTGTCATACAGCATCTTTTGCTGATTTAATTAGATCGAGGAGTCCCATAGGTTAGACAAGGTTAGTAGATTTATATCACATGATGACAGATTTAGGAACATAGTTTGTAGTAACTCTTCCATCCGCTCAGAGGTTCGATGACTTTACTGCCCACATATCACCGAAGTCTCATACGATTATACCTGTATGGAGGAATTGTTCGAAGTACTTATTTCCTGGTGCAGGATTCCATACTACGACACTTCAAGTTTTTCCGGTAGATTCATTAGCTACTCGAAGTTTGTCTGCTGCATAGTTTCACATAAGTCATGCTCACGCTACATCATTCACAAACTCTCAACATTCCTTACCGTTATTCTTGTTTGTAGTTTCAGCGAGACGAGAAGGAATGATTGAGTTATTTGGTACAGATAGGAGAGCTATTCACTTAGTACTCTTATATTCAGGGGTAACTGTAGGTTTTTCAAGACCTCATGCCTGAGGAACTACTGGGTAGGTGCTAGAGCCAGGGGGATGCGGAGGTTGATGCACCTCCGCTAGACGTTCAGAAAATAGAATTGTAGAGGGTATTCTTTTTCTCAGTCTTTTGCTGAGTACTCATAGTCTTATCATCGTCTATCGTCTTGACCTGCATCGTATATAGAGCCTGCTTTCTATCGAACTCTTCCTTCGAAACACTCAGTCCATAGTTCGCTGCAGATACCGCAGTAGAAGCTGATGCTGCCTTACGCGCGTCATCGATCTTTTTCGCGAGCTCGGGCTTATCCTTGAGAATACTCAAGATTTTATTCTGAGCTTCCGCGACTGTCTTCGCTCCGAGAACAGATTGGAAGTCACCTGCGAACTGTGCAGATACTCCATACTGAGTAAGGAGTGCGTTGATATTAGAGGCGAGAGTATTTCCCTGAGAGATATCATTCTGTTTTGCTGCGAAGAGTGCATTGTATGCAGTCGTATTGAAGTTCTCATCGATCTTATTTCTCTCAACATCTGCTGCTGCTTTGATGGTAGTGACAGCTGAATTATATTCAGCCTCGTTGAGTACTTTCCGTGAACGAAGATCGTTGAGAGAAGTCATTTTATCCTTCTCGAGAGCAGATATTTTTCATTTGATCTCTTCCTTCTTGTCATATACATCCTTGAATGCTTGAACTCCTACTTCTCCTGATAGCGCAAGAAGTTGATCAGCTGGGATATCAGCAATATTTATACCCTTGGCTGCGAGCTTCTGAAGGATAGCAGACCTGACTTGATTGAGACGATTAGTTTCAAACTCAGTACCTGATTTATCAAGCTCGGTAATACGCTGAGTTGTATAAGTATTTTGTGCATCAATTTCTTTTTGAAGTTCTGAATCTTTTGCAGTGAACTCTTTCTCTTTATCATCAAGAAGCATTTTCTCTTCCTCCGTCTTGTTTGCTTTATCCGTATCAGAGATAATCTTCTTGGTATCGAGGAACGCATCCACAATAGGCTCATCCTTCTTAGTACTATCACGAAGATCAAGAGTAGTGTTTTGCTTCTTCTCTGCTGCAACTGTAGCTCGTTCTGCCTTCGCTTTACTAACTGCAGTCTTATAGTCATCACCTTGTGATGTCCAATATGCTACAGTCTTTTTATCAGTATACGGAGTTGCAGGAGGAGGGGTAGTCTTCTTATCAGTAGGAGGAGTTGTAACGGTAGGAACTACAGGGGTAGTAGTAGGGGGCGTAGTCGTAGGAGTACTTCCAGGGGGTGTAGTTGTAGGAGTGGTATTCTTTTGGGTAACTGATCCAGGCTTCACTCCTGTATTAGTAGGAGCACTTCCTGATCCACTATTGAGAGCATCTTCTTCTTTCTGTCTATCGGAGAGAGGCGTAATGATAGCTTTTGGCTTTTCATCCTGAGCTTTTTTATACATCTCGAGACCTTTCGTTCTATCTCATCCTGCCTGCTGAATGAAGTACCCGAGACTTCATGTCGTAGGTGTATACTCTTTTTGAGTAGTAGTTTCAGAAACTCCTGATACTACGCCCTTTGGCGCAGTATATCAAGTAGCTTGAGCTTGCTGATAGGTATATGGACCAGTCGTAGCATTTACGAATGTCTGACCAGTTTGTAGATTCTTAGTGGTTCCTGCAGGAGCAACAGTTACAGGAGTATATCCTGTACTTAATCCTGTTCATGCTACAGGAGCATTTGCTTGTGCGTTTTGTGCACTTGTTTGTGCCTGGGCAAGTCCAAGTCAAAGTGATGCGGTAAGTGGGGCAGGTGCCGCAGGGGTTGGAGTAGGAGCACTCCTTGTGGTAGATGTATTTTTTGCAGCCATACTAAAAAGGTGAATAAAATATTGATTCAATTATATCATTGTTCTATGAAAAGCAAGGACTTTTTCTACAGAGCGTAAGCTATGAGTGGATACATTGTCAAACCGACTCATATCCAAAAGAGTGATCATCCGAAGAAGCCTAAGTAGACTAGTCATACTTTCTTCCAAAAGTACTTGTTGCAGAATCTTCTGCATATTTTTTGATAGAGTTTATATAACAAAATTTAATTTTAGAAATAAAAAGAAGACTCTATTAAAGAATCTTCTGTATCGCACTATAGATGCCTGATGCCGCCTTTGTCCATACAAGATTACGATCATTCTCGTTTGAGATAAATCCCATCTCGAGAAGAAATGCAAGAGGACGAGTATCACGAACGATAGCAAGACGAGTAAGGCGATTTGAGAGATCGCCATGGACTCATCTTCACTTGAGACCGGTAACTTTTGTATACTCCATTTGGAATACCTTTGCCTTATCCTCTGCGTACTTTGAAGCTGATAGGTACCATGTCGAACATCCTAGAGCTGCAGGTGTAGCAGAATCCATATGGAGCTCTATACAGATATCATCATTGAAGGAATTAGCATTGATATACTTGATTCGATCTTGAAGATTGAGCTTTTCAGGAACTATCTTGAGATCTACCCCAGGAATTTTCCATAACTTTTGGATTTCCTTGGCAATTTTACTCGAATATTTGAACTCGGTATCGCTACCTGATACTGCGCCTTGATCACGATATGCAGAAAGACGAATCTTCCCATGATCATTGATAAAATTAAAAGCATTGTTATGTCCGAGAGAAATGAATACCTGCATAGAAAGAAAATTAAGAGTAAGTATATCCTGCCTTATCATCCCAAACCTTTTCGAATCAAGCTATACCATCTGCCCATCATGATGAGACTCACGATGTCTTATCGTATTGCTGAATACTCCATTTCGCTTCCGTTGGTAGTACACCAATACGAGCCTTACCAACATAGATGATATTGCCTATTGTTTCGACTTTGATGTTATGGGCATTCGTTACCCTATCCATGAAAATATCAGACATG